>JADMIO011127028.1_pt1 | contig 13093 bp, 10 predicted proteins | sample 8958161 | NCBI WGS metagenome assembly JADMIO01 (sample SAMN16585339, study PRJNA669376) | soil metagenome | isolation source: Crop rotation soil | place: USA: Cullars Rotation, Alabama | collected 2011 | reverse complement strand
GTCGGGGAAGGTAACGATGTCGTTGCCCATGCGGACGCAGGTGTGGCCGAACTGGCCGCCGATGGCCTGGATGCCATCGCCGGAGTCACCTGCGAAGTAGACGACGACATCTGCTGTTTTTGTGGTTGGTTTGAGAGAAGGCTGGCGGATAGGGGTCTCGGTCGATGTTGACATTTTCCATTTCCTAATGTTCCTCCCCGCAAGCTGGGGAGAGGTAAGGCGAGCGGCAAAGACTACGGCGCAACCAGCACCGTGTACTGCGTGGAGAGAAGGAAGATGCCGAAAGAACGATTCGCCAGCAAGCTCAATTTGGAAGCAAGCCGGGGCGGTGGGGTATGGAGGACTCGGGGCAGCTCACGAACTATTAAGCCGGGAAACGGCCTCGATCATATGGGATCAATACCGCGTCAGCAATCGCATCTGCAACGGCACCTATTCGACTCTCCTCGTTATTAACCGTTCTTATTGTACATCAAACTCCGATGCGGCCCCAGCGTCAAGGCTATTTCGAGCCTTCCGAAAAACCTCACAGGATACCTGCCTTGCCTGCGCGGCGAATCCGCTGCGATCGCGCTAATCCGGATCAAAGGAATACTGAACGATTTTTTAATGGGGTTCTTGTCCGGCCCCGGTTGTTCGCTTAGGGTAGACACCTTACCGTACATTTCTACGTGGACCAACCGCCCAGGAATCCGTGAGTTGCCCGTGAATTCGCCAGGCTCGCCCATCACGTCAATGGATTTGACAGAAGCCCTTTTCACGGAGGCCGAAGATGGCCTGATAGTCTTCGACATCGAATCGGGCCGCGTGCTGGAAGCCAACCGGGCGGCAGGGCAATTGATTGGTCGCGCACACGACCAGATGATCGGTGCCGCGGTCACGTCCCTGTTGCCGTCCTTCGATGTGCCGCGTCCGGGCGATCCGCATACTCGTGGGCAGACGACGCTGGGCGACCGGCCGCCAACGCCCGTACTGTGGAACTGTTGCCGCCTTCGTCGCCTGGAACGTGCAACGGCGCTCTTGACCCTTCGTCCGGGCAAATTCGCTCATGATCCGCGTGACAATCGACATGGCTTTCAAGTTTTCATGGACCACTGCCCGATGGTCGGATTCATCACGGATTCCGACGGGCGACTTGTCTATGTCAATGCGACGGCTTCCCACAAAATCGGAGTCCCTGTCAACGACCTGCTCGGTAAAACCGCATCGGATCTCTTTCCCCCCGACATAGCCGGGAAGGTCCGCGAACACGAATTGCAGGTGTTGGCCAGCCGGCGCCCTCTCGAAGTACGCGAATTCGCTCCCACCGCGGATGGCGTGATGCGCGAGTGGTGGGTCGCGCGCTTTCCGATGGTCGACCTCAACGGCAAGATCCTGCTCGGCGCCGTCGCGATCGATCTGACCGATACCGCCACCGTCGAGGACGCCCTGCGCCGCTCCGAAGAACGCTATCGCCAACTCTGGCATCGCAACCTTGCGGGCAGTGTCCGCGCCACACTCGATGGCCGGATTCTCAATTGCAACGACTCGTTCGCCCGCCTGTTCGGCTACGACTCGCGCGAGGACATGCTCACCCGCTACACGCGCGAACTCTATTTCGATCCGGGCATGCGCGAGGAGTTCGTCGCCCGCCTGCGCGACAAGCAGTACCTCACCAACTACGAACTGTGCATGCGCCGCGCTGATGGCACGCCTGTTTGGGTTCTCGAAAATGTTGCCCTGATCAACGAGGATGGCCAGGAAATCCTCGAAGCAACCTTGATCGATATCACCGAACGCAAACGCATGGAGGAGGCCCTCCGCGGCAGCGAGGCCAATTATCGCACGCTCATCGACAATCTCGACCAGGCCATTTTCCTCAAGGATCGAGACTTGCGCTACGTGACCGTCAATCCGGTGTTCTGCGCCGGCGTTGGCAGGACCGAAGACCAGCTCCGCGGCAAGACCATCCACGAAGCCTTTTCCGCCAATCCGGTGGCCGAGAAGAGCAGACTGGTCGAGCGCATGGTCCTCGAAGAAGGCAAGCCGGTCGAAACCGAGGAGGTCATGCAGGCGGACGGCAAGCCGCGCAATATCCGCGTGTATCGCACGCCAGTCCGCGCGACCGACGGATCCATCGTCGGCGTACTCGGAATATGCTGGGACGTCACGAATCAACGCGCTCTCGAAACGCAGTTGCGCCATGTGCACAAGATGGATGCCGTCGGGCAACTCGCCGGCGGCATCGCCCATGATTTCAATAATCTCCTCACCATCATGCTTGGCAACCTGTCGTTCATCCTCAGCGGCGACCACGACCTGCACACCACGCTGGAACTCGTCAAGAATGCCGAACAGGCCGGTCTGCGCGCCGCCGAGCTTACCCAGACGCTCCTCGGTATCTCGCGCCGGGCCGCCATCGCTACCACGCCCTGCAACCTCAACGACGCCATCGATGAGGTCGTCCGGATCACGCGCTCGACGCTGCCCGCCAATGTTGCCGTTGCCATCGAGGCCCAGCCCGACCTCTGGCCCGTGGAAGCCGACGCCACTCAGCTCCACCAGGTGCTGACAAATCTGACGCTCAACGCTCGCGATGCGATGCCGCTCGGCGGCGCGCTCACCTACCAGACCAGCCATTTTGTACCCAGCGACGAATACCTCGCGACTCACGTCGAAGCTCGGCCGGGCGAGTTCGTTCGCGTCCGCATCCAGGATTCTGGGCCAGGCATTCCGGCGGAGCTGCGCCAGCGGATTTTCGAGCCGTTCTTCACCACCAAGAAGAATGGAAAAGGATCCGGCCTTGGCCTGGCGATCGTCTTCAGCATCATCAAACAGCATCACGGCTGGGTCGCCTGCGAAAGCGAGATCGGCAAGGGGACGCGTTTCGAGTTCTTCCTGCCGCGCTGCCGGCCGCCTGCCATCGCCAACGGCGTCAACGACAGTGCGAGCGTCGGCGCCAACCCGGGATGCATCCTGCTCGTCGATGACGAACGCATGATCCAGCAACTCGGCAAGACCATCCTCGCGCAGGCCGGCTTCGAGGTCATGCTTGCCGATGACGGGCGCAAAGCCATCGAGATCTACGAGGCGAATCACGAACGCATCGCCCTGGTGATCCTGGATGCGATCATGCCTGGCTTATCCGGCCGCGAGGCCTTGCGTGAACTGTCGCGCCGCTTTCCTATGATAAATGTGCTGTTTTCGAGCGGCTACTCGACCGAGGGCATGTCGCTGGCCGAGTTCCCGCAGGTGCGCGGGTTCCTGCCCAAACCGTATCGTGCCGAACAGCTCATCGAGGCCGTCAGAAGCATCCTGCGGCAACCCCAATCGTGACGGAGGCCGACATGACCTTTCCCACCGCGCTGCATTCAGTCAGCTACGCCGGCGTCTGGACCGGCCAGGCTCGCCTCGCACTCGCCGACTTCCTGCGCAAGGCAAAGTCGCTCGGGTTCGGCAGCGTCATGCTGATGGCGAAACGGCCGCACCTGTCGGTCCTCGATTTCGACGCCAAGGCGTGCGAGGAATTGCGCGGACTGCTGCGCGACCTCAATCTCAAGGTCGCGTGCCTCGCCGGCTACAACGACTTCACGCTCGGCACCGACCGGCCGGACATCCCCGTACGCGAGATGCAGACGCTCTACGTGCGCGAGCTGTCGCGCGTCGCCCGTTCGCTGGACTGCTCGCTGATTCGCGTCTTCACGAGCTATGACGATCAGCGCACGTCCTACGACCAGCAATGGATCGCGACGGTAGCGTGTCTCAAGGAGTGCGCCCGTGAGGCCGCTCGTTTCGGCGTGACCCTCGGAGTGCAAAACCATCACGACACGGCGGCGCACTACGAGACGATGTTCGACCTGCTGGAGGAAATCGCGGAGCCGAACTGCAAGGCGATGTTCGACGCATGGGCACCGGCGTTACACGGCATGGACCTGGAAGCTGCCGTCATGAAGATGGCGCCGTACATCGTGCACACGACGGTGGCGGACTACGTGCGTCGGCCGCGCTTTCGTTATCAGCCGCCGCTGGTCAATTACACGCGCGAAACCGATTCGATCCGCGCCGTGCCGATGGGTGAAGGCTTCATCGATTATCGCGGCTTCTTTGGCGCTCTGAAGAAGATCGGTTATCAGGGGGCAGTGGCGTACGAGATGTGCTCCTACCTCAAGGGCGGCGGCAGCGAAGCGAATCTCGACCGTTGCGCCCGTGTATTCATGGACTACATGGCCCGCATTTGACCCCGTTTAGCGTTCGCGCCACCGCGAGAGGTGACGCGAACGCTAAACGGGGACCGAAACATTTTCCAATCTCGCCATTCGATTTCTCGTCTTGACCATCGCGGCCGTTTGATCTATACGGCCTCGCATTATGAACAAAATATTGCCATGCCTCCTCGCGCCGGTGCTTGTCGCCGGATTGGGATACTGTCTGTTCGCTCAGGATGCCGAGCCGCGCACGAGCGGCAAGATTCTGTTGCTCAAGAACGGCAACGTCATGGAAGGCGACATCGACAGGGTCGGCGCGCAGATCCGCATTCGGCGGGGCCCCAGCGAGATCTTTCTCGCCGCCGACAGCGCCGTCCGCATCTGCATCGACTGGGACGACGCCTACGTCTTCATGCAGACGCTGATCAAGCCCAACAGCGCCGGCGGCCACGTCGCCCTCGCGCGCTGGTGCAACATGCACCACATGGACGACCGTGCCCTCGAGCAAGCGAAGATCGCGCTGGCGCTGCAACCGGACCATACAGGCGCCAGGCAAATCGTCACACTGCTGGAGCGGTCGATGAAGCAACCCGCGAGCAGACCGGCTGTGCCGGCGCCGGTCATTGCGGTGAAGACGCAGGAGAACGTGACGCCGATCGATGTGACAACGGAGACCTCGGTCGCCTTTTCGACCCGCGTGCAGCCCATCTTGATGAATGCTTGCGCCAGTTGCCATGCCAGCGGCGTCGGCGGCAAGTTCGTACTCGAACGCGTCTCCGACGGCAGCAAGAAGACGTCGACCCAGTTCAACCTCGCCGCCGTGCTGGGCTACGTAGACCTCGATCGGCCGACCATCAGCCCGCTGCTGACCAAGGCAGTGACACCTCATGGCGGCGCGGTATCGTCGGCGATCAAGGACCGCAACTCGAAGCCATTCGTTGCCATCAAGGACTGGGTCGATCTGACCATCACCAAGAATCCGCAGCTCAAGGAATACCAGGCGATTCGCAAGGGCACGCCGGTGAAGACGAGCACGCCGCAGCCGAGGTCCGATTTCGGCGCGCAGCAACAGCAATCGGCCGCCCCATCCCATGCTCCGCAACCGGTGGCGGTCCAGCGACTGCAGGCCCCGACGGTGCGCGAGTGGTGCGACCCTGACATCTTCAATGACTGGGCCCATCCGCGCGTCCAACCGCAACAGACCGCTCGGCATTAATCCTCAGAAGCCCGGGGGTGAGGTACTCTGAACCCCTGGGATCCAACCTCTCGGACAATACAACTCTCCCGGGAGGCGCCACACATGAATGATCGTTTGATTCTCGTCACCGGTTCCAGCGGCCGCATCGGCTCCGCCGTCGTCGCGGAGTTGCAAGCGCGCGGCCTGCGCGTGCGCGGTTTCGATCGCACGCCGACGCCTGGCGTCAGCGACATGGTCGTCGGCACGCTCACCAATGAGGCAGACGTTGCCCGCGCTCTGGCCGGCGTGCACACTGTCATCCACTTGGCCGCGACGCCGGACGATGCCGACTTTCTCGCGGAGATCGTGCCGAACAACATCGTCGGCGTGTATCACGTCTTCGAGCACGCGCAACGTGTCGGCGTCAAGCGCATGATCGTCGCCTCGAGCGGACAGGTCGTTTGGTACCAGCGGGCAACCGGACCATTCCCGATCGATGCGAACACGCAGCCGACGCCGCGCTACTGGTATGCGGCGGCGAAATTGTTCCTGGAAGGCGCAGGCCGTTCGTTCGCGGAGAAGTTCGGCATCGAGGTGATCGCGGTGCGGCTCGGCTGGTGTCCGCGCACGCCGGAGCAGGTCGAGGAGATTCGCGCCGAGCCATGGGCGCAGGACGTCTATCTCAGCCCGGGCGATGCGGGCCGATTCTTTGCGTGTGCCGTGCAGGCGACGTTGCCGCAAAAGTTCAGTGTGATGTATGCGACGAGCAAGCCGAAGCAGTCGCTGTACGATCTTGAGACACCGAGGCGGGTGCTGGGGTTCGAACCGAAAGAAAGTTGGCCGCAGGGGATTGAGATTGTGCTGAAGAAACCGTAATCATTCCCGCTCGCATCAAGCCGCGCTGTCAAGGTTGGATCGCACCAATTTGGTGACGTACCGTTGGTTCGCATAAGCGCTACGAAGCCAATGACATCGGGACAGGGAATCAACGGTAAGTCACGCCGGCTGGGGGACACCTCCTGCGACGTCGATGATGTTGACCGCTCTTGTCGGCATAGTAACCATCATCACCGAAAGTGCATCGCCAAGCTCATCCATCGGTATGAGATTTGCCTCAGGTTGGGTTAATCGCCTGCGTCGCCAAAATGGAGAATAGTCATGAAAGATCAGAAAAAGGGCAAGCAGCAACCTGACGAGGATCAGCAAGAGAAGGGCAAGCCGACGTCAGGGACTTGCGAGAAGTCGGGCGAGAAATGCCAGAATCCAATGGCGAACCCCGATAAAGGTCAGCACGAGTCCACGAAGGTTCCCGAAGAAGAAGACGCCGCCGAGGGAGCATGATCATGGCACACAAAAAGCACAATGCCCGGGTGCCGCCAAGCAATCAGCCGAAAGGCGGGCCGAATGGCGGGGGCAACTCCAAGCAAAAGGCGCCAACAGGCGAAGGAGCTCCGTTTGCGGAGCAGGACGCGAAACGGCGCCTCGGCGGATTCGAGAGTGCAGGCGAACACTCCATTCAACAGCCGAGCGATCTTAACGATGGAACGCACCACGGCAAATAATGACCAATGATCAAAGCCCAACGTTCAAGCAACATCCAAAGCTCAAATCCAAAATCCAACGTGGGATTTTGGATTTGAGTTTTGGATGTTGTTTGGGCTTTGTCATTTGAGTTTTGTGATTTCCGAAGAGTCGGAGTAACGATGTCGACAGAGAATTCCGAGTCAGGGTTTTCGCGCGGCCGCGAGATTCTGATCTTGCTCGTTCTGGCCGCGGTGCAATTGTGTAGTATCGTCGACTTCATGGTCGTGATGCCGCTCGAGCCTCAGCTTCGGCGCGATCTCGGTTTGACGCCGTTCCACTTCGGCCTGATCGTATCGTCCTACACCTACGCAGCCGGCGTCGCTGGCATTCTGGCGTCGCTGAGCCTCGATCGCTTTCCACGGCGGACCGCGTTTCTCGGCCTGTTCACCGGCTTCCTCCTCGGCACGCTCGCGTGCGGCCTTGCGCCGACCTACGAGTGGCTGCTCGCGGCACGCGTCCTCACCGGCGCGTTCGGCGGCATCCTCGGCGGCATGTCGCTCGCCATCATTGGCGACGTCTTTCACGAGAAACGACGCGGCACCGCCACCGGCGCTCTCATGTCCGCCTTCGCGCTCGCCTCCGTCATCGGCGTTCCCGTTGGTCTGATGCTCGGGCAGAATTACGGCTGGCATACGCCATTTCTCGTACTCGCCGCGCTCGGCGTGCCAGTCTTCGTGATTGCCGCCCTCGCGTTGCCGCGACTTGACGCCCACTTGCTTATGGCGCGCGTCCACGTCCATCCGCTGGCGCGGCTGAAGGCAACGCTGACGGAGCCGAACCATTTGCGAGCGTTCGGCCTGACGAGCGCGCTGATGTTCGGCGCGTTTTGCGTGGTGCCGTATTTGAGCCCGTTCCTGGTGTCGAACGCGAAGATCGAAGAAGACAAGCTGGCGGTCGTGTACATCGTTGGCGGCTTGCTGACGCTGGTGGGCTCGCCGATCGCAGGCAAGCTCGCGGACCGCTACGGCAAGCTCCGCATGTACCGCATCCTCGCACCGCTGCTGGCGATCATGTTTATCGTCGCAACGAACCTGCCCGCGGTGTCGCTACCCGTCGCAGCCACGGTGATGGGGTTGCTGATGCTGTTCAACGCGGGACGCATGGTGCCCGCGATGGCGATGGTGACGTCCAGCGTGGCCCCGCAAAAGCGCGCCGGCTTTCTCAGCGCCAACTCCGCCGTGCAACACGTCGCCGCCGGCATCGGCTCCTCGGTCGGCGGTCTCATTCTGATGCGCGAGGGATTTCTCGGCTACGACGCGAACTATCACGAGGTGTCCGCCGGCATCGGCGGGTCGGTGGGTGGATTCGTGCTGTCGTTCGCCTACGACGGCATCATGGTCAACTACCCGCTCGTCGGCCTGCTCGGCGTCGCGGTGACCCTGGTCACCCTCTGGCTCGCGGGACGCCTGCGCGTCGTCACCGCCGACCATCCGACAACCGCTGGCGAAGCGCTCGCGGCGGCGGCCCAGGGCAACGTCGACGCGGATGAGCCGATCACCGTGGCGGAATTGTAGTTCTGTTTAGCCGCAACGCCGAAGGCGTGCGCGAGCAGCATCCAACTTGCAGAAGCGGATACTGTCCGCGCACGCCTTCGGCGTTGCGGCTAAACGTCACTTCTTCTGCGGAATCACCTCCAGGCACACCAAACGTTCCTCGCCGCGCACATACATCAACCCATGCGACACTATCGGCGCCGCCCAGCAGGGATACTCCAGCAACTGCTTGCCCGTCTTCGGATCGAGCAACTCGACCTCCGACACGAGATCGTACTTCTTCGGATTGACCTTGAGCAGCCGCAGGATACCGTCCTCGCCGAGGCAGATGAAGTGGCCGTCGATCATTAGCAGCGAGCATCGCTTCAAGTCGGGCTCGCTCCACTGGATTTTGCCGGTTTCGAAGTCGATGCAGCGCAGCGTCGCATTGTTGGTGTGACGGCCGGAGCTGCCGTAGAGATAGCCGTCGTGGTAGATCGGCGTCATCCAGTGACACAGCATGCTCTTCTTGCCCTTGGCGATGTCGCGCCAGATCGGCTCGGGGCCGCCGGGCTTGATCTTGAGCAGGGCGCTGCCGGGGCCGTAGCATTCGGAGATCAACACCTTGTCGCCGACGACGACCGGGTTGGCGGCGTTGACGCTTTCGACATCGGGACTGCGCCACGGATAGTTAAACGCGATCTTGCCCGTCTTCGGCTCGAACGCGAGCAAGCCGTTGCGTGCGAACAGGAAGCAGTAACGGCGATTGTTGATCGTCGCCAGCACCGGGCTGGCGTAACTGGCGAGATCGTCGCCGAGCTTGTAGACCATTTTGCCGGTGCGCTTATCGAATGCGACAACGACGCTGCCGTTGGACTTGAGCGTCTGTTCGAACAGGTCGCGCGAGGTGCTACCTGCGGGGCTGCCGCCGACTTGTGCAATCAGCAGGTCCCCTTCGATGACTGGCGTGCTGCCGACGCCGAAGAAGTTCTGGATGACGTTGAAGTTCTCGGCGGTGTCGTAGCGCCAGACGATCTCGCCGGTGTCGGCCTTGAAGCAATGGAGCATGCCCTCGACGCCGAAGGTGTAGACGAAATCGCCGTCGATGACGGGGCTGGTGCGCGGGCCGCTGTTGTAGCCGAAGCGATCCTTGTAGACGGAGGGGTAGTCCTTGGTCCAGATCGTGACGCCGGTCTTCGCGTCCATGCAAGTCAGGCGGACCGATTTGTTGTCCTTGCGGTCGAAGTGATAAAGCTTGCCCTTGCTGATGGTCGGCATGCCGTAGCCCTGGCCGACGTCCTTGGTCCAGAGGATTTTCGGTCCCTGCTTCGGCCACGGCGTGATGATGCCTTTTTCGGTGGAGACGCTGGTGCCGAGCGGGCCGAGGAACGTTGGCCAATCGCTGCCCTGGGCGTGAGCGATGGAGGAACAGGCGAGCAGGCACGCGATGGCGAGAGACAGGATTCGCATTTGTGAACCTCGAGTTTTGGCGGACGTGCTATTTTTATTCGCCGGCGAGATACAGACCACGTTGCAGGCACACTCCGTGTGCCGTGTCTTTGCTTGCACGGCAGTGCTTTCAGAATGCTGGCAGGCACACCCAAGTTCCCAGACAGCGATCAGGCCATGAACCTGATGAACCGTTGAATCGGGATCACTACGACCAGGCGCATTTTTGCCAATTCAGCACTCCGTGCACGCAAAGACGCGGCACACGGAGTGTGCCTGCAACGCGGTCAGGACGGGCTTGGGCCAAAAAATCGCCGCGACGCCTAAATATTGCCTGACTTCCGGCGAATCACACTACAGATCGAAGGACGGGCCGCCGGGGGGACCTGCGGACGCCTGCCGATTAGCGTGAGTCATGAGTATGTTCTGCAAAAAGGGGTTCACCATGAAGAAGTATTTGCTGCTCGGCATCGTCGGCACGATCGCACTGGTCGCCATCGCCAAAACCACCAACGCGTCCAGCTACGTCGGCACCCTGTTCAATAGCGTCCGCCGCGACGCGGAGAAACAGATCCCGACCAAGTTCGAGATCGAACGCATCCGCAACGAAATTGCCAGCCTCGACGGCGACATCAGCCAGATGATTCGGCCGATTGCCGAATACAAGGCCGAAATTCGCCGCACGCGCGATGAGGCGGTGGTCGCTCAGAAGAATGTTGACGAGAAGAAGGCGAAGTTGCTCACGCACCTCGACAAGCTCGAAAAGCTGGATGCGAAAGAGAAGTTCGTGGTCCACAACACGACGAAAATCTCCGTTGAGCGTTACAAGGCCGAGATTCAGCGCCAGACCGAACTCGTAAAGTCGCAGGAGCTGAACCTCAAGACGAAGCGTCAGGTCCTGGAAGCCAAGGAGAAATCGCTCGTCGCCACGCAGGAACAGCTCGCCAAGGTCGTTGCCAAGAAGCGTGAATACGAAGCTCGCGTGGCTGAACTCGAAGCGATGGATCAGTCGCTGCAGGTTGCTCGCATCGCCAGCGACATCAAGATCGACACGAGCCGGACGACGCAGATCGAGGACGCCCTCCGCAAGCTCGAAGATAAGCTGCGTGCGGACGCCAACGAGCTCGACTTCCGTCGCAACGATGGTGGAGCCCTGAACCTGTTCGAACAGGAACCGGCCCCGCTCGACCTGCACGCGATCCGCAACTTCCTGGAAGGCGAGGCCAACAACGTCGCCAACAACAAGTAAGTCGGGTCGGCTATAATGTCAGGGATAAGCGATCAGGGGTTAGGGGTCAGGGAAATACCCCGGCCTCTAGCCCCTGATCCCTAAGCCAGGTGCCCACGTGACGAACGAACCGACCGCTCCGAGCATGAACAATCTGCATGATCACCAGGCGACGCTCGCCCTGTGGATCGACGGAGTCGGCGGATACCTGGTGTGCCTGAGCCATCGCATCACGATCGGCAAGACGCACAAGGAGACGCAGGTGGACATCGCCCTGATCGCAGACGTCTCCCGGCACCATGCAACGATCCAGCGCGACCCCGAGGGTTACTTCCTCGAGGCGCCTCGCAAGGTGCAGATCAACGGCCAGCCAATGGAGAAGGCCTTGCTGCGATCGAGTGACCGGATCACGCTGGGCGCCACGTGCCAGTTGCAATTCTGGCAGCCCGTTCCGGTCAGCACGTCGGCCCGGCTCGACATGGTCAGCGGCCATCGCTTTCAGGAGCCGGTGCAAGGCGTGATCTTGATGGCGGACACGCTGATCATCGGACCGCAGGAACAGGCTCACGTGCAGGTGCCCGATATGAACGATCCGTTGATCCTGTATCGCAAGAAGCATGGCCTGGCCGCTCGCTGGCCGGGCGTTTTGCAGATCAACGGCGTGACGCACCAGGAACGCGGCTCGCTCGATCCGGGCGCGACGCTGGTGACCGATCAGATATCGCTGACGCTCGAACGCATCGGGAAGAATTCATAAGCCGTTGGCGGCCGTAGGGTGCGTGTAACGCACCGTGAACTGTCTGGAACGGTGCGTTTCACGCACCCTACGCCGCAAGCGGCAGGAGATAACGATGAAATTCACCTATCGCAGCGGACAGCAACCCCTGCCCGGCTACACGATCAAGCGCGGCATCGGCCTGGGCGGGTTCGGCGAGGTCTACTTCGCGGTCACCGACGGCGGCAAGGAAGTCGCCCTCAAGTGGATTCGCTCTAACCACGACATCGAGATGCGCGGCGTCCAGCAGTGCCTCAATCTCAAGCACCCGAACCTCGTCCATCTCTACGACGTTCGCGAAGACGCCTCGGGCAACCAGTGGCTGGTCATGGAATACGTCGCCGGCGAGCCGCTCTCGACCATTCTGTCACGACACCCCAATGGCGTCGCGCCGGAACTGGCCGCGCAATGGTTCAACGGCCTCGCTCATGCGATCCATTGCCTGCACGAGCACGGCATCGTCCATCGCGACCTGAAGCCGGGGAACATCTTCCTCGAAAACGGCATCATCAAGGTCGGCGACTACGGCCTGTGCAAACTGATGGCCGACAGCCAACACGCAGGCATGACCAAGGACGTCGGCACCGTCCACTACATGGCGCCCGAGATTTCGACCGGCAACTACAACCGCCAGATCGACATCTACGCCGCCGGCGTGTTGCTGTACGAGATGCTGACCGGGCACGTCCCGTTCGACGGCGAGTCGGCGGGCGAGATCCTGATGAAACATCTGACCGCGCCGCCGGACCTGAAGCGCGTGCCGAAGGACTTCGTGCCGGTCATCGAGAAGGCACTGACGAAGAACCCGGCCAACCGCTATCAAACGATCGGCGAGATGGCGAAGGCGGTCGCCGCCGTGCTCAATCCGAACGCAGAATGGAAGGCGGCGCCGGTGCAACAGCCCGCGAATCCGGCACCGAGCAAGGACCCGCATCCGGGCATTCCGAGCGTGATCCCGGTGACGCCAACGCTGATTCTGCAGCAACGCTGGTCCGAGTTGTCCGGCGTCCTGCTCTGGTCGATCGTGATCGCCGCGGTGATGGCGGTGGCTTGGACGCTGATCGTGGGCGGCGGCGACTACTCGAAGCTGGCGCCGACGTTCTTCTTGACCGTCGCGTGTTCGTGGTGCGTGTTGGTTCCGAGCAAGCTGTGGGTGTCGCAGCACGCCGAAGATTCCTGGGCACGGCGGCTCCTGCTGATGACTCTCGGTTTTGGCGTCGCCCT
>JADMIO011053177.1_pt1 | contig 13093 bp, 10 predicted proteins | sample 8958161 | NCBI WGS metagenome assembly JADMIO01 (sample SAMN16585339, study PRJNA669376) | soil metagenome | isolation source: Crop rotation soil | place: USA: Cullars Rotation, Alabama | collected 2011 | reverse complement strand
CACCACCGCCTCCGCCACCGCGCGCGGGCGGCGTCGAGGGAGCCGCCGATCCGCCGCCGGTCTGCAACGCCTTCAGCGCGTCGGCGGGCGAGGGCAGGTCGGCCGAATAGCACAGCCGGATCAGCGCCATCTCGGCCGCGCGGGCGGGCGAGGGCGCGCGGAGCGTCTCCTCGAGGCCCTTCATCAGCAGCGCCCAGGCGCGGGTCAGCGACGCCATCGACAGCTTCTGCGCCATCGCCAGCCCCTGGTTGCGCTCGCTGTCGGCCGAATTGGCGGCGGCATCGGGCGTGACCTTGAGCCGCGTCACCCAATGGGTCGTCTCGAGCAGGTCCTGCAGGATCACCACGGGATCGGCCCCCGCATCGTGCATCTCGCCGAGCAGCGCCACGACCGCGGCGGCGTCGCCGCGCATGGTCTTCTCGAACAGCTCCAGCACACGGCTGCGATCGGCCAGGCCCAGCATGTCGCGCACCTGCGCGGCATCGACCACGCCGGCGCCATGGGCGATCGCCTGGTCGAGCATCGACAGCCCGTCGCGCACCGAGCCGTCGGCGGCGCGCGCCAGCAGCGCCAGCGCCTCGGGCGAGATCTCGACCTTCTCCAGCTCGGCGATCTTGCCGAACCACCCGACCAGCGCGTCCTGCGGCACGCGCTTGAGGTCGAAGCGCTGACAGCGCGACAGCACCGTGACCGGCACCTTGCGGATCTCGGTGGTGGCGAAGACGAACTTCACGTGCGGCGGCGGCTCCTCCAGCGTCTTGAGCAGCGCGTTGAACGCCGCCGTCGACAGCATGTGCACTTCGTCGATGATGTAGATCTTGTAGCGCGCCGAGACCGGCCGGTAGCGCACGCCCTCGATCAGCTCGCGGGCGTCGGCCACGCCGGTACGGGAGGCGGCGTCCATCTCGATCACGTCGACGTTGCGATCCTCGCTGATCGAGACGCAGTGATCGCAGACGCCGCAGGGATCGACCGTCGGTCCGCCCTTGCCGTCGGGCCCGACGCAGTTCAGGGCGCGGGCGATGATGCGGGCGGTCGTGGTCTTGCCGACACCGCGCACGCCGGTGAGCATGAACGCATGGGCGATGCGGCCGGTCGCAATGGCGTTGCGCAGGGTGCGCACCATCGCTTCCTGGCCGACCAGGGTGGTGAAATCGACAGGACGGTATTTGCGGGCGAGGACCCGGTAAGGAAGCGATTCCTGGGCTTCCGCCATGCCGCCCTCTCGAACCCGAAACGCGCCGTGGCCCCTCAGGCCCCGCGGTCGTCGCGCCGGGACCACCGGCGCCTCAGGCGGCGGCGCGCGCCCGGCGACGGGTGAGAGACCGGCATGACCCGAAGCGAATTCGTTACGGCTGCTTCCTTCCGGATCTGACCGGGTTGGCGACTGCTCCGCCCACACCGGCCCCTCGAGGCGGTTATATCAGGAGTCGGGGCAGCCGGCGCAAGGGTCGCCTGGGGGCTACTTCGCTGAGACACCGCAAGGGTGTCTCACGGCCCGTGAGACACCTAAAATGTTGCCCAGCCTGCATTCCAAGCCAATCGTCTCACGTCTCACCCACCCCCAAAGTGTCTCATTGAACCCAATAAATGGAGGGGTATTCCCTCGCGCGCCGGCCGTCGCGCCTTATTGCCCGGTGAATGCCGAAAGGCGACGCGGCAGGCCGAGATGGCCGCGCAGGGTCGTGGCCGTGTAGTCGGCGCGGAACAGGCCGCGCTCCTGCAGGAGCGGCACGACCTGGTCCGCGAAGGCGTCGAACTGACCGGGGAAGAAGGGCGGCATGACGTTGAAGCCGTCGGCGGCGCCGGCCCTGAACCAGCGCTCCAGCACGTCGGCGATCCGCTCGGGCGTGTCGACCAGCAGGAGATGCCCCCGCGCCGCCGCGACCCGGTAGTAGAGTTCACGCAAGGTGAGGTTCTCGCGCCGCGCCATCTCCATCAACAGCGTTGCGCGGCTCTTGAGATGTTCGGTCTCGGGCGGCGTCGGCACCAGCCCGTCCATCGGATGGCCCGAAATGTCCATGCCCAGCCGCTCCGACAGCACGGTGAAGGCCTGCGTGGTGTCGATGTTGCGGTTGAGCTCGGCGAACAGCGCCTGCGCCTCCGCCTCGCTGCGGCCGACGATCGGCATCACCCCCGGCATCACCAGCACCTCGGCGGGGTTGCGGCCGAAGCCGGCGACCTGCTCCTTCACTGCCGCGTGGAAGACAAGCGCCTCGTCGAGATCGTTCTGCGCGGTGAACACGACGTCGGCGATGCGCGCGGCCAGCGCCTGGCCGGGGCCGGACGAGCCGGCCTGGATCAGCACCGGATGGCCCTGCGGCGCGCGCGGCACGTTGAGCGCGCCCTCGACGGTGAAGTACCTGCCCTTGAAGTGCGGCACGTGAAGGCTGCCCGGCCGCACGAACCGGCCCGCCTGCTTGTCGCCGATGAAGGCGTCGTCGTCCCAGCTGTCCCACAACAGCCGGCAGGCCTCGACGAACTCCTCCGCCATCGCATAGCGCTCGGCATGCGGCGGGTGCTGGCGGCCGAACACCGCGCTCGACTTGGCGTAGGCCGTGGTCACCACGTTCCAGCCGGCGCGGCCGCCCGAGATGTGGTCGAGCGAGGCAAAGGCGCGCGCCAGTTGATAGGGCTCGGCATAGGTCGTCGAGCCGGTGGCGGCGAGGCCGAGCCGGGTCGTCGTCATCGCCAGCGCCGCGAGCAGGGTGAGCGGCTCGAACTTGCCGATGATCGAGGGATGCTCGCCGTAGCCGGTGGCGAAGCCGTCGCCCAGGAAGAACATGTCGAACTTGGCCCGCTCGGCGGTCGCCGCGATGTGCCGCATCAGCCCGAGGTTGGGCCAGCCGGTCGTGACCGCGTCGGGATGGCGCCAGCCGCCGACATGATGGCCGGGCGCCTGGACGAACACGCCGAGTCGCATTTCCTTCGTGTCGTTCACGGACGCTAGCTTATCGGAACGCGCTGTTTGAGGGAGCCTCGAGTCTGTGCGAACGTTCCCTCTCTGGAGGTCCGCCCATGTCCGAACAACGGCAGAAGGTCATGACGCGCTTCGAGGAGCGGCTGGCCGCACTCGAGGCCAGGCGTCACGAGAAGCCCGCGCGTTGGCTGTTGCACCATTTGCACAATGCCTTGGGTGCGCTGGAGAACGACCGCAATGACGCCGACCTGCATCTCGACGAGTTCGACCGGCATGAACTCGAGCGGGAGTATCCCGAGCTCGAGGCTGACAAGGTGCCCAGCGTCGACGAGATCAGGGCACGCTTCACGGCGCTCGCCGGAGGCATGGTCTAGTCGAGCGGCTCTTGTCAGACGGGCTGGCGGCAATAGACTTCGAAACAGTCCCTGGAGGGAACATGGCTCGACCGAAATCCGCTGCCCGAAGCGCCGCCGCGAAAAAGGCTGCGAAGACCCGCAAGCGCCGTCCCGCGGCAAAAAAGGCGACGACGCGCAAGCGCCGTGGGGCGGCAAAGAAAGCCGCGGTGACGCCCAAGCGCCGCGGGGCAGCAAAGAAAGCCGCAGCGACGCGCAAGCAATCGAAACTGGCGGCCAAGAGCGCCGCGCCCAAAGTCGGCGCGCTGCAGAACGTGGCGGAAATCGACCAGCGCATCGCGATCGCTCGCCGCAACTTGCAGGAGCTGACGGAGCAGGCGGCCGGCTCGTCGGGTGGTTCGACCGAAGAGTTGATGGCGGACCGCATCGCCGAGCAGGAGGCGAAACTCGAATCTTTGCGCCGGCAGCGCGAGAAGCTCCCGCGCTCATCGTGACACGGCGCGCCGGCTTGAGCATTTTTGGTTTGAGGGAAGGCATGGAGCTGCCGGGCGCTGGCGAGCTCTAGCCTGCGATCGTTCCCCTCTGTCATCCCGAGCGCAGCGAAGGATCTCATGCCGATAGCCAACGGCGTGCTCGTTGCACAGCCATGAGGTCCTTCGCTGCGCTCAGGACGACAGGGAGGGCCATTATCGGGTGCAGTTCTCCTGCTCGGATGTTTGCCTCAGGGCGAAGACGATTCAATCGGCGACAACACCGCGCGCGCCGGGGATGAGAGCCTGTTGTATCGCCAGCGACAGGTGCAGCGCCTCGATGGCGTGCTCGGCATCGAGGAGATCGGGATCCGCTGTGCCGGCGATGCAGTCGACGAAGCGGCGCAATTCGATCTCATAGGGATTGCCGCCGCGCAGGGCGACCGCCTGCGGCCCCGATTTGTCGTGGGACAGGGTGAACGTGATCTCGGGTGGACCGGCCCGGAAAACCTGCTGCAGCTCGAAGCAGGCGCCCTCGAACAGGGCGCGGAAGCCCGCGCTGAACGGCGTGCCCACCGGCATCAGGCCGCTCGCCGCGATGCTGGCGCTGCGGCCGTCGCCCCAGTCGAGCAGGGCCGTGACCTCGCCGGCGCCGACCGCGGACACGCGTTGCGGCGCGCCCATCAGCCAGCCGGCGAAATCGAGGTCGAAGGTCATCAGCTCGGTGGTCGGATCGCTGTAGTGCGACTTGCGATCCGGCGCGTCGGGCCTGAGATAGGAACCCAGCCGCCAGGTGTGCAGGCCGAGCACGCGGCCGTGCGTGCCGGCGTCCGCGATCTCCTTGATGTGGCGATAGCTCGCGACCGAGCGCATCAGCAAACCGACCTGCAGCAGGCGGCCAACCTTGCGGGCGGCCTCGCGCATGGCCAGCGCCTCGTCCATCGCCAGCGCCATCGGCGTCTCGCAGAACACATGCTTGCCCTGCTCCAGGGCGGCCATCGCGAAGCGAGGATGAAGTGGTGTCGGCAGGCAGATATCGACCGCGTCGACGGTTGGATCCGCGATCAGGCGATCGGCGTCGCGCGTGAAGGTGCCGACCAACTCGACGTCGGCCATTGCGGCATAGGCTGCGGCATGAACGCGACCCATGGTGCCCGCGCCCAGGATACCGACTCGCATCTTGCCGCCGCTCATTCTCGTTCCTCTAGAAACGGCCCGGAAACCGCCCTAGCGAGAAAGCGATAAATCAGCAAACCGCCGTTCCTGCGGATGCACATGGCGGGGTTGGGAAAGTGGGGCAATTGTGGCGGCTCTCCTGCGACGGATTTGATTCTTGTCCGGGCCGGACGCAGCCGCTATCGGGTGACCATGCAACAACCCAGCGGGGGCGAGACGCCTGTCGTCGAGCCCGGCTCCCAGGCGACCTCATCGGACGTAAGCCCGCAGGCGCTAGAGCAGCGCATCCGGCAGCAACAGATCCTGGCCACATTGGGTGTGACAGCGCTCCACGGTGCCTCCGTCGACGAGTTGCTCGAAAGTACGGCCCGCATGGTAGCCGAGGGCCTGCGTGCGGAATTCGCAAAGGTCCTCGAGTTTGTCCCCGCCGAAAACCGCTTTCTGGTTCGGGCAGGAGTCGGCTGGCAGCCGGGCGTGGTGGGCGTCGCGACGGTCGGCGCCGATCTTGCCTCTCCGGCAGGCTATGCGCTGCGCACCGGCAAGCCGGTGATCTCCAACCACCTCGAGAACGAGGAGCGCTTCCGCACGCCGGAGATCCTGCGCCAGCACGGTATCCATCGCGCGATGAACGTCATCCTGCAGGGCGATGGCCGGCCGTTCGGCGTGCTCGAGGTCGACAGCCGGGGTGACAACGAGTTCGTCGAGCATGACCTCTCCTTCCTCGAGGGCGCGGCAAACCTCCTCGGCATGGCGATCGAGCGCGAGCGGCACGAGCGCAGTCTCAAGGCCGCGCTCCAGCGTCAGCAGGTGCTGCTGAAGGAGATGGATCACCGGGTCAAGAACAGCCTGATGATCGTCTCGAACATGCTCAAGCTGCAGGCGAGCGAAGTCGGCGACGAGGTCCTGACGCAGCATCTCAGCGAGGCGGCGCAACGCGTCCTGGCGGTCGGCAAGGTGCACGATCAGCTCTCGCAGGGCTCCGACGTCGAGCGCATGGATATCGGCCGCTACATCGCCACGGTGTGCCGCGACCTCGACGCAAGCGTGTCGCAATGCGTCATCCGCAGCGATGCGCAGCCCGGCATCGAAATCGCGAGCGACCGCGCCATCTCGACCGCGCTGATCGTCAACGAGCTGATCGCCAATGCCGCCAAGTATGCCTCTCCGGGCCGCGTCGGCGGCGAGATCCAGGTCAGGCTCTCGGCCAACAACGGCGAGCTTTCGATATCGGTACGCGACGATGGCGATGGTCTTCCGGCCGATTTCGACCTCGTCCGGCCGAAGGGCCTCGGCATGCGGATCATCATGGCGTTCGCGGGCCAGCTCGGCGGATCCCTTGCCATCCGGCGCCACAATCCCGGAACCGAATTCGTCCTGACGATCCCGCGCGAGCCGCCGGCCTGAGCCTGCCGACGCGCCTCGCTGTTCAGTGCGCGAAGTAGTGCATGCCACCATCGACCGGAATGACGGCGCCCGTGATGTAGCGCGCGGCCGGCGAGGCAAGGAAGGCGACAAGATGGGCTACATCGGCGGGTTCGCCGAAAAAGCCGATCGGGATGTTGCGCTCGATGAATGTGCGTCGCGACTCCTCGGTCGGATGCAGTTTCTCGCGAATCTGCTCGCTGTCGATGCGGCCGGGCTGCAGCGTGTTGAGCGTGACGCCATCCCTGGCGATATCGCAGGACAGGCCCTTCGCCCACAGATGCAGCGCGCCCTTGGCGGCAATCGCGGCATTCAGCCCGCGCGGCTCCATCGAGCCGCTGATGTTGACGATGCGGCCCCATTTGCGCTGGCGCATCGCCGGCAGCAGCGCGGTGGTGAGCCGCCGCACGGCGGTGAAGTTGAGCGCGAACGCCTCTTCCCAGACATCCTCGCCGGAGTCGGAGGTGGTCGGTCGCGAGCCGCCGGCGCAGTTCACCAGGATCTCGACCGGCCCGGTCGCGGCCACGCGATCGAGGTCGCGAGCCCTGGTGAGGTCGGCCGCGACGGCAGAGACGCCCGGCAGGCGCTCGATCCTGTCGACGCGTCGCGCGATCGCCGTGACCGTTGCGCCCTGCTCGGAGAACAGCCGCACGATACCGGCGCCGATGCCGGAGCTGGCGCCAGTGACCAGGCAGCTCCGGCCTTTTAGTTCGTAGTCCATCCCGCCTTAGAGCGCGATTGGCGCGCCGCGGGCAAGCCTCCGGATCAGACCGCCGCCAGCGCCTGGTCGAGGTCGGCCAGGATGTCCTCGATATGCTCGAGCCCGATCGACAGGCGGACATAGCCCGGCGTCACGCCGGTCTTGGCCTGCTCCTCGGGCGTGAGCTGGGAGTGGGTGGTCGACGCGGGATGGATGGCGAGGCTCCGCGCATCGCCGATGTTCGCGACGTGATAGAACATCTTGAGCGAGTCGATGAACTTGCGGCCGGCGTCGACGCCGGCCTTGAGCTCGAAGCCCAGCAGGGCGCCCAAGCCGCCCGACAGGTAGGTATCGGCGCGCTTCTTGGCCTCGCCGGTCATCACGCTGGGATGGATCACCTTGGTGATCTTGGGATGCTTGGAGAGATGCTTCGCCACGGCATCGGCATTGGCGCAATGCACGCGCATGCGCAGCGGCAGCGTCTCCAGCCCCTGCAGGAACAGGAAGGCGTTGAACGGGCTCATCGGCGCGCCGACGTCGCGCAATAGCGTGACGCGCGCCTTGATGATGTAGGCGATCGGGCCCATCGGCTTCACGGCCTGCGTCCACACCGCGCCGTGATAGCTCGGATCGGGTGTGTTCAACATCGGGAAGCGGTCCTTGTGCGCCTCCCAGTCGAAGTTGCCGCCGTCGACCAGGATGCCGCCGATCGAGGTGCCGTGGCCGCCGATATACTTGGTGGTCGAGTGCATGACGATGGCCGCGCCATGGTCGATCGGCTTGCACAGCACCGGCGCAGCGGTGTTGTCCATGATCAGCGGCACGCCGAGCGAGCGGCCGATCTTGGCCACCTCGCCGATCGGGAACACCGTCAGCTTGGGATTGGGCAGCGTCTCGGCGTAGTAGCAGCGCGTCTTGGCATCGGTGGCGCGGCGGAAGTTCTCCGGATCGGCCGGGTCGACGAAGCGGCATTCGATGCCCATCGACTTCATGGTGTTGGCGAACAGGTTCCAGGTGCCGCCATAGAGGTCGGTCGAGGCGACGAAGTTGTCGCCGGCATGGCAGATGTTCTGGACGGCGAACAGCGAGGCCGCCTGGCCGGAGCCCAGCGCAAGCGCGGCGACGCCGCCCTCGAGCGCCGCGACGCGCTGCTCGAGCACGTCGTTGGTCGGGTTCATGATGCGACTATAGATATTGCCGAGCTCGGCCAGCCCGAACAGGTTCGAGGCGTGCTGGGTGTCGCGGAACTGGTAGCTGGTGGTCTGGTAGATCGGCACAGCGACGGCGTTGGTCGCCGGATCGCTGCGGTAGCCCGTGTGCAACACGAGTGTTTCGGGGTGCTTGCTGTTGGTCGGCATCGGTCTCTTTCCCTGCTTTGCGGGGCGCCGACTATGCCCAGCCAGGCGCCGCTGACAACCGAAGGGTTTGCTTGGCGTAACCGACGAAACGACTTTTTTCTGTTGCCGAACGCGGCAAAGGGAGATCAACGACCCGGCCGCCGCGCAATCCCGTACGCGCAGCTATCGGTGGCATGAGCAGGATGGTGTTTCTATAGTGGGCAAGGGGGAGGGGAACATGGCCGTCAATCGCAACATCATGCGCCGCTGGTTCAACGAGCTCTGGAACAAGGGGCGCGTGAAGATCATCGACGAGATGGTCGCGCCGGACTGCGTCATTCACGGGCTGATGGACGAGCACGGCGTCCAGATGAAGGGACCCGAGCCGTTCAAGGCGTTCTACCACGGAATGCGAGCCCAGTTCGGAAAGCTCCGCATCGACGTCGAGGAGACACTGGTCGATAGAGGCCGGGTCGTGGCCCGCTGCCTGGTCCGTGGCACCGACGCCAAGTCGGGCAGGCCGGTGCAGTTCGGCGGCGTCGCCATCGTGCGCACGCGGCGCGGTCGGATCGTCGAAGGCTGGAACTACTTCGACTTCCATCACATGGCACACCAGATCAGCAGCGGGCGACCCGCCCTGGGCATGTCGAAGTCGCGTCGCCGCGGTTCCTGACCGCCGTCGCTGCTCTCCGCGCGTCAGCGCGTCGTGCGGGCCTTTGCGGTCGCTCCGGAGTCGACGATGCCCTGCGCCGACACCACGACGCCGTAGTCCCTGAGCGCCGTCGCGACCGATATCACGCCGTCCAGCACGTCGTCGGCGACTTTCCGCGGGTCGCGCTCGAGGGGATTGCCGTAGCCGCCGCCCGCAGGGCCGTAGCAGATGAAGCGGCCGTCCTTGGCGATGTTCATGTGCGGCACCTTGGAGGGCAGCGCCGCGCTGCTGTCGCCCTGCACCAGGTCGAGCTTGGCCGGCATGCCTTCGCTGCCGCCGAGGAAGCCCCACGGCCGGTAGCGATGGCCTTCGCCCTCGACCGAGGCGCCGCCGTCGGAGAGGAAGGTGAACTCGCGCACCGAGCCCAGGCCGCCGCGCCACTTGCCGGCGCCGGCCACGTCCTCGCGCAGCTCGTAGCGCAGCACGCGCAGCGGCAGGTGGGTCTCGATGTCCTCGATCGGGTTGTTGCGGGTGTTGGCGTAGAGCGTGTCGACGGCGTCCATGCCGTCCTTGCCCAGGCGCCCGCCATAGGAGCCCTCGAAGATCTCCATGTGCACCCAGTGCGTCTCGTCCTTCAGCCCCGAGAACGCGATCACCTTGAGGTTGCCGATGCCGGCCGAGACGTTGCCCGGCATGGCCTGCGCCAGCGCCTTCATCACCGTGTCGGCGAGCTGGTTGCCCGGGCAGAAGCGGGCGATGGTCGGCGCGGGGAAGGTCGGATTGGCGAGGCAGCCCTTGGGCGCGACGATGGTGATCGGCCGGATCAGGCCGGCGTTGACCGGGATGTGACCGTGCACCTCGGTGTCGAGCAGCACCGAGCGGATGGTGAGCCAGATCGCGATGTCCGCCGTGCCCTCGAGCGGCATGTTGATCGGCCGGTCGGGCACCTGCGGCGCGGTGCCGGTGAGATCGACGGTGAGGCTGTCGTCCTTCTTGGTGATGGTGACGACGATCGGCAGCTCCTTCTTGTTGGCGTCCGGGCTGTCGAGGTAGCCGTCGATCGCCGTCTCGGCGCGATAGACGCCGTCGGGCAGCTTGGCGATCGCCTGGCGCATCAGCCGCTCGGCGTGATCCATCAGCGCCTCGCACGCGAGGTCGAAGGTCTCGAGGCCGTAGCGTTCGACCAGCTCGACCATGCGCTCGGCGCCGATCCGGGCGGCCGCCACCTGGGCGTCCATGTCGCCGACCACCAGGTCCGAGGCGCGGATGTTGTCGCGCACGATCTGCCATACCGCCTCGTTCTTGACGCCGCGGTCGTAGACCTTGATCGCCTTGAACTGCAGCCCCTCGGCATAGGCGTCGATCGCCTCGACGATGCCGCACGAGCCGGGCGACAGCGCGCCGATGTCGAGATGGTGCGCGGTCGTCGCGGCGAAGGCGATCAGCCGGCCGCCCACGAACACCGGCACGACGAAGGCGACGTCCGGCCCGTGGCTGGCGCCGGAATAGGCGTCGTTGTGCATGATGACGTCGCCGGGATGGATCGTGTCGCCGCGCTGCGCGAGCGTCTTCAGGATGCCGCGGATGTAGCCCGGGATCGGCCCCGATTGCAGTGGCGTCGATTGCGCCGATTCGGCGAGGCCGCGGCCCTCGGCATCGACCAGAGCCGCCCCGAAATCCTCCGATTCGCGGATGATCGAGGAATAGCTCATGCGCATCAGCTTGTAGCCCATCTCGATGGCGATGTTCTCCAGCGCGCCCTGGATCACGCTGGTGGTGATCGGATCGATGCGATCGGGCTTGGCCGCGGACTGTCGGCCCTCCGAGATGCTGAGGGGGGCGGTGGTCATTGGCGCACTTCCTTGCGGATGATCAGGTTGCCGGCGGTGTCGACCTCGAACGTGTGCTGCGGCGGAACGACGGTGGTCGAATCCATCTGCAGGATGATGGCGGGCCCGGCGATGCGCTGGCCGACCGGCAGCAGGTCGCGGCGGTAGAAATCCGTCGGATAATCGGCGAGCTTGCCGTCGATCCGGAACGTGCAGGCGCCTTTGCGCACCCGAGCCTCGTCGAGCGACGTGCCCGACGAAACCGCCGGCTTGGCGATCTCGGCCGCGTTGGCGGCGCCCACCAGGCGCAGGTTGACGATCTCGATGCCCGACTCGGCGAAGTGATGGCCGTATTCGCGCCGGTGCACGTCGTGGAAGGCCTCGAACGCCGTGGCGAGCGCGGCGGCATCGATCGCGCCGTCGGGAAAGGGCACGCGCAGCTCGTAGCCTTGCCCGACATAGCGCAGGTCGCCGCGCCGCTCGAACGTCACGCGGGAGAGGTCGATGCCGTCGGCGGTGAACCGGTCGGCCAGCTCCTTGGCCATGGCCGCGAAGTCTGCATTGATGCGGGCGATGTCGGCGGTGCCGGACACCTGGAACGAGGTGCGGATCGCGTCGTAGCGCAGGTCGCTGATCAGCAGACCGACCGCCGAGGTGATGCCGGGATGGGGCGGCACGATCACCTCGGGCACGCCCAGCATCTCGGCGACTTCCGCGCCGTGCAGGGGGCCCGCGCCGCCGAAGGCGACCAGCGCATAGTGGCGCGGATCGATGCCCTTCTGGACGGTGCGCGAGCGGATGGCATTGGCCATGTTGGCGTTGATGACGGTGACCACGCCCTCGGCCGCCTCGCGCTCGGACATCTTGAGCTCGCGCGCCAGCTCGCCGATCACCCGGCGCGCAGCGACCTCGTCGAGCGCCATGCCGCCGCCCAGGAAGTTCTTGCCGTCGAGCCGGCCCAGCACGACGTTGGCGTCGGTCACGGTGGCGCGCGTGCCGCCCCGGCCATAGGCGGCCGGTCCCGGCACCGCGCCGGCCGAGCGCGGGCCGACCTTGAAGGCGCCGGCCTGGTCGACGAAGGCGATCGAGCCGCCGCCGGCGCCGATCGTGTGCACGTCGATCATCGGCACCATCACCGGGAAGCCGGCGATCCAGGTGTCGCGCGCCGTGGCCTCGCCGAAATGCCCTTGCGTGACGATGCCGATATCGGCCGAGGTGCCGCCGACATCGAAGGTGATCAGGTTGCGCTTGCCGGACAGCCCGCCCGCCCAGTCGCCGCCGATCACGCCGGCCGCCGGTCCCGACAGCAGCGTGAGCACCGGCCGCTCGGCGACCATCGCCGGCGTGGCGACGCCGCCGTTCGAGGCCATGATGCGCAGGTCGGCCTTGAAGCCGCTCTGCTCGATGTCCGATTCGAGCTTGGTCACGTAGCTGCGCACCTTGGGGCCGACGAAGGCGTTCATCGCCGTCGTGGTGAAGCGCTCGAATTCGCGGAATTGCGGCGACACCGACGAGGAGGTCGTGGCGAAGCACTCGGGATATTCCTCGCGCACGATCGCCATTGCCCGCGCCTCGTGCGCCGGGTCGAGATAGGAGAACAGGAAGCAGATGGCGATCGCCTGGACACCCGCCTCCTTGAGCTCGCGCACGGCCTGACGGACGCCCGCCTCGTCGAGCGGCTCCAGCACCTCGCCCTTGGGCGGCACCAGCCGCTCCCGGACCGTCTTGCGATGGCGGCGCTTGACCAGCGGCCGGTCCTGCCAGGGGATGTCCTGCATGATCGAGTAGTGCTGCGGCCGCTGGTGACGGCCGATATGCAGGATGTCGCGGTAGCCGCCGGTGGTGATCATGCCGGTCACGGCGCCGTCATGCTCGAGGATCGAGTTGGTGGCGATGGTCGTGCCGTGGAACACGACGTCGATGGTGTCGCGGGCGATGCCGTACTTGTCGCACAGCGCTGCAAGACCCGCGACCACGCCGCGCGCGGGGTCGTCGGGCGTGGTCGAGACCTTGTGCACCCCGGTTTGGCCGGCGTCGGTGTCGGCATAGACCAGGTCGGTGAAGGTCCCGCCCACATCAACGCCGATCAACCGCATCGCCAGCCCCCCAATCCTCTGCTGCGCACAGGAAGAGCAAGACACAGGCCAAGGCCGCCGTCCATACGGCCGGCCCGGCGGAGGGGATGCCCCCGATATCGGCTGGATTCGGACTGACGCGATCCCGGTCAAGCATTT
>JADMIO010955849.1_pt1 | contig 13094 bp, 8 predicted proteins | sample 8958161 | NCBI WGS metagenome assembly JADMIO01 (sample SAMN16585339, study PRJNA669376) | soil metagenome | isolation source: Crop rotation soil | place: USA: Cullars Rotation, Alabama | collected 2011 | reverse complement strand
TCCCTCGTCACTTCATTTCGAACTGCAAGTCGAGCGTGGTGGTCCCGTTCGACGTAACCGTCACGTCGCGTTCCTGGGCCCCCAGGACCGGGTGCCAGGCTTTGACATGATGGGTGCCGGCCGGCAGGTCCCCGATGGTAAAGGCCCCATTCGGCCCCGTCACGGCATAGTAGGGATTGTCGATAGCGTACCCCCAGTTTTGCATGTACGGATGCATCCCGCATTGCATGGTAAAGATTTTCCGCCCTTTGACCAATTGCACGATATCGGTCGTCCCGCTCACGTGCAGCGCCGGCCGATGGAGGACGATATCGACCCCGGATTGATCATACGCATACCCTTGGATGTCGTGGGACACCGGATCGCGATTAAAGACGGTCACCTTGCGCTTGTCACTGACGACGGTGACAAACGGCAGAAACTGGCAGAGACTCGCTTCGACTTCCGCATCAGTGAAGGTAAACGGCTTACCTTTCTCGATCCCTTCGACGACGACGACCACGTCCTTCAGCCCGCCGTCCGAGCCGAGATTGACTTCCTTCAGGAGGCGATGCCCATGGCCGTCGGAGAGGGCCCCGCAATACTCGCGGTCGTAATAGCGGCGCAACTCGAAGATTTTCGGCTCCGGCACGGTGCCCGTAAAGGTGATCTTACCTTGCAATGTCGCTCCGTTGGTCACGGTCTGCGACTCGTACGCCGAGGCAACTGTTTGAAGATCGACCGCTATGACCATGTACGCACATGTCGCCAAACATAGTCCTGTCAAGATGATTCGTTTCATAGCCGTCCCTCCTGCATCACTGATTATTCAATGTCGGTTGCATGTTTGCCGGTGGATTGGCTGGATCCAACCTTCGAGGCAGCTCAAATAAGAACGAGGACTGCTCGGTAAAGATCACCCGGCGAAACTCCTCTGACCACTCTCCTTGTTTGCTGACCGTCTTCAACGCAAACCGCTGGGCTTTAGTCACCCATCGATAGTATTGACGTGTCCCTTCACGGTCTTTCACGGTCACCTCGAACAATTCCGTGGGATACCCGTTCAACGTCTCTTCGCCCACGAATTCCCGCGAGATTTCACCCTCCATTGCCTCGCTCACCACCAACCGATGGTCATCTGCGACCGGCACTTCGAGGTATTGCCGCCGCTTCGACAAGATAAGCCACGAGGTCCCGTGGTCCATCCGCACAATGATGATACTCGCGCCCCCCTGTGGCTGGTTGAACTCGAATCGCCAGCGGTCGTCCTTGGCATTGACGTGGGCCGTCACCACGGACTTTCCGCGTTTTACGACCCGCTCGGCCGAAAAATCAAGCGCCGTGGCCGAACCCGGCAGACTTCCAACGGACATCGAGAGGAGCCACACCAAGGACAAGCCGATTGAAACTGCCCCTCCTCGTGCTTCCATCAGTTCTTTTACCGTATGGCTTAGTTCGGTGCAAGACATGACTTGTCGTGCGTAAACAACAGGGCCATCACCACTGATTCCCAGTTGCTCCCACAAAGAAGTGATTTAAGACCATGTTTAGTATGGCGTGCCTGGTGGATTTGCGTTGTCCAGCAAGAGTGGAAGTTCGAACAAGAATTGAGACTGCTCAGTAAATATGGGGCGGCGAAACTCTTCCGACCACCGTCCCTCCTTGCTCACTGTCTTGAGCGGAAATCGTTCGGTCTTGGTGACCCAGCGATAGAAATGCAGCGTTTTACCATGTTCAGAGACCGTCACCTCAAACAACTCCGTAGAGTGGCCGTTTAATTCCTCATCACCGATAAGTTCTCGCGAGATTTCTCCGTCCATCTTCTCTGTCACCACCAACAAATGATCTTTCGTGATCGGTACCTCCATGTACTGCCGACGCTTCGACAAAATGAGCCATGCATGCTGCCGATCTGTTCGCACGATGATGACACTGGCCCCTTGCTGGGGATGTGTATACTCAAACCGCCAGCGATCATCCTTCACGTTCACGTGAGCAGTAACGACCGACTGCCCCCTCACTACAATTCGATCTGCGGAAAAATCACGTGCTACCGAAGTTTGTACGAGACCTTCTAGTACAATCGGCACCACACACAAGATCGGCCATCTGGGAAGTGCGACGTGTCGTATAGCCATATACTCTTTTTATATGGCATTTATGAGCCAGTCTGCTCGGTGCTACCCTAGAACCTCTCGAATGTCGCTGTGATACCTTTTAGTGGGGAGAAACGACAGCATATGCAAACGAACGGGGGAACCCGGCTCTCATTCGCCGGATCCCCCCGTCCCGTGTACCCGTCGTCGATCGTGCCTATTCGGCCTTCATCGACACCGGTATCGATTGTGCGGGAAGCTGATCCTCGGCCCGCTGTGATGCAGGAGCCTGCCCGTCGAGAGGCAGGATCGTCCGGCTGTTGCGGTCCAGGACCTTCAACATTCCCCAATGCCCGGCATCGAGATACCCCGGACGCTGGTTCAGCCAGAGATAATCGCCTGGTAAACCGTTCGGCCCGCCGGCTCCACCGTGCAGCCAGGCATTGATGACCTCGGTCCCCCCGAATTCCATGGTGCTGACGAGATCCGCTCCCGGCAAGTACGGCTCATGTTTCCACTCATGGCCGGATACGCTGAACAGCTGGACCTGCTCGCTGAACGCTCCCAGCACATGGATCACGACCGGATCGCCGACGTGCGCCGCAATGGTCGGCGTCACCGGCTGATCCCCAGCCTTGACACAGGCAAACACCTCACTATAGGCACAACCCTTCTCGGTCCGGTAATCGGTCGGCTCCGACCGATAATTCACCGCCGTCACGCCGGCCACTTTTTGGATGTACGGCATGAAGCTGGTACCGATGATATTGTCTTCATCCTGGAATAGGAGCGCGAACGAGCGGTAATTCTGCCGTCTCTCGTTTCCCGGCACACTCCGATCCACGAAGACATCGGCCCTCCACGAACTCTTCTGAGCCAGATCCTCGCCGCTCACCGGATCACGGTATTGCGATCCCTTCGGGCCTATGATGATCGCTCCGAAAAGACCGTTCCGCGGATTCTCGATCACGTTCCCCCAATCCTGAATCAGCGCCGAGTTCTCCCCGAACTCCGGATGGGCGTAGAACGTGTAGTTCCGGCTTTGTCCGGGTGCGACTGTCTGGTCGCCGGGATTGTTGCCTGCATTGATGCCCATGGACTCCTTCGGATCAAACGCGACATTATCTACGTGGAACCCTGCGCGGTCCTTGGCCATCTCATTCTTCAGATTGACCTTGATGCAGTCCCCGACGTTCACATGGAGCGTCAATGGGCTTGGCTCAAGGTTGCCCGACGCGACTTTCGTCTTTTCGCCTTCGAGCACGTACATCTTCCCGCTTTCATTTCCCAGCACCATCTTACGCTCCAGGTCGACTTCCATTGTGCCGGGCGTCCCCTTGTTGTAGCGGATCGCCTTGTCGATGGCCGAGACGTTGAAATTTTTCACTGGTGCATCGGCCGGACACACCGACTTGGCCGACTGCGGAATCTCGCCGCGTCCGGGTAGCGGTTTGAGTGTTGCATCCGCCTTGTCCAGAACTCGGAAAATTCCCCAGCTGCCTTCGACAAAGTGCGACGCCCGACCACTATAGTACAGGTAGTCGCCCGCCATCTGTTGGGGTCCGCCGGCGGCCGGAATGGCCGCATCGTACCGTTCCCCGATCACCACGTGCAGCGAGCTCCGTGGGATGGAGTTCTTGCTGTAGCGCTCCATCGGGAACCAGTGACCGCTGATGTGCCAGGAATGCACTTCGTTTGCCGACGTTTCAAGCAGCCTGACCACCACTGGATCGCCCACATAGGCCCGCAACATCAGCGTATCCGGATCTCCATGAATCCGGCTGCTGAACAACTGCGACGGATCGGGGTTGTTGGCTAAGCGGACAGACAAGGGCTCTATCCGCATGTTGTACCCGCCCCCGGTCGTCGCCTCGCCACCGTTCAAGAACTTCATCGGCAACAGATTAAGTTTGGCCGGATAGACCGCCGACGGCGTCCCATCCACAGAGATTGCACCGACCCTCGCCTGTGGATTGTCAGCCGTAATCAATTCCGCCGTCCGAGGGTTGGAATCCATGACATGTGTCACGATTTCACGGAATGACCCCTTGATATGGGCGGACACCGGTTCAGTCGTGTGAATGTCCGCGACGGGACCGCTTCTGATTTCCTTACCGGTCACCGGATCATGATAGGTCGACCTCGGCGGCTCCGTAATGAATGAAGCATACTGCCCGTGCCCCCACGAATCGAGTCCATACACATGGTCATGCCAGAACGTGGTGCCGAAGTCGGCGTCCACGTACCAGCGCTCCCGGATCCACTCGACCGAGGCTATCTCACCTTTTTTATGGGCATGTTGCAACGGCCGCTCGAAGGTGATCGTATTGCCGTCGATCTTGCTGATACGGGCAGACTCGAACCGGCCCACCTCGTCCATCCCCACGCCCAGTTCCGTCTTGAGGTGGAACTTCGACGCATCCTTAACCTTGATGCTGGTCGCCCCCTTGGCGGCATCCGCCTCAATCGTGGTGTTCATCGGGACCGGCATCCCCTTCCCCGGGTGCTCGTCCTTCAAGATCGTGAACGGACGGAGTGACATCTCATATGAGAAGCCGATGATGGGTCCATCGGAGGCTTGCGTGTCGAACTGGAACATGTGTGGATGCAGGTTCGTCTTGCTGGAAAACCCTTGCCGCGTATCATCTTTCAACTCGCTCTTATAGACGACGTCAACACAGTCCTGCACGTTCCCGCGAATGACCAGCGGAAACTGCTTCGCTCGATTCTTTCGGACCTCGGCTTCCTCTTCATGCAAGACATAGAGCAAGCCGTCCGGATCGACGATCGCCGGCGTCTTGGCTGTCGCCGCCTTCAAGGTAATCGGCAAGGTGATTGCGTGAATGTTGAAATACTTAAGTGGCGACCCTTCGGGACAGAGGCTCCAGGGTCCGTTCTCACCCGGCTTGGCAGGCTCGGTAGAATTGCTGCCGTCGTCCCGCCGATGGATCGGTTCCAGCCAGGGCGCACCGCTATGGCTTGGCGAGAATGGCACCCGTCTGCCGAGATGCGGCCGCAGCCATGGCCACGAGAGTTTTCCGGTCCGCGGGTCGAAGAGAATTTCCTGCCGCTTGCCCGGAGTCGTCGACTTGTAGTTGACCCATTCGTACGTCGTTTCCGGCTCACTCAACGCCTTTGCACCATCCCAGGCCCAATCGTTGACCGTCGAGTCATAGGCCAGAGTCTGCTCCTTCTCCGTGTTCTTGTGCCCTGGCTTGCCCTGCGGAGGCACTTGCATCTCAACCCAATCCTTAATGGAGACCTGGGCCGGATCGGCTTTCCAATCCGTTTTGTCTTTGGTGATCTCGAATTTTTTGCCACCGTACCAATCGACCGTTTGACCCACTAACTTGTCGCTCGAAATGCCGGTCTTCATACGGCCGACACGGTCCGGTAACTCAACCAACGGTTTCATCACGTCGGTTTGAGAACCGGGAGCCTGGAGCGTGTTGTAGACGCGCCAGAATCCCCACATCCCCGTCACATAGTGCTGCGGGATGTGGCAGTGGAACACGAACTCGCCTGCCAATGCTTGCAATCCCCCGGAACCACCCTCGATGACTTGATCGTATATCTCCGTCGGCCCAATGGATTGGACATCGAGGCGGTCAGATGTATCGCTTATGGGCGGAAACTTCACCGGCCCATTGCTCGAAGCAGCAAAGTCCAGGTTGCTGATCCCCGGCTGACGCGCCCACCGGATGGATCCGCCGTGGAGGTGGTGCGAGTGGACGATTTCCGAACCGCCCGCCATCCGGAATTTGGCCGGATCGCCCATGTAGGAGCGGGGAATGGTTGTGGCCGGGTCGCCGAATGTGTAGGACCCGTACGCCATGGACTCATCGCCATAGAACCCCATATGTGCCTGGAGTTCGATGCGTGTGCCGTGCGGCTCGCTGCGATAATTCAACAGACGCGCTCCCGGCCGATACGAGTCGGTGTGAGGATCGCGCTGCGGCAACATCTCGCTCTTTTTGTTCAAGATTCGAAACGCTTCATCTCCGGCCTCATGATAAAAGATGGCGAATTCGCGAAAGTCCGCCCCCTTCGGATCTTCAATCATGGCTTCCCAACCGCTGGCCATCGGCTTTCCATCGAACGGACTCAGATACCGTGAGCCGCGTGGCTCGACGACCAACATACCGATCAAGCCGAGATTGAACTGCTCGCGCGAGGCATGCGAACGGAAAAACCGCGCACCCTCCTGCGTGTCCGGCTTGATGTACCATTCATAGCTTTGCTGTTTGCCCGCGGCCACCGTGGTGTCCGGATTCGAAGGAGTAGCCGGCTTGCCGGTGATGCTCACGACCATGGACGATCCGTTGATGACCAGATTCGTCGGCTCGTCGCTGATCTGGTTGTGCAGAGTCAGCTTGAGGCAGTCACCCTGATTCGCTCTGATGACCAGCGGTTGGATGACATCGCCCTGCAAGCCGTTGGACACGGCACCAGGATCATTCTCCTTCTCCCTCGCCTCTTTGTTCGCTGTCTCCTCGGCCCGCGCCTTGTCCAGATTTTCGTTCAGGACGTACATGTATCCGGGAAAGTAATCGAGGAACCGGCTCAGCGTGATTTCGATGTTGATCGCCGAGACGTGATATTCCTTCACGGGGGCATACGCCGGACAGCGTTGTCCGTCTCCAACAGCCACCTTCGAGGGATCCTCCGCCACCAGCAACACGCCTTGTTGCATCATGTGACTATTGGCCCCGTTGCTGTAGCCGCCCTTCTTGCCGATGAATTCCTGTTGTCGCTTGATCTCTTCCATCATGCGATCGTGAAGGATGGCCCCCCCTTCACGATAGATAATTTTTTCCGCCGATCCCTGCTGGTCCACACTGTGATTACTGTGCTGATCCGCAGCCAGCCCCAGAGGGACCGCTATCAGACTGCCTGCAAACAGTAAGCTTTGACACATCAGCGCCGCGCCGGCCCTTCTGTGCCGGTCGCGTGATTCGCATTGAAAGGGTTTCATACTCGGCCTCCTACGGCTGTGCCCGCGTTTTGCGGGCGAAAAGATTGACAATGCACCATGGTTTCCTCCCAGGTTCTCGTAGTCTTCCCATTCATGATGTGAAGAGAACCGGCCTCCGATTCACATCCGGCCTCGATGCCCTGGAGGATAAAGAGCTGGTGAAGGGTTCCTTCTTGCGAAGGAATGGGTCATTCGGAGGCCGGTCCAAAATCACCCAGACCCTCACCAGCGTGAATTGTCTTGCGCAAGCACCGTGCCGCATACAGGCCGAATGGCGTTTTGAATCAATTCTTCTAAGTTGACAATGAGTTCGAAAACTTCTCACATGGGAACGTCATATCCGGCTTGTGGAATTCGTCTACGGCTTAAAACAACCATCTCGGCTCCAAGACTGAAGTAGTAAAATAAATCGCACGGTTGGCCCTGTCTAAATCATTGGACGCTGTCTATTTTGAAACTGGGGCATGACGGGGCAACCTAAGACTTAGAATCGCGATGGACAGGCGCACCGCCGGCTACTCACCAAGAATCGCAAGGTAGGATGGTCCGACATCGACCAAGGAGTTGGACTTCGTTGGGAGAAAACAGAGGGTCAGAGGGCACGGAGACTATTCGATGCGATACGCACGAAGCTTGTTATACAGACTGGCCCGGCTGATCTTGAGCAGTTTGGCCGCCTTCGCCCGATTGCCGCCGGTCTTCTTGAGTGCGTCGACAATGCGAGTTCTCTCGGCTTGGGCCACCGCGCCACGTGTCGCCGAACGCAAGTCTTCTTCCACCACAGTGTCCGGCGTAAGAAGATCCTCACAGGTGATCGTCGGACCGGTGGTCGTGACCACGGCCCGCTCGATATAGTGCTGCAGCTCCCGGATGTTGCCGGGCCACGGGGCCTTGCCCAAGGCCTGCATCGCCCGGCCCGAAATGCGGCGAAGCGGCTGATGGTGCCGTTTGCAGGATCGTGCGATAAAATATTCCGCCAACAACGGAATATCTTCCCGCCGGTCCCGCAACGGCGGAAGATACAACGGCAACACCGCAAGTCGATAATAGAGGTCCCGGCGAAACGATCCCGCACTCACCAGCTCGGCGAGATCTCGATTCGTCGCGGAAATAATCCGGACATCGACGGTGATGGTCTTGGTCCCGCCGACAGGCTTGATCTCCCCTTCCTGGAGCACCCGCAACAACTTGGCCTGAAAGACCGGCGTCGTGTCGGCGATTTCGTCCAGAAAGATCGTGCCTCCGTCCGCCTCTTGGAACAGGCCCACCTTATTGGCCACAGCCCCTGTAAAGGCGCCTTTGATATGGCCGAACAACTCGCTTTCAAGCAGGTTTTCCGGGAGCGCGCCGCAATCAACGACGATGAACGGTTTCTCATCCCGTTTGCTCAAGGCGTGAATCGTTTTGGCCAGCAGCTCTTTGCCTGTTCCACTCTCGCCCTGAATCAAGACCGTTGCCGAACTGTCCGCCACTAAGGCGACCATGTCGAAGAGTTGCTGCATGGCCGGACTCCGGCCGATCAACTCGCCCAGCGACTCCCGCACTGCCGACGGCGGATGCTCGGCTTCGATCGGCATGACCGGGGTCGAAGCACTCTGCTCGTCGTTGAATAGCACCAACATGGAGGCGATCTCGCCCTTGCCTGTGAGAAGTGGAAAGGCCTGGCGCATGCCGCAGGCCGTACCATCACCTCCGCTGGGACAAGACACCGACTGGATTCCCGGCTCCTCAAATACTTTGATGGCCGGACAGGTCCCGCAAGGATCGGCTTGATGGGCGAAGGCTTCATAGCACTTGGCCCGCCGATTGTCGGCATTTCTCACGGCTGCGGACGACCAAGCGGACTCGTTCGCATAGATGACGTTGAAATGGTGATCCATTACCGCGACGCGCCCGGCCAAGCCGCCTGCAAGTTGCTTGATCGCCTCAAGTCTGGCAGCCAGGATGGGGTCGGTAAACGGCTGTTCGTCGGTCATATTGTTCGCGTATTTCCCGTATTTCGAGTGGAGTATTTTGAGCCAGAAAAACGGATGCCCGAAAACCGGAACAGGGAAGACGGAGAGTAACTTGACTGCAGAGATACCGGACAAGGACGATCAATCATGAGCCAGCGTGACCCAACAGCCGCTGCACACACATCTTTAATTCCGAAATCCGTACCGGCTTGTCGAAATAAGCGCTGGCGCCTGCCTGTAGCACATCCTTCTTGCACGTGGCACCGCCGAAGGCGGTCATCACGACGATGGGACATTTCGGAGCCACGGTTCGTAAGCGGCTGATATAGTCGGCTCCCCCGGCCGGCATGCGTAGATCGGTGAGAATCAGATCCGGCACAGATTGAAGCACCATCCGGAAAGCCTCGTCTCCGTCCCTCGCTTGCCGCAGGTTATAGTCTGCACCCCAGAACTCGTCGCAGAGGAGACTGAGCATTTCCCGGTCGTCCTCGACGATCAACACGACGGCAGCCCTTCCTGTAGTCACGGTCATCGCCCTCGCCGATCCTTTTGTGAGCACCTTCCTTTCGGCTAAGGTTGGCAAGGGGCGTGCCCATTGAGCCGTTTGCAAATCGACATTTTTCCAAAGAATTCTCAGCTTGTTTTCGGCTGTACAGGAATCAATGGCGTGAAAAACCACAAACGGAAGGGGCAGACTGGCGCGAGACGCCACAGCGCAAATAATGGAACCGAACGGCATAGGAGTGATGGATGATTGCACCGGCTCTCCGGAAAACGGCGGTTTCGTTCAATTCAGCTCACCTTCTATTCGCTCTTGGGAAGGAAAATCGTAAACGTCGTGCCGTTGCCTTCTTCGCTTTCGACCGTGATGGAGCCTTGATGCTCTTCGATGATGCCCTTGACCACGGTGAGTCCCAGCCCGGTTCCCTTTCCGAATTCTTTTGTCGTGTAAAACGGTTCAAAAATTTGCGGCAACGCCTCCTCCGGAATCCCGTGGCCTGTGTCGGCCACCGTGAGCTTCACCATGTCATGGTCCTGCGCCAACCCTACGCGCAAGGTCCCGCCCCCCGGTTGCATCGCGTGGATGGCGTTCATGACCAAGTTGATGAACACCTGGCTCAGTTGATCGCTATCGGCCAATACTTTCGGACAGGCGTCGTCCAACGAGGTTTCCACGGTCACACGACTCTTCTCGAGCCGTTCCTGAAACAGCTCCATGCCGTTCTCAACGATGTCCTTCAGTTGAAGCGGGCCTCGTTCGGGAGGTTTGCGACGAGCGAATGCAAGCAGCTGGTTCATGACCTTGGTGATGCGCTCGACCTGGGTGATGATCGTCTGAAGCCCCTTCTTGGTCGGCTCCTCCTTGACGCGGTCCATCAGATATTCCGCGCGGCCCAGGATGACGTTCATCGGGGTTCCGATTTCATGCGCCATCCCTGATGCCAACGTGCCGAGCTCGGCCACCCGCTCGGTTCGGCGCAACTGCTCTTCCAGCTTCTTCCGCTCGCTGATGTCCCGAAGGATCACGGTGTAAAACTTCTTGCCGGCTACGGTGTTGTGCGAAATGGCTGCCTCGACCGGAAACTCTTCGCCGTTTGAGCGCAATCCCATCACTGTTCCCAGTTGACCCATCTTTCGGCTGGTGACGCCCGACTGCCCAAACCCTTCCACATGGTGACGATGCCCGTCGCGGAATCGCGCGGGCAAGAAGCGATCGAGCGGCTTTCCCATCGACCCCTCCGACGAAAAGCCGAACATCTCCTCGGCCGCTCTATTAAACAATACAATTTTCTGATCCTGATCCACCGTGATGATGGCATCCATGGCGGACTCAATCACGCCTTTCAGCCTCTGCTGGCTGATAGAGAGGTTCTCCTCAGCTTTCCGGCGTCCTTCGGCGGCGCCTAACGACGCCATATCAGCATGGGCACGCGCCTCCCGCGCCGCCTCCATGAGCGCCTCGGCATGGGCTCGCTCGACCTGTTCCGCTCGCAACGCCTGCACGCTGTTTGCCTCAGCCGCTTCTTTCTCTTCGGTCTCCCGCCGCAGTTTTTTGAATTGAACCACTATCAACGTCACTCCCAACAGTACGAACGTCCCTAAGATGCGATTGACCATACCGAACAGTATCGGAGCGCCCGCCGGCTTGAAAAATAAATTGACCCACAAAAGTGAGGTGGCGATGAGACTGAAATATAGTGGATCATGCTCACGTCGAGTTACCGACGTGAAGTAGGTCAGCAGCAGCGGGATGACGTACAGCATCGACCCCGCGAGGCCGAGCGGCGTGAAGAGATCGAACAGAAAGATGGCGACGGTAAGCAGTGGAATCGCCCAGGGCGCAGCCTGCTTGGCAAGAGGAAATGCGTTCATGCGATCGATCCCGGCTGAGCCGAACCGTGGAGTGTGCGGCTATTCTTCCGGATTGGGCATGCCTTCAATTTCGGCGAGCTTACGATACAGGGTCTTTCGATCTATGCCAAGGGTGTGCGCGGCCTGATACTTGTTGCCGCCGGTCTTTTCGAGGATTTTCTTAATATATTCCTTTTCGATTTCATGCAGGGGCAAACTCTTCTCGGCCGCTTCATCCAGCACCCGGCGGTCGCCGCGCGCCCCCTGCACTGCCGGCGGCAGATCGTCAGGGGAGATCTTTTCGCCACGGCTGAGGGTCACAGCCCGTTCGATGACGTTTTCAAGTTCGCGTACGTTGCCGGGCCAGGTGTAGTCAATCAGCATGGCCAAGGCCGCTTCGCTGACGCCTTTGACGGCTTTCCCGCTTCCTTCGCTGCATTTTTTCAAAAAGGCATCCACGAGCAGCGGAATGTCTTCCCGCCGTTCACGCAGAGGCGGCAGCCTCAGTTCAATCACGTTGAGCCGGTAATACAGGTCTTCTCGGAACCGCTTATTTTTGACTTCTTCGCCAAGATTGAGGTTGGTCGCCGCGATGATCCGCACGTCGACCGATATGGGCTTGTTCGCCCCGACCCGCCGGATTTCTTTTTCCTGAATCGCGCGTAGAATTTTGGCTTGCAACATGAGGGGAAGCTCGCTGATCTCGTCCAAAAACAGCGTTCCCTTCTGGGCTTCCTCGAACAGCCCCCGCTTGTCCAGCTTGGCGTCGGTAAACGCGCCGCGCGTGTGCCCGAACAGTTCACTCTCCAACAGCTGTTCAGGAATCGCCGCGCAATTGACGGGGACGAACGGCGTCTCCTTGCGGGCGCTATTGTAGTGAATAGCCTTGGCAACCAGTTCTTTCCCTGTGCCGCTCTCTCCTGTAAGGAGTACGTTGGTCGGGCTGTCGGCCACCCGGCGGATCAGATCGAAGACCACCTGAATCGCTTTGCTCTTCCCCAGGATCTGGTGGAAACTGTATTCCTTGTGCACTTCCTTTCGAAGCCGACTCACCTCCCGCCGTAGCGCCGCTTCCCGGATTACCCGCTCCACGACGCGAATCATTTCGTCTTTTTTGACCGGTTTGGTCAGATAATCGCTGGCCCCGTGTTTCATCGCTTCGACCGCCGTTTCCACCGATCCGAACGCGGTCATGAGAATGACGTTAATGTCGGGATAACTCCGTTTGATCTGAGACAGTAATTCAAGCCCCTGCAGGCCTTTCATGCGAAGATCCGTCAGCACAACGGCATAGTCTTCTTCGGCCAAGCGTTTCAGGGCCTCCTCCCCGCTTCCGGCAATCGACACCTGATGCCCGCGATCCTTCAGCATGTCGTAAGCCAACTCTCGCATGTCGGCATCGTCATCAACAACCAGAATCGCGCCCCATTCTTCAGTCATGAACATTCCCTCGTTTGACGCATACTGCTACAGAAGATGACGCTCTCTCTGCCCCATGTTGCCACAGTTTTGCCCTCACCAGGCATCTGGTATGAAAGAGAAAGCAAGGGTGGGACCAGAATACGTGGGTGACGAGCGCTTTGTCCGCGACTCCCCACTGAATACACAGCACCCGGCTGGATGAATTGAATACCGGTGCGGCCGGTTATTGTTGCGTGAGCCTGAGGATCCGGTTGACCACGCTTTCCAGCACAGTGGGATCCGAAGCTTGGAATTCACGTGACTTGAAGTCGCGGC
>JADMIO010647623.1_pt1 | contig 13094 bp, 10 predicted proteins | sample 8958161 | NCBI WGS metagenome assembly JADMIO01 (sample SAMN16585339, study PRJNA669376) | soil metagenome | isolation source: Crop rotation soil | place: USA: Cullars Rotation, Alabama | collected 2011 | reverse complement strand
TTAGATTGTGGCGTTTCTACCCTGGTCCACCTCCGGCAGGAGTAAACGAATGAATGCCGCACCTGTGACAGTCCTTCGCAAGAAAGGAGAACAGGGTCAGGCCCTGGCTGAAACGGCTCTGTTCTCAGTCCTTGCAGTCATCGTCATCTTTGGGATCCTGGCACTCATCCCAATTCATCGTACCAGGACGGCGGCGATCTCGGCTGCCTATGGCTGCGCTCAGTTCCTAAGCCAGTCCCCAGATCCAGTTAAGGCAACGCACAATGCGCGCTTGATCGCTCAAAAAACCCTAGATGGGGATTGGAGTGCTACCTTTGGCGCGTCCTATCAAGTTCGCATCTATCCACCAAGCGGAAGAGGAGATGCTGGACGTTGTGAAGTGCAGTGGTCTGCGCCTCTGTTGTTCAATGGCTTGCTAGATATCAGCAAAGGCTCACCAAGTGTCGAGTCGTTTGTTTCTCGATCGGAAACGTGGAAGGCAAAGTGGCCGTAAAAATTAAGAAACCCGGTGAAAGAGGGCAGTCTATAACTCTCTTTGCTCTCATGTTGCCGCTGATGGCCGTATTCATTCTGGGCTTGTTTGACTACATGACGACCAATGTCCGCGCCATGGAAGCCGTGGCAGTTGCTGACCTCTCTGCGCACGCAGGAGCGCAGGAGGTTCGATTACTTCCTAATGGAAAAATCCTTTCTGATGTAGATGCTGGAGAGGAAGTTGCTTATGACTATTTCCGTATGCAAGCACCCTCCTATGTGCAATTTGTAGACGTGGTGTGTGGTGACTCTGCGGATCGACCATTTTGCCGTGTAACTGCGAGAGTGAATTCGGCTGGGTATCTCTTTGCTTCTCGCCCGATCACCGTTCACGCCGTTGGTTATCTGGCATGGGGCGTCACGCGGGAAAAACACTAATTTAACCTGGGGTAACTGCGGCTGTTGAAGCAGTATAAATTTTCCATGCTGCTCAGCAAGCTCAACGCAGTAATCCTATACCAAAGAGGTGCCTTATGAACAATCAATTTTCCTACTCAACCAGAACCGGCAACAAAATGCGAGCCTATATGAAGGTTGCAATATGGATCTTTATTATCATTGCCGCGATCGGTGTAGTCGCCATGGTCAATCGCAACCAGATGGTCTCTCAAGTGATGGCAACGCCGCGTCCTCTGGATTCAAGCTTGATCCCAACTGAAACTGCCATAGCTGCGCCGCCAATTGTGCCGGTCGAAGGATGTCCTTCTGATCCTGCAAGCTGGGCCCTATCCGATCAGGCGCTATTACCTGGTAGCAATCTCAAGGTAATTGCTCCTCAATGTGTTTATAACAATCTTGAGAAGACTGCAGCTTGGGTCTATGCCACTACAGCGCTGGGATATACACGAGCTAATGCTGCTGCGGTGTTAGGTTTGGAGAGTAATACACTGATCACAAATCTTGGAAGTGTTACTGTCTTGACAGACTTCAAAGATGAACCTCAGGCTGTAGAAGTCATTTCGGCGGTCAATAATTCTCAGCTTGCTGAGTGGCGAGTAAATGCAAACGGTCAAACTGGTCTGGAAATGTCGTTCAGTGGATGCTTTAGCACTTCGACACTCACGGGTGGTCAAATCGTATCGTGGGGTAACGGGTATCCGGTAATTTGTCAGTTCTTTGCCGACTATAGAACCCAATATTTAGTCAGTAGTGCAAACGGCAAATTGCTGACCATTGAGAGCGTAAAGAATGTTAGACGCCCCATATGGTTTGGGTACATCGGCAATGGAAACTGGACATGGACGGGAAGCAGTAAAGTATGGGATATCGATCTGTCCAAAATATCTGCACAGAGCTCAACACTAACTATTAGTGTAATGGCAGAGAAATACGGACTCACCGCGTTACCTTTGCCCCAAAATTGGCAAACCGCTGTGGGTCAAGAATACACGGATGCTTTCCTAGCTGAGCTGAAGAGCAGTCAATAATCAAGGAGAACTCCCTATGGAGAATGATTGGAAAAAGAATTTCATATATTACTCAGTGCTAGCTCTGCTAGCGCTGAGTACGGTTGTAATAGTTCTCAAGGTCAATGTCAAATTGGCAACTGCTCAAGGCGGTTGCGCTGTCGTGGTGACCGGAGATGGGGCAACTTGCGACAATGGAGGTAGCAATCCCGGTGGCGGAGGAACTGATGGTGGCTCGACACCTGGTAATAGTAATCCGGGGACCGAAAATCCAGGATCAGGAGGTGGCGACGGGGACGGCGGCAATAACAACAATAGTGGCACGGGCGATGGTGATATTAGCTCTTGTACGCCGGGCAAAAACATTGTTCAAGGCACAGTCACTATTCCGATTGGGAGCGGTGGGACGCCAGGCGGAATCATTTTGCCCAATGGGTCTGTAATCGATGGTAGTGGATCAGTCCCCGCTGGTTTATGTACTTCAGGCGCTGGAATGATTGATTCTTGTACCGGTGAGGCTGTTGGCGCTGTCGGTCTGAATCAGGATGAAAACGGAAATATCACGGCGACGGCATGCGAAATCCCTGGTACTTCAACTCCACCCAATCCTTGCGATGAGTTTGTCGTCACCAGTAGCGGCGTCACGTGTACGACTGATTTCGTAAATAACCATTCTTTTCCAGGCTCGGAATGGCAGCTTACTGCACATACGCCATTTCCTGGCGCAGAAATCCATACACGTCCGTACCCCGTGACCTTGGTAAATTGGGATACGGTGATGCGGGTGATGGGATTAGGGTCTTCGAGCAAGACCGGACACCTGGGCTATGCTGCCTGGGGTGGTGGAAGTGAAAGTAGTCCCGCTTCCGGAGACTGGAAAGATGTTACGCTGCGTTTGGAAATCAAACCCGTTGCAGATTGGGCAGATGTATTCCTGGAAAATATCGGCTTGATTCGCATGCGTCTTGGTGAATTACACACCTTTCAGTGGAATCTGCCGTCTCATCCTGCAGCCGGCGGTGGACCCCTGTCAGGACAAGTCGGTCAACTTGAAGAGCTTGAGCCTGATGTTCCTCTCTATACTAATTGGACGCGCGCCCCCTATATGGTTTACTGCACGATCTCTTATTACGAATGGAAATCGACCTGTGTGAACGGTGCTGGCGACAATGGTCAGCTCAACTGCCGAAAAGATTCCAATGGCAACTTCACTGGTCACAGAGAATGGGGTTGGAAACGAAGTTCAAAGACCACTCCTATTACTCCAGCAATGGCGGTCAATCAGGTTCCTGCCGGTATGCTCGCCGATCTGAATGGCGATGGCACTCCGGATGCTTATTGGGGTCGTCTGTCTTTTGTTCGCCGCATGGATGATAACGGCAATGTCAACAACCCTGAATGGGCACACTCATATAGTTGGGGACCGGTGTGGTATTGGGGTGTCAGGGAGGGACAGGGCCAAATTGGGTGGCCGGGAGTTCCTGTTCCATAGATTCACACTCACGTTTGTCCCAGACTAATAAGTTTTTCTTAGAGCAGTCAACGATGCGTCTAACTATCTCCACTCCACAAGTCCGAACGGTCTTTCAACGGATTCTTGAATTTGTCGTCTGTGTAATTGTGTTTCTGTTGTCGATGGCATTCGTGCTGTGTTTGATGACTGTGGTCGAACCAAGCTACTTCGCTAACTGGTTCTTGCCTTGATGTACAGTCTATAAATCAAGGATGCTGACAATGAACAAAGTACTCGTCATCGAAGATCAAAAAGATATGTACTCTATGTTTGACTTGATTCTTCAGTTCCATGGCTTTGATGTGACAGCCGTGAACGATGGCAGGAAAGCGATCGAGATCATCAAGGCTGGAATTCCGTTCGACGCCATCACCCTTGATTTACAGCTACCTGGTGTTCCGGGAACGGAAATCTACAACATGCTGGAAAAGAGCGGCAAAGCCAATCGAGTATTGGTTGTAAGTGCCTACTTGAGTGACATCAAGGACTTCGAGATTCGGGGAATTAATGCACTGGAAAAGCCTGTCAAGATAGAGGACCTGGTTGAGCGTGTGACTGAGATGGTAGAGCATAAGGTTCCTGCGCTCAAGTAATATATCTTTACTCATAACTTTCTAGTGTCTGGGCTTGCTCTGAAATTCATTCACCTACCGTTGGATGTTGCGGATTTTTCAGAGCAAGTTTTAATAAAAGTGCTGCCTAACCCCTTCGGGCAGCACTTTGTTATTTCTTCGCGTCGGTCGATATACCACCCCTTTTAAGCGGCATGTAACATTTGTAAAGTGATACTTTCATTTTTTGAAAGGCTTTTTATGAAGGACATTGACCCATCAAAGAAGAAGAAATTGATCATTTTTGCGTCTGCCGGTCTGGTGTTTTGGGGACTCGTCACATGGCTTTTCCTCACTGTACCCATCTTTGTCATTGATGCGCTTCCCCAAATCCTGCCTCTTTCCGTTTTTGCTTTCTTCCTCTTTTTAATTGGGTTACTTTGCTTTACCATTATGGGAACAACGATAGTTCGCTCTATAGCGCCCCGCTATGCGTTTTTAGTTATTGTAGGGGCAGCAGCCTTATTTGTTGCTTATAACAGTTCTCCTCTTGCCCCAAGCTGGTCGTGCTATGGAAAGCGCCTATATGTCAAGTACGTTAGGGCGGCTTCCAATTGTAGAACGGTCTGCACCAACAACGACAAAAAGCCCTGTGGTGGTTGGTCAAGCTGCTGGGATAAATATGTTTCTTGCTCTTCTGCAGGAATAGACCAGGGCGGTAGATCCTGTCAGGGGTGTTGTTTCTCTTGTGATGTTGTGTGCGAAGAAGATCCTGATCCCACACCGACCTATAGTCCTCCCACAATTACAGCGAGTCTCAATTGTTCCTTATCTGGCAATAACGCTTGGTGTAAAGCGGATGAAACTATCGCCATGACTGCATCCGATCCTCAGGGCTTTGCTTTGACAATCTCGGGTGACATCTCCGGTACACCTTTTACCTGTCCAGTGGGAGCTAGTTGTATGAGATATCTTCCGGCAGGATCTGGAACAGTTAACTACACGGTTACCGCGGCAACCAGTGGTCTGACCGCATCTGGTTCTGCAACCTGGAAGCTTGACACTACTGGTCCAACGGCAATCATGTCAATTCCTACTCCAACTGGTTCAAATGGCTGGTTTAAGACATTGCCTGTGGTCGTTTCGGTGAGTGGTTCGGATACTTACTCGGGGTTAGCTGTCGCGCGACTGTCGACCGATGCCCTTACATGGCAGCCATCGAGTGTAACTTTTTCTTCAGACGGTGAATATAGAGTCTGGTACGGAGCAGACGATTTGGCGGGCAATCGAACTGACTATCCGAGTCAATTCGTTAATATTGATACAACTCCTCCAAGCCTTATGCCTTCCGTCTCTGGAACAATGGGTGCGAAGGGGTGGTATGTCTCAAACGTGGTTCTGGACGCTGCAGCAACTGACAACTTATCCGGAATTTCGTCAGTAGTCGTTTCTGATAACGCCGGCGCGGCAAAGTCAGTCCCTGTTACTCTGACAAGTGGCACTCACGCGCTCACGATCACCGCTACAGACGCGGCGGGCAATAGCCGTTCAACCACTTTCAATCTAACCGTTGATACAGATGGGCCAATCATCACGCCTTCCATTACAGGAACAGAAGGCAATAACAATTGGTATGTTTCCTATGCGGATGTTACGGCAAATGCCTCAGACGTGGTCTCAGGCATGGATGGATCTCTTGAGATCTCGGTAGATGGCGGAGCATGGACAACCGAACGGTCCATTCATTTCACAGAAGGTGAGCATGCCGTAGATTTACGAGCATATGACGAGGCCGGAAACGTATCCACAAAGACTTTGACAATCAATGTGGATACAACCCCGCCCGCACTCTCTACTTCAACGACTGGTACTCCTGGTAATTCTGGTTGGTACGTTAGTGATGCCAGGACCAGTATCACAGCAATAGATTCCACATCTGATATTGATTACATCGAATATAAACAAAATAGCGCAGCCTGGAAGAATGGGACTTCTGTTCTTAGCAATGATGGAATCAACACGATTACGGCTCGCGTCTACGATCTGGCCGGAAATTCGGCGACCAAATCCCTCGAAGTCAAGGTTGATACAGTTCTGCCAACAGTAATGCCCGTAGTCCCAACACCGACCGGCTTGGATAATTGGTTGGTGTCAGTGCCCGTGGTGATCTCCGCAAATGGCACTGATGCTACATCTGGCTTACTGAGCGCATTAGTTTCTCAGGATACAAAAACGTGGAAAGATAGTCTCTCTTTATCTGATGGTATCTATACCGCTAGCTTCAGATCTGAAGATGTTGCGGGAAACACAACAAGCATACCTTTGGATTTGAAGATCGACGCTACAAGGCCCAGTCTTGTAATCTCCACGGTCGGGACCATGGGCACAAATGGTTGGTACACAATTCAAACGACCACCACCTTTATAGCCGATGACAAGACTTCCGGTGTGGATCGTGTTGAATACAGCCAGAATAATACTGCTTGGCAGACTGGAACGTCTGTAGTGAGTAAAGACGGGATCAATTCTATATCCGTGAAGACCTATGATAAAGCCGGCAATATGCTCAGTAGACAGGCAGAGCTAAAAGTAGATACGGGTATGCCGAGCAGCACATTTACTTCACCAGCAAACGGCTCACAGGATACCCTTGCAAGAAATGTGCTGCCTCTGACGGGAAGTTCCACAGATGCTTTATCTGGAATCGCTACCGTAGAGCTATCGTATGATGGCGGCAAGTCTTGGATAGCGGTTGTCCCTTCTACTGATGGCAAATGGACTTACGACTTTGACACAACGAAAGTGCCGGATGGCATTTATACAATTATGGTGCGGACCATGGATGTGGCCGGCAACACAGTAGTTTCGACGGACAATTCTGGAGCCCATATTGCCTTAATCATCAATAACACTCCTCCGCACATCAAATTGACTCCGGAATGGTTCATCTGGGATAACGGTGAACTGGTAATCAAGACAGAGTATTTTCCTCTCAAGAGTGGAACAGTGACCATTTCTGATCCACAACACCGTTGGCCGAAGGTGGAGATCCGCTTTGATGAAAGATATCCATTAACGATCAAATGGGACCGGCGTTTTGCTAATGGAATCCTTGCTCCTATCGGCAATTACCGCGTAGAGGTCAAGGCTTGCAATACTTACAATCTCTGTTCAAGTAAGACAGCGATTATCAAAATTCCGTGGATCTCTGTAATCGTTCCGACTGTTTCTCCAGTTCCACCAACTATAGTGCCGACGAAACCAGCACTAGAGAATATTCCGGAAGGGTCAGCGATGCAAATCCCGCCAATTGTGGTCGTTGAAGATTCTTCCCCCCAAATAGAAACTCCTAACTCAGTCGAACGCAAGCCCGCAGACATTGCACAATGGCTTATTGCTTTCATCGCGCTGATGTGGGCGGTGGCTTCTGCTGCCCTGTCAGATCGGCGCCCCATGGCGATCAATGCCATCACGAAAACTATTCAACAGAAGCAAGATATCTAGCCCTAGATAAGGGTAATGCAAAGGAGCATAGTAACCAAAATGTTAGCACTACCGAACGACCTTTTTCTCTCTATAGTTGTCATCGCCGCAGTTGTAGTATTCGGCGCATTGATCTCCGTAGGTAACGAGCGACAACGAAAAGCTATTGACAGGCTTCACGTAGCCTACAAACAATGGGCAATCCAGGACTTACGCCTCAAGCGCGGTACGGTTGCCTCTCATATCCAAATCAATGATCTTCAAGGGTGGCTAACGCAGGCCACGACTCTGGGTCTTGGCCGCAAGACAACCATTATGGATATCCAAAAGCATGAAACTCCTGTCCCTTCAGTTGAAATGCATGATAGTGAAACAGGTAAAACATTGGTGTGTGTGATTGAGACCCCTGACACTGTTTCAAATCTTCTGAAGAGACGCAAGTCAGTGATCCGCGGCGACTTGCGCGCTAATCCTCTCTTCCGTGTGGGGAAGAAAACCCCTGTAGTTGAGCTTTCCATATTGAACGCGGGATCGCTGTTCGATGTCGAACTACCTGTAGCTTGGAAGATGTTGACTGAGGATGTAACTGAATCAGGAACTCTCTGGGCTTATATCGTGGATTAGTTTTGCCATGAGAGCTAAACTCCTCATCTTACTGGGGATATTGATTTTGATCGTTGGCTTGGTTGGAATGGCGCCGTACACTTTTACTTTTTGGTAAAGCTATGGCCATGGTGGGGTTCATCTCAGCCTGGTTACAAGGATTGGAGCAGTACGATCAGGGTACCTATTGGCACTCGGTTCGTACTGCCAAATATTTCGTGCGATTTACGAACTACCTTGGTGTATGTGGAGAACGAGCTAAATATTTTTATGCCAGCGCTGGTTTGTATGATATAGGCAAATTGGCGATACCTCAAGATGTTCTTCAAAAAAAAGGCAGGTTGAGTCATCGCGAATACCATGACGTTAAAAAGCATCCACGGATCGCATTTGAGTGGATATCACTTCTGCGGGAGCCAGAGGAGCTTACCAGAATCCCATATCTTCATCATGAAAGATGGAATGGAAGTGGCTATCCTCTTGGTTTACAGGGCAAAGAAATACCCTATCCTGTGCGGCTTCTCTCAGTAATTGATGTCTGGGAAGCGATGAGCGTCAATCGCCCGTATCGCGGTGCTGTACACCAGGCAGCAATTCTTGGATATATCGCCCAATCGTCTAGCACTTTGTTTGACCCGGACGTGGTTGATGCGTTTTTGAGATGGCGCAAAAAGGCTAGCGGTGATTCCTGGGCAAAACTCGTTTATCTAGCCGCGCGCGACTCCGAAATAGACATAGGGTTTCCGAGAGACGGTTTTCGATGACGAAAAATATTCCAAGGCAGATCCATAACCTTGTTATCTTTATATTGCTTGTGTTGGATGCTCACGGAATGATGTGAATAATTTTGGCTAATCATTCCCCTCTCTAGCAAAACTTAGGATTCTGAAATCCAGGAGGTTAGGCATCAGGTCGCGTCGGTCGATGGACCACCCCCTGTCAAGCGCATGTATGCTTCTCCATGTAAGACACAAAACTATGTTACGCATGGAGGCATACTTATGAAATTCAGTAACTATTACTTCGGCATATATTACAAACGCTTCTTGTTCGCTTTCTTGTTGGTTGTCGTAGGTTTAATCACGGCATTTGCCGTGTACAGGGCACAGGCTCGGACGCTAACTGTCTATGACCCCAATTCGTTGAATACGATTGTTTATCCACCAGCTGAGATGACCAAAAATGATCCCGCCTTGCATTCGTTGGCTGCTATGTATGCACCAATGGACACTCGGGAGAATTGGATCAAGTCTGTCTGCGTAGGCATGACCGAAGGTGGCTGTGATTACTTCAAAGTGCATCAAGCCGATGCGGTCTGGGATGAGCAGCTCGGTAATATCGGTAGTTCGGCTGGCTATATCTCTAACACTTCAGTCATTGATGAGACTCATGAAGTGTGGACAGCTGCAACCTCGATCTTTACCCAGGGTACCAATGACAAACACTCCACAGAAACCACCTTTGATGTGCATGTTCTCGTAGAGCGCGGTGCTGATCAGAAGTGGTACTTAGATCGCGTTCTTATCGGACCCAGCATTGACCTCAACCCTGTTGACTAGGTGAGATTTATGGCTTCTGCTTGGACGAGAAGGCCTTATCTTCTGTTAGTGGTGGTACTAATCTTTGGATTCCCGGTTCTATCAGTGTCTGCTCAAGATCCCGTGGTTACGATTGTTCAAAATTGCAGCGATTGGGGAAGTAATAATTGGTGTCACACTTCGGCAGATATGCACATATCCATGCCCGGAGGAACTGTTGCGTGTTCGCCCTTGTCATGCGATGTGTGGGCGAGTGATGGGATTTGGACAGTAAATTATGCAGCCACTGATAACGCTACTGGCTTAAGCACAAGTGGTTCTATGGACTTGAAGGTCGACACCCTGGCTCCGTGGGCTCACCTTCAAGTTCCCACCTCGACCGGCTCAAATGGCTGGTTCAGAACTACGCCCGTGGTTATTCCTGTCAATGCTTACGACTTTACTTCGGGGCTGAACGTTGTTCGAGCATCGCCTGATGATGGTGCCAATAGGCAAACGTGGACACAATCAGATTTGACTCGTATATCAAATGGTTCATATCTTGCGCCCGGTTTATCGCTTTCCGCTGATGGTCAGTACACAATTTCTTATGGAGCCGAGGATGTTGCCGGTTGGTCACGTTCCTACCCGGGCGTAGCTGTCAAAATTGATTCAACTCCCCCAGTTATTACACCTTCTATCTCAGGCACATTGGGATCCAACGGTTGGTATACATCGAGTGTGGATGTGATTGCAGCTGGTTCAGATGCTACATCTGGATTAGACCCAGCTGGAGTCACTGTTTGGAGTGGGGGCGCCTGGCGAACCAGCGCGTTACTAACATTGGATGGTATTTACTCGCTCAATTTCCGGGCAACAGATAATGCCGGAAATCTGGCTATCGTACCCAGGACAATTTCTGTTGATACTAATCCACCGACCATAAATTACACAATTTCAGGAACATCCGGTTCAAATGATTGGTATGTTAGCCAGGCAGTCATGTCCGCATGGGGTAGTGACTTCGGCTCAGGGGTGAGCACGATCCTGATTTCTGACAACGGCGGAAGTGCAAAGAGTAGCCCGGTTACCCTGGATGACGGAATCCATAATCTAACTATCACAGCTGCCGACAAAGCAGGTAATAGCCGATCGGTTTCAAAAACTGTTTACGTGGATACCACAGGACCGGTGATCTCTCCATTTAGTGCGGGCACATCGGGAATCAACGAATGGTTTTTATCAGCGGTCAATGTCAATGCAACAGCTTCGGACACTGGTTCAGGCTTGCAGGGTGATGTCGAATTTTCTATGGATAACGGATCTACATGGGATGCCGTGCCAGCTCAACTTTCCGATGGCCTTTACGATCTAACCTATCGAGCCTATGACAAGGCGGGAAATCTTTCAACTTCTTTCGTATCCATAAGTGTAGATACAACACCTCCGTCATTCGAGATATCAACCACAGGTAGTTCTGGAAGTACGGGGTGGTATGTGAGTGAGGCTACAACTTCTATTGCTGCAACTGACTCGCTCGCAGGTTTGGAAAGCATCGAGTACAACCAAAATGGCGCGGGGTGGCAAACTGGCTCGTCTTTTACCAGTAATGATGGTCTTAATTCTGTGTCCGTTCGTGCGTACGATAAGGCTGGTAATCTATCAACTGAAGCCATGACCATCAACGTTGATACGGTAGCTCCGACGTCGTTGGTGTCTAATGAGACAGGCGCCGACGTAGCTTCTGGGACTGTTAGTGTACACGGCACATCATCCGATGGAACATCGGGCTTGCAATTTACCGAAATTTCGGTGGATGGTGGAACAACCTGGAGCAAGGCTTCTCTCTCGGGGAATGTATGGTCCTATGACTGGGACACGACTTCAACTCCGAATGGAGCTCATAGGGTGTTGGTACGTTCTGAAGACGCGGCAGGTAATTTGGAAAGGTCTGTACCTTTTGACTTGACCTTAGACAACCATCCTCCCCGTGTGGACGTCAGGGATTGGTGGTGGATATGGGAGAGTGGCGAATACAGCGTCTCCTCAAATCTATTCGCGATCAGTAGTATTAATGTTGAAATCAGTGATCCCGAAGACCGATGGGATCCTCTGGTGATTAACTACGATCCTAATATGACTAGCGCGCTTATCAAATGGGATCGCCGATTACCTGGCGAAATCATTGCTCCTTCCGGGAATTACAGGGTGATTGTTACGGCTTGCGACACTTACGGAAAGTGTGGCAGTGACCAAGGTCAAATAAAGATACCGTTTTTTGCGTTTGTTCCTCCAACCTCTACACTTTTGCCCGCTGTTCCCCCCACGGTCCTTGTGACTACCACAGCTTCTCTTGTACCTACGAGTTCCACTACCCCCGTTCCAGCTACCGCTCCGACGGAGTTGGCTTCCTCCACGCCAGTTGCAAGCCCAACAAAAATTTCTATGCAATCTATTCTCCCAAGGACAGAGAACTCCAAACAGGGAAAGTATGTGAACATTTTTCAACAATTATGGATCGTTGTCCTCCTGGGTTTTCTGTTTATTCTTGCAACTTCAGCAGTGGTTGATCATCGCCCGGAGGCTATACGTGCTCTTGTGCAAACTATAGAGAATAACACGAAGTAGAAAGCTATGACCAATGCTACATTACCCACCTATCGAAAACCGAACTGGCGCACAGGTCTAATCAAAAGAATACGCCGTATCTCTCCCCAGGAGCGACGAGATTTGATCTTCGTCGCCTGCCTGTTTCTGCTTCAGCTTTCCCTGATGGTGTTCGGAACGATCTACGCGGTCCACTCATAATACACTTTGCAAAATAGAAAGCAACCTGTAGCACAGGTCGCGTTTGATTCCTTTCCATGTAACTCTGGAGGATGGACAACTTAGGAGTTTTCTCTGCCTGCAATCCTCGTTTGGCGTTGGTGTGGAATCAAAAAAAACGCGTCGGTCGAAGGACTACCCCTCCTTAAGCGCACGTAAGATTATTATATGCGGCCGCTTTACTCAATCATCATAACCTTGGCACTTTCAGCCTTTATCCTCTTTCTTGATAGAAAAACTCAGGTACAAGAGGTCTCCGAGTTTCCTTCTCTGCCGGAAACAACTGCTGCCATGGAAAACTTTGACTTCTGTAGAAAAATGCAGGTTTCCCGTACGGGTGCGATGTGTGAATCGCCCTACGGTTTTACTGCGCGCCTGAACTTTCCTGAAGTCGATATAGACAGCGTACTTGCGGGTGAGCAATTCTTCCCCAACGTTGAATCTACATTTCCTGTGAAGGACCAGCGGGTCAATGGGGTGCAATACCGAAATATCACCTTTGTTCTTCGCTGGGAATCCACGACTCCGGATTTTCTCCAGGTCTACATGACTGATATTTTGCCTCGATGGAAAGGCAAAGGTATTCCCTACCGCTTGCTCTGGCGCGCGAGGTACGAGATTTGCGCGGCGAAGAGTTGTGAGACCTGGACTGAAATCAAGA
>JADMIO012785019.1_pt1 | contig 13095 bp, 13 predicted proteins | sample 8958161 | NCBI WGS metagenome assembly JADMIO01 (sample SAMN16585339, study PRJNA669376) | soil metagenome | isolation source: Crop rotation soil | place: USA: Cullars Rotation, Alabama | collected 2011 | reverse complement strand
ACGTGCGCCTGGCAGTCGGTGGGCGGCGGCTCGGCGCGGCGCGGCGCGCCGTCGCGGCCCGGGAGGGCGCAGCCGGCGATGACGAGCAGCGCCAGCGCCGCCGTTCTTCGAAGCCGCTCAGCCGAAGCGCAGCGCATAGATCGGCGGCAAGGTGTGCGACACGGTCTGCCACCGCTCGCCGCCATCCCGGCTGGCCCACAGGCCGCCGGTGGTGCTGCCCGCGAGCAGATGCAGGCCATCGGCCGCGACCTCCAGCCCATGGCGGTAGACCAGGTCGTAGCAATGCTGCTGCGGCAGGCCCTCGCGCAGCGAGGCGAAGCTGGCGCCGCCATCCCGCGTGCGCTTGACGGCCAGCGCCCCATCGGCCGGGATGCGGCGCTCGTCGGCCTGCGCCGGCACGATCCAGGCGGTCTGCGGATCGTCGGGATGCACCGCCACCGCGAAGCCGAAGCTGGGCGAGATCAATTGCCACGAAGCCGCGTTGTCGGTCGAGCGCCAGATGCCGTTGTGATGCTGGCACCACAGCACCTCGGGCGCGCCGGCGCAGCGCACGATGCGGTGCGGGTCCTGGATGTTCTCGTCCTCCGCGCCTTCGGGGGGCATGTAGGCGGCGCGCATGCCCTTGGCCTGAAGCGTCCAGCTGGCGCCGTCGTCGCGCGTGACCCAGACGCCGCCGCAGCTGATGCCCACCAGCAATTCGCCGGCGCGCTGCGGATGCGGGCAGATCGAATGGATGCCCGGCACGTCGTAGCCGCCGCCGAACCAGGCCGCGCGCTCGGGCCGGTTCCACAGCGACTCGACCAGCTGCCAGGAGCGGCCGAAATCCGCGGAGCGGAACAGCCCGCCCGGCAGCGTGCCGGCCCAGACGGTGCCGTGGGCGGCTTCGAGCGACCAGATCTGCACCAGCTTCCACGGCACGCCCTCGGCGCCCTCGGGCTGCGGCGGATAGGCCGGCGTGGCCACCTCGTGCCAGCTCGCGCCCTGGTCCTCCGAGGCATGCAGCTTGACGCCGAAGTGGCCGAGGTTCAGCGCCGCCAGCATGCGACCTTCGCCATCGGGCGGCAGCAGCATGGTGACGGGGTCGGCGACGAAGCTCAGGCGCTCGATGCGCCAGTCCCCGTCGGCGCCGCGGCGCAGCTCGAACAGGCCCTTGCGGGTCGCGGCCCAGGCGCGGTCGGAGCGGGTGCCCGGTTCTGCCATCGGCTCATCCTCCGGAAAGCGCCTGCAGCACGTAGATGCGGCTGTCGGGCTGCAGCGTGTCGGCCAGGGCGGCGTCCCGGCAGCGCCGGCCGTCGATGAACACCGCCACGTTGGGCCGCAGATGGCCCTGGTCGTCGAGCACGTACCCGCGCAGATTCGGGCTCTGAATGAAAGCGTCTTCCAGCGCCGCGCGCAGGGTCGCGGCCTGGCTGCTCACCTCGGGGACGGCCAGGAAGCGGCGCAGCTGGGGTGTGAAGGCGACGTGGGGCACGGCGGCATGATGCGCCGCCGCGCGCGAGGCTTCAAGTGCGCGGGGCCGGGGCGGCGCGTCTCGCCCATCGCCATCACGGAGAACCCGTGCTCCGGCGCGCCGTGGGCAGCAGTCCGCGCAGGCGATCCTGCCAGCCTCAGCCTGCCATGAGCTTCTGCACCAGCTCGGCCGTGGTCGCCGCGGCGTACTTGCGCATCAGCCGCGCGCGATGGATCTCGACCGTGCGGTGGCTGATGTCCAGCGCGCGTCCGATCTCCTTCGAGGTCAGGCCCTTCATCAGCTGCGCCGCCACCTCGCGCTCGCGCGGCGTGAGCTCGGCCTTGGCCGCGCGGCGCGAGCCCAGGTCCTCGAAGATCCAGATGCCGGCCTCGTGCGGCGCCGCGCGATTCAGCGCCTGGCCGCTCACATGGCACCAGAAGGTCTCGCCCGCGAAGGCGCCATGCAGCCCGCCCACGCGCCTCATCATGCGGTTGTCGGCATAGCGGCCGCTGGCATTGAGGATCGGCTCCATGCGCTTGCCGATGCGCTCGAATTCGGCCACGCTCGGGTACAGCACGCGGAAGGACTGGCCGATCAGCATGTCGCGCGTGGCGCCGAACATTTCGCACAGGCGCGCGTTGCAATCGACGATGATGCGGTGGCGCGACAGCACCATGCCCACCGGCGCCTCCTCGAAGGCGAGCCGGTAGTCGATCGCGGCGAGGGCGGTGTCGGGTGTCTCCATTACGAAATACTACGTATGCGCATACGTAGTATCGTGCGGGTTCTCCATCAACCACCATTTCCGAACGAGGAATCATGGCGAACAAGATCTATCCCTCCGCCGATGCGGCGCTCAAGGGCGTCGTCGCCGATGGCCAGACGCTCGCGGTCGGCGGCTTCGGCCTGTGCGGCATTCCCGAGGCGCTCATCGATGCACTGCACGATTCGGGCGTGAAGAACCTGACCTGCATCTCCAACAACGCGGGCGTCGACGGCTTCGGCCTGGGCAAGCTGCTGGAGACGCGCCAGATCAGGAAGATGATCGCGAGCTACGTGGGCGAGAACAAGGAGTTCGAGCGCCAGTACCTGGCCAAGGAACTGGAGCTTGAGTTCACGCCCCAGGGCACGCTGGCCGAGAAGCTGCGCGCCGGCGGCGCGGGCATTCCGGCCTTCTTCACCAAGACCGGCGTCGGCACCCTGGTGGCCGAGGGCAAGGAGCTGCGCGAGTTCGACGGCGAGACCTACGTGATGGAACGCTCGCTGGTGCCCGACGTGGCGCTGGTCAAGGCCCATGTGGCCGACAAGTCCGGCAACCTGCGCTTTCGCCTGACGGCGCGCAACTTCAACCCGGCGGCGGCGATGGCCGGCAAGATCTGCATCGTCGAGGTCGAGAAGATCGTCGAGGTGGGAGAACTGGCCCCCGACGACATTCACCTGCCGGGCATCTACGTGCATCGCATCGTGCTCAATGCGCACCCGGAGAAGCGCATCGAGAAGCGCACCGTGAGCGCGGCCGTCGACGTGGCCGCCGCCAAGGTCGAGGCCCAGGCCGCGATCGCGCAGGCTGCCGCCGGCAGCGAGGTGCCCGCCCCCGTCAAGAACAGCAGCCACAAAGGAGCCTGAGATGCCCTGGACCCAAGACCAGATGGCGGCGCGCGCCGCCCAGGAGCTGGAAGACGGCTTCTACGTGAACCTCGGCATCGGCATCCCGACGCTGGTGGCCAACTTCGTCGGCGACAAGGAGGTCTGGCTGCAGAGCGAGAACGGCATGCTCGGCATCGGCCCCTTCCCGACCGAGGACCAGGTCGACGCCGACCTGATCAACGCCGGCAAGCAGACCGTGACCACGCTGCCCGGCTCGGCCATCTTCGGCAGCCACGACAGCTTCGCGATGATCCGCGGCGGCAAGATCAACCTGTCGATCCTCGGCGCCATGCAGGTCAGCGCGAAGGGCGACCTGGCCAACTGGATGATCCCCGGCAAGATGGTCAAGGGCATGGGCGGCGCGATGGACCTGGTGGCCGGCGTGAAGCGCGTGATCGTCCTGATGGAGCACGTGGCGCGCAAGAAGGACGGCACCGAGGACCTCAAGATCCTCGAGGAGTGCACGCTGCCGCTGACCGGCGTGGGCGTGGTGGACCGCATCATCACGGACCTGGCGGTGATGGATGTCACGCCCGCTGGGCTGAAGGTGGTCGAGCTGGCCGATGGCGTCACCTTCGAAGCGCTGCAGGCCAAGACCGGCGTCAAGCTTCTGAACTAGGCGAGCTCGCCTCTCCCTGCGGACGAGGGCAGGGCCGAGGGCGGCGTCGCTCCGACCGGCGCAGCGGCACCGAGCCCGCATGAGATGCCCGAGGAGAACTGCCGTGCCCGCCGAAGACACCCTCCGCGCCCTCTGGACGCTGGCCGCGCTGCCGCAGGAGGCCCTGGCCTTCGCGCGTCTGACGGGTGCCGACCCGGTGCTGCCTTCCTCCTTCGCCGTCGGCACCGCTGCGCAGGCCAGCATCGCCGCTGCCGCGCTCGCTGCCTGCGAGCTGGGTCATCTGCGCGGCACGCAGCGCCAGCAGGTCACGGTCGACATGCTGCATGCGGCGCTTGAATGCACCGCCTGGTTCAGCCTCGACGGCCGGGTGCCGCCGCAGTGGGATGCCTTCTCGGGCCTCTATCGCTGCGCCGACGGCTGGGTGCGCGTGCATGCGAACTTCCCCCACCATCGCGACGGGGCGCTGCGCCTCCTGGGCCTGAATCCGGCCACGGCACGGCGGGCGGATGCCGAGGCTGCCATGACGAACTGGAGGGCGATCGACTTCGAGACTGCCGCGGCCGATGCCGGCCTGGTCGCCACCGCTCTGCGCCGCTTCGACGAATGGGACGCCTCGCCGCAGGGGCGGGCCATCGCGGCCCAGCCGCTTTTCACGATCGAGCGCATCAGCGATGCCGCGCCGCGGACGCTGTCGCCGCTGGCCGAATCGCAGCCGCCGCTCGCGGGCCTGCGGGTGCTGGACCTCACGCGCGTGCTGGCCGGCCCGGTCGGCTGCCGCGCGCTGGCGGCTTTCGGTGCGGATGTGATGCTGGTGAATTCGCCGAACCTGCCCAACATCGAAGCCATTGCGGATACCAGCCGAGGCAAGCTGTCGGCGCACGTGGATCTGCGCAAAGAGGCAGGGCAAGCGGCGCTGGCGCGCTTGCTGGCCGAGGCCCACGTGTTCGTTCAGGGCTATCGGCCGGGTGGCATCGCCGGCCTGGGCTTCGGGCCGCAGGAGAACGCCCGGCGGCGTCCCGGCATCGTCCATGTCTCCCTGTCCGCTTACGGCACGCAGGGCCCCTGGGCGCTGCGCCGTGGCTTCGATTCGCTGGTGCAGACGGCGATGGGCTTCAACCACGCCGAGGGCGAAGCGGCCGGGGAGGGCAAGCCCCGGCCCTTGCCGATGCAGATTCTCGACGAGGCGACCGGTTACTTGGTCGCAATGGGCGCTGCGGCGGCGCTGTGGCGGCAGCAGCGCGAAGGCGGCAGCTGGCATGTCCAGGTCTCGCTGGCGCAGACCGGGCACTGGCTGCGCGGGCTGGGACGGGTCCGGGATGGATTCGAGGTGGCCAGGCCGAAGATCGAACCCTGGCTGGAAAACGCCGCCTCCGGCTTCGGCGAGCTCCGGAGCGTGCGGCTCAGCGCGCAGCTGGCCCGAACGCCGGTCGCCTGGCAGCGGCCCTCGATGCCGCCGGGCAGCCATCCAGCCCGCTGGCCCTGAGGCTCAACGCGAGAGGGTGGCCACGATCATCGACAGGCCGAAGCTGGAAAGGGTCATCGACAGCGCGACAAGAAGGATTTGAGTCCTGCGCGAGAGCTTGTGCCAGATATGGACGGAGCGGTTGGCGGTTTGGCGGAACACGGAATGCAGGGAGTTGGCGATGCCGGCCCTTTCGGGCGCCTGGTGATCGAAGGGGTGAAGGCCGGAAGGCAGGTCATCCAGCGACGTGACGGCGGCTGAGCTCATGACAATCTCCGATGGGTTGAGGCGCCGGAGCGATTCATTTCTGCTCTGCGCGGACGCAGTATTTGGTTTTCAGGCTTTCGGCACATCGGCCAGAGGAGCCACTTCGGCGCCGGCGGCGGGCCAAGGCAGCGGGGCCACGGTCCGGGACGGCGGCTCACACCGACGCCGCCGCGGCAACTGCCTGGCTGAAGCCTGTCACGAGGTGCATGGGCTCGGCACCGATGTTGACCACCTCACCGTCGGTGCCGGCAGGCAGCATCAGGCTGCAGGGCGCATGAAAGCGCTGGGCCGCGCCGTCGACGAGGAGCTTGCCGTGGCCGGAGAGCACCAGCACCACCCGGGCGCGTTCGATGGGCTCGAGGTCCGCGCGTGCGTCGATCTCGAGGACCTCGATCCAGAGCTCGAAAGGCAAAAAGCCCAGGCTCTCGTGGGCCGCGGCAAAGCGCTGCCGCCCTGGGCCGTGGATGCGCGGCAACGTGGAATGGTCGATGACATGCATGGTTTCAACCCTGATGATTGGTGAGCGCGCCGTCATCGCGCGGCGCGTCCGGATTCTTCTTGTCCCGGCATGAGTGTTCCCTGTCCCGACCCGCCTGCCTAGGCCAATGGAGAGCCAATGGCGGGCCAACGGCCGGTTCAGGCCAGGTCCGGGCGCCGCGGCTGAAGGTCATGCAGCCTGCGTCGCTTGCTCGAAGTCAGTCTGCCGGCAGCACGGCGTCCCTCTGCGCCTGCGCCGGCTCGCGCAGGAGAGCGCACCAGCTCCGGGAAGAAGCGCAGGTTGTCCCCTGTTCTACACGCAGACCAGGACCGTGCCGGCGCGCTGGTTCGACGACGCCACCGCCCATGGCCTGAACACGACCATCAGTCTCAAGTAACCTTGGCGGCATGGACTTCGAACTTTCCGAGGAGCAGCGCGCCTTCGCCCGGACCGCGCGCGAGTTCGCGCGCGCGGAGTTCGCGCCGCATGCCGCGCAATGGGATGCGGAAGGCATCTTCCCGAAGGAGGCCATCGCGAAGGCCGGCGAGCTGGGCTTCTGGGGCCTTCATGCGCCCGAGAGCATCGAGGGCCTGGCGCTGCCGCGCCTCGATGCCACGCTGCGTTGGAGGAGATGGCGGCGGTCGATCCGTCGACCACCACCTTCATCACCATCCACAACGTGGCGACCTGGCAACGTCTGCAACGAGGCGCTGCAGCTGCACGGCGGCTGCGGCTCCCCGAGCGAATTCCCGCTGGAGCGGCTGGTGCGCGATACGCGCGTGCACCAGATCCGCGAAGGCACCGACGAAATCATGCGCGTGATCGTCTCGCGCAAACTGCCGGAAGGCGAGAGTGATATCCGATGAGCGATGAAGTAGTTCTGTTCGAAGACATCGAGACCGCCGATGGCCGCAGCTTCGGCATCGCGACCCTCAACGCACCGGCCTCGCTCAACGCGCTATCGGTGGCCATGGTGCGGCTGCTCACGCCCCGGCTGCGCGAGTGGGCGCAGCAACCGTCCGTGGCCGGCGTGCTGCTGCAGGCCGCAGGCGAGAAGGCCTTCTGCGCCGGCGGCGACCTGCGGCAGCTCTACCGGACGCTGCTGGCGTGCGGCCCGGCGCGCAACACCTATGCGGAAGACTTTTTCCGCGAGGAGTACGAGCTCGACTACCTGATCCACACCTTTCCGAAGCCCCTGCTGTGCTGGGGCCACGGCATCGTGATGGGCGGCGGCATCGGCCTCATGGCGGGTGCTTCGCATCGCGTGGTCACGGCGCAGAGCCGCCTGGCGATGCCCGAAATCAGCATCGGCCTCTATCCCGACGTGGGCGGCAGCTGGTTCCTGCGCCGCATGCCGGGCCGCGTCGGGCTGTTCCTCGCGCTCACCGGTGCCCATCTCAATGCCGCCGACGCCATCTTCTGCGGCTTGGCCGACCTGCCGGTGCCGCACGAGCGCAAGCCGCAGGTGCTGGACGCGATCGCCGCCGGCAGATGGGCGGGCGAGGCGAAGGCCGATCGAGCCGCGCTCTCGCGCATCCTGGCCCAGGCGGGCGCGGACGCGCAGTCGCCGCCTTCCAAGGTGCGCGAGCACTTCGACACGATCAACGCCCTGATGGCCGGTGACGACCTGCGCGACATCGCGCAGCGGCTGCTGGCATTGCGAAGCGAAGACCCGTGGCTGCAGGCGGCGGCGGAGACCTTCGCCAGGGGCGCGCCGAGCTCGGCCGCGCTCAGCTTCGAACTGTGGCAGCGCGTGCACCGCATGTCGCTGGCCGAGGTGTTCCGCCTCGAGTACCGGGCGTCGCTCGGCTGCTGCGCGCACCAGGATTTCGCCGAGGGCATCCGCGCCTTGCTGATCGAGAAGGACCGCAATCCCAAATGGAATCCGGCCACGCTCGAGGAGATCACGCCGGAATTCATCGAGGACCACCTGCGTGCGCGCGGCGAGATGCCGGCGCAGCTTGCCGCGCTTGAATAAGGAACAGGAGACAAGCACATGAAGATCGCATTCATCGGCGTGGGCCACATGGGCGGCCCCATGGCCCTTAACCTGCACAAGGCCGGCCATACGCTGCGCGCCTTCGACCTTTCGGCGCAAGCCTGCAAGAAGCTCGCCGACGAGGGCGTGCCGATCGCGTCGTCCGCGGCCGATACGCTGGATGGCGCCGAGGTGGTGATCAGCATGCTGCCCGCCAGCCAGCATGTGGAGTCGCTCTATTTCGGCAGCGAGGACCAGCCCGGGCTGCTGGAGCGGATCGCGCCCGGAACGCTGGTGATCGACAGCAGCACCATCGCCGCGGCGACCTCGCGCAAGCTGGCGCAGGCCGGCGCCAGGCGTGGCGTGGCGGTGATCGACGCGCCCGTCTCGGGCGGCACCGGCGGCGCGATCGCGGGCACGCTGACCTTCATGGTCGGGGGCGCCGCGGCCGACCTCGAGCGCGCGCGTCCGGTGCTGGAGAAGATGGGCGCCAACATCTTTCACGCGGGCGAGGCCGGCGCCGGACAGACGGCCAAGATCTGCAACAACATGCTGCTCGGCATCCTGATGATCGGCACCTCGGAAGCCATCGCGCTGGGCGTGGCCAACGGGCTGGACCCGAAGGTGCTGTCGGAGATCATGCGCCGCAGCTCGGGCGGCAACTGGGCGCTGGAAAAATACAACCCGCTGCCCGGCGTGATGGAGAACGCGCCGGCGTCCAAGGGCTACGCCGGCGGCTTCGGCACGGACCTGATGCTCAAGGACCTGGGGCTGGCGCAGGAGAACGCGGCCGCGGTGCGCGCCTCGACCCCGCTGGGCGGCCTGGCGCGCAACCTCTATGCGGCGCACAGCCTGGCGGGGCACGGGGCGCTGGATTTCTCGAGCGTGATCAAGCTGGTGCAGAAGGCCGGCTGAGCGCGGCCGCCGCCGGCGCAAGGCCCTGCCGGCGCGCCGGAACCGCAGCGTCGCGGGGCATGGACGGCCGGTCGCGATGCAGCATCGCAACGCTCCCCCCGCCAACAATTGCACGCACCCTGACTGTTACCTGCGCCCCGCGACGCCCAGGCGGCCTTGCGGGCGGGCGAACGCCTACGATCCGGCATCCCCCGCCCCGCGCTCGCTGCCGCATGAAGCATTTCCATCGACTCCTTCGCTCGAAGGCCCGCCTGGGCCTCGCCCTTGTCCTCGCCGTGGCAGCGCTCGCCGCCGCGCTCGTGTTCCTCCACCTGAACGGCAGCTCGCCCACTCGCCGGCTCGACGGGCCTGCCCACGAGATGCGCCAGACGCCGGAAGCCTGGACGATGGTCGAGAAGGACGGGTCCGACCTGCTGCGCGACCTGCGCACCGGCCAGGTCGGCGCCGTCGGTCTGGCGCCCAACGCGCTGCTCGTCTCCACCGTCGCGGGCGAGCGCTACTTCGTCGTCGACGGGCGCGGCTCCTTCGCAGCGCTGGCCGTCGCGCAGGCCAGGGAGGCCGGCGCGCCCGCGTTCCAGCTCGTCGTGCTGCCGGACAGCACGGTCGGCGCGCCCGTCGCTGACAACCGGATGCTCGCGACCGTGCGCGACCTGGCCGGCATCTTCCTGCCGCTGCTGCTGATCGCCTTCGTGCTCTACACCATGCGTGACTCGATCGGCGGCGGCGCGAAGCTGGTCGAGGCGCCGGCCGGCGTCGGCTTCGGCGACGTCATCGGCGCCGGCGAGGCCAAGCATGCACTGCAGGACATCGTCGACTACCTCAAGGACCCGCGCCGCTACCGGGCAATCGGCGCGCGGGCGCCGTGCGGCGTGCTCATGCTCGGCGGTCCCGGGGTGGGCAAGACCCTGCTGGCGAAAGCGCTGGCCGGCGAATGCGGCGCGCGCTTCATCGCCACCAACGGCAGCGAGTTCACCTCGAAGTTCTACGGCGTCGGCGTCCAGAAGGTGAAGAAGCTCTTCGAGACCGCACGCAAGAATGCGCCCTGCATCCTGTTCATCGACGAGCTCGACGGCATTTCCAAGCGCACCTCGGCGGGCGCGGGACCGGCGGAGTCGGAGAGCAACCGCATCATCAACCAGCTGCTGGTCGAGATGGACGGCTTCGAGGCCAACGCGGGCGTGATCGTGGTCGGCGCGACCAACCTGGAGGAGCACATCGACGAAGCCCTGCTGCGCGAAGGCCGCTTCGACCGCCGCGTCCACGTCAAGCTGCCGGACGTGCGCGACCGCGGCGCGATCTTCAGGCTGTACACGGGCAAGCTGCGCACCGAAGGCGCGATCGACCACGAGCAGCTCGCCCGGCTGACCACCGGCCTGTCGCCGGCCACCATCGCCCACATCGTCAATCACGCGGCGCTGGTGGCGGCGCGCGCGGACAGCCGGACCGTCACGATGAGCCACCTGATGGAGGCCATCGAGACCACCCGCATCGGCGAGCTCAACGGCGCGCAGCGCGCGCTCGGCGAGCGCGAGCGCCGCTACATCGCCGTGCACGAGGCCGGCCATGCGCTGGTCTCGGCGGTGCTGGGCTACGGCAAGGTGGAGAAGGTCACCATCCTGCCGCGCGGCGGCGCGCTGGGCGTCACGCTCGTCACGCAGGAAGAAGACCAGACGCTGGTGCTCAGGAGCGACATGGAGAAGCACATCCAGATGCTGCTGGGCGGGCGCAACGCCGAGCTGGCCGTCTTCGACGAGGCGTCGAGCGGCGCCAGCCAGGATCTGCAGCAGGCGTCCAAGCTGGCGCTCGACATGGTGGGGCGCTACGGCTTCGGGCAGGATGGCACGCTCTTCAGCATCGGCGCACTCCCGGCGCAGCATGCCTCGCGGCAGATCGCGGCGGCGGTGCGCCAGGCCAACCAGCTGCTCGAGGCGCTGAACCTCCAGTGCCAGCAGCTCGTGCGTGCCCATCGCCGCGCGCTGGACGCGCTGACCGATGAGCTGCTGGCCCACGAGACGGTGTCGGGCGAACGGGTGCTGGAGCTGGTCGGGACGCGCGCTGCCGTGGCGCTGGTCGCCTGAGCGCGCCGGCCCGGCGCTGCCGGGCGCTTACAACAGCTCGATCCCCGGCAGGCTCTTGAAGCAGCTCTCGCGCGTGATCCGCACGAAGTCCGCGAGCCAGGGCCGGGCCGAGGTGGATGCGGTGCAGGCCATGTGCAGCTCGCCCGTGAGTCCTTTTCTGCCCACCGGCCGCGCGGTGACATAGCCGCGGTCCAGATAGTTCTGCACCGCCCACAGCGGCAGCGCCGCGATGCCGCGGCCGCTGGCCACCAGCTGCAGCATGGCGACCGTGAGCTCGGTCGTGCGCCGCTGCGCAGGCTCGACGCCCGCCGGCGCCAGCACCTGGCGCACGATGTCGAGCATCTCGTCGGGCACCGGGTAGGTGATCAATGTCTGGTCGGCGAAATGGCGCGGCGTCAGATAGGGCTTGGCGGCCAGCGGGTGCTCGTTGGCCACCAGCGCCATGATCTCGAAGCGGAACAGGGGGTGGTAGTCCACCGTCTCCGCGGCATCCTGCTCGGAGACGATGGCGACCTCGGCCCGCTTCTGCAGCACCAGCGCGATCGGGTCCGGGTGGAAGCCGGAGACGATGTCGAGCTCGATCTCGGGCCAGCGGGTGCGGAAGGCATCCATGGCCGGCATCAGCCAGTCGAAGCAGGTGTGGCACTCGACCACGATGCGCAGCTGGCCGGCACCGCTTTGGGCCAGCCGTGCCAGGTCGCGCTCCGCTTCCTCGACCAGGGGCAGCGCGGCGTCCGCCAGCTGCAGCAGGCGCAGGCCGGCGCCGCTGAACTGGGGCGGCACGGACTTGCGCTCGAACAGGGCTGCTTCGTAGCGCTCCTCGAGCAGCTTGACCTGGTGGGACAGCGCCGACTGCGTGAGGTTGAGCAGCTGCGCCGCGCGCACCAGGCTGCCGGTGTCGCGCAGCGCGACCAGGGTGCGCAGGTGGCGGATCTCGAGGATGGAGGCCATGAACAAAATTCAAGTTGAACGGCAAAAGCTTTCGTTTGAATCATAGTGCGGGAAGCCCGACCATCGGGGGATGACACGCATCCACACCCTCGGCTTCCCGCGCATGGGCGCACAGCGCGAACTCAAGTTCGCCCTCGAACGACACTGGCGCGGCGAGATCGGCCGCGACGCCCTCGAAGCGGTCGGCCGCGAGCTGCGCCAACGCCATTGGCAGGCCCAGCGCGACGCCGGCCTGGACTTCGTGACCGTGGGCGACTTCGCCTTCTACGACCATGTGGCCAACCACATCCAGCTGCTGGGCTGCGAGCCGGCGCGCTTCGATTTCAGGGGCGACGAGCCCGAGCTCTCGCGCTACTTCACGATGGCGCGCGGCGTCGCGGCCGAGGTGCACGACCACCCCGGCTGTGCCCATGACGAGCACGGCCGCTTCGCGCTGGAGATGACCAAGTGGTTCGACACCAACTACCACTACCTGGTGCCGGAGTTCTCGCCGCAGACCCGCTTCGGCCTGGCGTCGGTTCGGCTGTTCGACGAGGTGGCCGAGGCGCAGAAGGCCGGCCACGCCGTCAAGGCCGTGCTGCTCGGGCCGTTGAGCTTTCTCTGGCTGGGCAAGGAAAAGCAGACCGGCTTCGACCGCTTCAGCCTGCTCGATTCCCTGCTGCCGGTTTACCAGCAGGTGCTCGCGCGCCTGAAGGCGCAGGGCGTCGAGTGGGTGCAGATCGACGAGCCCATCCTGGGCCTGGACCTGCCCGATCCATGGCGCCATGCCTTCGAACGTGCCTACTGGCAGCTCGGGCGCAACGCACCGAAGCTCCTGCTGGCCACCTACTTCTCGCCGCTCGCGGACAACCTGCGCCTGGCCTGCCAGCTGCCGGTGGCCGGGCTGCACGTCGACGCGGTGCGCGCGCCCGGGGAACTCATCGGCGTGGCCGACTGGCTGCCGGCGCACAAGGTGCTGTCGGTCGGCATCGTCGACGGCCGCAACATCTGGCGCGCCGACCCCGATGCCGCGCTGGCGCGCCTGCGCCCGGTCGCCGCCAAGCACCGGGGCGAGCTGTGGATCGCGCCTTCCTGCTCGCTGCTGCATGTGCCCTTCAGCCTGGCGGCGGAGAGGCAGCTGGATGCCGAGCTGAAGTCCTGGCTGGCCTTCGCGGTCGAGAAGCTGGACGAGCTGCGTGTGCTGCGCGCCGTGCTCGACGGCGAGGAGCAGGGCGTCGCGGCGGCGCTCGCAGCCGCCCGCGGCGGGAAAG
>JADMIO012720438.1_pt1 | contig 13096 bp, 9 predicted proteins | sample 8958161 | NCBI WGS metagenome assembly JADMIO01 (sample SAMN16585339, study PRJNA669376) | soil metagenome | isolation source: Crop rotation soil | place: USA: Cullars Rotation, Alabama | collected 2011 | reverse complement strand
CTTTCCCGCTTGCGCGGGGCGCGACGCGCGTTGCCAGGTTGGGCGGCCGCTTGGCGATGCTCTTGAGCGACGGATTGGGCATGAGGGCGCGCACGATGCGCACCGTGTCGTCGCCCTGGAGGAAGACGAAGGCCCGCTTCGGCTCGATCACGACCTTGCCGCGCTCGCCGAAGCTCGCGACGACGTCGAACACGTACACCGTGCGGTCCGACCGGTTGGAGAACTCGTAGGCGACCGTCAGCGACTGGCGCGCCACCGCGTGCGACACGCGCAGCGCGACCTCGAATCTCGACTGCTCGCTCATGCTCTGCGCTCCTGCCGGGCACGCGACCAGCACCGCCGCGAGGGCGATCCACGTCGCGCGCTCATTTCTTGATGGGCACCGCGTTGGAATCATGATCCGTCCTCTGCCAATCTTCGCCGAGGTCCTTGAGGATATTGTTCTCCGTGACTTCCTTGTCCTTGTGGTCGTTGATGCCGATGGTCTGCGACTCTTCCTGGTCGCCGGTGCTGTCCTTGGGATCGGGCGTCTGCGACTGGTTGTTGCCGCGCGCGTTGTGATCCGCATGGTCGAGCTCGTGGCCCAGGAGCGCCTCGTCGGGCTGGGTCTTGGTCGTCGTCGTGCCGGTTGCCGGGTCCTTCACGTTGTACTGCGCTCCGTACCCGGGGACCCACTTCACCGTACTGTTGTCGCCCTGGCCGTTGGAGGTCACGGGGTTGCCGTTGGAATCCGTGTAGTTGCCGGCCGGCATGACGTTCCAGCTGTCCCCGGTCGCCTCGCCCCCGCCGCTCGCGGCGGCTTCGGCGGGCGTCGCTTCCTTGATCGTCGCGGTCTTGCCGTTCGACTGCAGGTTGTCGATCAGCTTCTTGCCGGTCGGCGTGCTGTCGATCCCGCCCAGCGTCTGCAGGGTCTTGTCGGCGAAGTCCGGACTCCCTACGACCTTGATGCCCGAGCCGCCGTACGTGAACGAGCCGTCGCCCGGGTTGTACGTCACCTCGCGCGAGTGATAGCCCTTGTCGGTGTGCCACCGCGATCCGCCGCCGCCGCCGCGGTAGGGCCGGTCGAGATAGCCCGGCTCGCCGGTATCCGCAGGCGACGCGTGCGCCGCATCGCCAAGCTTCACGTCCGAGGTCGGTGAAGCGGAGCCGCCCGAGTTGATGCGGACCAGCGGACCCTGGATGGTGACGCCCATGGGCGAGACTTCGACGAAGCTGCCGCCGCATTTCAGCACCACCGATTTGGCGGCTTCGAGCGTGATCGACCGCGCGTTGACCTCGTTCGCAGCGCTGACGAGATGCAGCGAGTCGCCGCCGGCCTTGGAGTGATGGTCGCCGCCCTGCTGCACGTACTGCGAGCCCTTGCACTGCGTGTAGAAGTCGGCGCCGGCGTAGATGTCGTACTCGCCGCCGGCCGTCATGTAGCAGGCGCCCATCAGGAAGTGGGAGGACTCCTTGACCGTCTCGTACTTCTTCCACTTCACCCGCACGTCCATCCGCCACTGGCAGTGGATGAACACCTGCTCCTTGCCCTTGTAGTCGTAGAAGCGGATCTCGTTCCAGTCGTTGACGCCGCCGTACTTGGTGCTGCGCGACTTCCAGGTCGAGTACTCCTTCCACCGCGGCAGCGCGTACGGCACCTTGCTGTCGCCGTTGTAGACGCGCCCGATGATGATCGGATAGTCGGGATCGCCGTTGATGAAGTCGACCACCACTTCCTGGTTGACGCGGGGAATCGAAATCTGGCCCCAGTTGTTGCCCGCCCAGCCGCTCGCCACGCGGATCCAGCACGAGCTCTCCTCGTCGTAGTCGTGATAGCGGTCCCAGTGGAACTGGACGCGGACGCGCCCGTACTCGTCGCAGACGATCTCCTCGTCCTTGCCCTTGAGGCCGACCACGATCGCAGTCTGCGGTCCGGTGGTGCGCGGCTTGGGTGTGATGCGGGGTGGACGGTAGGTCGTCGTCGACGGCTGCGCGATGAACGAGAACTGCCATTCCGCGGGCCGGCCGGTGCCCGTGTGATAGGGGTTGTTGCGGACGAACAGCTCGACCGACAGCAGCAGGTAGTTGCGGTTCTGGTCCCGGCGCGGGCAGCGCTCGACGGTGAAGAGGTAGCCCGGGGTCAGGCCGCGCGCGGTGCCGTGGGCGGTGACGATCTCCTTCGGCCGTTGCAGCTCCTCGAGCCGCGTCGACGCGTACTGTGCCCCCCACGACGTCTCCACGTAGCCGCCCGGCCACTCGAACACTTCCTTGTCGCCGTTCGGGTAAGGAAGCACCTCGACCTTCGGCTGCTTCAGCTTGGCCTTCGGAAGCTTGAAGTCGAAGTCGTTGAGCTCGTAGATCCCGGTCTCGACTTCCTGCTCCATGTGCAGGCCGTCGATGTATTCCTCGTCCGGGGCGACGAGCTGGTCCGACGGCAGGTGGGGGATCTTCGCGTATCCGGGGAGCGTCGAGTGCGCGCCGATGTCGTCGCAGAAGACCAGCTTGTGGCTGCCGTTGGAGTGCTCGAAGTAATAGTAGATGCCCTCGTGCTCGAGGAGCCGGGACATGAAATTGAAGTCGGTTTCCTGGTACTGGACGCAGTATTCCCACGAGCGATAGCCGCGGGAGAGCCGGAACTCGACCGGATACCCGTAGGGCTCGAGGAGGGCGTCGATGATGTCCGGCACCGACGTCTCCTGCCAGAGCCGGCAGTTGGAGCGCAGGGTCATGTAGTGCGTCCAGGGCCGCAGCCGCGCCTCGTAGCGCCAGAACTTCGTGTTGCTGCCGTACACCGTCTCGACGCCGATGTAGGCGAAGCGGATGCACTGCGCATCGATATAGCGTGACCCGCCTCCCTGGATCTCGAGCTCCACCGTGATCCCGCGGCCGAGCAGCGCCTTGGGGTCGACGGTCGAATCGTCTTCCGCGAGGAGCTCGAGCCGGTACTCGAACGGCCGCGACAGCTCCTCGCGGCCGCTCATCTCGCGGAACAGGAGCTTGCCCCCGAGCGGCGTATGCGCCTTGGCGATTCGAAACGCGTCGGTCGCTTTCGCCATTACGCGCCCCCGCGCCCGGCGAACGCCGTATCAGTCCGCATACTCATACGCGAAGTCCCCGTTGCGCGCCGACAGCGCGACGCGCGACAGCGTGCGGCCGTCGAGCGTGCGGGTCAGGATTTCCCGGCTGACCGCCGGCAGCACGGTGTTGGTGAGGATGGCGTCGATCATTCGCCCGCCGGACTCGACCTCGGTGCAGCGCGCGATGATGAGCTTGATCGCATCGTCGTCGTAATCGAATGCGACCTTGTGGTTGGCCTCCACGCGCTTCCGTATGCGCGACAGCTGCAGCTTCACGATGCTCGCGAGCATCTCGTCGGACAGCGGCATGTAGGGGATGACCACGAGCCGTCCGAGCAGCGCCGGCGGGAACACCTTGAGCAGCGGCTCGCGCAGTCCCTTGGCGATGGCATCCGGCTCCGGCATGAGCGCGGGGTCCCGGCACATGCTCATGATGAGGTCGGTGCCGGCGTTGCTGGTGAGGATGATTACCGTGTTCTTGAAGTCGATGTAGCGGCCCTCGCCGTCCTCCATCCAGCCCTTGTCGAACACCTGGAAGAAGATCTCGTGCACGTCGGGGTGCGCCTTCTCCACCTCGTCCAGCAGCACGACGCTGTAGGGACGGCGGCGCACGGCCTCGGTGAGCACGCCGCCTTCGCCGTAGCCCACGTAGCCGGGCGGCGCGCCCTTGAGCGAGGACACCGTGTGCGCCTCCTGGTACTCGCTCATGTTGATGGTGATCATGTTCTGCTCGCCGCCGTACAGCGACTCGGCGAGCGCCAGCGCGGTCTCGGTCTTGCCCACGCCCGACGGGCCCACCAGCATGAACACCCCGATGGGCTTGCTCGGATTGTCGAGCTTGGCGCGCGACGTCTGGATGCGCTTGGCGATGGCCTCGAGGCCGTGGCGCTGGCCGATCACGCGGCCGTTGAGCGTGTCGGCGAGCTTCAGCACGCCCTCCACTTCGTTCTTCACCATGCGCCCGACCGGGATGCCGGTCCAGTCGGCGACGACCGCCGCGACCGCCTGCTCGTCGACCGCCGGCAGGATGAGCGGCCGCTCTCCCTGCAGCGCGGCGAGCTTCGCTTCGAGCTCCTTCAATTCGGCGAGCGCCTTCGTGCGCTCCTCGGGCGAAAGCGGCGGGGGCTCGTCGGGCTTGGCGGCGGCGGCCTTGACAGCGTCCTTCGCGCCGGCCTCGGCGGGAGCATCGACGGGCGAGTTGCCCGCGCGGAGCTTGCCGCGAAGATCGAGGATGCCGTCGACGATTCCCTTTTCGTCCTTCCAGCGCGCTTCGAGCTCGGTGAGGCGCGCTTTCTCCTTGTCGAGCAGCCCCTGCGCACTGTCCTTGCGCTCGGCGACGGGCAGGCCGATCGCTTCCTCGCGGCCGATGATGGCAAGCTCGGTGTCGAGCGCCTCGATGCGGCGCCGGCAGTCCTCGACGTCCGGCGGCGTCGCGTGCTGGCTCACGGCCACGCGGGCGCACGCGGTGTCGAGGAGGCTCACCGCCTTGTCCGGCAACTGCCGCGCCGGGATGTAGCGATGCGAGAGCTTGACCGCCGACTCGATGGCGGCGTCGAGGAGCTGCACGCGGTGATGCTTCTCGAGGATGCTCGCGACGCCGCGCAGCATGAGCGTCGCGCCGTGCTCGTCGGGCTCGGGGACCTGCACCACCTGGAAGCGGCGGGTCAGCGCGGGGTCCTTCTCGATGTACTTCTTGTACTCGGCCCAGGTGGTGGCGCCGATCGTGCGCAGCGTGCCGCGCGCGAGCGCGGGCTTCAGGAGATTCGCCGCGTCGCCCGTGCCGGCCGCGCCGCCCGCGCCGACCAGCGTGTGCACCTCGTCGATGAAGAGGATGATCGGCTTGGGGCTCGCCTGCACTTCGTCGATCACCTGGCGCAGGCGCTGCTCGAACTCGCCTTTCATGCTGGCGCCCGCCTGCAGCAGGCCGACGTCGAGCGTGAGCAGGCTCACCTCCTTCAGCGCAGGCGGCACGTCGCCGTTGGCGATGCGCAGCGCGAAGCCCTCGACCACCGCCGTCTTGCCGACGCCCGCCTCGCCGGTCAGCAGCGGGTTGTTCTGCCGCCGCCGCATCAGGATATCGACGATCTGACGGATCTCCGTCTCGCGCGCCGCCACCGGGTCGATCTCGCCCTTGCGCGCGCGCTCGGTCAGGTCGACGGCGAACTTCCGCAGCGCCTCCTGCTTGCCCATCTGGGCAGGCGCGATCGCGTCGCTCGCCTCGCCGGGCGTGGCGGCGGCGAGACCCGTGCCGTCGTGCGCGCCGAGCGCCGATTCGGGCGACCCCTTGGCGATCGTCGGCAGCGCGTCGGTCAGCGCGTCGATGCCGATCTTCTCGAACTCCTTGCTGATCGAGTACAGGAGGTTGCGCAGCGAGTTGGTCTTGACCAGCCCGACCATGAGGTACGCGCCGCGCACCTGGCCGTCCTTGAACATGAGCGAGGCGTACGTCCACGCGCGCTCGATCGCGTTCGGGATGTGGTCGGAGAAGTCCGAGATGGACGTCGCGCCGCGCGGCAGCCGGTCGAGCGCCGTGGTGATGTCCGCCGTCAGCTTCGACGCGTCGATGTTGAAGTGGCGCACGATGTGGTGCAGGTCGCTGTCCTGCGTCTGCAGGATCTGCGCGATCCAGTGCACGAGCTCGACGTAGGGATTGCCGCGCAGCTTGCAGAACACCGTGGCCCCTTCGACCGCCTTGTACAACAGGGGATTGAGCTTGCCGAAAAGCGCGACGCGACTGATCTCACTCATGCTGGACCTCGAAGAGTTCGTTGCGGGTGTTCCGAATTTGCATGGCCGCGCTTACCGTGCGAGCAGCGCCTGGCGCGCGACGATCGTCTCGTGGACGAGCACGAGGTCGTCGGCGTCGTCCTCGCGGCGACGGTCGCCGAGCCACGTGGTCCAGCCGAGGCGCACGCTGCTGCCGATCGCGGCACGCGGAACCTCCTCGCGGCGCAGCACGAGGCGCACGTCCCACGCGAGCTCGTAGCCCACGTAGTTGCGCAGCCACGCGAGCATCTGCGCGAACGGCTTGCCGCCGGGCAGGTGCGATTCGTACTCGACGAGCGAGAGCGCCCCCACGCGGATGCGGAAGCGCGCCTGCACGTCGGGCACCTTCTCGCCCGCGACCGCACCGATGCCGATCTGCTCGGCGTCGCGCCCGCCGCCGAGCCGGGTCTGCTGCTCGCGCGCCAGCACGAGCCAATGCGACACCCACTGCTCGATGCGGACGCGGGCGCGGAAGAACGTGGCCAGGATGCGCTCGAGCCCTTCCGCGTTGCGGGTCTGGCGCACGAGATGGCCGGACACGAAGAGCTTGGCGTGGTCGGCGACCGCGTCGCGTCCCGTGAGCGAAGCCTCGCCGAGATGAATGAGGCTCGACGAATACCGGCTGAAGCGGTCGTCGCCCGGCCGGTCGAGGCTCGCCGCCGATTGCACGTCGGCCCAGGCGCGGTAGAAGAGCAGCGTGAAGCGGTGATGCAGGATGTTCGCGAACGCGACGAACGTGCGGTCGTGGTTGAGGAGGCGCTCGCGCGCGTATTCGGTGAGGTGGATCGGCAGCGGGCCGTTGGGCCCGAACAGCCCGAAGCCGAGGATGGACAGGCTCGGAAGCCGGCCGTCGCGTCCGGGGTCGAATGCGTAGAGCTGCGATTGGGCGAAGGCGAGCGACGGCTCCTGCCCGACGCGCAGCGGCTCGAGCCCCGCCTTGGGCGAGCGGCCGAGCACCGGGAACTCGGGATGCCTGGCGTCGAGCCAGCGCAGCACGTGCCAAAGGTCGAAGCGCCACGGCTCTTCCGCGAGGTCGGCGTAGAACCGGGCGACGTCGGGCCGCACGGAGGATTGCGGCGACGGCTCCGCGGCGGGGGCTGGTGTCGTGTCGTTCACGCCACTCTGCTCATAAGACGGGACGCTCACCGGGCCGCGGCGCCCAGCGCGCGAGCTCCCCGCGCTGCAGCGAATGGATCACGGTCTCGGTGAACGTGTTGAGCCCGACGTGGCGCGCGAAGAACGCGTCCAGCACCCGCCCGAACAGGTACGCGAACGTGCCTCCGAACGCGGTCTCGTCGAGCGTGACCTCGATCTCGACGCCGCGCGCGAACACCAGCGGGCCGGGCCGCGGCGCGCGGCGGGTGACCGGTTTCAGCGCCACGCCCTGGACGCCTTCGATCTGGTTTCGCGTCGACGGGTCCGCCAGTGCCGCGTAGAGCTCGAGCAGGCGCCGCAGGCTGACCGCGCCTTCCTGCTTGTCGACGCTGGTCAGCGTCAGGTAGTTGAGCCCGAGGTGGCTGATCAACCGCCACGTGATCTCCTGCTCCGCGAGCGCCGGGACGGGCCGCGTCGGTCCGCGCAGGATCGAGACGCTGTCGACCGGCGCCGAGGCGACCAGCGTGAAATCCGTGCGGCCGCCCATCGGGACGAGCAGGGCCAGGTCGCGGTTGGTGCACTGCGCGATGACGGTGAGCTGGCGCAAGTCCCCCCTGTACGGCGCTTCCGACTGATCGACCAGCGAGAGAAACACCTCGCTGCCGATGTAACCCGTGCGCGGCCCGTGGCGGCGCGCCTTGTCCGAGAGGAGCCGCGGCTCCCGGCGCATCGAGTAGTAGCGGCCGTAGTTGCGGTCGTCGGAGGTGATCGAGCCGTAGAACGGGCGGAACGTCTGCGGCTCGCGCTCGTTCGGCGAGTGCCCGAGCACCTGCTTGACCGAGTACACCTCGAAGTCGAGAGGCCGCGCGCGGTCGACCACGATGTGGTGCTCGAAGACGTCCGGCGCGATGGGGATGCGGTCGCTGCGCCGCTCGAACAGGTTGATGGCCGGCGTGCAGTAGAGCCTGAACTGCTTGACGTCGACGAGCCGCTCGAGCTCCGGCGCGGACCGGTCGAGCAGCAGCACGATGTCGAACGACTGCGCGTTGACGCGAAGCGCCTCGCGGAGCTCGTTGACCGCGAAGAACAGGAATCGCTGCGGGAATGCGAAGTACTCGTGCAGCAGGCGGTAGCCCTCGAAGCCTCGCTTGTCGTACGGCAGCAGCGCCTCGTCCTCGCCGAAGCCTACGGGGCTCACCGCAGACGGCCGCAGGTACTTGAACCACTTGGCCGGGCGCTCGGTGCTGCACACGACGACGCCGCACACGCGGCCGATCACGAGCTCGAACAGCTTGGAGGCGACGTCGTCCGTGCCCGCGAAGTGGAACGTCAGGCTGGGCACGGCGAAAGAGCCGGTCGAGGCTGATGTCGCCCGCGGTCTGGATGCGAAGCCGTATCGCTCCCTTGACGGTACGATCGAGCGGCAGGCGGTTGATCGGCAAGTCGGACGGCGCGCCGGTGAGCACCGCTTCCGTGAGATCGAACGGCCAGAGCGTCACCGGGTGCGCGGTCTGGAACTCGCACGCGGTCTGCTCGCCCTTGGCGATCTGTCCCCGCAGGATCGTTCCCCGCGGCAGCAGGACTCCCGACTCGACGTTGATCTCCGCGAGCTTCGGTGTCAGGCAGACGACGGCGGACGACGGCGTCGGCGCGAGGTAGTTGGGATAGACCACCTCGAGCAGCCGCTGCGAGAACCGCGGGAACTCGGCGTCCATCTTGAGCTGGACCCGCGCGGCGAGGAACGCGGCGCCTTCGAGCAGCCGCTCGACGTAAGGATCCGCGACCTCGATGCCCTTCATGCCGAGGCGTCCGGCGACCTTCGGAAACTGCTCCGCGAATTCCGCGCCGAGCTGCCGGAAGTACCCGAGTTCGCGGTTGAAGTAGTCGAGGAGCCGCGGATCCATCAGGCGACGGACCCCGATTGCTCCCGCAGCACCACGAGTCCGCTCTCGAGGTCGAGGTTGGAGCGCAGCAGGAGCTCGAGCGGGTACGGCATCGCCCACAGCTTGGCGCGCACTTCGAACCCGAGCATGTTCTGGTGCGCCAGCTGGTCTTCGGTCGTCATGCTTCTGACCTGCACCGTGTCGGCGAGGAGCCGCGGCTCGAACGCGATGATGGCGTCGGTCAGCGCCTGGTCGAACTCGGAGAAGTTGATCTCGGTGAGCTTGGTGCCGGACAGCGCGGGAATGCCGTAGTTGATGGTCGATGCCCGTGCGTGCGGGTGATCGTCCAGCGATTGCTGCGCCTCGAGGTTGATCGCGTTGAGCAGCCACGCGAGGTCGCGCAGCACGGCCCGTCGCAGCCGGGTGCGCGTCATCGCCACCTGGTCGGGCGTCTCGGTGCGCTTGTCCGGCGCGTCGTCGGTGAGCCGGTCGAGGAGCGAAGGCTGCAGCCGGTCGCCGATCGGGCCGTCGTCGGACGCATTCGAGGCGCGGTCGGCCGGCATGCTGTTCGCTCTCCCGCCCGGTCAGCCGCCGAGCGTGATCTCGCGGGTGTCGAGCATCGGGTATTCGCCCGCGTCGGTCGCCCACATCCGCTGCCCGAGCCCGAGATAGGTCTCCTCGCCGACCTCGCGCCACGTCGTCTTCCGCGCCATCCGGATCGCCGGGTCTTCCGAAGCCTCCGAACCCGGGTAACGGGAGGGAATGAGCGCGACGGTCTCGCCGGCGTTGATGAACTGCAGCTGCGCCGGCGCCCACACGAAGTCCCGCAGGTCCGTCGGCTGCTCGACCTTCAGGCGCGCGATGTTCGCGAACGGTATCCAGACGTACTTGCCGTCGACCACGGCCTCGCACACGGGACCGAGGCGCGAATCGGCATCCGCGATCCATTCGAACGCGCGGCCGTCGATCTTGCCGCTCGACGCAGGCGCGGCATCGAGCGCGTCGTCGCGCAGCTCGAGCGCCTTGTCGGCGCGCCCTTCGGCCACGAGCTTCAGCGACTCGAGCAGCAGCCCTGCCCACGCAGGCGGCTCGCCGAGGAAGGACGGCTGCTTGCGTCCGGCGAACACCTCGGCGCGGAAGACCTCGGCGCGCACCGCTTCCCGGTAGGTCTGGGCCATGGCCAGCCCGATTGGCGCGAGCTGCGCGGACACCTGAAGCTGCGAGACCGCGCGCTCCCAGTCGCCGCGCAGCGCCAGCAGCTGGAACAGGTACGTCCGCAAGCGCGCGTCGGAGGGGTTGGCGCGGATCTCCGTCTCGAGCCGCTTGAGCTCCACGTCCGGATCGCTTGCCAGTGCCGAAAGCCGCCCGATCTCCGCCACGATGGCTCCAATAGAGGTCACTGCGCCAGGGGCGCGGATGTCGCCGTGCGCCGAAGCCGGCGCACGGCACGTGAAATAAGTCGCCTCGGCAAATGCCGTCGCGACCGCGACGGCGATCGCAACGGCGATCGCGACGGGCAGGACTGCGTCAGGCCTTGTTGGTCTTGACGTTCCAGGTCGCGTCGTTGGTGCCGCCGAGCGTGCCGCCCTTGGTCTGCTGCGGCTTGTACTCGATCTTCATCTGCGCCGCCTGGAAGCTGTAGGTGATCACGTCCTGCGCTTCCTGGTGGCCGGAGTTGCTGATCGACGTGACCATCACGTCGCTGAACGTCCACGTCAGGAACGTCTCGCCGGTCTCGCCGGTCATCTTGAGGGCGGTGATCTTGACCTCGGAGATGGACTTGCCGCCGGCGCAGAACTTCACGAGCGAGGGGTACGCGTTGTCCACGTAGCACGTGCAGGTGAAGTCGGTGAACGTGGTCCTCCCCGCGCTGCCGCCGGTGCCGGACTGGACGGACACCGGGTGGATGACGCCCCACTGGAAGGAGATGACCTCGGTTTCCTGCTCGTGCCCGCTGATCGGCGATTCGCCGGTCGCGCCGGCGACTTTCATGAATCTCGATGTTGCCATTTGGAGCTCTCCTTGGAGGCAGTGTGCATGACGGCCGCGCGTTGCCGCACGGCCTTGAGGACGTATCGGGCTGTCGCTACTTGGCGGCCGCCTTCACCGACGGAAGCTTCGAAACGAGGCGCAGCGAAACGGTGAGACCCTCCAATTGATAGTGCGGGCGGAGAAAGAACTTAGATGTGTAGTAGCCGGGGTTCCCTTCCACCTCGTCGACGACGACTTCCGCCGCGGCCAGCGGCCTCCGCGCCTTCGTTTCCTGCGTGGAGTTGCGTGGATCGCCATCCACGTAATTGTTGATCCACGAGTTGAGCCAGCGCTCCATGTCCTCGCGTTCCTTGAAGCTGCCGATCTTGTCGCGGACGATGCACTTCAGATAGTGCGCGAACCGGCAGCAGGCGAAGAGATAGGGCAGCCGCGCCGAGAGATTCGCGTTGGCGGTCGCGTCCGGGTCGTAGTACTCCGTCGGCTTCTGCAGCGATTGCGCGCCGATGAACGCCGCGAGGTCGGAGTTCTTGCGGTGCACGAGCGGCATGAACCCGTTCTTGGCGAGCTCCGCCTCGCGGCGGTCGCTGATCGCGATCTCGGTGGGACACTTCATGTCGACGCCGCCGTCGTCGGTCGGGAAGGTGTGGACCGGCAGGTCCTCGACGACGCCGCCCGACTCCACGCCGCGGATCGTCGTGCACCACCCGTACATCTTGAACGAGCGGTTGATGTTGGTGGCCATCGCATACGCCGAGTTGGCCCAGGCGTACTTGCGATGGTCGGCGCCCGCCGTGTCTTCCTCGAAGTCGAACTCCTCGACGGGGCTCGTCTTCGCGCCGTAGGGCAACCGTGCGAGGAAGCGCGGCATCGCGAGGCCGACGTAGCGCGAGTCCTCCGATTCGCGCAGGCTGCGCCAGGACGCGTATTCGGTATTGGTGAAGATCTTGGTGAGGTCGCGCGGGTTGGCGAGCTCCTGCCAGGTCTCCATCTGCATCACGGTGGGCGACGCGCCCGCGATGAACGGGCAGTGCGCCGCCGCGGCGTTGTTCGCGAGCTGCTCGAGCATCTCGACGTCCTGCGGGCTGTGGTCGAAGTAATAGTCGCCGACCAGGCAGCCGAAGGGCTCGCCGCCGAACTGGCCGTACTCGGCCTCGTAGACCTTCTTGTGGAAGGGGCTCTGGTCCCAGCCGGTGCCCTTGTAGCGGTGGAGCTGGCGCTGCAGCTCCTTCTTGCTGATGTTGAGCACGCGGATCTTCAGCATCTCGTCCGTCTCGGTGTTGTTGACGAGATAGTGCAGTCCGCGCCACGCGCCCTCGAGCTTCTGGAACTCGGGGTTGTGCATGATGACGTTCACCTGCTCGGAGAGCTTCTTGTCGAGCTCGGCGATGATCGCCTCGATCGTCTGGTAGGCGTCGGTCGAGATCACCTGCGTGTTGACGAGCGCCTGCGCGGCAAGGGTGCGCACGGCCTGCTCGACCGCCTCGCGCGCCTCGTCGGTCTTCGGCTTGAACTGCTTGTTCAGCAATCCCGCGAATTCGTCCAGCTCGGCGGATTGGGTGACCGGTGCTTTCTCGGTCTGGGCGTTGGTGGCCATGGCTTTGGGTCCTTACGAATCGATTGCGGTTAGGCGGCGTCCGGCGTGCTTTTCTCGGGCTTGGGGGCGGCGGCGAGCGTCTTCAGCAGCGCCGGGTCGGCCAGCACCTTGGCGATCAAGTCCTCGGCGCCCGTCTTGCCGTCCATGTAGGAGAGCAGGTTGTGGAGCTCGGTGCGGGCCTCCAGCAGCTTGTTCAGCGCATCCACCTTCCTCGCCACGTTGGCGGGAGAAAAGTCGTCCATGTTCTCGAACGTGATGTCGACGGCGAGGTTGCCTTCGCCGGTCAGCGTGTTGGGCACGTGGAACGCGACGCGCGGCTTCATCGCCTTCATGCGCGCGTCGAAGTTGTCGATGTCGATCTCGAGGAACTTGCGGTCGGCGGGGTCGGGCAGCGCCTCGGCCGGCTTGCCGGACAGGTCCGCGAGCACGCCCATGACGAACGGAATCTGGATCTTCTTCTCGGAGCCGTAGATCTCGACGTCGTACTCGATCTGAACGCGTGGCGCGCGGTTGCGCGCGATGAATTTCTGACGGCTTTCCTTCTTCGGCATGGCGGAAATCTCCTTTCGGTTCGTCGGCTCGGCTGGAAGCGCGAACCGCTCTGCTTACTGTTCGCTGCGTGCTCCGGTGATGGTCTCGACCTGGCCTGTCGCCTCGGGTGCGAGCTCGCGGATGATGTCCATGAACGGCATGGTCATGATCCGCTGGGC
>JADMIO010803745.1_pt1 | contig 13096 bp, 13 predicted proteins | sample 8958161 | NCBI WGS metagenome assembly JADMIO01 (sample SAMN16585339, study PRJNA669376) | soil metagenome | isolation source: Crop rotation soil | place: USA: Cullars Rotation, Alabama | collected 2011 | reverse complement strand
CGCGACAACTTGTCCACGTGGAATTCTAAGCTTAGGATCCCAATGTGCTGGAAAAAATCAACGCGCTGTGGGCGGCGATCAGGACGAAGACGCAGGCGCTGCCGAAGGGCGACGACGTGCGGCTGAAGCTGCGGCTCGCCGGAGACGGCACCCGGCACGTCGTCGTCGAGGGCGGCGAAGGCGCGTGGACGGGCGGCGAGCGCATCGCGGAAGCGGCGGCCGCGGGCGGCGCCGGCGCGACGGTGTGGTGGCAGCCGAAGGACGGCGCGCTCCGCCGCGTGGGAGGCCCCGAGAGCGACGCGGCGGCGACGGGATTCGCGCAGGTGAACGCCGAAGTGGCGGCGCTGCTGAGGAAGGCGGTCCTTGAAGCAGCGCAACCGGACGCAGGAACGCATGAACGCATGGACGCTCGGAGACACAAGATCCTGGACTTGTACGCGGGCGCCGGTGACACCGCGTTGCCGCTGGCGGCGCAGGGCCACGACGTTACCATGGTGGAGCTGGATGGCCGCGCCGTCCGGCGGGCCGAGGAGAAGGCGAAGTCGGCGGGCCTCACGCTGCGATGCATCGCCGGCCGGGTCGAAGATCATATCGACAAGCTGGTTCCGGCCGATGTGGTCATCGTCAATCCGCCACGCGCCGGCCTTTCGGAAGAGGTGGCGCAGCGTCTACGCGTCCATGCGTCCATGCGTCTTGTTTACGTTTCCTGCGATCCCGGCACGCTTGCGCGGGACCTCAGGCGCCTCGGCATCGCGGCGGACAGGATGTCGGTGATGGCCTACGACATGTTCCCACAGACGAGCCACGTGGAGACACTCGTGGTCGCGGATCTCGCACCATGAAATACACCGTCGAAATCGCCGGTCGCACGATCCAGGTGGAAGTGGATGGCGGCAACATCCTGCTCGAGGGCAGGCCGGTCCAGGCGCGCCTCGCCGGCGCGAAGGGCTCGGCGCTCCGGCGGCTGGTGCGCGGCCGCTCGCACCAGGGCCTGCACGTGTCGCCGGGCGAAGGGCGTGGCGCGTGGCAGCTGGTGATCGGCGGATTCCGGCTCGAGGCGCAGGTGCTGGCGCCGCGCGACATCGCGGCGCGCAGCGCCGGCAAGCGGAAGGGCGGCGCGGCGTCGGGCGCCATCAAGGCGCCCATGCCGGGCCTGGTGGTGCGCGTACTGGTCGCCGAGGGCGACACGGTCGAAGCCGGCCAGGGCGTCGTCGTGGTCGAGGCGATGAAGATGGAAAACGTCCTGAAGGCTCCGGCGTCCGGCACCGTGCAGAAGGTGCACGTCGCCGCGGGCGCCCGGGTGGAGAAGGGCGCCCCGCTGCTGCTCATCTCGTAAGGCGGCTACTCGTACCGCAGGGCTTCCACCGGGTTCACCCGGCTGGCGCGCATGATCGGGACCCAGGTCGCGCCGAGCGCCACGATGCCCAGCACGCCGAGCGACGCCGCGAAGACCGCCGGGTCGTGTCCTTCCATGCCGTACAGCAGCGACTGCATCACCTTGCCGAGGCCGAACGCGGCGCCGGCGCCCAGCACCGCGCCGAGCGCGATCATCCCGCCCATCTGCCGCAGCACCATCCCGCGGACCCTGCCGGCATCGGCGCCTAACGCCATGCGCACGCCGATCTCGCGCGTGCGCTGCTGCACGGTGTAGGCCAGCACGCCGTAGAGGCCGACCGCCGCCAGCGTCGTCGCCAGCGCCGCGAAGAGCGTCGCCAGGATGGAGATCATCCGGTCGAGGAACACGTTCTCCTTGATCTGCTGCGGCATCGTCTTCAGGTCCTCGAGCGGCACCGTCGGCGCCATCTCCTTGATGAGCTGCGGAATGGTCCGCAGCGCCTCGAGGGGCCGCGAGGTCTTCACGTAGAAGTACATCGAGCCGACGCTCGCGTCCTGGGCCCACGGCTGGAAGAAGAGCGGCGGGATCGAGTCCTTCACGTCGCTGTACTTGGCGTCCTGCGCCAGGCCGACGATCTCGATGTTGAGCGAGTCGGGCCCGCGCGTGGACATGAACGTCCCGACCGGATTGGCGCTGATGTGGAATTTCTTCGCGAAGGTCTGGTTCACGACCGCGACCTGGTGGCCGCCCGCCACGTCGCCCGCGGTGAATTCGCGGCCCGAGAGGATCGGGATGCCCAGCGTGCGGAAGTAGCCGGCGCCGACCTCGTTGAAGCGGGTGTTGTTGTCGATGTCGGGACCGGTGGGGAAGCCCTGCACGTAGACGTCGGTGCCCCAGTTGCTGCCCGAGATCAGCGGCACCAGCGACGAGGTGACGCCGGAGACGCCGGGCTGGTGCGCCAGGTCCTCCTCGATCCGGTGGAACAGCGCCTGCGAGCGCACGCTGTCGTAGCCGCTGCGCTCCGGCGACAGCGCGAACGTCACGACGTCGTCGATCTTCACGCCGAGGTCCACGTGGGCCACGTTGGCCAGGCTCTTGAGGAAGAGTCCGGCGCAGATGAGGAGCGCCGTGGCGAGCGTGATCTGCGCCGTCACCATCGCGGACCGGAAGCGGCCGGCGCCACGGTGGCCCGAGATCTGTCCGGCGCCCGCGCGGATCGCGCTCACCAGGTCCGAGCGCGTGCTGTGCAGGGCGGGGAAGAGTCCGAACAGGATGCCCGTGATCACCGCGACCGTCGCCGTGAAGATGACGACCGAGGGCTGGAGGGTGAACTGGAGTGTCGCGATCGCGTCGGGAGGCAGCAGCGCGGACATCAGCTGCAGCGTGAGCTTCGCGACGACGAGGCTCACCACGCCGCCCATCAGCGCGAGGATCACGGATTCGGTGAGCAGCTGCCGGATGAGCTGGCGGCGGCCCGCGCCGAGCGCGAGGCGGACGCCCATCTCCGTCGCGCGGCCGGCGCCGCGCGCGAGCAGCAGGTTGGCGATGTTCGCGCAGGCGATCAGCAGCACGACGAGGGTGACGCCGAAGAGCATCGCGAGCGGCGTCTTCGCCTCGCGATGGATCGAGCTCTGGCCGCGATAGCCGGGCGTGACCTCGATCTTCTTCGCCTTGAAGCGCGCCATCGTCGAGTCGCTCATGCCGGACTGCAGCGGCGCCTCGACCTCGTTGAGGATCGGCGTGTAGACCGCGTTGAGACCGCTCGCCGCCTGCTCGATCGAGACGCCGGGCTTGGTGCGCCCGAAGAGGTAGACCCAGTAGGTCCGGCGGTTGTCGAAGCGCGTGAAGCCCTCGAGCGCGCCGCGCATGCTCAGCGGCACGAAGACGACCGGCATGGATCCCAGCGTCGTGCCGGTGAAGCCTTCGGGTGCCACGCCGATGATGGTCATCGTCTTCCCGTTGACGATGAGCGTCTTGCCGACGACGGCGGGATCCCCCGCGAGGCGGTTCTTCCAGAACGTGTAGCTGAGGACCGCGACGGTGCCGGCGCCGATGGTCGCGTCGTCCGCCGGCTGCACCAGGCGGCCCAGCGCCGGGACCAGGCCCAGGGTCGGGAAGTAGGAGCCCGAGACCATCATGCCTTCCGCCCGGATGGGCTCGCCCTGGATGGAGAGGTTGGCGCCGAAGGCCCGGTGTCCCGCGAGGCCGGCCAGCACCGTCTGCCGCGCCTCGAGATCCTTGAACATCGGATAGCTGAAGACGACGTCGCACCCGCCCGCCTGGCTGCAGCTCTGCGAGCCGGGCTTGGGACCGGGGGCCGACAGGTTGATCAGGGTGCCGGGGTCCTCCACGGGGAGGGACCGCAGCAGCATCTGGTCGGTCATGGAGAAGATGGCCGCATTCGCCCCGATCCCGAGGGCCAGTGACAGGACCGCCACCGACGTGACGAGGGGCGTCTTGAAGAGCGTGCGGAAGGCCAGCCGGATGTGGTGCATGGATGTCCCGAAAAAGCGATGGTGGCGAAGGGCGACCGTGACTTTGACCATACGGCCCGGGCCGGCGTTGGTTCCGCGGGCCCCCGTTGACCTATCTCAATAGCCCGTCTAAGTTTCTGTGCTCCACACAAATGTACTTTCAGGCGGGGAAGTGATGCAGACATTCAGTGCCAAGCCGAGCGACATCGAGCAGGAATGGTTCGTGGTGGACGCCGAAGGCGTGCCCCTCGGCCGCCTCGCGTCGCGTGTCGCCCAGGTGATTCGCGGCAAGCACAAGCCGACGTTCACGCCGCACATGGATACGGGTGACGGCGTCATCGTCGTCAACGCCGAGAAGGTACGCCTGTCCGGCCGGAAGATCGACCAGAAGGGCTACTTCTCGCACAGCGGTTACATGGGCCACGACAAGATCACGCCGATCCGCACCGTCATGGGCGCGCATCCGGAGCGGATCATCGAGAAGGCCGTCTTCGGCATGCTGCCCAAGACGTCGCTGTCGAAGCAAGTCCTGCGGCTGAAGCTGCGGGTCTATGCCGGCGCGGAGCATCCGCACCAGGCGCAGCAGCCGGCGAAGCTGACGGTGCTGGCACCAAAGCCGAAGAAGGGGAAGTAAACGATGGCGGTGATCGACGTTCCGACGAAGTTCCACGCGATCGGCCGGCGCAAGACCAGCGTGGCCCGCATCTACCTCAAGCCCGGCACGGGCAAGTGGGAAGTGAACGGGCGCACCCTGGGCGACTATTTCCCGCGCCCGAGCCTGGTCTCGCTGATCCAGCAGCCCTTCACCGCGACCGACACGCTCGGCGCGTACGACGTGAAGGCGAACGTGGACGGCGGCGGCATGACGGGCCAGGCCGGCGCGATGCGCCTCGGCATCGCCCGCTGCCTCGTGCAGATCGACGAAACGCATCGCAAGAAGCTGCGCACCACCGGCCTGCTCACGCGCGATCCCCGCGCGGTCGAGCGCAAGAAGCCCGGCCGTCCGGGTGCCCGTAAGCGGTTCCAGTTCTCGAAGAGATAGACGCGTAAACGCATAGACGCATGGACGCACAGCTTTAACGACGCACGACGCACGACGCGCGACATACGACGCACGGTTTTTACCTCGCACATCGCGGGATGGAGACGGGGGTGTCCGGCGACGGATTCCGGCTCCAGGCGAACGCGATGGACGCACAACCACAAAAGGAGAAGCACCGCAGATGGCATTGCCTGAAATCCAGCAGCTGCTCGAAGCCGGGGTCCATTTCGGCCACCAGACGCGCCGGTGGAATCCCAAGATGCGCCGGTTCATCTTCGCCGAGCGCAACGGCATCTACATCATCGACCTCCAGAAGACCCTCAATCAGCTTCGCCTCGCGCAGGAGCTGGTGCAGAGCGTCGTGTCCAAGGGCGACAACGTCCTCTTCGTCTGCACGAAGAAGCAGCTGAAGGCGATCATCCAGGCGGAGGCCGCGAAGGCCGGCGCATTCTGGGTGACGGAGCGCTGGCTGGGCGGCACGCTCACGAACTTCGCGACGATCAAGAAGCAGACGCGGCGGCTGAAGGAGCTCGAGCAGGGCCAGGAGGAAGGCAGCTTCGAGTTCTTCACCAAGAAGGAGCAGCTGCTGTTCGAGCGCGAGCGAGTGAAGCTCGACCGCAACCTCGCCGGCATCAAGAACATGTCGCGGCTGCCGGGCGCGCTGTTCGTGGTGGACGCCAAGAAGGAGAAGATCGCGATCGCCGAGGCCAACAAGCTCGGCATCCCGATCGTCGCGATCGTCGACACCAACGCCGACCCCGACGTCATCACGGTGCCGATCGCCGGCAACGACGACGCGATCCGCTCGGTCTCGCTGATCACCGGCGCCCTGGCCGACACCATCGCCGAAGCGCGCGCCGCGCGCCCGCAGCGCGAAGAGGCCGAGGAGCAGGACTTCTCGACCTACTCGACCGACGGCGGTGCCGTCGACGGCGGATCGGAAGAGGACAAGCGCCGCCGGCGCCCGCGCCGCAAGCGCCGTCCGAAGCCGGAAGCGATCGTGGCCCGCATGAAGGAGCACGAAGGCGGCGCCGCCCCCGAGGGCGCGGCCGCAGCACCCCCCGCGGCAGCGGACGCCGGCGCGGTCTGACCCGGAGCTGACTGAAGCGCGCCGCCGCCTCAGCCCGCATGCGGGCGGGCGGCGGTTTGCTGTAGGGGCGGCCCCGGTGGCCGCCCGTAGGGGCGGCCCCAGTGGCCGCCCGTAGAAGCGTAGAAGCGTACAAGCGTACAAGCGTCGAAACGTTGAAACGTCATCTGAAAGAGAAAGACCATGAGTACCACAGCGATCAGCGCGAAGGACGTCGGCGAGCTCCGGAAGAGAACGGGCGCCGGCATGATGGACTGCAAGAAGGCCCTCGAGGAAAACGGCGGCGACATGGCGAAGGCGGCCGAGTGGCTGCGCGCCAAGGGCATCAGCAAGGCCGAGAAGCTTTCCGAGCGTGAGGCGAAGGAAGGCCGGATCGAGTTCTACCACCACCACAACGGTAAGGTCGCCGTGCTGGTCGAGGTGAACTGCATCACGGACTTCGTCGCGCGTGGCGAGGAGTTCGTCGCCATGTGCAAGGACGTCGCGATGCACATCGCGTCGGCCGCGCCGCTCGCCGTGAGCGCCGACCAGCTCGATCCCGCGCTCGTCGAGCGCGAGCGCCGCATCTTCACCGAGCAGGTTGCGTCCGAGGGCAAGCCGGAAGCGATCCGCGAGAAGATCGTCGAGGGCAAGGTGAAGAAGTTCCTGTCCGAGGTCTGCCTGCTCGACCAGCCGTTCGTGAAGGACGACAAGCAGACGGTCGGCGAGCTGGTGAAGGCGATGAGCGGGAAGACCGGCGAGAACATCCAGGTGCGCCGCTTCGTCCGCTACCAGCTCGGCGAGGGCGTGTGAGCCTGGCCTTCCCCCGCGTGCTGCTGAAGCTTTCGGGCGAAGCACTCGCGGGCGACAAGGGATACGGACTCGACTTCGCCATCGTGGACCGCCTGACCGACGAGGTCAAGGCGGTCCGCGAGGCGGGGGCTGATCTCGGCCTGGTGATCGGCGGCGGCAACATCATGCGCGGCAGCCAGGCGAGCAAGCAGGGCATGGACCGCGTGTCGGCCGACTACATGGGCATGCTCGCGACCATCATCAACGCGCTCGCCATCCAGGACATTCTGGAGCGGAAGGGCGTGGACACCCGCGTCATGACCGCCATCCGCATGGAAGCGCTCGCCGAGCCGTACATCCGGCGCCGCGCGGTGCGGCACCTCGAGAAGAAGCGGGTCGTGATCTTCGCGGGCGGGACCGGCAACCCGTACTTTTCGACCGATACGGCGGCGGTGCTGCGGGCCCTCGAGATCGAGGCGAATGTCATCATGAAGGGCACGAGCGTGGACGGCGTCTACTCCGCCGATCCGCGGAAGGATCCGAACGCGAAATTCCTGCCCGAGGTCTCCTACCAGGAGGCCATCGTGCAGGGCCTCGGCGTGATGGACGCCAACGCGTTCGCGCTCTGCAAGGACAACAACCTCCCGATCAAGGTGTTCAACATCAACCAGTCCGGCGCGATCGTCCGCATCCTCAAGGGCGAGCGCATCGGCACCACGGTGCGATGACCCCCAAGACCACAGCCGAGGTCCTGAAGGCCGCCCGCGCGGGCATGGACAAGACGATGGAGAGCACGAAGAAGGAGTTCTCCTCGATCCGCAGCGGCAAGGCGACGACCGCGCTGCTCGACCTCGTGCGCGTGGACGCCTACGGCAATTCGATGCCGCTCAACCAGGTGGGATCGGTGGCCGCGCCGGAGCCGCGCCTGCTCACGATCACGCCGTGGGACAAGGGCCTCATCAAGTCCATCGAGAAGGCCATCGCCGAGTCGGACCTCGGACTCACGGCCTCGACGCAGGGCGGCATCATCCGCGTGCCGCTGCCGGCGCTCAACGAGGAGCGGCGCCGCGACCTGGTGAAGATCGTGCACAAGCTGGCGGAAGAAGGCCGCGTCGCGGTGCGCCATCACCGCCAGGAGGCGATGACGGCGGTGAAGAAGCTCGAGCACGTCTCGGAGGACGAGAAGAAGCAGGCCGAGAAGGACGTGCAGAAGCTCACCGACGAGCACATCAAGGCGATCGACGCGCTCGTGAAGGCCAAAGAAGCGGAGATCATGGAAGTTTGAGCGACGACGCGCTCCTCGAACGGCTCAAGGCGCACGGCGGTGCCGTGCCGCGGCACGTGGCCATCATCATGGATGGCAACGGCCGCTGGGCGAAGGAGCGTCACCTGCCGCGCACGCTGGGCCACCGCGAGGGGATGAAGGCGGTGCGCGAGGTCGTCGAGGGCTGCATCCAGTCGGGCATCCAGGTGCTCACGCTGTACGCGTTCAGCGAGGAGAACTGGAAGCGGCCGGCGATGGAGATCGGCGCGCTGATGGGCCTGCTCGAGGAGTACATCGCGCGCGAGACCGCCGAGCTGCGGCAGCAGGGCGTCGAGGTGCACGTGATCGGTGACCTCGCGCGGCTCCCCGCCAACAAGCGCGAGGCGGTGGACAAGCTCATCGCCGGCACGCGCGGCGGCACCAAGCTCACGCTGAACCTCGCCATCTCCTATTCCAGCCGCGCCGAGATCGCGCGCGCGGCGCGCCGCCTCGCCGAGGACGTGCTGCACGGGCGGATGGCGCTCGAGGACGTGGACGAGGAAGCGCTGAGCCTGCGGCTCTACACCGCGGGGCTTCCCGATCCCGACCTGCTGATCAGGACCTCGGGCGAGCTGCGCATCTCCAACTTCCTCCTGTGGCAGCTCGCATACACCGAGCTGCTCATCACACCCGTGCTCTGGCCGGCGTTCACGCGACAGCACCTGTACGAGGCCGTCATCGAGTATCAGGGGCGCGAGCGCCGCTTCGGGCGCGTCACCGCCTGACCTGATGGCATCGAACATGGCCCGGCGGGTCGCCTTCGCCGCCGTCGCGATTCCCTCCGTCATCGGCATCGCCTATGTCGGGCGCTGGGCGATGGCCGCGCTGCTGGCCGTCGCCGCGGCGCTCGCGGTGCGCGAGCTGTACGCCTTCGCGGCCCGGCAGGACATCGTGCCGCTGACGCTGTTAGGCACCGCGGCTGCCGCGCTCACACCGCTCGCCGTCGCGACCACGCTGTTCCTGCCCGGCTTCGCCGCGCAGATGATCCAGTCGGGCTACCTCTTTCTCGGCTTCATGCTGCTGGTGATGACCGTCGCGCTGGTGAAACGCGGGCCGGCGGGACGGCCGCTCGCGTCGGTGGCGATCACCATCTTCGGCGTGCTGTACGCGGCGTGGCTGCCCTCGTTCGCGCTGTACCTGCGCCATCCGCTGCCCGCGCCGTTCGTGAACGACTCGACGGTGGGCATGGCGCTGCTCTTCTATCCGCTGATCCTGACGTGGGTGGGCGACAGCGCGGCGATGACCGGCGGCAAGGCGTTCGGCGGCGCGAAGATGGCGCCCGTGGTGTCACCCAACAAGACGTGGGCCGGCGGCATCTCGGGGCTCTTCGGTACGGTGGCGCTGTCGCTCATCTATGCGGCGGTCGTGTTCCGGCGGGCCGGCGTATCGGTGAGCGTGCCGCAGGCGCTCCTCATGGGCGTCGTGATCAGCATCGCGGGGCAGGTGGGTGACGTGGTCGAATCGCTCTTCAAGCGCGAAGTGGGCGTCAAGGATTCCTCGGCGCTGCTGCCTGGACATGGCGGCGTGCTCGACCGGCTCGACTCGCTCTACTTCGTGCTCCCGGTGACGTCGCTGCTCTATCACCTGGTGCAGGTGGTATGACGACCGGCATCGCGGTGCTCGGCTCGACGGGCTCCATCGGCACCAGCACGCTCAACGTGCTGACGCGCCACCCCGAGCGCTTCAGGATCGTGGCGCTCACCGCGCACGCGAAGCGCGACCTGCTCGCGCTGCAGGCGAAGGCATGGTCGCCCGATTTCGTGGGCCTGGTGAGCGAGAAGGTCGAGGGCTGGGCGACGGGCACCGAGTGCCTCGTCGAAGCCGCGACGCGTCCCGACGTCGACATCGTCGTGAATGGCATCGTCGGCGCGGCGGGACTCGAGGCGACGCTCGCGGCGCTGCGCGCCGGCAAGCGCGTCGCCCTGGCGAACAAGGAAGCGCTCGTGATGGCCGGCGAGCTCGCGCGCTGCGCCGCGCAGGACGGCGGCGGCGAGATCATCCCGGTGGACTCGGAGCACTCCGCGGTTTTCCAGTGCCTCGGCGGGCGGGCGTCGAACTTCTCGCGCATCATCCTCACGGCGTCGGGCGGGCCGTTCCACACGTGGAGCGCCGCGAAGGTGCGCCGCGCCACCGTGGACCAGGCGCTCAATCACCCGACCTGGAGCATGGGCCGCAAGATCTCGGTGGACAGCGCGACCCTGGTGAACAAGGCGCTCGAGGTGATCGAGGCGCACTTCCTCTTCGGCGCCGGGTACGACCAGGTCACGGCGGTCGTGCACCCGCAGTCCATCATCCACTCGTTCGTCGAGTTCGCCGACGGATCGGTCCTTGCCCAGCTGGGCTTTCCGAACATGGAGCTGCCGATCCTCTACGCGCTGACGCACCCCGACCGCCTGCACGACGACGGCACCGTACGATTCGATCCGCTGGTGGCGGGCGCGCTCACCTTCGAGGCGATCCGCGGCGACGTCTTTCCCGCGTTCGGCCTCGGCGTCGCCGCGGGGAAGGCGGGCGGCACCGCGCCGGCGGCCTTCAATGCCGCGAACGAGGAGGCCGTCGCCGCGTTCCTCGCGGGCCGCATCGCGTTCGGCCGCATCGCGCAGGTGATCGAAACGACGCTCGAAGGCCACGACAATCATCGCGCCGCCGAAAGCCTCGAGGCGGTGCTGGACGCCGACGCGGAGGCGCGCAGCCTCGCCCGCCGCGCGCTGGGAGCGGCCGCCTGACATGCTGACCATCGCCGCCACCATCGTCGTCCTCGGCGTGCTGATCTTCGTGCACGAGCTGGGGCACTTCCTCGCCGCCAAGTCCGTGGGCATCGCGGTGCTGCGGTTCTCGTTCGGCCTGGGCTCGCCCACGCCGCTCAGCTTCCGCATCGGCGAGACGCAATACTGCATCTCGTGGATCCCGCTCGGCGGGTACGTGAAGATGGCGGGGCTCGAGGACGAAGGTCCGGCGGCGGGGGTCGAGGGTCCGAAGGAAGACGTGCAGATCGCGCCCGAGCGGACCTTCGACGCGAAGTCGCTGCCGGCGCGCATGTTCGTGATCAGCGCCGGCGTGATCATGAACGTGCTGTTCGCGGTGCTGGTGTACACCGGGCTGACGCTGAAGTACGGCGTCGCGGTGGATTCGACGGTCGCAATCTCCGAGGTGGTGGCGGACTCGCTGCCGATGGGCGCGACGTCGCTGGAGACGCTGAAGCCCGGCGACCGCATCCTGCGCATCAACGGCGACACGGTGACGGGCTGGGGCGACGTGCAGAACGCCTTCCTCACTGCGCAGGATACGCCGCTTCGCCTCGAGATCGAGGGCCGCGCGCAGCCGGTGCTGGTGGACGTGCCGGTGCGCGAGCAGCAGGCGCGGCTCGCCGCGCTGCGCGCGCTGGTGCCGGCCTACGATCCGGTGGTGGACAGCATCACGCCGGGCGAGCCGGCCGACCGCGCCGGCATCCGCTCGGGCGACCGCATCACCGCGGTGAACGGAGACACCATCCGCTCGTGGCAGCGGCTGGTGGAGATCATCCGCGCGCACCCTAACGACACGCTGCGCACGACGATCCAGCGGGGCACCGAGCTGATCACGGTGCCGCTCGTCCCGAAAGCGACGACGGGCCCGGCGGTGAACGGCGCCCAGCGGGAGATCGGGCGCGTCGGCTTCGGCAACCTGCAGCCCCGGCAGAGCTTCGGCCTGTTCGGGTCGGTGAAGCAGGGCGTCGCGCGCGCCGGCCGCGCCGGCGGCCTGGTGCTGTTCACGCTCAAGGGGCTGCTCACGGGGCAGTTGTCGCCGCGCGACCTCGGCGGCCCGATCCTGGTGGGCCAGCTCTCCGGCGAGGCGGCGCGGCTCGGGCTCGACGCGTTCCTCGGCTTCATGGCGCTGTTCTCCATGAACCTCGCGATCCTGAACATGCTGCCGATTCCCGTGCTCGACGGCGGGCACCTGCTGTTCCTGGTCATCGAGGGCATCCGCCGCCGGCCGCTGTCCATCATCCAGCGCCAGCGCTTCACGCAGGTGGGCTTCTTCCTGCTGCTCGCCATCATGGTGCTCGCGCTCGCGAACGACATCACGAGGGTCATCCAGAAGCTGTTCTAGTCCCATGCAAGAGCTCGCCGACCTTCGGTCCCTCGCGCAGGCGATGGGAGTGCAGACACAGTACCACGACGGACTGGGCACGCACGTGACGGTCGGCGCCGAGACGCTCGTGCGCGTCTGCGCCGCGTTAGGCGCCGAGGTCGCGAAGCCCGCGGACGCGGCCGAGGCACTGAAGGCGCTGCGCGCGCGGGAGAAGGCGGGATTGCCGCCCGTCATCGTCGCGTGGGATGGCCGGCACGCGGGAATCCCGATTCCCGCGTCGTGGTCGGTCGAGGCGGAGCTGCGGCTGGAGGACGGCGACCTCGCCCCGCTCGCCATCGACCCCGGCACCATCAGGCTGACCGCCCCGCTTCCCCCCGGATACCACCGCCTCATCGTCGATCACGGCGGACGCACCGAGACTTCCGTCATTCTCTCCGCTCCCGAGCGCACCTATCGCCAGAACGAGGCGGGGCGAGGCTGGGGCGTCGCCACGCATCTGGCCGCGCTGCGCTCGTCGCGCAGCCGCACGGTGGGTGACCTGCGCGACCTCGAGACGGTGTGCCGCTGGATCCGGAAGCACGGCGGCGACCTCGTGACGGTGCTGCCGCTGCTTCCCACCTTCAACGGCCCGGACGCCGAGCCCAGCCCCTATTCCTCGGTGAGCCGCCTGTTCTGGTCGGAGCTGATTCTCGACCTGGGGGCGGCGCACCGGCCGGTGCCGGTCCCGGCGACGCTGGACGTCGCAGCGGCCGAGCGGGAAGTGCTCGCGGCCCTCGCGGGCACCGCGCCCGACGCCGGCGTGGACGCGGAGCTGGCTCGTTATGCACGGTTTCGCGGAGCGCAGGCGAACCTGGGGCGCAACTGGCGCGACTGGCCCGCGCCGGCGCGCGACGGCGGCGCGCTGGCCGATGACCAGGTCGATGCCGGCGTGGAGCGCTTTCACCTGGCGGCGCAGATGATGGCGCGCGCGCAGCTGCGCGGCCTGCGGCAGCGGCTCGACGAGGCGGGCGTG
>JADMIO010991088.1_pt1 | contig 13098 bp, 13 predicted proteins | sample 8958161 | NCBI WGS metagenome assembly JADMIO01 (sample SAMN16585339, study PRJNA669376) | soil metagenome | isolation source: Crop rotation soil | place: USA: Cullars Rotation, Alabama | collected 2011 | reverse complement strand
CGCGACAACTTGTCCACGTGGAATTCTAAGCTTAGGATCCCAATGTGCTGGAAAGGTGTTCGAGCCGAACAACGAGTCGCTGTGGCGCAACATCACGAGGACGGTGAAGGACTTCCTCGAGGTCCAGTGGCGCAACGACGCGCTGATCGGCGCGACGCCCGACCAGGCGTACTTCGTCCGCTGCGACCGCACCACGATGACCCAGAACGACCTCGACAACGGGCGGCTCATCTGCCTCATCGGCGTCGCGCCGAGCAGGCCGGCCGAGTTCGTGATCTTCCGCATCGGCCAGTGGACGGCCGACGCGCAGCGTTAGGAGGGATGGCATGGCCCCTCGGGACAACCCCTACGGCGTCTTCAACTTCCGTGTCGAGTTCGGCGAGGTCGCCGGTGCCGGCCCGATCCAGGCCGGGTTCTCGGACGTGTCGGGCCTCGGCAACGAGATCAACTTCTCCGAATACCGGTCGGGGGACGAGAAGTTCAACACGGCCCGCAAGATCCCGAACACCAACAAGCTCGACGAGGTCACGATGAAGCGCGGCCTGGTCGGCTCGACCGACATCTTCGACTGGTTCAGGCGGGTGCGCGACGGCGAGTACCTGCCGCGGACCGTCACCGTCGTCGTCTTGGACGAGGCCCGCAGGGAGGCGTTGACGATCACCCTTCGCAACGCCCAGCCCAAGAAGTGGCTGGGACCGACCCTGGCGGCGAAGGGCGGCGGTGAGGTCGCCCTCGAGGAGCTGCACCTCGTGCACGAGGGCATGGAGTATGCGTCCACCTGACGTCATCCCCCTGGGGGCCCCGGGCGTCTATGTCGTCCCCGAGCGCCCCGCCGCCGCGCCACTCGGCGTGCCGATGGACGAGTGCGCGTTCGTCGGCGTGGCGCCCCGCGGGCCGGCGTGGGAGCTCGTCGACGGCGACGACGGGCCCGAGCGGGCGCAGGCAGTGGCCGTCGCGGTGCGGAGCTGGGACGACTACCGCCGGCTGTACGGTGGCTTCGAGGGCCCCGGTCTCCTGCCCCTGGCCGTGTCCGCCTTCTTCGAGCAGGGCGGCCGCGTCGCCCATGTCGTGCGGGTCGTGTCGCGCCGCCACGGTGCGCTGCCGGCCGGGCGAGCACGGCTGGCCTTCGGCGACGAGGTGCGCACGACGAACGACGGACCCGTCGCGCTGGCGGCCCGCAACGAGGGCTCGTGGGGCAACCGCCTCGTCGCCACGCTCTCGTTCTCGACCACGGTCCTCCCGGTCCCGAGCACGCCCGTGGCCGGGCGCGAACTGGTGGCAGGCGCGGCACCGCTCGCGGGAGGCGCGACGTTGCGCATCTCGTCCGACGACGGCGCCGTCCGCCTGCGGGTCGTCGAGTCCAGCTCCCATCGGCTCGAGGGCGAGGCACGGGACCGTGTGTGGGTAGCCCTCCTCGACGACGGCGTCGCCGGCATCGTCACCCGCGTCGAGCTCGTCGAGGCGGCCGTCGAGCTCCTCGACCGCGATCCCGAGCTGCCGCGGGAGGAGCGCTTCGACCACCTCGGCCTCATGCCCACGCACCCGCGGTGGCTGGGCGATGTCCTCGCCGCCGAGTCCCGCCTCGTCGAGCCGACGTTCGCACCGGGCGACGGCATCCGGCCGGGAACGTCGCTGGCGCCGGCGATGGCAACCGCCGAGCCGCTCTCCGGCGCCGACCGCTACGAGCTCGTCGACGCGCTGGACGTGATGGACGCCGGCGTCCCCGTCGGGCTCGGCGTGCGCGACGCGGCGTCGATCTGTGTGCCGGACCTGTACTCGCCCGGCACGCTCCCTCCCGTCGCCGACGTGCTGCCGCCCGCCACCGTCGCCGGACCGACGTTCGACGAGTGCCAGCCACTGCGCAAGACGCGGCCGGGGACGACGGCGCCGCTCCCCGGCCTGCCCCTGCTGCTGCTCGATCCCGGCGACGGTCGCGAGCTGGCGCAGATCACGGGGCGGCAGGTCGACCTCGTACTGGCGGCCGAGGCGGCGGGCCTCGTCGCCCTCGTCGACGTGCCGCCGGGGCTGCGCTCGGCGGCGGTGCTGCATTGGCGTCGTCACTTCTCCTCGTCCTACGCCGCCGCATACCACCCGTGGCTGCGCGTGCCGCGCGACGGGGCCCGCGGCTCCGCGCCGCTGGTGCTGCTGCCGCCGTCATCCGTGGCGGCAGGGATCATCGCCCGCACGGAGTTGCAGTGGGGCCTGCCCCGGGGACCGGCGAACGCGGTCGCCAAGGACGTCCCCGCTGTTGCACTGCGCATCGTCGAACCGGAGCACGGTGACCTGCACTGGGCGAGCGTGAACGTTTTCGTGATGGAACCGTCCGGCGTCGCGTTGACCGGCGCCCGTACCTTGTCGACGGAGCGGGCGTGGCGGGCGCTGACCGCGCGACGCGTCGTCACCATGGTCGAGCGGGCGGTGGTCCGCCAGCTCCAGTGGGTGGTGTTCGAGCCCAACGACGCGACGACGCGGACGGCGGTGACCACGACCGTGGAGGCGCTGCTGCTGGACCTGTTCCGGGCGGGCGCGTTCCGCGGTGCGACGCCGCCGGAGTGCTTCTTCGTGCGGACGTCGATCGGACCGGCGCTCGCCGCCGAGCAGGATGCCGGCGCACTGCTGTGCGAGATCGGACTCGCCCCCACCGAGCCCATGGAGTTCCTGCTGGTGCGCGTCTTCCGGGAGGGCGACGCGACGTTGCGGACGGAGAGCCTCCATGTCTGACGCACCGCTCGCCACCGCCTTCCGGTTCCGCATCACGCTGAAGCGGGCCCAGGGCGAGGCCGATCCCACGATGTTCGGCGTCGGCGGGTTCCAGGAGTGCACCGGCCTCGACATCGAGATGGACGTGAGCGAGTACCAGGAGGGCGGCCGCAACAACGGCGTCGTGCAGCGGGCCGGCAGGGCGAAGTACCCGCGCCTGGTGATGAAGCGGGGGATGCTGCACGCGCCGGGCGAGCTGACCGACGCCACGGTGTGGCGCTGGATCATGGACGTCACCGACGGCGTGCGGCCCATCCGGCGCTACGACGGCGACGTCGAGGTGCTCGGTGCCGGACGTGCCGTGGTGGCGCACTGGCGCTTCGTGCGCGGCCTCCCGGCCAAGGTCGTCGGCCCGCAGCTCAACGCCCGCACCGGCGAGGTCGCCATCGAGGAGTTGCACATCGCCCACGAGGGACTGCGGATGGTGCTGTCATGACCTTGGTCAAGGCGACGTTGCAGGAGATCGGGCCCGGCGCCCAGAACCCGCCGGCGGCGGTCGGGTCGCCGGTCAGCGTGCAGCTCAACCCGACGTCGCTGCGCTACCAGCTCTCGAACAACGTCGACATGGGCAAGGCGTTCGGGCGGTCGGCGTCGCAGGCGCAGGGCTCGAGCTCGGCGACGCTGCAGTTCGACCTCGTGTTCGACACCGCCGACGAGGGGACGACGCAGCGGCCGGTCGACGTCCGGGAGCGGACCAGAGCGCTCGAGCGGTTCCTGCTGCCGAACAAGAAGAGCGCGAAGTCGGCGCCTCCACGGGTCAAGTTCACGTACGGCTCGTTCTCGGTGATCGGCGTGATGTCGGCGCTCAACCAGGACTTCGACCTGTTCGCCGAGACCGGCGTGCCGTTGCGGGCCAAGGTGGCCGTGACGATCAAGGAGCAGAAGCCCGAGTTCGACGCGGGAGAGGTCGGTGCCGGCGCCAACCGAGCGGCGGCGGCGAAGCCGCTGCCGGGGAGCGGCCGTGGCCAGGGGGCGCCGCCCCGCCCCGACCGCACCGGCACCGCGCTGGCCGGCGAGAGCGCGGCCGACTTCGCAGCCCGGATGGGCCTTGACCCTGCGGCGTGGACGTCGTTCGCCGCCGGCCTCGGTGACACGGTCAGCCTCCCCGGCGGGCTGCGCGTCGACTTCTCGTCGTCGGCGTCGGCCACGGGCGGACTCGGCGAGCAGGCCGCGCCGACGGCGGCGCCACCCAGTGGCGGCGCGGCGACGGCCGCCTCCGACCCCCGTCGCGCGGGCGACGTGTCGCCGTCCGAGGCCACCGTGGCGGGCGGGGTCGGCAAGGTCATCGAGGAGCGCACGGCTGCGTTGGCATCCGACCGGGCGGAGGCCACGCGTGCCGCGTTCGGGGCTCCGGCGCGGGAGCCTTCGGTCGCCCCGCCGCCGGTCACTCGGCCCAGCGCGCCCCCGTCGGACGCCCGCGCCGAGTCGTATGGGCTCGGCGTCCCGCTGCGCCCCCGGGTCGGCACACCACGGTCGCGCCAAGCGGCACTGGTCGCGCACACGAGGTGCGGCGGGCGCGAGGAGGCGGGGCGGTGAGCGTCCACATCGGTGAGCTGACGACGGAGGTCGCAGTCGAGAACGGCCAGACGCCGTCGCCGTCATCGCCCCCCGCGAAGGCACCCGGCTGGGCCGACCGCGACGCCGTCAGGCGCATCCAGGACCGGCTCGAGCGCGACGGCGCGCGCACGGAGGCGAGGGGCTTCGGTGGCTGAGGACATGATGTTCGCCAGCGCCGCACCGGTCGTGAAGGTCGGCGGCAAGGTCGAGGGCGCGATGGCTCGCGACCTGCTCCGCCTCGAGGTCCAAGAGGGCATCGGTGGCCTGCGCACGATCGCGGTGCACCTGATCGGTACCGCGCCACGTCAGTACGACGCGGGCGACGTGGTCGAGTGGCTCGACGGCAAGGTCATCGACTTCGGACGGGAGCTGTCGGTCTCGGCCGGTCCTCCCGGGCGGGAGTACGAGGTGTTCGGCGGCCGGGTGTCGGCGATCGAGGCCGCGTTCGACGAGGGCGACGTGCCGCACGTGACCGTGCTCGCCGAGGACCGCTTGATGGCGCTGCGGATGACGCAGCGGTCGCGCACGTACCGCGACATGAGCGAGGGTGACATGGTCCGGCAGATCGCCGGCGACCACGGCCTCACGCCCGACGTGAAGGTCGACGGGCCCACCTACAAGGCCGTCCAGCAGGCCAACGAGAGCGACCTGGCGTTCCTGCGCCGGCGCCTCGCCCTGGTCGCCGCCGAGCTGTGGTGCACGGGCACGACGCTGCACGCGGCCACCCGGGCCCACCGCCGCGGCCCGGCGGTGACGCTGACGCAGGGCAGCACGTTGCTGAGCGCGTCGGTGCGGGCCGACGTCGCCCACCAGGCCAGCGAGGTTCGGGTGTCGGGCTATGACGCCGCCCGTCGCGCCGTCATCGACGCGAGCGCCGGCGCGAGCGCCGTGCAGGGAGAGGTCTCCGGCGGGCGCACCGGCCCCGACACGCTGACACGCGCCATCGGCACGCTGCCCGGCCGCATGGCGTGCCTGACCCCGTTGACGGACGGCGAGGCCAACGCCTGGGCCAAGGCGGAGATGCTGCGTCGAAGCCGCAGCTTCGTGACGGTCCACGGCGTCACGCCGGGAACACCGGAGCTCACCGTCGGCGCCAACGTCACGCTGGCCCGCTGCGGCAAGCCGTTCGACGGCGGCGGCTACTACGTCACCCTGGTCCGTCACACGTACGACCTGCGCAACGGCATGCGCACACAGTTCGAGGCCGAGCGGCCGACGGTCAACGAGGGGGCAGCGTGAGCGAGCGAGTCGTCGAGCGAGCGAACCATCGAGCACGGTCTTCGGCTCATTGGTGCACCATCCCCGAACCAGACCCGTCGCACATCGACAGGGTGCACCAATGAGCGAGCGAGTCTTCGAGCGAGCGAACCATCGAGCACGGTCTTCGGCTCATTGGTGCACCATCCCCGAACCAGACCCGTCGCACATCGAGAAGGTGCACCAATGAGCGCCGTGCCACCCGACGACCGGCACTACGGCGCCTACCCGGCGATCGTCACGGACATCGTCGACCCTGACCGGCTCGGGCGCATCGAGGTCAAGTTCCCGTGGCTCGGCGAGGCTGGCGACAACGTGCGGGTCTGGGCGACGCTCTTGACGCCGTACGCCGACGACGACCAGGGGTTCGTCGCCCTGCCGGCGGTGGACACCCAGGTCGTCGTCGCGTTCGAGGCCGGCGAGCTGCAACGCCCGTACGTCGTGGGCGCCTGCTGGAACGGCCGGGAGATGATGCCGGTGACCCCCACACGACCGAACGACCGCCGCGTGATCAAGTCGCGCGCCGGCAGCCTCCTCGAGTTCGACGACAGCGCCGGCGCGGCGAAGGTCACCATCTCCATGAAGAGTGGCCACCGCCTCGTCCTCGACGACGGGGCGTCGCAGGTCCAGCTCGAGCACGCGAACGGGTGCGTCATCACGATGGACGCGGCAGGCAAGGTGTCGATCACCGCCAACGCCACGGTCGACGTCACCGCCGCCGCGATGAACGTGCACGCCGCGACGGCGACGTTCGACGGGCTGGTGAACTGCCAGACCCTGATCGCCAGCGTCGGCGTCGTGTCGCCCAGCTACACGCCCGGCGCGGGGAACGTCTGGTGAAGCGATGAGCGGCCACGAGTGGCTCCTGGTCGCGCCGTGGTGGAACTGGCCGCGGCCAGGTGTCCCCGAGCGCGGACGAGGCACGCCTCCCGTGCTGCAGAAGTACGACACGCCGAAGCTGGTCGACGTCTTCCTCGCCACCCCGCAGCGCCGCCTCAAGTTCCTCGACCCGGTCGACCGGGTCGTCGAGTACGGAGGGACGCTCGCGGCGCCGCTGCAGCCCTCGCCCACCCGCCGCCGCAAGCTCTTCCAGCCCAGCCACTTCCGCCACTACCTCGTGGTGTGCTCGTTGCACTGCGACGTACCTGGATTGCCGCCGGTCGATCGCGAGCAGGTGTGCCAGCAGGGCTTCGTCATCCGCCGGCGCGACCTCACCGCGACCGACGCCGACGCCCGGACCGCCCGCAGGAAGATCGCCGCGGTCGACGCCGCCCGCCGCGCGATCGCCACGATCGACGGCCACATCGTCGCCGCCCGCGGGGCCCCGAACATCCCCGGTGTACGGCTGGCCGCGTTGCAGACGCGGCGCGACGCGGCGGTGACCGTGTACCAGCAGGCCAGCGAGGAGCTGCGCGCGTGGGCCGTGGGCGCCGGCGTCGGGCGTGCCCTGAAGGGCTGGCACGCCGGCCCGAACGACGGTGAGGGCGCCTGGGCGGACATCTCCGAGGTCCCCGACGACGTGACCGAGCAGGCCTTCCCGCTGTACCCGCTCGTCGCGCCGCCGGGCAAGGAGGGCCACGACGCGGCGGGCCAGACGATCCTCTTCGGGCTCGTGCCCACCGCGTCGGCCGACCACGGCAGGTCGGCCCCGCACCCTCCCCGCTTCGACGACCACAGCGCCTACGAGATCCGGTGCTTCGTGCGCCGCCACGCGCCGAACTGCGCGACGGACGAGGACCACCCGTCGCCGAGCGGCGCCGACTGCCGGGGCCAGGTGGTGTGGAGCGAGCCGACGGAGGTGTTCGGGCTGGCCGCCCACTTCGACCTGCGCGGCACGGCGAACCGTCCGATCAACGTGCAGCTCCCGGACCTGCGTGCCCTCAAGGCCCAGGCCGGCCAGTCGCCCGCCGGCGTGCAGTTCACCACGCCGCCGTTCTCCGCGGTGGCCGGCGACGGCCCCAACAACGGCAACTTCCAGATCTGCTCGTTCTCCATCCCGCTCATCACCATCGTGGCGATGTTCGTGTTCCAGCTGTTCCTGCCGATCGTGATCCTGCTGTTCCAGCTGTGGTTCCTGTTGTTGCTGAAGTTCTGCATCCCGCCAGAGATCAAGTTCGGCGGCAACATGGAGGCGGCCATCACCGTCAACCCGCTCGACGCGCAGTTCGACATCGACGTCGAGGCCAACCTCGACGCCGCGCTCGGACTGTTCGGGCCGGGGGACGACCTCGCCAAGGACAGCGACCAGAACTACAAGCCGAAGTTCACCAGCACGCAGACGCGCCAGGAGCGCCGCGGCCTGCTGCGCAAGATGTACGGCAAGGACGCGCTCGCCCGTCCGGTGGACGACCTCGTGTACGAGCCGCGGGTCGAGCGGCGCGAGGTGCAGCCGGCATGAGCGGCGCCGGCGACACCTCCCTCGGGCTCCGTCTCGGCATGGGCGTGGCCTTCCCGGTCGAGGCCACCCGCGAGGGCCGGCTGACCTGGCTGAGCGGCCCTGACCTCGTGCGTCAGTCGATCCTGCTCATCCTCGACTGCGACACCGGCGAGCGGGTGATGCGCCCGACGTTCGGGGCCGGTCTCCGCCGCCACCTGATGGCGCCCAACACCCCCGGCACGCGCGCCGAGATCGCCGCCGACGTCGAGCGGGCGTTGCGGCAGTGGGAGCCGCGCATCGAGGTGCGCGACGTGGCCGTCGTCCCAGACGACGTCGACGCCGCGATCGTGTGGATCTCCGTCGCATACGCGCACGTCCGCGACGGAAGCCCCGCCGCGCTCGACGTGCGCTTCCCCATCGGGGCGGGGGCGAGCTGATGCCGCTGCCCGTTCCCGTCCTCGACGACCGGTCGTGGGAGCAGCTCCGCGACGAGCTGGTCGGGCGCATCCCCGTCTACGCGCCCGACTGGACCGACGTGTCGCCGAGCGATCCCGGCGTCACGATCCTCGAGCTGCTCGCGTTCCTGGGCGAGAACCTGCTGTTCCGGTTCAACCAGATCCCCGAGCGCACGCAGCTGCAGCTGCTGAAGCTGCTCGACGTCCCGCTGCGGCCCTCGCAGCCCGCGGACGGCATCGTCACGTTCAGAGCTGCCTTCAACCCCGACCAGCCGTTCGTGCTCCCGGTGGTCGAACGGGGCCTCGTGTCGGTGTTCGCCGGCCCGGTGGGCTTCGAGGTCCAGGACGACGTGTCCGTGCTGCCGGTGAGCGTGCGCGGCGCGGTGAAGCAGGTGGTGCACGAACTGCTGAAGGGCGAACAGGCGCTCGTCGCCGAGCGGGCGATCGACGCGCGCGACGGCCTCAAGCCGGGAGAGACGGCCGCGTACTACAAGGTCGCGCTGGTGCCCGACGACGAGGGCGCGGCGACCGGCGTCGCCGTGGACGCGGGGGCGTCGGTCGACCACTCGCTGTGGATCGCCGTCATCGCGCCGGACGGGGATCAGCACGCGCTCGACGCCCTGCGCCACCCGACCGGCCCGCTCGGGAGCGACCCGTTGGAGCCCGGCCGCGGCGCCGTGCTGAGCCTCGCGTTCTCGCTGCCCACCGAGGCACCGGCGATGATCGCCGTGGATCCATGCTTCGGCACGGCGGTCAGCGACGAAGCCGTCCCACCGCAGGTCGAGTGGCGGGTCACGAAGGCGGGGCTCCTCGCCGCCGACGAGGAGCCGGAGTACCTCACCGTCGATCCCGTCGGCGACACCACGTGGGGCCTCACGCGCGACGGCGTGGTCCGGCTGCGGCTGCCGGCCCGCTTCGAGGATGTCGGCCTCCCGGTGCCGCCTGACCCGTTCCTCGCCGGCACCGGAGACCTCCCGCCCACCCTCGACGACGAGCCTCCGGTCCTCTTCTGGATCCGAGCGTTCGCCCCCGCGGGCGCCCCGGCGCTGGGCGGCTTCCGATGGATCGGCGCCAACGCCGCACGCGTCAAGCAGTGGCGCACGGCGACGGCCGAGTTCGTCGGCGCGGGCAGCGCCCAGCCCGCCCAGGCGTTCGCGCTCGCCAACCGCGACGTCCTGGCGGACACGTTGAAGGTGGAGGTCGAGGAGCAACCCGACCAGTGGCAGCAGTGGGACCGCGTCGAGTCCTTCACCGCCAGCACGCCCGGGTCCCGGCACTACGTGCTCGACGCCGAGGCCGGCACGATCACGTTCGGCGACACCGTGCGCGGGCTCGCCCCGCAGTTCGGCGACCGCATCCGGGCCCGCGAGTACCGCTTCGGCGGCGGCGCGCAGGGCAACGTCCCTTCCGGCGCGGTCAAGCGCATGGAGGTCGACACCACGTTCGGTGGAGCCGCTGTGCCCGGGACCGTGCCCGTCGACCGGGCGGCCGGGGCCACCGTCACGAACCCGCTGGCATGCAGCGGTGGGGCCGACGCGGAGGACATCGCCGACGGCCTGCGCCGCATCCCGGGCGAGCTGCGCCGGCGCGACCGCGCCGTCACGGCGTCGGACTTCCGCGAGCTGGCGCTGGCCACGCCCGGCGGTGTGGTCGGGCGGGCCGAGGTGCTGCCGCTGTTCCACCGCGGCGAGCCGTTCGTCGAAGCCGCCGGCACCGTGACGGTCGTCGTGTGGCCCAGCTCGGACCCGCTGCACCCCGACGCGCCCGTGCCCGAGCGAGGCGTGCTGCAACAGGTGTGCGCGTTCCTCGACCGCCGCCGCCTCGTCACGACCGAGCTCTACGTCGTGCCTCCCGAGTACGTCGCCGTCGCGGTCGGCATCTCCTTCGAGCCGAAGCCCGGCGCCAGCCCGGACGCGGTACGCCGTTGGGTCGAACAGGTCATCCGCCAGTACCTGTCACCGATCCCACCGTTCGGCCCCGAGGGCGAGGGCTGGCCCCTCGGCCGAACGGTGCGGGCGGCCGAGCTCGAGGCCGCCGCCCTGCAGGTCGAGGGCGTCCTCTACCTCAACGGTGTGGACGTCGCGCGGCAGGCGGACGACGGCACGTGGACGTCCGGCACGGTTCGCCTCGAGAGGTGGGAGGCCGTCGAGGTCAAGGCCGTCACCGTTGTCGCCGGTGGCCCGGTCCCCGAGGCCGGTGCCGCCCTCGACACACCCGGGCCGGTGCCGGGTACGAGGCCCATCCCCATCCCCGTCCCGCCGGACATCTGCTGATGGCCGCGCCCGCGTTGGTGGCGGTGGCGACGGTGAGGCAGTGGGAACGCTGCCGGTTCGTCGACGCGGTCGTCGACGCCGACGACGAGGTCGTGCAACTGGCGTGGCAGGTGCAGGCGCCGGCGACGACGGTCCGCCCACCCCGCGGCGGTCGTGGCGGCCTCGCCGTCGACCGGGCGTGCTTCGTGTACCACGGCGTGCCGGAGGAGGGGCGGGTGGAGCGGGTGCGATGGCAGCGGTCCGGCGTGACGCCGGCGGGCGACGTGCTGGTGCCGCCGTCGCCGCTGTCGTTCGGTCCCTTCACGCCGGCCGCCGGCGCGGAGGGCGCCGTCGGGGTGCAGGCGATCGCGCTGGCGGCCGACGACGAGGGACGTCTGTTCGTCGTCGACGGGCTCGGCGGCGCCGTCTTCGTGTACGACCTCGCCGACCGCCGGCTGCTGCAGCGCGTGACGCTGCCGGGCCGGGCGCTCGACGCGGCGTCGGTCGGGACCGGCGCGGTGGTGCTGTGCGACGACCCGGGCCAGCCGTTGTGGCGGGTGGTGGCGCGCCGCGAGCCCGTGGCGCTGCCGTTCCCGTGGACCGACGTCATCCGCATCGCCCTCAGCGCGGCCGGCGACGTGTGGGGTCTCACCGTGGAGGGCGCTGTCGTCGGGCCCCGCTCGTTCGGTGTCGTGCCGGGAGCGACCGACATCGAGGTGGCCGGTGACGGTTCAGTGGTGGTGGCCGACGCGGACGGCGCCGCCTTCCATCGCTTCTCGACGGCGCGCGTCGACGACCCCGCGACGCGCCCGCTCGTGGCGCGCGACTACGACGGCCGTGGCATCGTCCGCATGCCCGACGGCTCGATCGGGTTCTGGACCAACGCCGGGCGGCTGCGGCGGGTTCGCCGGTCGCGGCACCGTCACCGCCGGCCCGCTCGACGCCGGCACGTACCACGAGTCGTGGGGACGGCTGCTGCTGGACGCCTGCGTACCCGACGGGACCTCCATCTGGGTCGCCTCCGGCACGAGCGACGACGAGGACGAGCCGCCAGAGCTCGGCGCAGCGCGGCAGGCGCACTGCCGGGAGACCGGCCCCGAGATCCCGTGGGCCAGGCCCGCCGACGACGACCCGTATGAGACGCTGGAGGCTCCCGTCGGATCGACCGCCGGCCGCTTCCTGTGGCTGCGGGTCGAGCTGCGGGGCACGAAGCGGGCGACGCCGAAGCTGCGGGCCATCCGCGCCGAGCACCCCGGGCACGACCTGCTGCGTCGGTTGCCGCGCGCGTTCTCACGTGACCCGGGCGCGGCGGCGTTCCTCTACGGCTACCTGGGGATCGCGGCGGGCTTCCTCGGCGACATCGAGCGGCGGGCCGGCGAGCGCGACGTCCTCCTCGACCCCGACGCCACACCCACATCGGTCCTGCCGTGGCTGGCCGGTCTGATCGGCCTCACCCTCGACGACCGGTGGTCCGAACGGGCGCGGCGCACGCTGGTGCGCGAGGCGGCCTGCCTGTTCCGCAAGCGCGGCACCCGGGACGCCCTCGAGCGCTTGCTGGAGCTGTACCTCGACCGCCGGCCCCGCATCGTCGAGCTGTTCCGCGTGGAGGGCCGGGGGCCGTCCGTCGTGGGCGGCGGTCTCCCGCGGGCCGCCCACCGGTTCAGCGTGGTGATCCCCGCGTTGCTCGACGACGCGCAGGAGCGCGCGGTGCGCGACCTGCTCGACGCCGAGAAGCCGGCCCACACCGCGTACGAGTTGTGCACCGTCGGCGCCGGCATGCGCGTCGGCCGCGGGCTGTACGTCGAGCTCACGTCGATCATCGGGCCGGGGTCCGGGTTCGAGCAGCTGCGCGTCGGCGACTCCGCGCTCGGGCGGGACGCCGTGCTCGGACGACCCGAGGACGGCATCCGACCAGGCACCGCGCGCATCGGCCAGACCACGAGGCTCGACCGATGACCGCGACGATCGAGCGCATGCACGTCCGCTGGCGCGGGGCGGACGAAGTCCGCCGGGCGGCGTTGCTCGAGGCGCTGCTCGATTGGGGGCTGGACGACGCGTTCGACGACCTGGGCCTCGGCCGCCACGACGTGGTGTGCGTGCGCCGGGTCGCGGTGCCGAGCGTCGTCGCCGCCGCGTCCGAGCCGGACGCCGCCGTGGTCGGCCGGTGGGCGGCCGGGGTTGCGACCGCGGTCGCTCGCGCCACGGCCACCGCCGGCGACCCGAAGGCCGGCGCCGCCGCCCGTGTCCCCGTCGCGGGGACGTCGTGCTCCTCCGCCGCGGCGGCGGGATCTGGCGTCTCCGCCGCCTCGGGGGTCGCCGCCGGCGACGACGTCGTCGTGTTCCGCTCGTGGCACCACGCCCTGGGAGACCTGGCGGTCGGCGTCGCCCGCGGCTGGCTCGGCCGCGCCTGGGCCTGGCGAGCGGTCGGCGTGTGGCCGTC
>JADMIO010852438.1_pt1 | contig 13098 bp, 9 predicted proteins | sample 8958161 | NCBI WGS metagenome assembly JADMIO01 (sample SAMN16585339, study PRJNA669376) | soil metagenome | isolation source: Crop rotation soil | place: USA: Cullars Rotation, Alabama | collected 2011 | reverse complement strand
CTGCTCGCTGCGTGCCAGCGCCCGCCGCTCTGCGGCGCGCGCGGACCGGTCGCGATGCGTCGTGGAGACGAGCGGCCGGCCCCCGAGCGAGGGTTGCCGTGGGGCGCGGGCGCTCGGCGGAGACGGCGTGGGCGCGTAGCCCCGAGACGACCGGGCCGAGCCACTCTCTCGTAGGAGGAGACCAGTGCCGGTCGGCTCGAGGCGTGTAAGCGCCAGCCGGCGGAGCCGAGTGCCCGCGCTCAGCGGCGCGATGCACTCGACCGGCCCCGCGCAAGATGATGCGAAGCGAGCAGCCCGCAGCGTGCATGCAAGCAGCAAAGACTAGAGCTTCGCCTCCGCCGACTGCCGCCTGAGCTGCAGGACGCGAACGTTCGGATCCACCACGACTTTCTCCGGCTTGAACCGTGTCCGAATCGTCACCGACCGTTTCTCCTTGCTGCCTAACGTGATCGTCTCGAGCACCGCCTGATACGGCGCGACCTTCTTGCCGGCCTTCTTGCCCTTCGCCGTATCCGACGGGAACCGCTCTCCGACCATCGCCGCGATCTCGAGCGGCATCCGCCCTGTCCCGACGTTCTCGATCTCGGCCGTCGTCACCCAACCCGCGCCACCCGGCCCCGCCACCGTCTTCGCGTCATGCACGCGATACTCGGGGACCACCACCGTGTCGAACCACTGACGCTCGAAATCGTCGTACGACGCCGTATCCGATGCGTAACGCCGCATGTGCACCACGAAGTCGTGGAGCACCGGGTGATCCGGGTTGTTGGTGTACGCGGCGATGAAATCCTTCATGCCACGCAATGTCGGCTCACGGCCCATCCGCTGCATCAGCATCCAGAACACCCAGCCACTCTTGTCGTACGTCACCGTGCCGTCACCCGCCTTCGAGCCATCCAGGCGCAACAGCTTTCGCTCGGCATCCGCCTGACGAGTGTCGCCGTAGCGCGACTCGATCCGCTTGCGAAACTCCATCGCGTCGCGCTCGCCCTTCACCTGCTCGATGAGCAGCGCCGTGGAGAAGTGCGCCATGCCTTCGCTCAGAATGTTGCCGCTCGGCCCCTTCCCTGGCAGCAGCATGTTGCCCCACCACTGGTGCGCCGACTCGTGCGCCGTCACGAGGAACGCCACATTCGTCTTCGGATCGCTCTTCGTCAGGAAGCCGATGCTCTCCGAGAACGTGATGTTCGTCGGGAACCCCTGCGCGTAGCTCGCGAGCGCCGGGAACTCGCTCAGCTTGAGCTCCTTCCACGGAAAGGCGCCGAACCACTCACCGTAATACCGTCGCGCGGCGTCGAGCGCCTGGCTCATCTCCGGGATGTTGTACGGATGGCCTTCATGGTAGTAGAGCGCCGTGCCGTTGCCGCGCTTCTCCTTCCAGCGGCCGGCAACGACGTTGAACGCCATCACCGGATGATCGCTCTGCCACACCACCGTGCGCTTTCCGCCTGACGTGGAATCCGAGACCTTCTCGCCCACCGAATTCACCGTGAAGTCCGCCGGCGCGGTGATCGCGATGCGCGTCGTCGTCGGCAGCTCGCTGCCGAACGCCGGTTCCGTCACTCCTTCGTAGAAATCGTCAGGGTACTGACGCGGCTCGTAGTCGTTCTCCTTCTCCTTGCGACCGATCTCCTCGAAGTAGCCGACCGCTGGGAAGTACCGCGGCGAGAAGCTCGTCATCACCACGCCCGACGGCACCACGAACTCCCCTGCTCCGCCGCCGTTCTTCGTGGCGCCAGTCTCCGTCCCGATGTAGCTGAAGCCGAGCCGCAGCGTGTCTCCCGGTATGAGCGGCGTTGGCGGCGTGAACACATGCAGCAGCGATGCGGTGTCGGGTGTGTACGCGACGCCGTTCATTGTCCACGTGAGATCACGCCACGTCGGCGAGATCGTCATTGGGACCTTCGGCAGGCGCGTGTCGTGCTTGTTCACGAGCACGTACGTTCCCTTCACCTTCCACGTACGCTGCGCCGGCTCGAGCGCCAGATCCATCTGCACGTCGGCAAGTGCGGGCAGCGGCGCGTCCTTCCACGTCGCGAGGTTCTTCTTCCAGTAGTCCTTGGCCTTCTTCTCGAGCGCACCGCCGGCTGGACCGTGGTCGATCTGGCGCCACAGCATCCCGCCGGCAACGACCGGAACCAGCAGCGCGGGCGCCGCGCGCAGGATCGATCGACGCAACTCCGCCGGACGCGTGCGGTGAATAACGCGGATCGCGTCGCGGTCCTGCCGGGGGTACTGGCGGATCGCCACACGAAGGAAGAACGCGCCCAGGCCGAGGACGAACAGCCGGCTCAGAACGAGTGCCGTCCGATCGAACTCCAGGGTACTCATGTCACTCCAGCGAACCGAATCCCAGAGCGCCCAGTTGCCGAGCCAGTTCAGCTTGCCCGTTAGCGCGAGATACGCCGTGTACCCGAAGACGGCGAGCGCGACGCCATACGCCGAGAACCGGTTTCGTGTCACCGAGTACGCGGCGATCACGAAGGCCGTCCACGCCAGGAACGTCGGGATGACGAGTCCGCCCCACACGAGAATGAACGGCAGCACGCTGAATCCGACGCGTCCTTGAACCAGCAACGCCACCCAGCACGCGATGAGACACGCCACGCCGACGATCACGCCGATCGCGCACAACGCGAGCACCTTACCGATGACGAGCGCCGACGTGCTGATCGGCAGCGCGTTCGCGATGGCGCTGAAGCCGGTGGACCGCTCGCGCTCCATGCTCTCCACCGCATAGAACACGAGCAGGAGGCTCAGCATGGTCGAGAGAAAACCCATCTGCGACACGGCGAGCGTTCCGGACGTCAGCAGCAGTGGCGTGTCGAACGCACCCAACGCGTTGAGAGAGTTGCCAATGGTCTGGAACAGGATCAGCGGCACGAACAGATACAGGCCCGGCTGACTCCGCAGCTCGCGCATCTCCGAGCGCGCGACCTGACGCACGGTGTGCCAGAATCCCGCGGCCCCTGACCGCATACCCAGTTGCGCGAGGGTCAGTGCCGCGCTCGGAACGAGCGCCCCAGCATCCCCCGCGACGACCGGCTCGGTCGCTCCCTTGCGGGCCTTGACCTTTCCCGACTGCCGCAGCGTCTGGGCGAAGCGAGCGCCGCCAGCCGCCACCGCGCCGAGCCCGACCAGAACCAGCGTTAGGCGGCTCAGCAGGAACGGGCCATCGAACCCGATGCGCTGCGTGTTGTAGTAGTCCGCGCCGCGATCGACCTTGAGGTACGTCTCGTTCAGCCAACGCACGCCCGCGGGATCGATCAGCATCAGCAGACGGTTGGTCCGCAGATCCAACCAGTTCGGCGACCAGCTCCAGAGGAAGAAGAACCCACCGATGACGAGCGCGATGGGGAGCACGAACACGAGAATCGGCTTCCGCGTCCAGGCCCCGAGCGCGAAGGCGGTCCCCGAGATGAAGATGAGCAGCGGCACCGACATCACGAGCGACGGACGCACGTAGTTCATCACCACGAGCGGCCCGCGCGATTCCGCCATCTCGGCGTTCGGGATCGCGTGAAAGAACAGGAGCATCATCCCGATCGTCACCGCGAGCAGCGAGAGCGCTGTCACGAGCGTCGCGCCGTACTTCCCGGCGATGTACTCGCTCGGCGTGAGCGGCGTGGCGTGCAGGATCTCGCCCACGCGAAGCTCGCCGTCGCGGATCACGCTCATGCCCGACGCCGCCGCGATAAAGAACGACATGAGCGTGGCGATCGTGATGGCGAGGATCTGCGCCGTCGCGAACTCCGACGTGACGAACGCCTTCTTCCCACCGACGCTCGCGTCACCCGAGGCGATGACGATCTGCACGTTGCCGGTCGAGAGGCCCCAGATGATGAACCCGATGACGAAGAGGCAGATGTAGAACATCGGCCGGCGCGCGTTGAACGCGAGCTCGTTCCGGGCAACGAGCGACAACCGGCGAAAGCTCATCGGATCACCTCGTGCGGCGGCGTCGACGGCGATACGACACCCGGAACGTGGGCACCCGGGGGAACGGCGAGGTCGCCGGTACCGTTGCCGTTAGGCCTGCCGTGCATGAGAACGAAGTACGCGTCCTCGAGCGTCGCGACCGCCGGCTCGAACCCCGGCGGCGCCTCGCGACTCGGCTCGTGGATCCGGACGCGGTTACGCCCTTCGACGAGCACGGCCTGCGTCACGCGACGTGTGCGCTGCAGCGCGTCCAGCTCACCCGCCGGAATGGCGCCCTCGAAGATGGTGCCCGCGAGCATGCGACGCGCTTCCGTCGGCGACGTCTCGGCGACGACCTGCCCGTTCCGTATGATCGCGAAACGCGGACACAATACGGCTACGTCCTCGACGATGTGCGTCGACAACAGCACTGTTCGCTGCTCAGCGAGCTCGGCGAGCAGGCGATAGAATCGGTTGCGCTCCTCCGGGTCGAGGCCGGCGGTTGGTTCGTCGACGATGATGAGTCGCGGGTCGCCAGCCACCGCCTGCGCAATGCCGAGTCGCTGGCGCATGCCGCCCGAATAGTCCTTCACCTTCCGCTTCGCGGCGTAGGTGAGGTTCACCCGTTCGAGCAGCGACGCGGCGAGCCGCCGAGTCTCCTTTCCACTCGCGACGCCCTTGAGCTGCAACAGATACTCCAGCATCGCCTCGCCGGTGAGGTGCGGGAAGAAGCCGAAGTCCTGTGGCAGGTAGCCAAGTACGGTCCAGAGCTCGCTCGGGTTGGCGAGCACATCGCGACCGTCGAGCGTCACACTGCCCGAGGTAGGCTCGAGCACACCGGCGAGAATCCGCATGAAGGTGGATTTGCCGGCGCCATTGGGGCCGAGCAGGCCGAACATTCCGGTCCCGATGTCGAGTGACACGCCCTGGAGAGCGGTGACGGGGCCGGGATACACCTTCACGAGGTTGCGGACCGAGAGCATTGATTGGGGGGCCGTGGGTGGGGTGACTGAGTCTACGGCGCGTCCCATGGTGCGTCGAGACTGGACTGCCCATGCCGTGGTCTGAGGACGGGTCGGAAATCCGTCGTCCGTGCGTCCGAAGCGTGAACCATTTTCGCCATCAGGCTGTCTTACCTTGGAACCTTAGGTGAGCGCTCGCCGTTGACACCTAAAAAGCTTATGGCTCCGTGTTCCCCAGTCCCTATTCCCCAGTCCCCAATCCCAAATGGCCGATCTGGATCTGTTACGAGGGACATTGGACCTCCTCATTCTCAAAACCTTGAGCTGGGGACCGATGCACGGCCTCGCTGTGCTCCGCTGGGTCGAGCAGGTAACGGGCAGCCGCCTTCAGATCACGGAAGGCGCGTTGTACCCAGCGCTCCACCGCATGGAGCAGAAGGGGTGGCTCGGCGCCGACTGGGGGTATACCGACCGTAATCGTGAAGCGAAGTTCTACAAGCTCACCGCCGCGGGCCGCCGGCAGCTCGTCGCCGAGTTGTCGAAGTGGTCGCGCTACACAGAGGCGGTGAACCTCGTGATTACCGCGGAGGGAGCGAAGTGAGTGACCCATCGAAGCCCGGGCGTCCCCGGCTCTTCCGGTTACCGACGGCGCGGCATCGGTTGCGCCGTGACATCGATCGCGAGCTGCGCTTCCATATAGAAGGACGCGTCGAGGAGCTGGTCGCGCAGGGGTACACACGCGAGCAGGCGGAACGAGAAGTCAGCGAACGATTCGGAGATGTCGGCACTGTGCGCGATGAGCTCGAGGAGATCGACACCATGACGCATCGCAAGCGCGAATTCGGCGAGTGGCGCAGCGCGTTGGCCCGCGACTTCGGTTATGCGCTGCGGGGATTGTTCATCCGACCCGGCTTCGCCGTCATCGTGACCCTGACGTTAGGCCTGGGCCTCGGAGCGACGACGGCGATCTATGCCCTGCTCGACGCCGTCGTCCTTCGTCCACTGCCGTACGCCGATTCGGATCGACTCGTCTACATCGATCATCCGGTGCCTGCGGTCAACCAGGACGCGCATTGGCGAATGTCGCAGGCCGGGTATTTCTTCTTCCGCAAGAATTCGAAGACGCTCGCGAACATCGCGGTCTTCAACCGGAGCGAGGCCACCCTCGTGACTCCTGACGGCGCCGAGCGCACGCGTGCCGCGCGGGTGAGTGACAACTTCATGGATGTGGTCGGGAGCCGGCCATATCTCGGCCGAGCATTCACCGCGGCGGACAATCGACCGAATGCCCCGCCCGTCACGATGCTCGGCTACGACTTCTGGCGGCAGCGGTTCAACGGCGATCCGCAGATCGTCGGGAAAACGGTGAACATCGGCTCGGAGACGTCGCAGATCATCGGTGTGGCGCCGCCGAAGCTCCAGCTCCCGGACTATCAGGTGCAGATCTGGGTACCGCTGGAGCTCGACCCGGATGCTCCGGCCGTCAACTCGCACTACCTGGACGCAGTCGCGCGACTCGCACCCCGGGTGACCATTGCCGCGGCGCAGGCGGAGGCGGCGAGCCTGACGAGTCGTCTGCCCGAGGTGTTTCCGCGTGCCTACAGTCCCGGCTTCATGCAGAAGACGCGATTCACAGTGATGGTCGCGTCACTCCGCGACACGGTGATCGGCGGAATGAGCCGAACGCTGTGGATCCTGCTGGCCGCCGTCGCGATCGTGCTGCTCATCGCATTCGCGAACGTCGCGAACCTGTTCCTCGTCCGCTCCGAGTCGCGACGCCGTGAGCTAGCGATCCGCACGGCGCTCGGCGCCGATCGTCTGCACCTCGCTGGTCACTATCTCTCCGAGAGTATCCTGCTGTCGCTCCTGGGTGGTGTGCTCGCCGTCGGCCTCGCGTACGCCGCGGTGCGCTTCCTCATCGTGCTCAACCCGTCGTCCGTTCCGCGCCTGGCCGAGTTGTCGTTCGGCTGGCGGCCGTTGCTGGCGACGTTCGTTGCGTCGTTAGGCAGCGGCGTGCTGTTGGGGTTGCTCCCGCTGACGCGCGTCGCGGTCGGTGGCACGGACGTGGCCACGCTCCGCGAGGGCGGACGCGGGCAGACGGCATCGCGCCGGCAGCTGAGCGCGCGGTCGGCGCTCATCGTCGCGCAGATGGCACTGGCAGTCGTGCTCCTCGCCGCGGCCGGCCTCATGATTCGGAGCTTCGAGCGCCTTCGATCCGTGCGCCCGGGCCTGGATCCATCGGGACTGCTGACCTTCGAGATGTCGCTTCCGTGGTCCCGGTACGGGAATGCGCGCGTACGCGGACCGGACGGATACCTGCCATCGTTCCGCTTCTACCGCGAGCTCACGCAACGTCTCTCGGCACTGCCGGGCGTCACGAACGTCGCGGTGACGACGTCGATCGCGATCAAGGACGGTGATGGGTGCGCGCTCGTCTTCGCCAGGGAGCGAAGCGACACCCGAGAGACCGCGCCCTGTCTCGGCAACGTGCTCGCGGGCCCCGGCTACTTCGAGACCATGGGAATTCCGGTGCGCGGGAGAACGCCCACGTGGGCGGACATGGAGGAGAAGAACGGCGCGGTCGTCGTGAGCAAGGCGCTGGCCGATCGCTTGTGGCCCGGCACGGATCCGATCGGCAAGGAGCTTCGGCCTAACGGCACCGAAGGCGCGTACTACCACGTCGTTGGTGTGACCGGCGATGTGTTGACGCATGGCCTGGATCAGCCGCCGACCGAAATCGTGTACTACCCGATGGTGCCGATCGAGGGTGCTCCGCTGTGGCAGCCGCCGCTGAATGTGAGCGTCGCGGTCCGCACGCGCGTCGACGATCCGTTGTCGCTCGTGGCACCGGTGCGCTCCATTGTATCGTCACTCGACCGTGAGATTCCGATCGCGAACGCGCAGACGATGGAAACCGTCGTCGCGAAGTCGACGGCGAAGGCGACGTTCGCGATGCTGCTGCTGGCGATCGCCGGCGGCATGGCGCTCGTGTTGAGCGCGGTGGGCATCTACGGCGTCATCTCGTACACGGTGAACCAGCGCCGCGCGGAGATCGGCGTGCGCATGGCGTTAGGCGCGCGCGCGTCACAGGTCGGGCGGATGGTGGTCGGCCAGTCGCTGCGCGTCGCGGCGCTGGGGATCGTGGTCGGCCTCGCCGGCGCGGTCGCGACGACGCGCGTGATGCAGTCCCTGTTGTTCAGCGTGAGCCCGACGGACCCGGTCACGCTCGCCGGCGTGACGGCGCTCCTCGTGACGTTGAGCGCGGTGGCGAGCTATGCGCCAGCGCGCAGAGCGACGAAGGTGGACCCGGTGGAAGTGTTGAGGAGGGAGTAGAAGCGTGTCATCCCGAGCGAACGTCAGCGAGTCGAGGGATCCTTGCTTTCCTTGTAGAGGGCCCGCCTCTCTGCCGGGACGCCAAGGATCCCTCGACTTCGCCGCTGCGCGGCTCCGCTCGGGATGACTGCTGTTCTAGAAAGTAAAGCCGACCACCACCGGAATGAACTTCGTCCGGTTCGGGCTCGTCGCGACCGACATGTACCGTGCCTCGACGAAGAACGACGGGCCGAGGCCGCCGATCGAGATGCCCAGGCCGCCGTTGTAGCCGATGTCCGTCTGGTTGTCGCGGAGATCCTGGAACTCCTCGACCGTGCCACTGATGTTCTGCGCCACTCGGCGATGGTACACGCCGACGCCGCCGATCAGGTACGGCTTCACCACGGACTGCGTGAGCGGCAACACGAGGTTGGCAGCCGCGCCGACGAGATTGACGTCTCCGGTCACGGTATTCTCTCCCGTCTCGGGAAGCACCGTGTTACCAACCTTCCGGATGAACGCGTTGTCCAGATCACTCCGGCTCCAGAACAGTTCGCCTCGCAATCCGAACCGGCCGGTGCCTACTCCGACGAAGCCGTTCGCGACCAGGCCGGTCTTTGCGCCATCCGCGAAGTCGCCATTGGGAACGTTCGCTCCAATGGACGCGCCAAAACCGATGCCCGCCTTCTGCGCAGCGAGCGGCGACGCTGCCGTCGCGAGCGCTGCCACCGTGACGCCAAACGTCGCGACCGAGATGCGTGTACGTACGTTCATGAAACTCGAGCTCCGGGTGTAAAGGTGCGTCGTACAGCGAGTGCAGCAACCACACCATCAGGACCCCGCAGGGACGAGTTGGTTCGCGTCCCTTCGAGCGATGATGGTGTGGACGCTGGTGTGAATGATGTGTGATGGTTCGCCCTGTGACGCACATCACGTCGGCCACGGCCGTGCTCGCACCGTCACATCACTCGTCGTTCACGCACCGCTCGGCTGCCGGCATTGCGCCGTCGGCATCGGCGATGCAGTCCGTGAATGCCCACCGGCGCGTCGTGGACGTTCCGTGCGACTCGTCCCATCTATCTCGCGAATTCGTGACCGGGCATTGCATCGTCGGGGTTCGGCAGTCAAAGTGAGACGGAGGCGCCAGTCGCGCGGCGCCGGGTCGGTGTATGCACGTCGCCTGCTGGAGAGCCCCGCATGTCGAACGGATCGAAGGCAGTGGAGTCGCGCGCCTCGCGCCTGACCCTCGGGGTCGTCACGTGTCTCGTCGCCGCGCTCGCGTCCGCGCACGAGATGGCCGCGCAGTTCACGTCAGCGCTCGATCTTTCGTCGCGCACCACGCGGCCAGCCGCATCGGATTGGCAGAGCCAGCTCGCACTGTCCCCATTCGCGCGCTTCGACAGTCGGCGCATGACCGTTGAAGGACGGTGGACCGCCGTGCGCACCAACGGCGAACGACTGAACGGCTTCGGCAACCTCGGCGCCACGTACTTCTCACCGACGCGTCACGGTCTCCAACTTTCCATCGCCGGCTTCGCCGACCGCGCGATGCTCGACGAGAGATTTGCCGTCACGAGCATCGGCGCGGACACTCGGCTCTCGTACCGCAAGGGCGGGTCGGGTGCATGGCTCGGCCGCGAGTTGTCGCGCGACAACAAGCCGACACCGGTGTCGCCCGTCGCGGCCGCGTCCGCGGGCGCGTGGCATCAGTGGGGCAACGCCGTGATGACGGTCTCGCTGTCGTCGTTCGCGTCACGCGAGGGCCGACGTGGAGCGACGACCTGGCAGTCGATCCGGCCGATTCTGAACAACGGCCCACAGAACGCGGGATTCCCGGACAGCTCGAAGAACACGCTCAACACGCTCGACACGCTCACGTTCGGCGACAGCGGCAGCGTGGGACAGCAGCGCAACTGGAGCGACGCGGAGGTCTCGCTCCACTGGAGCGTGGGTCCAGTCGCGTTGCGCGGCATGATCGGCAGGCGCGTGTTCACCGTCAACCAGCCTAACGAGACGTGGGGGCAGCTGCAGGGGTCCGTCGCCTTCGCGCCGGACGTCGCACTGATTGCTGCCACGGGCGTTCACCCCTCTAGTGCGGTGTATGGCATCTCGCGCGGTCGCTTCATGGAGCTCGGCTTCCGCGTGGCGCCAAGCATGCTGCGAAAGCCACGACTGCCGACGGGCGTCCGTCCAGTCGCGGCCGCGTTTGCGGTGGAGGACGCCGCGCGTGGCCAACGGACGCTCCGCATCCGCATTCCGAGCGCACGCAGCGTCGAGCTGAGCGGCGATTTCACGGGCTGGCAGCCAGTCGCGCTCCAGCGCGCCGACGACAATCACTGGGAAGTGACGCTCGCGATCGCACCGGGCATCCATCGCCTCGCCATCCGCATCGACGGCGATGCGTGGACTCCGCCCCCCGGCGTGAGCGCAGTGCCCGATGAGTTTCAGGGCACCGTCGGTGTGATTGTCGTCAAGTAGGGCCGTATTGGGGACTGGGGAGTTGAGGGGGACTGGGGAATAGGGACTGGGGACTGGGTGGTTACAGCGCGAGACCCGACAGGCCAGTAGTAGCAGCAGCGTGCAGCGAGCAGCCGCAGCCTACAGCCGTCGGCGGCGGTTCGCGTAGTTCGCAGTTCCCCAGTCCCCAGTCCCTAATCCCCAGTCCCGGTCCTGGTCCTGGTCCCCGGTCTCTGGTCCCCCGAATAATCCGTGACGCTCGCCTTACAGCCGGGGTTCAACCCGGTACCAATGACGGATGCCACGCTCGTGCGCCGGGTGCTCGAGGGCGACACGGCCGCGTTCACACAGCTCGTGGACCGGCACGCCGCGGCATGCACACGATTCGCCATGCGAATGCTCGGCAATCGCGAAGACGCCGAGGATGCCACGCAGGAGACCTTTCTCAGAGCGTATCGGTCGCTCGCGCGGTATGAAGAACGACAGGCTTTTCGAACGTGGCTCTTCCAGATCCTCGTGAACCGATGCCGCACCGCGGCCGTTCGACGACAACGCCGCCAGCGTATGTTCCTCGTGGATGACCACGCCGTCGACTCGGCCAGCGTGAGACCGGTCGCCGACTCCACCGAGCTCCGGGCCGAGTTGCAGCGCGCGATCGAGGCGCTCGACTCCGATCAGCGAGAGGCGTTTCTGCTCAAGCACGTGGAACAGCTCAGCTATGATGAAATGGCCGAAGCCACGGGTGTCGGCGTGTCGGCGTTGAAGATGCGCGTGAAACGCGCGTGCGATCGCATGCAATGGATGCTGCGTGGGGAGGTGAGCGATGTCGGAACCTGACAAGCGTTCGAATAGCCCGCGCTGGCTGAACGAGATCAGCGACGAGCTGCGCGAGAACGTGCCAGTGCGCGCTGCGTGGCGATCGCGTCTGTTGGACGAAGTGGCCCAGGCGCGTCGGCCTGCAACCGGCGACACGTACGACGATCGCAGCGACGACACGAGCGCCGGCCAACCCGACGCCGCGCGATCCTCTCGTGCGATCGTACTCAGGCCGCTCACTGCTATCGCTGCGGCCGTGCTCTTCGCCGCGCTCGGTGCGGGTGTCACGTACGCCACGCTGTCAGCACGCGGCGGCACGTCCGTGGCGCAATCGGACGCCCCGCGCGATGCAGGCCGCGGGACGACGCTCGTGTCGAACGCCCGGATCGGCAATGGCGATGATCGCGAGACCGTGCGCTTCACGCTCGCGGCGCCGAATGCCGCACACGTCGCGATCGTCGGCAGCTTCAATGAATGGAATCCCGTCGCAACCCCGCTCATCCGCGACCGGGCGACTGGAATGTGGATCGTGTCGTTGCGGCTCCCACCCGGTCGCCACGTCTACGCATTCGTCGTCGATGGCAACGTGAAGGCCGACCCGGCAGCGCCGCGCGCGGCGGACGACGACTTCGGCTCGTCGAACTCGGTGGTGCTCGTCAGCGGGAGTGCGTCATGATGCGCGTTGGTGTCGTGGCGCTCGTGTTCGCGATGCTGACCGGCACGCGGGTCGCCGCGCAGGACCCACAGCCCGACCGCACGCTCCCGGCACAACTCTCCACGTCGACGCGCGCGACACTCGAGCGGATGATCGACTCCGCGCGCGTCGCGGGTCTGCCGGTCGATCCGCTCTACTCCAAGGTGCGCGAGGGCGTGTTCCGCTCCGCGGACGACGCTCGCGTGATCGCCGCCGTCCAGCGATTGAGCCGCGACCTCGGCGACGCTCGGTCGGCGTTAGGCGACAGCGCCGCCGGGGAGGAGATCGCGGCGGGTGCGAACGCGCTGCGTGCTGGGATCAAGCCGGCGGAGCTGTCGCGGCTGCGGGAATCGCGCGGGCGTCGCGGAGACCACCCGCTCACGGTGGCGCTGGTGGTGCTCGCGGACCTCGCTACGCGTGGCGTGCCGCCGGCGATGGCCGCGGCGTCGGTGAACGAGCTCGTCGCCCGCAATGTGTCCGACGGCTCCCTGATGTCCTTCCGGCAGAACGTGGAGCGTGACCTCGTCGGCGGCCGCCCCGCCGCCTCCGCGCTCGACGCGCGGACGAAGTCCCTGATCGACGACGCGGAGCGCCGCCGTCCCTGATAGGCTGATTGGGTGATGATTGGGGTCAGGTGCTGATTGGGGTCATTGGGGTCAGAGTCGGGACTCTGACCCCGGGGTCATTGGGGTCAGAGTCGGGACTCTGACCCCAACACACGCCCGGCAAACGGCCGTCTACAGGGGCGTTGAGTGGGGTCAGAGTCGGGGATCTGACCCTGCGCTTCGCTCGCGCGTCCTGCGTGGTTTTGCGCTGCGCGCGATGCGCCCCTTGCCCTTTTGCCCCGCGCTTCCAAGCCAGAATGATTCGTCCGCGTCTGCAGACCGCGCTCGTCGTCGAGTTGGAGAACCCAGGTGTTGGGGTCAGAGTCGGGGGTCA
>JADMIO010803744.1_pt1 | contig 13099 bp, 16 predicted proteins | sample 8958161 | NCBI WGS metagenome assembly JADMIO01 (sample SAMN16585339, study PRJNA669376) | soil metagenome | isolation source: Crop rotation soil | place: USA: Cullars Rotation, Alabama | collected 2011 | reverse complement strand
TTTTTTTTTTTTTTTTTTTTTTTTAAGGGGACTGAGACCCCGGTGAGTTTAATGTTTTTGTGCAAATTAAATCGGTATTTAGGATTTTATTTATATTCATTAATTGGTTATTCCAGATTTTCGTTTTCCATAAAATTTCTCTTCTTTTCCGTTTCTTTTCTTCTTTGGGTAGGTTTTTTGTTTCTTTCCATTCCTTTATTCTTTGTTCGATGACGAGTTGTGGGTTTCTGATGAGTATTTGGTGTTTGGCAAGGTGATACCATGTAAGTCTCACCATGGTATTTTCGTTTTGAGCGCATTTGGAGCAGTGTGTCCATGACAGTTTATTGATGAGGCTGATGTATTCCTGTGGGATTGAGGCTAAGCTTGGGAGCAGTTTTGATTTTTCCATGATTGTCTCTCGATGGTTGATGGCGCCTTTTTCTTTTCCGAACCGTTCGATGATCTTGGATTTTGCAGAGATTGATCGGTATTTGATATATTCTTCTATATTCCCGATCAATGTAGCTGTTAGCCCGTTTGGGACTGAGTTTCTGATTCCTATCCATTTTTTGAGCGATGCTCTCATAGTCTGAAGGAATTTTTGTTGAAGTCCTTTAGAGAGGTCTTCCATGAATGGGAAGATGTAATCATATAGTGGCCTTATTAGCATTGACCAGAGGAATTTGCGGGTTTCTGTTTCGGAGTTTTTGAGTGTGCTTGTGATTCTGCTGAGGATGAACCCACTCTTCCTTTTGATCCTTTTAAGGTATTCTTCGAGTTCTAGTTTCCCATTGACCTCAACTCCTAGATATTTGTAATAATTAACATAGGGGTATCCGTTGAGGTCACTTTTTTTGGTAGCTTTTCCTCCTCTTTGTAATAGAGGTAGGATGCCGCACTTTTTTTTGTTTACCTTCATGTTAAGTTTTTGTCCTTCTTGTTCAACAGCTTGAATGACTCGTTCGGTTTGGTCGATTGGGCATATTACTGCCAAATCATCGGCGTAAAATAGAATATCGGGAGGTTCGATTCCGGTGGTGAGCATTATTTTTTCAATGATTGTCTCGGCGTAAATATCAAAAAGTAACGGTGCAATCATGGATCCTTGGTGAACACCGTTGACACTTTGGAGTTTGGCCTTGCCTGCCACAATTGTAATTCTGTTGTGCAGGGCTTGGAGCCAGTTGACTTCCTCTTCAGTCAGAATCTTCTTTGTCTTCAGTCGATCATAGAGAAGACTCCTGTTTACGGTGTTATAAGCATTGGAAAAGTCAAAAAAGATTATATTCCAATGGTTTTTATTGTTTTTTATGACCTCTTTCCCTCTGGTTATTAGTCGTTTAAGGTTGACTTCACAACCAAACCCTCTGACGAAACCAATCTATGAGGGTTGCATTTGGTTCAGGCAGTATTCGCTGAGTTTGGAGGCGAATCTTGCTTCAAGGAACTTGAGCAGCGGGGACATCACAATAATGGGGCGAAACTCGTTTGGTTTTGGCAGTTGTGGATGAACCTTGTTGAGAGCCACCAGCCTGGCTTCAAAATGTATAGGTTTGATTCTATTGAGTGGAATAGTCCACAGCCTACTAAGGACTTCAGTCAGTTTGGGTGAGTTCAGGTGGAAGAGTCGGTCTGAGATTAGGTCAAGGGAGATTCCTTTGTTTTTGGACATCCTTGTACAGAGGGCTTCCGTTTCTGCTATTGACAGTGGTGGCAGGTGTTCTCTTCCTTGGTTTTCCTCTGTGATTCTGCCTTGAATGCTTTCAAGGTGTGAGATCAGCAAGGAGTTGATTTCATCTGGGTTGACAATCAATGTTCCATCCTCTTTTTTCATCACTGAGACTATGGAGCCATCCCTCTTTTCGAACTGAGAGTATTTTGTGATCTGGTCGATCTTCTCAAAGAAGAAGTGCAGATCGTTCTCCTTGAGGTGTTCTTCTAGGTTTTCGACCGTCTATTTCCAATGGGTTGCTAAGAAGGTCCGATACTCCGAGTCTATCAAAAGTGAAGCTGATGCAATTGCCTCGTTGTCCTGTTTTCTTGCGTATTGGGGTTTGAGCGTTAGCTCAATTGCTTGGCGATGAGCTGAAAGTTCTTCTTCCAAGGATGAAAGGAAAACTTCTGGATCTTCCGAAACGTTTTCGACATTCATTGATTGAATGATAGCTTCTGCCTTTGATTTGGATAGACAATGTCGATGCATTGGTTGAGAGCTATTGAACGCTTGGATGATATATGATATTGGCCTATGATCGCTGAGCATATTGGAGGGAATATTTTCTTCATAAGCGTTTATATCATCAGAATGAATGAGGATGTCTAGTGTGCTTTCTCTCACCTCATTGGAGATGAGCCGATGGAATGTGGGTTGTTCTGGAACCTTAAGGTGAAGATTCCATTTAGTGCAAAAAGCCGTTAGTTGCTGTATCTCTCTTGTGGTTTTGGTGCTCCTAATGTTGACGTTAAAATCTCCAATCAGGATTATTGGAGATTTTGGAAAGGTTGATAGAATGCTGTAGATGTGCAGTTCTATCTTTTGAAGGAATGGTGAAAGGCGAGTTCCGGGTTTCCTATACACATTGAATATGTGAAAGGAAAAGTCAGCGTTGCATATCCTTGCTATTGTGGTATCTTCGATAGAGGTTGGCTGTGTTATATATAATTCCCGGTTTGCAAAGATCGCTGAGCCGCCGCCAGCGTCTTCGTCTCTCGCCACTTGATGAATATTTTTATTAATGCTGAGCTTTTGAATTTGTTCTTTTGCTTGTCTTGTCTCTTGGAGGCATGCTATCTCTGGCTGATAGCTGTTTATTAAGTTGTAGGTTCCTGCTTTCCAGGAACTGATATTCCAACTTATAATCCTAATTTTACCGATTTGCTTTTGCGAGTGTTGTTGTTTATCAGTCTTTTTTAGGACTGAAGGAAGTCCAGAGGTCACCTCTGGGCACCTGGGACTCAGTCCCCCGTTCAGAAATTTGGTTTTTTGTTGGTTTTACGGTTTGTTTTGTTGCCTCTTTTTATGGTTTGATGATTTGGTTTGGAGTGATTAATGGCGGCTTTTGGGTTGCTTTTCTTCATTTGGCGAATTGAATTTGAGAGTTGATCGGCGACACAGGATATGACATCCTCTATGTCCATTTTTTCCTCTTTTGGGACATAAACTTTAATTGGCTTTTTGTAGCCAAATCCAACTTTCGCGGAGAAATTCTTCCAATTGTTCTCACTTTTGTCAGGGAGAATTTCGTTTTTGACGAAGTCCCTGATATCGGATGGTTTATAGTTGAGGTCAAGATTTGGTAGAATTCGTTTGGTTGGTGGTTTGAACTCACCGTCTGACCCGTTCCTCGATTTCTTCCCCGGTTTGGGGCCGGCGAATTTGACACTTGAATAGTGAATAAAATTGTCATGGTAGACAATGTTAATGTATTTTCTGGGATTATCACTTCCTAGTATTGTATGTGGGTTCCTTCCTTCCGTGTGGATTACAATGCCTATGTTCTCGGCGTTGGCTATGGCCATTAGCTCGGTATGATCTCCGAACTATTTTGCTTCTCTCATTATTTGAATGTGGTCTTCAATGGTTCTGTCATCCGTAATAAAGTTGGCGTAGTCATTTTTGTTCTTCTCCATGAGGTCGCAGGCCATTTTCCGGTAAAGCGGGTGCTTTTCCTCATCCATCGCTAGTTGGTCTGCGATGGCACGGAAAGCACAGTTCCCGTCGGCTTTGACTTCCTTGACTTCGAGTCCCAGCGTCGAGAGTTGCTGTTTCATCATTTTGAGGTGTATTGTCCAATCAAGGCTTCCTTTCTTCTTTGCAGGGTTGTTGGGAATACTTGGCTGTGTGGTCTTTGTTTGACCACCCGTTTCGTTTTTGCAAGCCTTGAGATAGTCCTCAATGAACGGTATCTTCTTCAGAGTTTCAATCTGGGTTCCAAGCCACCCTATTTGGTCAAACAGAGTGTTGACGAGTTTTTGGCATTCGCACGAGTGTTGTGGTTTTGCGGTGTCCGTTTGGCATGAGTCGGGAGGGGCGTTTGTATGGATTGCAAAGGCTGATCTGAGTTTTCGCAATTCTTCACGAAGTTGTTCGATCTCAGTTTTCAGGTTTGCTTGGTCGTTCTAGGGGATTGCTTCTTGAGGTTTCGGGTTGCGAATTGGTTCTTGAGGTTTTGGGTTTCGAGCTGAGTGCTTTATTCTGGTGTAGACTTTGCAGAATTCTGTAAAGGTATCTTTTCTTTCTTGGTGGATAACGATGAACACATGCTTGATGCATGATTCTCTTACGTCTTCGAAATACTTCTTTATGGTTTCCAGCATGATTTCTGCGCAGTCCTTCAGTGGGAATCCGTAAATCCCACTCGATATAGCTGGGATTGCAAGTGTTTGAATTCTGCTTTCTTCCGCTATGATTAGTATATTTTTGACGCACTGGGACAGCAAGAGATTTGGCTCTTTCTCCTCTTTGTAGATGGGGCCCACTGCGTGGATTACCCATTTACATCTGAGTTCGCACCCGGATAGGATTACTGCGTCTGCAGTTGCCAGTTGTCCGTTTAACCTGATGTATTCATCGCTCAATTTTTGGATACCTGGTCCTCCTTTATCTGAGATTGCTTTTGCCACTCCTCCGCCATGGCTAAGTCGAACGTTAGCGGCATTGACAATAGCATCGGTGGCCTTTATGGTGATGTCTCCCATCTCAATTGTGAGTTGGGTTCTTCCGAGGGTGAGTTCTCTCACAGGTTCCATTTAAACGGTTTTGGCGCGCTTCCTAAAAGAATTTTTCCTGATTATTAATAGTTTTCAGGTCAGTTGCCTATAAATCTTCATTTACTTTCATAAAACGCACAAAATCGCCGTCTCCAAGATTGTGCGTCGTACCTTCAAGCACTTTAACGACCCCTTTTTGTTCTGAATTGTCAATTGATTGTATGAACACTTCTGGGTACTCCGCACCATCGACATCTATAACTTCGTGTGAATTGCCAAAGTCCACGAAAATCTTTCCGAATAACCCTCTGCAATCCACGTCGATATACGCTGCATTTAGTTCTCTTGCCATTTTATTCAATTTCTCAGATTGTTTCGTTGAAACTTCCGTTGCTACGATTACATTGTAATTGTTCAGCTGTTTCATTACTTCATTTCTTTTTTCGTCTGCAATTATTTGTTCAACGGTAAAATGCTGCCCATCTTCCATTGAATTTCCCTTAAATTCCTCAACAATCACATAACTATTCAACAGCTGCAATTTCTTCAAAGCAACATCAATTCTCCGCTTGCCAACATCGCCAGGCGACAAATAGAAATGGCCGACAATATTATCCATTGTAACTATTTCATTATCAAGTATTGAAAGCCTCTTCACACCTGAAAGCACGATATTTTTGGCAATTTCCAATCCAAGTGCTCCAAATCCAATTAACAATACCTGTGCATTTGCCTGTTTCCTTACTGAATCCATTCCCATTACGCCTATGTAACGCGACCAACGATTGGTGACACTTTCATCGTTTACATCCATTGTTTTATTCCCTTTTTCCTATTTCATCTGCATTTCTTTTCCATGTTCACCTTCCAAATCAGCGTCAATTTCATCAATTTTTAACGCTATTGCCTTTATGTCAACGGCTTCATTTCCACGTAACGCAATGCAGTGCCTCAAAACATTATCGTAAAGTATCGTCATTGATTCCTTGCTTTCATTTCCACTTCCAGGCTGGTTCCTTGCCAATTCATTGGAAAGTTCTTGGACAACTGCCTGGAGATCTCGCTGAAACTCGCCGGCTTGCGAGAATTTAGCTGCGATTGCCTGGTTGTGTATTTGTGTGATTCCAGTGTAAATCGCACTTGCTTTCTTTGATTCCTCAAGCCATTCGGCGCAGGTTTTCATTATCGCTTCCTTTTTGCTGTGGAAATGGCAGCGAATCACGTCCTCAAATCCTTTCGGAGGGTTCTTCAGCATGTTAATCATTGCGAATTTTATGTTTGCGTATTGCACGACGTTTTGGTAGCCTGTGTTTTCCTGCTTTCCGAGAACCGTTTTCAAATGGAGCTCGAAGCCTGGCTCATTGGTGATAACTTCGGAATTCATGACAATCGACTGGATGGACAGCAGAACCTGCAGTAAATTCGATTTCCTTGCGTCCCAGTTCTCAGAAGCGTGCCCTCGCCATGTCCCGAGCAATGATAGGCAAACGTAGCCGTTATGGTACATGTTTGGGTTGAATCTGACGGTCCCGTTGCCTGTGGTGACTAAGTTAACCTTTGGAGGGCCTTGTGGGTAGGTTTCTGGGAAGTAAATGTCAAAGAGGAATGCACCGTGTGCGTAGGGCGTTCCTTCAGCTCCCATGATAATAGCCTGCATTTCATCCATTTTCTTAGGGTTATATCTCAAGAAAATGGCGTTTGTGCTCGTTTTTGGCAGGTTTTTCCTCAGAATTTCTATTTCCTCCACCAATTTCGACATTTTCAACGGATTATTCACCCCACCGCCACCCAAAGGCGTCCCTCCTAGCGTTACTCCCGATTTATTTCCCCCGCCCACCTGCATTCCTCCCCCTCCTATCATAGTCCCAGATCCACCACCTATCTACACACCTCCTCCTCCTATCATCGTCGGCGCTCCTCCTATCGCCACACCACTCGACATAACACTCTTGCCACCTTTCCCCACCGCCAATAGCCTTTCCACCCTGCTAAGACTACTACTACTAACCCATTCCAGTCGTCCCACCCACTGGACTTCCACCAATTTGCACGCCGGAACCGCCAAAAAAGCTCTGCGTTTGCTGTGGCGCCCCACCAATAACACTTCCAAATCCCAAAGGCATTTGTTGCTCTGGCGGTGGTGGACCAATACCCTCAGCACCGCTACCACCTGCAATTAAATTCTGCAACAATGCATTCAATGGATTTCCTGCCCCGCCTGGGAACGCAATTCCACCGGGTCCTTGCTTCTTTTCCTGAAAAATCGCAGGACTCAACACCACTGGAAACTCCCCAATTGTAAGCTTTCCCAGCAGCATTTCATACCGTTTTTCCGGTGTTTCCAATGAAATTTTCTCAAAATCAACCATTTTTGCCTCTTTGCTTGGAACAACCACGTGAATGAACTCTCTTTGCTTGTATTTCGCCTCGATTTCCTCCAAAAGCTCCTTTAATTCCTTGGTTAACGTGTTAATATCAATGTCTGTTGATTCATTGTTTGTTGTTTTTGCAGAGGAAGGCAGCATTAGAATGAAATTGGCGCTTTCTTTTAGGAATGTGTAAAACGGCTGCTTGGACTTGAATTTTTCGAGCGATTTTTTCGGGTTTTCAGCAATTTCTTTGGTTGTGCACTCCAATAGCATCATGTGCATAATTTTGCGGTTTCTCACAATTATTTGCACGATTTCTAGACAAAAATAATACAAAAAATTAATGATTTTTATTTATTATTGAAATAATAATAATTTTTTACGTGTCATTTGATGCAAAAGCAACAATGTTAGAGGGTTTGTAACTTGAAGGCTGAAGAAATCCCTGAACATTTCAAAAATATTCGATTTAAGAATCAATTCCTCAATAGTTACGTTATTATTTCCTTCTAAACCAGCTGAAAACATATGAGTTATGATATTTCCGAGGTTTTTAATCAATAATTTGAATGTTTTGGTGAGGTTCAGCGTGAAAGAATCCTCCTTTTTGGCTTGAATTTCCCTGATTTCCTTAAGCAATTCCTGTAAACGGCCAATGAATAAATTCCACGAATTAATGCTAAATTTGTGGCCTTTTTGTTCTGAAGCCAAATTCCAAAGGTGTTTGTATTGCAAACCAAGGACTTTCCAAGCGGAAACTTTCAAAATGGGCAAATTTTCCTCAAAATTCACAGTCAAAAGGTTCAAAATTTCCCTTAAAAGCCCGTTATCTTCCATGAAAACTGCATAAATCCCCGGAAATTCCTGTGCCATTTGTTCTAAATCGATTTTCATTGCAATATTCGCCAAATGTACCATTTCCTTCGGGTAATTTTTCTTATTTAAATCAAATAAATCTATTACTTTCTTAAATAATCGCTCCTTTCCATTCAATTCCCTGCAGAAATTCAATGCCACCGCACTAATTTTATCATTATTTCTCATTTTTTCCTCTAAAAATTCATTTATTTTCCCGCTCAACCTTTGAATTCCTTCAAAATCCTCACATAAAGCCAATACATTCGTTACCTTATTTAATGCATCAATCGCCCTTTGTTCCTTTACTTCCAATTCAACATTCAATTTCCCTTCATTTTTCGCAAATTCCTTAAGCAATTCGCCCAAATTCCCAGCAAAACAATCACCTGTTAATGTCAAAACCTCATTCCAACGCGTCAAATCCAGTGTTTCCTTGCAAATTTCCACCAAATCCTCATTTTCCACCACCAAAAACCCAGCCAATTTATCGCTATCAGCATTCCCATGAGCTTTACCTTCCTTATTCCAGTGGAAAACCTCCATTGCTTGCAGGAAAAAGTCGTTTTCCATGCCAAATTTCGGTATTTTCGGCTATTGTAACGGCTTTCCTGGCTTGTTAGCCTTTAAATCTTCCAATAAATATCTCTCAAAATACGCTAAAGAAGCACCCTGAAAGGCCGACGTGTCGGGAGCATCGACAAAGTACTGAAAAACGGGCACATTGTCCAAAAAGAACGAAAGTGCCCCCAAATGAAGCTACGCAAACGGCTTATTCCCGAAAATTTGCAGCTTATTCTGCGTGGTTTTGAAATGTTCCACGTAACCAGAACCAGTTTTCAAGCGGAAAACGAAGCTTTCTGCAGTTTGTGGGTGAATTAAGCACGTTAATTGGCTTGTTTGTCCAAAAATGCTTATTGCCTGCATGTTTACAACGGACATTCGCTGAGGGCAAAAGGCGCCGTATTTAACTGGTTCGTCGTTTTCGATGCCAGCAAAGATGAAAAGCAGGTTTTCCTTGTCGGAAAGTGCCTTTTTGAGGGTTTTTTCGTCGATATAAGGGCATTCGTAGTCGACGGAGGCGAGTTTTTCCCATTTGTGGCTGTGGGAAGTGAATTGGTCGAGTTTGAGAACGGTGCGGACGGAATCTTCGAGCATTGCTTGGTCATTTTCGTCGAGGAGGCTGCTTTTGGGGAATTTCTGGCTGGTTTTGGCGGTTAGAAGGAGGATTTTCATGTTTTTGGACCATTTTTTGCCGATTTTGGGGTGATTTTTGTGAGGTTTTGCTTCGGTTTTAATGTGTTTTTCAGGGTTGTTAATGGTATTATTGATATTATTAATGATATTATTGTTATTATTGTTATTGTTATTAGGATTGTTGTTATTAATGGCTTTGATTTTGAAGAATTGTTCAAGAAGAATAGGAATTTCAGCAGAGGAAAGTGCGAAAAAACTGAAGGATTCGTGCAAATTGCACGTAAGAATCGGGGCAATAAAGTTGCAAATTAATGATTTTGACAGATTATTTGCAGAATCAATGGAAAATGACAACAAATCGTCGATTTTCTTCACAAAAACGCCCAATTCCGCTGTTTTTTCTCCATTTTTATGCAAAACACAAAGGAAAATCGTCAGAACTTTGAAGATTTCATTATGTTTTTCGCTCTAAAACACATCAAAATCCCCTTCTTTTATCAAATCAACCAGGAAAACATCCCAAGCTTCCACCAAAAAATGCCGTTTTATCTGCTCAAAATGCACCGCCGCAAAGGCCAACGTGGTCAAAAACTCGCAAATAAGCGCAAAATCCTCTGGATTTTGGCTGACAACCAGCGTTTCCAGCAAAATCTTCAGCATTGGCGTGAAATTCACGAACCATTTGACTGCTTCCGGCCTTGTAACCAACAGCAACCTTAGCAAAATAAACAGTGGAAATTTGATGTTTCCTTGGATTTATTCCTCGAAATCCTGCAGAATTTCGTCGATTAACACTGGAAAAGACAGGTAAAGGGGCGGAGCAAGGGCAAAATGGTAAAAACGCAGGTAAATTTCAGTAATTCCTTGCTTTTGTAGCTCATGCCATTTATTGTGGAATAAATCGCGCATGTAAACCATAAAATCCAGCGTGAAATTATTGCAAATCACCCTATTTTCCACGATTTCAGCGTGTTTTTTGCCATAAAATGACAGATTTTCGATTATTTGCCCGCATTTGAGGAATTGCCGCAAGAATTTTGACATTTCGTGCAGGGTTGCGACGTTATTTTCGGCCATTAGAATGAAAATTACGAGAAAGTCGAAGGTTCGTGCCATTCTCGCCATTGCTTTAATTGAATCAAAAGGTGTTTCTGGGGGAAAAATGAGGTTTTGCAGCTTTTGGGAGGGTTTCTGGCCGTTTTCGAGCTCTTCGATGATTGTGTTGATTGCGTCGTTTGATAGGATTGTGTCGTAGTCTAAAGGGTTGCCCTTTGAGCGTTCCTTTTCGATGCCCATTTTAATTGTTTCTGCCATTGCTATGACTTTTAATGTAATAAAAATTATGGAATTAATAAAGGGAAATCAAATTTGAGGGCTTTACTGTGGGTTTTGATGTCATTTTCTGGTGTTTCTTTGGTTTCTTCCATGGGTTTTTGTGTGTTTTTGCAGTATTTTTTGTTTGTTTTGTGCTGTTTTTCTTGTTGTTTTTTTTATAAGGATTTATTGTTTCTTTATTGCCTTTTTGCAATAGAAAAATTGTGTTTTTTTTGATTTGGTGAATTGGATTAAATTTGTTCCTTTATGTATTTTAATCTCCCTGAGCAATAACTGAAATATCTATGCAGCAAATCAATAAATTGGCTTAGAAATTTGGTTCAATTGCATTTCTTGGGAACATTGGTAATTAATTAATCATAAATTAATTCAAAGATTGTTGTTAAATTGCCTTAAATTAAAGAAAGTTCTCTTGAAACTCAGAGTTTTTTACTATTTTTATTAATTTATTTAATAAATTGTATATTTTTCCTTTATATTTCAATATAACGGCTTAAAATTCGTAAATCCAATTATATTTCTTCTTCTTTAATTCCTTTAATAAAATCCTTCTGATCAGACAGGAACCTATCAAAACTATCACAAAACAAGCCAAATTATTGTAATAAAAGCGCTAAAAACTGCATAAATATATATAATATTCGAAAACACTCGTGAAATGGACCTTTTAATATCTTTCTTAACAAATTTCGCTGTGAATCAAAATGTACTCCACAAGTGCATTCCTATCGTTCTGCTGCTCAACTTCCACCAAAATCTCCGTGTTCGGCTTCTCCGGCTTCAAAAAGTTCGGCCCGATGACCCTCGAAAGCGCAAAAGAATTCATCTAAACCAATTAAAAAACATCGATTTATTATAATAAAATCCATAAAAACAGTGCAATTTACGTCGGTATAGCTCTGATTTGCCAAGAAACGCCTGAAGAAATTCATCAAAAAGGCCAGCAAATCCCTTTTATTCTTCGAAAGGCTTTGCACAACCTCCAAAGCCAGCTTCATTTTAGCGTCCTCCTCAAATTTCGCGAATTTTTTCACGTGATTGCACACTTCGTGCGGTATCAACGGCTCTTTCAGGTCTCCCAACAGCTTTTTAATATATTCTACCGTCAAAAATATCATAATTATTGCCAAAATAACAATTAAAAAGCAATAAAATTATCGAATTAATAGCAATAATTAGCAATAAATACGCTATAAATTCGCAATAAATCAATATTTACCCGCTACTAATGTGGGGTCTTTGACCCGTTCAATTGCTTCAAAGCCTTCCACAGCAATTGTTGCGTCAAACTCAAGAAATTCCTGCCGAGACGGCGGGACTCTGAAGAGAAATTGCGTAGAAAAAGCGTCCTTTCGCTTGTCGAAAAAGCCGGTTAATGCGACAAAAATGCTGGGAATTCCGTCAGGTCCCGTGTCGTAGTCTTCGAGTTTCATGCCGAACATCGTCTTTTTCGGCTTGGCAGATGTGCTTAAATCCAGCGCTTTTAGCTCTGTTTTTGAATATAACAATGGCAAGATATTTGCAGGTATTTGAAATTTCATTTCTGGGCACAATTTCTCCAGTTCCTTGACATTTCTGAGCCAAAACACACAAAAAACATTCAATTTAACGTAATTAACTTATAAATTTGCTATATTTTTATCAAATTTTTACTCGGTGTAAGTAACGCGATTGGCTAAGGAATCGCGCTGATTTCCGTCTTTGCTCCACCAAACGTAGCATTTGAGCACCCAAGTGGGTTCGACGACGTAGAAGGCACGTAAATGCAGCATGTATTTCTTTGGGAGCGAGTAAAAAATCGTGTTCAGGAACTGAATTTGGCCCTTTTTCGTGGAGCCAACGCCACAATGGAAGTAAATTAGCACGTAAGTTCTAATAAAAATAGTGTTTTATTGGAATAAATCGATGTTTTTCTAAGGATTTTTGGTGTTACTTGTCAGCAATTGTGTCCATTTTTGTGATGAAATAATTGAAGAATTTATCGCGCATTGCACTTCTTGGGAAATTCAGCCCAAATAAGCCCATAACAGGTATACCTTCCTCTGTTTTCCCTATAAATTTATTCAATTTTCCTTGATTTTTCTTTGGATTTTAGGGATTTTACCGAGGAAAACGAGCATTTCTTTGAAGTTTACGGCGGAGTAGTCTTCGAATTTGGCGTACTGCAGCTTCATGATGTACTCGGTGTCGACTTCGTCCTGTGTCTTGCTGCGCATTCTGAGTCCGTCCTTGTAGACTTGGTCCATGTCGCCGTCCTCTGATTCCTTTGGTGCATTCGTTTTGTCCATTTTTTTCCTTTTTTCTGACTTTTTTTGGATTATTTAGCTATTTCCCCTTTGATTTTTACAAAATTTCCTTGTTATTTTTTTTTTTGGTAATTCGGTTCATTTAAGTAGTTTTTCCTTCCCTTTTTTTGATTTTTAAAAAGAAATTCTTTGACACTATAAGATGGATTCTTCTAAAATCCGAAATAATAGTATATATTGGTTTTGTGGTTAGTTTTATTGTCTGGGATATGATTTTTTGTTATTTTATATGAATTATTATTATTAATGTACTAATTAATCGCTAGGACTATAGTTAAATGATAAAAAACAAACAATTGAAAATCACAAATCATCTGTGTTTGGTGTTTCCGTTATTTGGGAAAG
>JADMIO010787681.1_pt1 | contig 13099 bp, 10 predicted proteins | sample 8958161 | NCBI WGS metagenome assembly JADMIO01 (sample SAMN16585339, study PRJNA669376) | soil metagenome | isolation source: Crop rotation soil | place: USA: Cullars Rotation, Alabama | collected 2011 | reverse complement strand
CTTTCCCCATCGGCGTCGACCGCCGCCGCTTCGCCGTCCGCCGCGGCGCAGACGGTCACGGCAACGGCTCCCGCCGCCGCGCCGCGGCCCGCGTCCGAGGCGGCCAAGGAATCGCCCAAGGTGATCGAGCGGCCGGTCGTGGTCGACCCGCCGCGCGTCGTGCCGCCGACGGACATCCTGCAGCAGCGCGCCAAGTCCGACGTCGCGCCGTTCCGCGACGAGCGTCCGAGCGACGCGCAGCGGAAGTCCGCCCCGCCGCAACCGCCCGAGGAAGAGTCGTTCAACGACGGCGTGAAGATGCAGCCGCCGTACCTGTTCGAGGTCGCGTGGGAGGTCTGCTGGCAGTTGGGCGGGATCTACACGGTGATGCGGTCCAAGGCCGCCTGCATGCTCGACGACTGGGGCGACCGGTACTTCCTGATCGGCCCGTATAACCCGGCCACGGCCGCCGTCGAGTTCGAGGAACAGCAGCCCGAGGGCGAGATCGCCGAGGCGATCGCGCGCCTGCGGCAGTGGTCGCACGTCACCGCGCACTTCGGCCGCTGGCTCATTCCCGGCCGGCCCCGCGCGATCCTGATCGAGCACCGCCACCGTTACTACAGCCTCGACCACGACAAGTACCTCATGTGGCGCGACCACGGCGTCAGCATCGCGCCCGACGACGGCGAGGTGAACGACGTGGTCGCGTTCGGCTTCAGCGTCTCGGAATTCTTCCGGCACCTGACCGACGTCGTGAAGGACCGCCACATCCTCGCCCACTTCCACGAGTGGATGGCGGGCGTCGCGATCCCGCGCATCGCCCACACCGGCCTGCCGGTCACGACGATCTTCACCACCCACGCCACCCTGCTCGGCCGATATCTCGCCGGCGACAACCCGTACTTCTACGACCACCTCCCCTTCTTCGACGGGGACAAGGAGGCCAAGAAGTACATGATCCTCTCCAAGCACCTGATCGAGAAGGCGGCGGCGCACGCGTCGACCGTCTTCACGACGGTTAGCGAAGTCACCGGCATCGAGGCGGACAAGCTGCTGGGCCGCAACCCCGACGTGATCCTGCCGAACGGGCTCAACATCCACCGCTTCGCCGCCCTGCACGAGTTCCAGAACATGCACCTGCGGTACAAGGAGCGCATCCACGACTTCGTCATGGGGCACTTCTTCCCGAGCTACACGTTCGACCTCGACCGCACGCTCTACTTCTTCACCGCCGGCCGGTACGAGTACAAGAACAAGGGCTTCGACATGTTCATCGAAGCCCTGGCGCACCTGAACTGGCGCCTGAAGGGCATGAGCGACCCGCCGACGATCGTCGCGTTCATGGTCACGCGGGCGCCGTCGAAGAACATCAACGTCGACGTGCTCCGCAGCCAGATGCAGTTCGACGAACTGCGGAACACCTGCGCGGACTTGAAGGAGCACATCGGGGCCCGGCTGTTCAAGGCCGTCGCCCAGGGCCGCATCCCCACCGAGAAGGACTTCCTCACCGAGGACGCCAAGGCGTGGCTCAAGCGCGCGATCCACGCCTGGCGGAGCCACCGCCAGCCGCCGATCGTCACCCACGATTTGTGGGAGGACGGCAACGACGCCATCCTCCAGCACCTGCGCCACCGCCACCTGCTGAACGCGGCGGACGACCCGGTCAAGGTGATCTTCCACCCCGAGTTCGTGACCGCCACCAGCCCGTTGATCCACCTGGACTACGAGCAGTTCGTGCGCGGCTGCCACCTCGGCGTCTTCCCGAGCTACTACGAGCCGTGGGGCTACACGCCATTGGAAAGCATCGCCCTCGGCGTGCCCGCGATCGCCACCGACCTCTCGGGCTTCGGCGCCTACGTCCAGCACCACATCGAGAAGGCCGACGAGAAGGGCGTCGTCATCATCCGGCGCCGCGATCGCTCCTTCGACGATTCGATGCACCAGCTGGTCAATTACCTCTTCCAGTTCGTCCAGACCACCCGGCGTCAGCGCATCGAGCTGCGGAACAGGGTCGAACAGACGTCCGAAATGTTCGACTGGTCGAAACTGATCGTCCATTACCGCGAAGCGCATAAGCTCGCCCTCTCGCGAAAGGTCGTCGCCAAACCGGCGGCGGTGTAGTGGGGTAGTTCGACTCGACAGGGTCGGGAAGAATCCGAGTCTCTTACACGAACCCGTCGGCGACAGCCGGCGGGTTCTTTTTGTGAATACTACAACGATCACAATAAATGTGGCACCGGCGACGATCCTTCGCCTCTCCCCAGTGTTTTGACGTGATGGGACGCGTCGCGAGCGCTCGCGCGTCCTTCGCGGCCCACACGGCCGAGACGGCCGTGCCACGTGAATCACGCGGGTCACGCCCCTCAGCGACTTCGCACGATCGCGTCGACGAGGCCGTCGATGTTGAAGGTCTCGGCCTGCACGGCGGGCGTGTGGCCGAGGCCCTGCAAGGTCTGGGTCGTGATCGGGCCGATGCTGGCGAACTTCACCCCGTCGAGCAGTACTTTCGATTCCGGTCCGAGCAGTTGCAGGAAGTTCTTCACCGTGCTGCTGCTGGTGAACGTGATCCAGTTCACCGAACCGTCACGCAACGCGTCGATCAGGTGCGGCGGGAGCGCGTCGACAGTCTTCGTCTCGTAAACCGCGACGTCCGCGACCTCCGCGGCGCCGGCCTCGACGAGCTTTTCGCGGAGCACCGGCCGGGCGATGTCGGCGCGGAGCAGGACGAAGCGATTTTCCCGGACCTCGCCACGCGCGATCAGTTCGTCGGCGAGGGCCTCGGCGACGAAACTCTTCGGACACAGGTCGACGCGGATGCCGAGATGCGCCTCCACCGCCCGACTCGTCGCGTCCCCGATCGCGGCGACTTTCGTGCGAGCAAAGGCTCGGGCGTCGAGGCCGAGGTCGAAGAGGCGCTGCTTGGTATGAACGACACCATTCGCGCTGGTAAAGACGAGCCAAGTTTTCCCACTCTCCCCCTTGGGGGAAAGGGTCGGGGTGAGGGGGAGGCTATCACCGCGCGACTCGCGCACCGGCGCAGAACGGACCTCGCTCGTCGCGTCGTCGCGTATCCGAGCAACTCGATCCGCCGCGTTCTCCCCCTCACCCCAACCCTCTCCCCCTTGCCGGAGAGAGAGCAGAACCCGATCGACCTCGCTCCAATCCTTCGGCGGGACGATCTCGATCGTCGGGGCTTCGATCACGTTCGCGCCGAGTTGTTCCAGCCGCTCGCTGAGTTCGCTCGCCTGCTGGCGGGTTCGCGTGACGACGATCGTCCGGCCGAACAGTGGCCGCGACTCGAACCAGTTGATCGACTCGCGCGTCTGCACGACCCGGCCCACGATCGTGATCGCCGGCGCGCCGACCTTTTCGCGCTCGACCGTTTCCACGATCGTGCCCACGGTGGCGACGACGGTCCGCTGCTTCGCGTGCGTGCCCCACTGAATGGTCGCGGCGGGCGTGTCGGGGCTCATGCCGTGTTCGACCAGCCGCTTCGTGATGCGCGGCAGCGCCTTCACGCCCATGTAGAACGCGACGCACGGGAGCCTGGCGATCGCGGACCAGTCGAGGTCCGACGAACCCGCCGCCTGCCCGCGCGCCTTCGCCTCGTCGTCGCGGAATTCTTCTTCCTTCTCGTGTCCGGTGATCAGCGTGAAACTGGAATTGAAATCGCGGTGCGTGACCGGAATGCCCGCGTACGCGGGCGCCGCGATGGCGGCGGTGATGCCGGGCACGACCTCGAACGGCACGCCCGCGTTCGCGAGGGCTTCGCACTCCTCGCCGCCGCGGCCGAAGATGAACGGGTCGCCGCCCTTGAGTCGGACAACGCGCTTGCCGTGCTCGCCCTCGCGGGCCTTGTCGATCAAGAGCGCGTTGATGTCTGCCTGCGTCATCGAATGGTGCGCGGACCGTTTTCCGACGTAGACGACCTCGGCCCGGGGGCAATAACTCAGCAGCCTCGGGTTCGCGAGCGCGTCGTAGACGACCACGTCCGCCTGCTCCAGTAATCTCGCCCCTTTCACGGTGAGCAGGCCCGGGTCTCCCGGACCCGCGCCGACGAGGCTGACGAACGCGCGCGACGATTGGGCAGAGGGTGCGGACATTTCCGAATCTTTTATCCAGGTAATCTAATCGCTTTGGTTGGCCGATGCTCTAACCAGCCGCGGTGTTCGGACGTTGCGATCCGGATCGCCGGCGGCGGAGACAGGTTACGCCAAAGCGGTCTCGAACGCGACGAGCGGCCGAGACGTTTCGAGGCACGGACGCGGGCGTCGGGACGCAGGCAACGAGCAGGAGAACGGACCATGGTAGCCCTTCTGAATACGCCGTCGCCCATGCGACTGACCGACGCCGCAGAAGCCGACGCCCGTGAACGCCGGATGTTCCCGCGCAAGGAAACGCACAGCCGCGTGGAAGGGATGCGCCTCGACCACTCGCTGGGCGCCCGACGTGAGCCGCACTTGAGCCTGGCACTGCGCGACATCAGCGTCGGCGGGTGTTCCGCGATGAGCCAGGTCCCCGTCGAGGCGGGCGAGCGGCTGAGCCTCTTCTTCCCGCCGCAGGGTTCGCGCCGCGGCTGGGACGCCAGCGGCCGCGTCGTACGCTGCGACCCCAGCGCCCTCGGCTTCCGCGTGGCGGTTGAGTTCGACAAGCTCCCGATCGCCGCCTGAGTCACGCGAAGCATCCGTCATTCGTCAAGCCTCGCCGGCTGCGCTTGATTGCGCGGCTAGCCGGAGTTGACCAGCGCCCGTGGACCTCGTCCGCGGGCGCTTTTGTTTCCCGGCCGAATCGAAGCGCGCGGCGCCTGGATCCTGTTTCGAACGACCGCTGCGTTTTCGGTTGAAGACGAAGACTGAGGCACCGATGGTCGACCCCGCTCATGGTGGGTTCGTTCCGCACGCCGACAACTCGCGCGACCGAATGAGACATCTTGCGACGTGGCGCGACCCCATGGGACGTTTTCGAGACGCGTTGGGTTCGTTCCGCACACCTGGGTCGTCGACGTGCAACCGGATGCAACGCCATGCAACAGTATGCAACCGCGTGCAACCAATAGCCCAGTTTGAAGTTCGTTCTGTACGCACCCTCCAGGTGCGACCGAATGCGACGTTTTGAGACGAGGCGCAACCGAATGCGACCTCTCGAGACGTGGTGGGTTCGTTTCGCACACCGCCTCTTCCATAAGCCCACGGATTCATCCGTGGGACAAAACGACTTGGAAATCGCAGCACCCCGTCCCACGCATGAATGCGTGGGCTTGTCGAAGCGGTCTCCCGACGACGACGGGTTCCTTTCGTACGTTCAGCTATCCGACATGCAGACCCCGACTCCTTGATCCGTAGCTTCAATTGAACGGAGGGTGCTTTCGTCCAGCGTTCAGCGTTTCTCCAAATCGAACCGAGGAGCGTTTTCGTCTCGCCAGATATCGTCCGTTCCGGCTCACCAATTAACCCCCGCTATTCCGCCGGTTCGGCGAGGAGCTTGGGGATGAGTTCGCCCATGTTCTCGCGGCCCTCGACGGTCCGCAGCACGCCCTTGCGGTCGATGAGGAACATCACGGGGATCGCGATGATGCCGTGCTTTTCCGAAAGCGGGTGCATCTCCTTTTTCTCGCCGGCGGCGGCGTCGAAAAGGGTCGGCCAGACGAGGTCGGCGTTCTCCTTGAGGAAACCGGTCAGGGCGCTGGCGGAATAGTCGTTGGAGACGCCGACGACTTCGAGCCCCTTGTCGTGGTACTTCTTGTACGTCTCTTTCAGGTGGGGCAGCTCTTCGAGGCACGGGACGCACCACGTCGCCCAGAAGTCGACGAGGATCACCTTCCCCTTCCAGTCCGCCGTCGTGAACGGCTTGCCGTCGACGAGCGTGCCGGCGAGGACGATCGGCTTGTTCTCGAACCCCTTCTGGATCTTGCGCGCCTCGACCTGCGTCAGCACGTTCTCCGTCAGCGGCCCGGGCGGCGTCGCCTTGGCGAGTTTGATGAGCTGGTCGGTCACCGCGTCCGACGCCGAGGGATGGATCAGGAAAATGCCCGCCGTGAAATCGACGGCGATGTTCGGCTGCGACTCCTTCAAAAACTTCTCGAGGTCGCCGACGACCTTCAACTGATCCGGCTCCTTCTCGGCGACCCAGAACGCGGCGATCAATTGCTCGCCGCGGCCGAGCGCGGACTCGATCGGGTCCTTGCTCGCGGCCCGCGTCGCCGCCCGCTCCTTCGCGGCGGGGTCGCCGAACGCGATCAGCAGCGGCTCGGTCTGGATCCGCTGCACCAGGATCGAATCGGCGAGCGCCTCGGGCGACATCGCCTCCCCGCCGCCGCGGGCGGCGAGTTCGTCGAGCAAGGCCATCGACTTCTGGATCGCCGGCACGGCCTTGGCGGCGAGCTTTTCCCGCGCCGCCGGGTCGCGCAGCACGCCGCGGTCGGGCAGCATCTCCTGCACCGCCCGATCGGCCTCGACGAATTCGAGCGTGACCTGCTGCTGGGTGCGGCCGGTCGTCGGCGCCGATGTCGGCGACGTCGCCGCCGGCGCCATCGCGGGCGCCGTCGTCGCCTGCGCACGCGCGAGCATCGCCGGCGCGAGTCCCGCCGACAGGGCGAACATCACGGCCAGCGTCCGGCGTGCGGACCGAGCGGATTTGCGGGGAAGGGGTTGGGCTGTCTTCATGGGCGAGTCGACTTTCTGTTAACAGGTTGATTCAGTGCCGGTTCGTCCAAGGCTGGCACGCCGGGCCGTTCTCCGATACTACAATGACCCCGATGGCCGATCACGCCCCGAAAGCCGCGCAGCCGCTCGAGTATTCCCCGGACGATTTCCGGATGACCGTCGGCGAGCACCTGGAAGAACTGCGCAAACGGCTCATCCTGGCGATCATAGGCTTCGGCGTCGCGCTGGGCATTTGCCTCTGGTTCGGCACGGACGTGATGCGCATTTTTTGCCAGCCGCTGGTCGACGTGCTGCGGAATCACGACCTGCCGCCGCAGTTGATCAACCGGGACATTTCCAGCCCGTTCGTGGTCTACATCAACATCAGCCTGCTGTGCGCGCTCGTGCTGGCCAGCCCGTGGATCGTCTGGCAGTTCTGGCTGTTCGTCGCGGCGGGGTTGTACCCGCACGAGCGCAAGGCCGTCACCCGCTACGTGCCGCTGAGCATCGGACTCCTCGTCGTCGGCGTGTTGTTCGTCTACTTCGCCGTGCTGCCGATGACGCTCGAATTCTTCCTCGGGTTCGGCCTGGCGATCCCGCAGGCGGACTTCAACACCAAGAGCCCCACCGCCCGCGTCGTGCCCGCGCCGACTACGACTGCGTCGACCGCGCCCACGACCGCGCCGAGCACGCAGCCCGCCGCGATCATGTTCCCCCGCTTTCCCGTACTGGACGGCGACCCGCTCAATCCGCCGGAGGGGAGCTACTGGTACAACACCGCGGACCGCAGCCTGCGCACGTTCGTCGACGGCTCGGTGCGGACGGTGCTGCTCATCTCGCCGAGCCTGGTGACGCCGCAGGTCGATCTGGCCGAGTACATCGACCTCGTCTTCGGCATGGTGGTGCTGTTCGGCCTCAGCTTCCAGTTGCCGCTGGTGGTGATGGCCTTGTGCAAAGTCGGCATCGTCGAGCAGCAGGCGCTCAAGGACGCGCGGAAGTACGTCTACTTCGCGCTCGCCGTCCTCGCCGCCGTGATCACCCCCGGCGACGTGATCACCGCCAGCATCGCGCTGATGATCCCCCTATGCCTCCTCTACGAACTCGGCATCTGGCTCGGCCGATCGAGTCCGGAGGAGTCGGCGACGTAATCGCGGTCGCGATCAAGATTGTGATCGCGACGCCGGGGTCGCATCCCGACGGGGGTTCGCGGAGCACCCGACGGCCGGAGCGCAATCCGCCTTCGAAACCGCCACCAAAGCCCACGGCTCCGCCGTGGGTCGGTCCGCTCCCACTTCCCCCGAACGATCCGCACAACCGTTACGCCCGGACCCGATCCCACATTCGCACGGCACCGCGACTCCGCGCCGCGCCCCCGCGTGATCCGACGACGAGTACACTGCCGGCCGTGCTCTCCAAAATGCATTCGTTCATCCTGACCGGCATCGACGCGATCGATTGCGAGGTGGAGGTCGACGTCGCCAACCGGGGCGTGGAGAAGGTGGTGCTCGTCGGCCTGCCGCAGGCGGCGGTGAAGGAGAGCATCGACCGCGTCCGCCGGGCGATCATCAACTGCGGCTACGCGTTCACCGCGCACGCGTCGCTGATCAACCTCGCCCCCGCCGACGTGAAGAAGGAAGGCCCGTCGCTCGACCTGCCGATCGCGCTGGGGCTGCTGCGGGCGACGAACTACATCCAGTCGGACGTGGCGAAGGACTTTCTGATCGCCGGCGAACTCGCGCTCGACGGCCGGGTCCGCAAGATCAAGGGCACACTTTCGTTGGCATTGCTGGCGAAGCAACGCAAGCTGCGCGGCGTGATCATCCCCGCCGAAAACGCCCGCGAGGCGGCGGTCGTGGAGGGCGTCGAGGTCTATCCCGTCGGCTCGCTCACGCAGGCGGTGTCGTTCCTGAACGAGCAACTCCCGCTCGAACCGTTCGAGCTCGACGGCGAAGCCTACCAGGCATCGCAGCTCGCGCCGCCGCTCGATTTCGCGGACGTGCGCGGGCAGGAGTCGGTGAAACGCGCGATCACGATCGCCGCGGCCGGTTCGCATAATCTATTGATGATCGGCCCGCCCGGCACGGGGAAGACGATGCTCGCGCAGCGCATCCCCGGCGTGCTGCCGCCGCTGAGCCGTGCCGAATCGCTCGAAACCACGCGGATTTATTCCGCGCTCGGCCTGCTACCGGACGGCGTCGCCCTGATGGACCAGCGGCCCGTCCGCACGCCGCACCACAGCGCGACCGCGCAGGCCCTCATCGGCGGCGGGTCGATCCCGCGGCCGGGCGAAGTGTCGCTCGCGCACAACGGCATCCTGTTCCTCGACGAGCTGCCCGAGTTCAGCCGGTACGTGCTCGAGACGCTGCGCCAGCCGCTCGAAAGCGGCGAGGTGACGATCGCCCGCGTGCACGGCTCGATCAAGTTCCCCGCCCGCTTCATGCTCGTCGGTGCGACCAATCCCACCGCCAGCGGCTACACGCCGACCGACACGCGGGCCCGCGACAAGTACCTCGGCAAACTCAGCGGCCCCCTACTCGACCGCATCGACATCCACGTCGAAGTCCCCGCCGTCGGCTACCGCGAACTGACGGGAAAAACGCCCGGCACCACGACGGAAATGATCCGCGCGAAAGTGCTCGCCGCGCGAGGGGTCCAGTCACGCCGCTTCCGCAACGGCCTGACCACGAACGCCGCGATGGACAGCAAGCTGCTCCGCCAGCACGCGGACCTAAGCGACGCATGTCTGCTGATGATGAAACAGGCGATGGACGAACTGGGCCTGAGCGCCCGGGCCTACGACAAGGTCCGCCGCGTCGCCCGCACGATCGCCGACCTGGAGGGGAGCAAGGACATCAACGAAATGCACTTGGCGGAGGCGGTGCAGTATCGGCTACTGGATCGGAAGTTCTGAATTGCTCGGGCGGAACCGTAGGGCGGACTTGTCCGCCGCCCTGAAATCCGGCGGATAAATCCGCCCTACGATTCGGCTCCGACAAGTTTGCGATTGCCTTGGGCGAAACCGGATCAAATAGATCGCGGCTGAGGTTGACTTCCGTGCAGAATCGAGAGCACCCTCACCTACTTTGCGGTCTCGTCGACGTGGTAATGGACGGCGGGCATTCCTACGACTCGGCATTGACGCGCTTGAGCAACTGCTCCCGCACCGTCTGCCATGGAACGCCTTCACCTCGACTGAGCTCCGCCAAGCCGGTTTCGATCGACCGGACTTCCGCCTCGCTCAGTTCGTCGTCCAACGACTCGTCCTCGGCCCGCATGCGGGCGACGGCGGCGTTTACAGCCTCTTCGGCAGACGCATATTCGCCGGCACGAACGGTAGTCTCGACGAATTTCGCGAGTTCATCTTTCAACTCGATCTTCATGCGGTCTCCGTGCGGAAAGCCTATCAAATCCGCGCACGAACACGAGACAAATCCGTGACGGTCACAGCGCCTTCAGCAGCACCTTCACCACGCGGTTCAGTCCGCTCTTGGCGTTGTGGACGAAGGCCTGGAAGATCTTGTTTGTGACGGTCATGAACTCTTCCATGCTCGCGAGGCGCTGGCGGGTGAGCTGGACGTCCTCGCGCTTGGCGACGGACTTGCCGATCGTCGCCTCGTCGAGCATCTGCTGGCACTGGCGGATCGTCTCCAGCACCGGGTCCATCTCGCGACGCTTGCGCTCGGTGGCGATGATGCTGAACATCTCCCACACGTCGCCGAGGCTTTCGAAGTATTCTCTACGTTCGCCACGCTTGTGCATCCGGCGGATGATGCCCCAGTCGCACAGCGCCCGCAGGCTCATGCTCGCGTTGCCGCGGCTGATGTTCAGCCGCTCCATCACGTCGTCCGTGCACAGCGGCTGGCCGGTGATGTAGAGGAACGCGTGGATCTCCGCCATCGTGCGGTTGATACCCCACGTCTGCCCCATCTCCCCCCAGCGGCGGATGAAGTTGTCCTGAGCGCCTCGCAGGTGCTGCTCCACGGGCGGAACGGTCGGCGTCAAACGATCGGCTTCGAGGGTCGGCATAATCATTCTCCTGTTTCAGTACTTACTGAAATCATAGCGTCGTCTGGGCGAGATTTGGAAGTTTCAGTCTTATTGAAAACTTCGAAAGGTGACTGGTGAAGGTTTCAAGAGGAACACGAATCGACACGAATCTGCACGAATTAGAAACGGAGCCGCAGATGCACGCGGATGAACGCGGATAACAAGAAGAAGAAGAAGCAAAACGCTGTTTGGACTTCCCCACGAATGGTGGGCGCGACGGGCGGACAGGATAATGACTGTCCCAAAGGAGCATTCACCATGGCACGACGGAAGTTCAATCGGGAGTTCAAGGTCTCGGCGGTCCAGCTGGTCAACCACCAGGGCTACAGCGTCGCCGAGGCGGCCAAGAGCCTGGGCGTCGACCCGAACAGCCTGCGGGGGTGGGTCAAGCAGTTCGCGGGCGAGGCGGGGGCGGCGCCCAAGGGCGAAGGGGCCGTCCAGGCCGAGTTGCGGCGGCTGCGGAAGGAGAACGCGCGGCTGCTGATGGAGCGGGACATCCTAAAAAAAGCGGCGGCGTTCTTCGCGAAGGAGCCGTCGTGAAGTTCGCGTTCATCGAGGAACACCTGACGCAGTTCCCCGTCGGCGCCAGCTGCGCGGTGCTGGGCGTGAGCCGCTCGGGGTACTACGCCCGGCGTGGCCGGCCGGCGAGCGCGCGGTCCGAACGCCGGGAGGAACTGGCGCTCAAGATCACGGCCGTCCACGCGGAGAACCGGCGGGTCTACGGCAGCCCGCGGGTGTACCAGGTCCTCAAGGCGCGGGGCGAACGCGTCTGCGAGAACACGGTGGCCGACGTCATGCGGGAGCGGGCGATCCGGGCCAAGGGCAGGAAGAAGTTCGTGCCCAGGACGACCGACGACGGCGACCACGGCATGCCCGTGGCGCAGAACGTGCTGGACCGACAGTTCGAGGCGGAGCTGCCGGGCCGGAAGTGGGCGGCGGACATCACGTACGTCCCCACCGACGAGGGGTGGCTGTACCTCGCCGGGGTGATCGATTTGTGCTCGCGGAAGGTCGTCGGCTGGAGCATGGCCGACCACATGCGGACGGACCTGGTGACCGACGCGCTGGCGATGGCGGTCGAGCGTCGCAAGCCCGGCGAAGGATTGCTGCACCACTCGGACCGGGGCAGCCAGTACGCGAGCGAGGACTACGTGCGCATGCTACGGTCACACGGGATGACGGCGAGCATGAGCGGCCGGGGCGAGTGCTGGGACAACGCGCCGGCCGAGAGCTTCTGGGCGACGCTCAAGACCGAGCTGGTCCACCACGAGCGCTACGCCACCCGCGAGCAGGCCCGGGCGTCGATCTTCGAGTACGTCGAGGTGTTTTACAATCGCGAACGGCTGCACAGCGCGTTAGGCTACAAGAGCCCCGAAGCGTTCGAGGCGAGCCTCAATTAAGCATGCCGTCGCGCCCACCGTTCGTGGGGAAGTCCACATGTCTCTTCTCTCTTATCCGCGTTCATCTGCGTTTATCCGCGGCTCCTTCTGCTTTTGTTTGTGGCGATTCGTGCGAATTCGTGTCGATCCGTGCTCCGCATTTCGCATTGATGCGCAAGTGGGTCGTCGCACTACGTCGGTTCTTGCACGAGGCGGGCGTAGGGCGCGTAACCTTTGCAGAGGGCGTAGGAGTCGGCGGGCGTGTATTGGGGGTGGCGCTGCATGGCGCGGAGCAGGCGTTCGAGGCCGGCCATGCGCCAGCGGTAGTGGCGGATGCCGTCGAGGTCGAGGAGGACGGGCAGCGGGCCGGAATCGCCGGGGCCGGGGAAGACGATCCAATTCGTGCTCTTGGCGTCGAAGTGGGTGAAGCCGAGCATTTCGATCCGGCGCAGGACCCGGCCGACGCGCGTGAAGAGTCGGCCGCGGTTTTTCGGGTCGAGCGCGTCGAGGTCGATCTGGGCGAGCACGTCGCCGGGGATGCGCTCGAAGACGATCAGCATGTCGGTCGCGTAGCCGAGGAATTTCTTTTCCATCACGAGCATCGGCCACTCGACCGGCACGCCGCGGACGGTCATCTTCCACGCCTTCGTCCAGACGCGACGGACGCGCGAGGGGCGGAACAGGTCGGTGATGTAGCGGATCAGCTTGTTGCGCTTGGGCCGCTTGACGACGACTTCGATCGATCGGCCCTGCAGGGTGATCTCGGTGAGCATGACGTCGCCGCTCGAATCCTGCTTGAGGTACTCGACGCGGCCTGACCGGACGCGTTCCAGCAGGGTCGGCCAAAGGTCGCGCCACTCGGCCTCGGTCGGGCTGAGCCGGCTCGCGAGGGACCAGGGGACGGGATACGCGGCGGTCTTCGTGAACAGGCCGCGCCAACCGTCCCCTTCGAGCCGGCCGGCGAAGTCGCCGTCGCGCTCGGCGCTTTTGACGGCCTGCTTTCCAGCACAGTGGGATCCGAAGCTTGGAATTCACGTGACTTGAAGTCGCGGC
>JADMIO011227367.1_pt1 | contig 13101 bp, 11 predicted proteins | sample 8958161 | NCBI WGS metagenome assembly JADMIO01 (sample SAMN16585339, study PRJNA669376) | soil metagenome | isolation source: Crop rotation soil | place: USA: Cullars Rotation, Alabama | collected 2011 | reverse complement strand
CGCGACAACTTGTCCACGTGGAATTCTAAGCTTAGGATCCCAATGTGCTGGAAAGCAGTCGGCCTGGCAGAGGCCGCCGGTCTGGAGCGCCTGTATGACGCGCAGCGTCTCGTCGGCCGAGCGCCCGACGTTGAGGTCGTGGATGACGGCGTAGCGGAGCGTCCCCTCCGGGTCGATGACGAAGAGGCCGCGGAGCGCGACGCCCTTGTCCTCGATGAGCACGCCGTAGTCGCGCGCGACCGCCTTCGTGATGTCGGACGCGAGCGGGTACTTCAAGCCCTCGACGCCGCCCTTGTCGCGCGCCGTCTTGAGCCAAGCGCGGTGCGAGTGAACCGAGTCGGTCGAGACGCCGATGACGTTGGCGCCGATGCCCTCGAAGTCCTCGTAGCGGTCGCTGAAGCTCGTTAGCTCCGTCGGGCAGACGAAGGTGAAGTCGAGCGGGTAGAAGAGCAGCACGAGCCACTGCCCTTTGTAGTCGGAGAGCTTCACGTTCTCGTTCAGCTTCTCGATGTTCTTAGTCGAAGGCATGTCGAAATCCGGCGCTGCCTGTCCGACCTTTGCTTCTGCCATGTTCGTAATCTTCCTTCCGTTGGTCTTTGAAAAGAGCCTGTGCCGACAGGCGCGGCCTTCAACTTCGCGGCGCGCCCGAGAAAACTTTCGCGGCCCGCGCCCTCAGCTCGTCGCCTGACAGTCGGGGCACAGCCCGACGAGCGTCAGGTGAATCGACTCGGGCTTGAAGCGCGAGCGTCGGGCGGCGGCGCGGATGAGTTGCGGCGTCTCTTTGAGGTCGAAGTCGACGAGCTTGCCGCAGCGCGAGCAGACGGCGTGGTCGTGCCGGGCGGTCTCTCGGTCGTAGCGGCTCGAACCCTTGCCGAAGTTGATCTCGCGCACGAGCCCCGCCTCTTTGAGATATTTGAGGGAGTTGTAGACGGTGGCGAAGCTGATCGAGGGAAGCTGACGGCGCGCCGCCTCGAAAATCTCGTTCGCCGTCAGGTGCTCCGCCGACTCCGCGACCACGCGGAGCACGGCCTGCCGCTGCGGCGTCAGCGCCCTCGGGGCGCCGCCCTGATCTCCCTTACCCGCCATAATTTTTTCCTGCTACTAAAGTGGAATTAGAATAATTCTAAATCGCCCGTTTGTCAAGTGCGTCGAGTTTGCGGCCGGAGGTTAGAGCTTCGGGCGGCGCTCGACGAAGTCGAGGAGGGCGCGGACGTAGTCGGGGAAGCGCGGGCATGCGACGCCGTGCGGGGCGAGGAGGGCCGTCGAGCGCGCGGTGTCGTAGGTCTGGTCGAGGAAGAAGTAGGGGACGGCGACGCGCGGCAGGCCCGAGACCTTTTCGTTGAGCGGCAGGTTGAGCGTCGTCCGCACCACGGGCGCGGGGACGGTGAAGAGCGAGTCGCGTCCGGCGAGTTCGCGCGAGATGACGTCGAAGAGTTCCTCGGTCGTGAGCGGCGCGGGGTCTGCGAGCTGGACGGTCGCGCCCGCCGCCCGGTCGTCCGAGGCGAGCGCGGCCACCGCCTCGACGACGAAGTCCACGGGGACGACGTTCAGGCGCACGTCCCGGTTGCCGATGTTGGCGAGCGAGAGCGCCCACGGGAACTTGCGCAGGTAGTTGATGAGGTAGTAGACGCCGTCGTACTTCGCGGTCTCGCCCGTGCGCGAGTCGCCGCAGACGACCGAGGGGCGGTGGATGGTGACGGGAAGCCCGCCCTTGAGCGCGTCCACTTCGAGTTCCGCGAGGTACTTCGTCTCCTCGTAGTGATTGCGGAAGCCCGCCGTGTGGCGCAGCTCGGTTTCGAGTATTCGCCCCGTGCGGCGCCCCGCGACGTAGCAGGTCGAGACGTAGTGGTAGCGGCGCAGCCTCGCGAGCCCCCGCGCGAAGCGGTTGACGTTGCGCGTGCCCTCGACGTTGACGCGTTCGCCGAGTTCGCGCCTCACCGCAAGGTCGTAGACGGCCGCGAGGTGAAAGACTGCAGTCGCCTCGCTACGCGCCTCTTCCGAGTCCGACGCGGACAGGCCCAAGTCTTCGCGCGTGATGTCGCCCTCCATGACGCGGAAGCCTTCGGGATTCGCGCCCGTCTGTTCGGCGATGCGCGCTATCTCTTCTCGGGCGCGCGCGGCGAACGCGGGCTGCACGAGCAGTTGGAAGCGCGCCCCTTCGCGCGCGAGGCGCTCGACCAGCCGCCCGGCGATGAAGCCGGGGAAGCCCGTCACGAAGAATGTCTCGTCGGATGGCATCGTGTGGGAGGGTCGGAAGCGTAAGTGCGCGGGCGTCGATTTCGGACGCGTAAGCGCGCGGTCGGGCGCGCGGCTTCGTCGTCGCTGTTTACTGCGGGAGCTTCTCCTTCTTCTTTGTCACGACCCAGCGGCCTTTGACCCTCTTCTTCGTCGTCACCAGCACGTAGCCTTCGGGCGCGCCGCCCCAAGAGGTCGCGTCCTCGACGACCTTCTCGACGAGGACGGGGCGGTTGTTGACGACGGCGAAGACTGCCGTCTCGTGGTAGCAGCAGCCGGACTTGGAGTAGGCAGTCAGGCGCTTCTTCTTCGGCTCGGGGAAGAAGAGGCCGAGGTAGGGCGACTCGGTCAGCCGCGACATCCCTCGGCTCTCGACGAACTTTCCGGAACGCCTATCGAAGAGGAAGACGTTGTAGGAAGGGCCGCCGTAGCCGCCCTCGCGCCCGTTGCAGACGGCGAGGTCTTCGTGGCCGTCGAAGTTGTAGTCGCCGCCGACGAAGCTGTACTCCTCCGCGTAGAGGCCGCGCGGGTTGTCGCCCGTCTCGTCGTTGTGCTCGACGGTGTCGCCGTGTATCTCGACCTTCGGCAGTCTCAAGGACTGAAGCGGCGACGCCTCACCCTTCCTGTAGATGCGTATGAGCGCGGGGCCGCACGTCTGCCCTTCGTCGTCGCATTTCGAAACGTTCACCGTCAGTTCGTAACCGCGCAGCGCGTTCTTTACTTTCAACGTCTCCTGCGCGGACGCGGCGCTCGCGCCGAGCACGAGCAGCAGCGCCGCCAGCAACGTCTTAACGTGAGACTTCGTCGGGTTGAAGTTCATTGTCTTCCGTCTTCACTGCGACGTGACGAGTTCGACGAGCGTGCGGACGCCGGTTCCACTCGCGCCCTTGGGGGCGTAGGACGTGGGCGCGTCGTACCAGGCCGTACCCGCGATGTCTAGGTGAACCCACGGCGTGTCGCCCGCGAACTTCGAGAGCAGCAGCGCGGCCGCGGTCGCGTCGGGACGCCCGCCGTAGTTCTTGAAGTCGGCGATCATGCTCTCGATGCGCTTCTTGTAGTCGTCCGTGACGGGCATGCGCCAAGCGGGCTCGCCCGAAGTGTGCGCGGCGGCGAGCACGCGGCCCGCCCACTCGTCGTCGTTCGAGAAGAGCCCCGTTCGGTGAGAGCCGAGCGCGACGATGATGGAGCCCGTCAGCGTCGCGAGGTCTACGATGCGCGTCGCGCCGAGGTGCTTGGCGTAGGCGATGCCGTCAACGAGGACGAGGCGCCCTTCGGCGTCGGTGTCAACGCACTCGATGGTCGGGCCGGCGAAGGTGCGTATCACGTCGCCGGGCTTGATGGACTTGCCCGAGGGCATGTTCTCGGCGGCGGGGACGACCGCGACGACGCGCCGGTTCGGTTTGAGTTGTGCGATGGCGCGCAGCGCGCCGAGCGCCGCGGCGCCGCCTGCCATGTCGGACTTCATCTCGTACATGTCGAGGCCGTGCTTGATGGAGATGCCGCCCGTGTCGAACGTGATTCCCTTCCCGACGAAGGCCCACAGCTCGTCCTCTTCGGACGCGCCCTCCGGCTCGTAGCGCAGGACGATGAGCGCGGGCTCCTGCTCCGACCCCTGCCCGACGCCCGCGAGCCCGCCCATGCCGCGCGCGCGAATCTCTTCGACGCCCAGCGATTCGACGAGCAGCCCGACCTCTCTCGCCATCTGCGCCGCGCGAAGCGCGAACTCGATGGGCGGCAGGCTCAGTCCCGGCTCGTCGGCGAGCGTGCGCGCCCAGTTCACAGACTCCGCGACGACGCGCGCGCGTTCGAGTTCTTCGGACGCGCCTTCGCCGAACGCGCCGACCAGCGTTAACTGTTCGAGCCGGCGCGCGTCCTCTTCATCCTTCTTCTGATAGAAGCCGTTGTCGTAGAGCCCTAGGTGCGCGCCTTCGGCGAGGGCACGAACTGCGCGTCTCGCGTCGAGGCCCGCGTCGGGCGCGACGAAGTGCAGCGCGCGCGTCTGCCGCGCGGCGCGGACGGCCGAGGCGGCCGCGCGCCTGAGCGTCGAGGCGTCGGCGTCCGCGCGCGAGCCGAGGCCGACCAGCAGCACGCGGAGCGCGCCGCCGCCCGCGTCCGTCCCGCCCGCGCCGCTTCCCTCGCCCGCGGCGTGGAGCGTGAGCGTCGTCTCCTCTTCGCCGCGGAACTCGCCGGACGCAGTGACGCGCTCGCAGAGTTTGCGCAAGGCGGCGCCGAGCTTGTCGGCCGCGCCCACGCGCGGTTCGTCGGAGAAGACGCCGACGGCGATTGTCTCCGCGGAAGGTATTGAAGTTGGGAGTGCGGCGGCCGTTTCGACCCGAAGGCTCGTCTCTCTGCTCATCGTGAGTTTCTTTTTGAAAGTCGTGTTGTTTCGCCCTTAGCGCCACGAGTATAATCTGAAACTCGCGGCACGGCCTAGCTGACAAACTCCCGAAACAGAAGGAAGGAAGCGAACCCGATGGCATTCGACGGCCCACGCACGCGCGCGCTGCTCGCCGCGCTACTGCTCGCGCTCGCGGCCCTCGCGCCGCTCGCACGCGCGCAGGACACGAGCGCCTGCACCGTCCGCGTGACGCTCTTGCAGGTCAACGACGTCTACCGCTTCACGCCCGGCCCGCACGGAGGCGGCCTCGCGCGCGTCTCGACGCTGCGGAAGACGATCATGAAGGAGTCGCCCAACGCGCTCTTCCTGCTCGCGGGCGACACCATCTCGCCTTCGGTCGAGTCCATCACGTACAAGGGCCAGCAGATGATAGACGCTTGGAACCAGTTGGGGCTCGACTACTCCGTGTTCGGCAACCACGAGTTCGACTACGGCGACGCGGAGCTTTTGAAGCGCATTCAGGAATCGAGATTCAAGTGGCTCGGCGCGAACGTTGTCAGCGCGAAGACCGGCAAGACCTTCGCCTCCACTCCGCTCTTCGACGTGCGCGAGTTCTCGGGCGTGAAGGTCGGCATCTTCGGCATCACGCTGCCCGAGACGAAGACGACCTCGAAGCCGGGGCCGGACACGGAGTTCCGCGACCCTTGCGAGACGGCGCGCGCCGTCGTCCCGCAGATACGCGCGGCGGGCGCGCAGACAATCGTCGCGCTCACGCACCTCGCTCTCGCGCAGGACAAGGCGCTCGCGCGCTGTGCCGTGGAGGCCGGCGCGAAGATAGACGTCATCATCGGCGGCCACGAGCACACGCTCTTACAGTCAGCCTCGGGCGGCACGCCCATCTTCAAGATGACGGCCGACGCGCGCGAGCTTGGGCAGATAGACCTCAACATCAACCCGGCGACCGGCAAGGTCGAGTCTATCGACTGGAAGGTCATTCCGGTTGACGACAGCGTGAAGGACGACCCGGACTTCGCGCCCGTCGTCGCCAAGTACGAGAAGCTGACGAAGGAGCTGGCGACTCCGGTCGGCCGCACGAGCGTAGAACTCGACGCGCGCAGCGCGACCAACCGCAACGAGGAGACGAACATCGCCGACTTCATCACCGACGCGTACCGGAAAGAGGCCGGCGCCGACGTGGCGCTCCTCAACGGCGGCTCGATACGCGCCGACGACGTGCTGCAACCGGGCGAGCTGACCGTGCGCGACGTGCTCTCGATACTCCCCTTCGGCAACGAGCTGGTGAAGATCGAAGTGACGGGCGACACGCTGCTGAAGGCTCTCGAACACGGCGTGAGCCTGACCGGCCCCGGCGCGGAGCCCGGCCGCTTCCCGCAGGTCTCGGGGCTGCGCTACTCTTTCGACGCGTCGCGCCTGCCCGGCGCGCGCATTAAAGAAGTGACGGTCGGGGGCAAGCCACTCGACCCGAAGAAGACTTACACCGTCGTCACCTACGCATACCTCGCGGGCGGCGGCGACGAGTACGCGGTGCTGAAGGGGAGCAAGAGCCTCCCGCTGGCGTCGAAGCTCTCCGACTCGGACGTGCTGCGCCGCGCCATCCAGGCGGCCGGCACCATCGCGCCGCAGAAGGACGGCCGCATCACGCGCCTCGACAGGCCCGGCGGGACTGACGAGCCTTGCAAGCCCGCGGCCCGGCCGACGCCGACGCCGTAGCGGTCAGAACCGCCTGCGGTAGCGGGCGGGTGCGCGTTGCTCTGTCGGCCCCGTTGCGTATGACCGACCCGCCCGCTACCGCAGGCGGTTCTGACTCGTATTATTTATGTTCGACGAAGAAGATTTACACGGGACGGACGCGAGGCTGCGGGCCGCGGAGCTTTTCCGACGCGCCTACGAGGCGCAGACCGAGAAGAACTACGCGGAGGCGGTCGAGCTTTACCGGCGCTCGATTGAAACTTACCCGACCGCCGAGGCGCACACCTTTCTCGGTTGGGTCTACAGCTTCGACGGGCGCTACACCGATGCGATTGACGAGTGCCTGAAGGCCATCAGCGTAGACCCTTCCTTCGGCAACCCCTACAACGACATCGGCAGCTACCTCATCGCGCAGGGCGACCTCTGGACGTGCGTCCGCTGGTTCCGCCGCGCGCTCTCGGCCCCGCGCTACGAGTCCTACGCCTTCCCGCACTTCAACCTCGGGCGCGTCTACGAGGAGCGCCACCGCCCGCTCGACGCCGCGCGCCACTACGGCCACGCGCTCGAAGAGCAGCCCGGCTTCACGCAGGCCGCCCGCGCCCTCCGGCGCGTGCAGGCGCGACTCAACTGATTTCGGAATGCGACTGCGGACTGCGGATTGGAAGAGGATGCCGGACACGCTGCGTCTCGTCCTCCTTCAATCCGCAATCCGCACTCGGCTCACGGGCACTTGATGAGGGTGCCGTTGATGTCGATGGCCGTCGCCTTCGAGAGCGCGCCGGGCAGCGGGAGTTCGCCGCGCGCGCCGATGCTGGCGCGGATGGAGAAGTTGGCGAGGTTCCCAGAGCCGCGCCCCGTCATGAAGCCCTCGTAGTGCGAGGGAGGGTTGCACTGCTCGCAGGAGCGGTGCGTGCCGACGCGGTCGAGCGTCTCGATGCAGCCGCTGAAGAGCACCGCGCCCGCGGGGTTGCGGATGACGAAGTCGCCGATGAAGTCGCCGAAGCCGTCCTTGCGCGCGATGACGCGCCCCTTCGCTTCGAGCACGCTGCCGTTGGGGATGAGCCCGGCGTTCTGGTCGCAGGTCGCGCCGGGGCTGCTGAGCGACACCTTCATCGTCATCGTGCCCTGCATGGTCGTCCCCGTGTCGCAGTTGTAGGAGACGCCGTAGTTCGCGTTGCGCTCCCCGTTGCCCTGCTTGAAGACCTGCCAGAGGCAGCACTTCGTGTCCGAGGGCACGCCCACGCACGTCCTGTCGGGGAACGGCGACTGGAACGGCGCGGGCTCGGCTTCGCCCGCGGGCGCGGCGTTTGTCATGTCGGCGGGCGCCGGGTTGTTTAAGTCCGCGTGCGCGGACTCGGCGGTTGCGTGGGCGGCGGGCGCGTGCGAGGCTGCGTACGCGCCGCAGAAGGCCGCGGCGACGAGCAGCGCGGCGAGGCCGACGACGTATCTGGTTCTCATTTTGTTAGCTCTCCTGGTTTGAGGTTGGTTGAGTGCGCGAGACCGCGAGGAGACGTGCCCGCGCCGGAGAACCCTTTGGACAGGGCGCTAACTTATACCTTTCGGGCGCCGATGGGAAGGAGTTTTCGGCGGCGAAGCCGGTGAGGCGCGCAAGGCGATGACCGCGCACGACGAATATTTTTTATGCTGGGACGCCGGCCCGCGGCGGATGGACGAGTTGTGGGCCGAGGGTTGGAGGCACTTCGGCGCGGTCTTCTTCCGCTACCGCCTCTGGCAGCACGGCGGGCGCTGGCTGACGGTGACGCCGCTGCGCATAGACCTCTCGCGCTTCGAGCCCTCGCGCAGCCAGCGGCGCGTGCTGGCGCGCAACCACGACTTGAGGGTGGAGACGCGCCCGACCGAGATCGTCGCGGAGATGCGCCGCATGTTCCGCCTCCACCGCCTGCGCTTCCGCGAGCAGGTGCCCGAAGCGCTCGACAACTTCATGTCCTACCAGCCGGCCACAGTCCCCTGCCGCAACGAGACGATTCGCGTCTACTCGGGCTCGCGCCTCGTCGCCGCGCACTTCCTCGACGTGGGTGACGAGGCGTCATCCTCCGTCTACTCGATGTTCGACCCCGAAGAGTCGCGCCGCAGCCTCGGCGTCTACACCATCCTGCTCGCCGTCGAGCGAGCGCGGGGCATGGGACAGCGCTACTACTACCCCGGCTACGCCACGCGCGAGCCCTCGCCCTACGACTACAAGAAGAACTTCGCCGGCCTCGAAGAGTTCGACTGGCGTGGCCGCTGGCTGCCGCTCGAAGGGCAGGATTAAGAGGTCTCGTGCTGCTCGATGTCTTCGAGCCCTTTGACGAGTTCCTTGTTGATGCGCATCTTCCGTCGGTTGGCGTCCACGGCGACGTAGATGACCTCGGCCTCAGTCACTTTAATCCTCTCGGACGTGCCGCCGTAACGCTCGGCCTCGACGACGACGCCGACGGTGATGGAGGTCGTGCCTATCTTCGTCACCTTCGCGTAGAAGCTGACGAGGTCGCCGACGAAGACCGGCTGGTGGAAGATGACTTCGCGCATGGCGACCGTTACGAAACGCTCGACGCCCGTGCGCCGGTGCGCCTCGACCGCGCCGGCGATGTCGATGTAGCTGAGGATGATGCCGCCGAAGATCGTCCCCTGCGGGTTCGTGTCGCGCGGCAAAAGCGTGATGCGTATGGCGGGGTCGCCGTATGAGTTCATGCCCGAAGGATGGCGGCGCGCGGCGCGGCCTGTCAACCTGCCGGGGCCATTTTGCCGGCCGGGGCGGGTACAACGTCGGGGCCGTCGGGGACATCCAAACGCTTGCCGTATCAGCAGCAGAGCCCCGCCGCGGCCGGGCGCCGGAAGGTTGTCAGAGGCGGCCACGTCGGCGTATCGTTTCAGCAGGAAAATCACACGATGAAGAGAATATTAAACTACTCCCTTTTAATGCTGGCGCTGCTGTCCGCGGCCGGCAGCGTCGCGGCGCAGACCCCGCGCAGGGGCGCGCAGAGGCCGCAGGCGAAGCCGACGCCGACACCCACTCCGGCCCCGACGCCTACGCCTGCGCCGACCATCGCCGAGACGCCCCTCGCGCCGGGGCAGCGCGCGCGCTTCGACGTTAACAACTACCGCATCATCGCCGAACTCAACCCCGCGCAGCACCTCCTGACCGCCGCCGCCGACGTCACCTTCACGCCGCTCGACAACACGCGTAGCGTCGTCTTCGAACTCAACGGCTCGCTCAAGGTCGAGTCGGTCGAGCGCAACGGGAGGCCCTTGACGAACTTCGTGCAGGATCAGGCCGGCCTTGAGACCATCGGGCCGTTCGTCCGCATAGACCTCGGCGAAGTCGTGCCCGCGGGCCAGCAGCAGACCTTGCGCATACGCTGGTCGGGCGCGCTCGTCACGCCCGAGGGCGGGCCGCTCCTGACGAAGCGTCTGGCCTACGTCGGCCCGGACATGTCGTACCTGATGTACGCCGCGCGCTGGTTCCCCTTTCACGAGTACGCCGCCGACCGGGCCACGTCCGACATCACCATCTCGGTGCCCGCCGGCTACACCGTCGCCGGCATGAGCGACGAGCCCGTGAACGAACAGGCGGGCGCGCAGTTCCTCCCGCCCGCGGGCGACGCGGCCTCGCGCACGGCGCCCGCGCGCACTTCGTCTCAGACGGCGGGCCTTCGCAGCTTCCACTTCGTCACGCGCCAGCCCAGCCTCGTCGGCAACTTCGCCGTCGGGCGCTTCGTCACGAAGACGCTCCGCATCAACGGCTACGAGTTGGCCTTCTTCGTACAGCCGGGCAGCGAGGGCTTCATAGACCCCTACGCGCAGCTCATCGGCGAGGCTTTGCAGTTCTACACGCAGAAGTACGGACAGCCCGCCTTCGGCACGCGCCTCTCAATCGTGCAGATTGACGACGCGAGCCTCGACGCCTACGCGGCGCCCGGCATCGAGTTCCTCTCGCCCCGCTTCTTCACGCCCGGCCGGCAGGCTTCGCTCGACGAGCGCGTCCTGCGCGAGGTCGCTTACCAGTGGTGGGGCTTGGGCGTCGGCCTGAAGGCGTTCGACGACGCTTGGCTCTCGCAGGGCTTGGCCGAGTGGAGCAGCTTCGCCTTCCGCGAGGGCAAGCTTAACGGCGCACAGTTGGACTCGGCGCAGCGCGACATGCTCGAACGCGCGCTGATGTTCGAGCAGGCGGCCTCCATCGCCCGCGCGCCCTCGACTCTGGACGACCAGTCGGCCGCTTATCAGGCCGTCGTCTTCTACAAGGGCGCGATGGTTTTCAGGATGCTTCGCGAGACGATGCGGCCGGCGAAGTTCGACGAACTGCTCAAGCGCTATTACGGCGAGTACCGCGGCAAGAACGCCTCGATTGACGACTTCGAGAAGCTTGCGACGGCCGTCAACGGCGAGAACATGCGCTACTTCTTCGCCCGCTGGGTCGAAGGCACGGGCGTCCCCGAGTTCACGGTTGACTACCAGATCATACGCACACGCGCCGGCAAGTTCCGCGCGCGCGGCACCATCAGGCAGAACGTCGAGAACCTGAAGATGCCTGTCGAGCTGCAACTCCGCGCCGAGGGCGACGACGCCGAGACGGTCGTCTACGTCGCCGACCGCAGCGAGGACTTCGACTTCGAGGTGAAGGGAAAGCCCTTGGAAGTCATCGTAGACCCGAACAACAAGGTGCTGCGCACTTCGGAAGAACTGCGCATCTCCATCGTCGCGCGCCGCGGTCTGGAACTATTCCGCGAGGGCCAGTACCTCGAAGCCCAGCGTCAACTCGAAGAAGCGCTCAAGCTCGACAAGTCGAACTCGTGGGTCTACTACAACCTCGGGCTCATCTTCTTGGAGCAGCGCAACTACCAGCAGGCGCTCGACAACTTCGACGCCGCGCTGCATGGCAACCTGCGCCCGACGTGGATCGAGGCTTGGGCGCGCATCAAGCGGGGCAACGCCTACGACGGCATGGGCGACCGCGCGCGGGCCGTGCACGAGTACAAGCAGGCCGTGGACTCCGGCATCGACTTCGACGGCTCGCAGCGCGCCGCGCAGGACTACCTCAAGACACCCTACGACCCGAAGGCCATCACCCAGCAGGCCGCCTCCGGCGTCAGCGAGTAAGGTTACGCGGCCCGCGGGGCCGTAGATGCGAAAGAAGTGCGGAAGCCGCCGCTCGCTCCCTGTCGGAGCGAGCGGCGGCTTCCGCGTTCGGGGACGCGCGGGCGGTTCAGAACGGCTTGAGCATCGCCAGTATCTTGTCGAGGTCGAAGGTGAAGCCGAAGTTGCCCCTCACCTCCTTCTCGCGCACCAGCTCGGTGCGGTTGGCGAAGGTCAAAGAGATTGGGAGCTTCATGCCGTTGATGAAGGGCACGGTCAGCTTGAACTGGCCGACGGCGATGTCGCCCTTCGTGTTCGGGAGTACCGTCCCGTCGAGCGCCGTCGCGTTCTCCAGCGCGCGCTCGTACTTGCCCGCGAAGGAGAAGACGAAGCTGCCGATGTTCCTGACCTCGAAGGGCACGTCGAGCTGGCCGGCGAACTGGAAGTCGTGGACGCGCTTCGTCCCCGCGGCCGGGCGCGAGTTGAAGATGGTGAAGGAGGCGTTACTCGTCAGGTCGGCCTTGCCGCCGAGGATGCCCGTCTCGGCGATGAACCTGAAGTTCGACAGGTCGGGCGCGTTGACCTCCCGCCGGTTGGTGTACTCGAAGGTGATGACCCTGCCCTTCGCCACCTCGTCGAACAGCTTGCTCCTCGCCTTCAGGTAGCCCGAGTAGTTCTGCGCGAAGCGGTTGATGGCGTCGCGCGTCTCCGACGAGAGCTGGTCGAGGGCCGGGAACTTGTCGAGCTGATCCTTGAAGGCCGCCTCTACGTCGCCGGCCGCGGCGGCGGCCACGCGGGCTCTGGTCTGCTCGAACCATGCTTGCAGCGCCGGGTCTTTGAACTTCCTGTCCAGCTTGCCCGGCTCGCCCACCAGCAGCGACTCGTAGCTGCTGAAGATGGCGAGGGCGAGGTCGTTCCCCTCCTGCTCGAGGAATTCGGCGAACGCCTTCTCGTGCTTGCGGTGGCGCGGGTCGCGCTCGTTGACGAACTCGTAGCGTACGGCGTAGGAGGAGAGCTGCTGCTTGTCGGCGGTGAAGGTGCCGGGCTGGCTGCCCCGGTCGGTGTCGAACGAGAGGGCGAAGGACGTCTTCTTGAGGAAGCGCGTCACCGGGTCGTTCTCGTCTTCGAGGTAGCTCTCGTCGAACGTCCTGTTCTGAAGCAGCTTGACGATGCCGACGGGGTTGCCGCGGAAGGTGAGGGTCGTCCCGCTCTGGCTCTGGACGAGCGCCCCGTTCGAGACGGCGAAGCCGAACACGGACGGCGCGCCCCCCTTGACGACGAGCGAGGTGGTGCCCGAGTTGGACGGCCCGCCCTCGACCTGCTTGTCGGTGCGCTTCTCCTCGGCCTCGACGAGGAACTTCCCGCGCTCCTCGCGCCCGATCAGCTTCGCCGCGACGATCTCCTGAAGCTGCATGAAATTCCTGCCGATGCTGACGGTGGCGTTCGGGATACCCGCCGTGTTGGTGAGGTCGGGGTCGGCCGTGGTCAAACCTCTCTTCAAGCCGCTCACCTCGCCGACGACGGCGCAGACCGCCGACTCGTACTCCGAGAACTGCTTGCTGTTGGGGCCGGCGTTGTTGACCTGATCGCAAGGGGGTATCTTTGTCGCGTCCTGCCCGGCGTCCGCCCCGGACGCGACTACCCCGGCGGCGTCCTTCGGAGCGTCAATCGCCTTTTCGCCCGCGGCCGCCTTTCCAGCACAGTGGGATCCGAAGCTTGGAATTCACGTGACTTGAAGTCGCGGC
>JADMIO011135919.1_pt1 | contig 13101 bp, 9 predicted proteins | sample 8958161 | NCBI WGS metagenome assembly JADMIO01 (sample SAMN16585339, study PRJNA669376) | soil metagenome | isolation source: Crop rotation soil | place: USA: Cullars Rotation, Alabama | collected 2011 | reverse complement strand
CGCGCGCGAGCCAGTACCGCGCGCGCTTCGTCGCCTCACGCGCCGTGAGTCCCGAGAGCTGTCCCGCGAACTCGAGGTACTCGATCCCGCTCAGGTAGTCGTAGAAGTACGGCTGCTCGGGCAGGAAGCCTAGCCGCTTGCGACTGTGCGGATACTCGACCGACTCGCCGAACAGCCACGCGTTCCCGGCGCTCGGCTTGAGGAGCCCGGTGAGCAGCTTGAGCGTCGTCGTCTTGCCGGCGCCGTTCGGCCCGAGCAGGCCGAGCACTTCTCCGCGCGGCACTTCCAGGTCCAGGGCGTCGAGCCCGATCGTCGTCTTGAGCGTCCAGTGCCCGCGGTAGAGCTTCGTCAGGCCGACCGCGCGGATCGCAGGCGCCGTGGCGCCCGGCGCGACCTGCCTGAGAACTGGCCGATCGTCGGCCAGCCCGGATGAACTCTGATGAGGAGACATCGCTCTCCGTCCGAGGGAACTCGTTGAATGACTTGTCGGTTACCGCGCTCGCGGGGGCGGTGACCGTGCATTACGCAACCCGTATGCCAGGGGTGGGCGCCGTGGTGCGCGAGGCCCCCGTATTCAATCGGCGGTGTTTTCGCATACCTTGCGGACGAAACGTCGCACGTGCCGCTCCCAGGGAGGGACCGCATCCATGGATGGGTCGATCGCCACCGCGAGACGTGACTCGGGGACCGAGTGGCTCGCGGTCGTCGCCATCCTCCTCCTGCCGGTGTTGCGTCACGGGGCCGAGCTCACGCGCCCGTTCTTCGCCGACGACTACCTGTTCCTCGAGCAAGTCCGGCGTCATGGCCTGCTCGCGGCCCTCACCTCGCCGGATCCGTTGGGCAACTTCGTTCGCCCGATCGGACGGCAGCTCTACTTCTGGATCGTCGCGACACTCGGCGGCGAGCGGCCCGAGGTGTTCCGCCTCGTGAACTGGGCGATCTTTTCCGGCGCTCTCCTGCTCCTCTATCGAGTCGTCCGGCGCCGCGCCGGCGCGGTGGGTACGTTCGCGGCCGTCACGTTCCTCGCCCTCCACTACGCGACGGACGTTCCCCTGTTGTGGGTCTCGGGGTGCCAGGATCTGCTCGCGCTCGCGTTCGCGCTCGCGTGTCTCGATGCATGCGATCGCGGTCGTTCTCCGATCGCCGCCGCACTCTTCGCGCTCGGTCTCCTGTCGAAGGAGACGATCGCGCTCACACCGCTGATCGCGCTGTTCCTGGCGCGCGGCGACGGCCGGTCGTGGCGAGACTCCGTGCGGCGCGTCCTCCCGCTCCTCGCGGTCCTGGCGATCTGGGCGTGCGCGATGGGCGTCGTGTCGTTCGCGCGGCGGAGCTCCGGAAGTCCGCTCTCGCTCACCGCGCTGTCCGTGCCGGCGGCGCTTCTCCACTTGATCCAGGTGAGCGCCGGCGCCGAGCTCCGCGCGTTGGGAAACCCGGCTGGGCACTGGCGAGCGACGAGCGTGATCGCCGGGCTCGCAGCGCTGCTCGTAACGTGGATCGCTGCGCGCGTGGCGAATCGCTCGTCTGGATCCGAGCTCTCGCGCCCGTCGCGGGGTTCGACGCTCCTGACCGGCGTCGTCTGGGCGATCGCCGGCGCGCTGCCGGTCGCGTTCGTCCTGCCGATCTGGAGCGCCTACTTCTATCTGTTCGCGTTGTGCGGCGTGGCGCTCGTGCTGGCAGGGATCGCCGATTCGGCGCCCCCGCCGCTCGCGCTCGCGATCGTGAGCGTGCTCGCCGTCCTGTCGGCGAATGCGAGCCACCTCGACGAGTTCGCGCGCGATCGCGGCAGGTGGACCTGGCAGTCTCACGTCAACCGGCACTACCTGAGCCGCGCGATGGCAATCACCGGACGCTACCTGTCGGCGCTCCGTACGGCGCATCCCACGCTGCCGCCGCGGAGCACCTTGTTCTTCGCGGACGTTCCCGTCTCGCTCGGGTGGCAAGCCGGCGACGGCCCGTTGGTCCGATGGGCGTACCGCGATTCCAGCCTGCGCTCGTACTACCTCACCTCGTTCACGCTCGCGAAGGCGGCACGCGGCCCGGTGTTCTTCCTCGTCGCGGTGGACGACTCACTCGTCGATCGAACGAACGATCCGGCCCTGCTCCCGTCGCTCGCCTACTCGATGATCCTTGCGGAGCGACCGGCGGCGGCTCGGGATGCGATCACATGGGCGCTCGAGCGTGCCCCCGCAGATCGGGAGCTGCGCTACTGGCGAGCCTGGACCGAGTGGGCGCTCGGCGACACGACGCGCGCGATCGAGGAGCTGGAGCACGCGGGATTCGTCGCGGCGCGGCACGTATCGCTCGCGCACCACACACCTGCACCCACCGCCGCCGACTCGAGCGGCGCGCTCGCAAGGCTCCTCGAGGCGCGAAACCGCGCGGCGCTCGATCCCGCGGTCCACGCACGGCTCGCGGCGCTCGGCCTGGCCATGCCGGACGCTCGTACGACGGGCGTGATCGAGGCCTGGGTGAACACGCTCCTCCAGCCCCGGAGCCCCGATGCCTGGCGCAAGTGGGCGTCGGCGCAACTCGCGGAGCAGCGCTACGAGGAGGCGCTCACGACGCTCGAACGGTATTTCCGGATGGGTGGGGACGAAGCGAGGCGGGATGCGGAGGCCGTGCGTGTCGCGCAATCACTCGAGCGCGTGGTCCGCGGGGATCTGTCCCGAACGAGCGTTCGACACGCTCCGGCCGAGTAGGGCGCTCGACCTCGTGCGCCGGGCTACTGGCCGGCGCTCAGAACGAGGTTGAAGTCCCCGAACCGGCCGTGGCCGGCGATCTGATACTTGAGGTTCGCGGAGTCCGCGTACGCAACGATGCCCGGCCGGGTCGATCCGGTCGTCAGCGGCATCGCCCAGGTCGCCCGATCGATCCATGCGGCACCGTCGCCGGGAGTGCGATCGAACGGATTCACGAACGCCGTGCCCGAGGTCGGGATCATTCCCGCGACCAGTCCGGCGGTTGCCGCGTAGGAGGCTTCGTTCTGGATCGCGTAATCCTCGGCCGAGAGCTGGAACGTGTGCATGTTCGCCTTCGTGCTGCCTTCCTTCGCCCGATCCTGCATGGCGATGAAGTTCGGGATCGCGATCGCCGCGAGGATCCCGATGATCACGACCACGATCATCAGCTCGATCAACGTGAAGCCTCGCGACATCCGGGACCCTAGGTCTCGCGCATTCATCCGCATTCCTTCCGCGCACCGCACGATTCGACTCGTTCCCCATGCGCCCGAATCGGGCGCGTTGACAGCTCCACGGAGCCGATCTGGCTCCGGTGAACGAGAGGGGGACGGGCGTGTCCCGCCCCCTCCGTTCGATTCGCTACTGACCGCTCGACAACACGAGGGTCAGGTGACCGTTCTTGCCTTCGCCCGCCACCTGGTACTTCTGGTTGGCGGAGTCGCCGTACGCCACGATGCCCTTCTTGCCGGTCGTCACGATCGGCGTCGCCCAGGTCGCAATGTCTTCCCAAGCGTTCGCCGAGCCGCTCGTGCGATCGAACGGATTCTTGAAGTTCGATCCCGCCGGCGAACCCGGCAGCAGGCCCGACACATCGGTCGCGGTCGCCGCATACGCACCGTCGTTCTGGACACCGTAGTCCTCAGCCGACAGCTGGAACGTGTGCATGTTCGCCTTCGTGCTGCCTTCCTTCGCGCGGTCCTGCATCGCAATGAAGTTCGGAATCGCGATCGCCGCGAGGATGCCGATGATGACAACCACGATCATCAGCTCGATCAGGGTGAAGCCCTTCTGACGCTTCGTCACGCTGCTCTCCGCTCTAGACCGGATCGCCTGGCCCTCTTCGACCGACGGCTTCCGACACTTGGCACTCGGGGATGACCGGGGGCCTGGTGATGAGCGCCATCCCATCGCGCTCAGGACACAAGAGGGGCGGCTGGTTAGCCCGCCCCTCTCGCTTGCCGCTTGAATCGACTCCGGTTACTGACCGCTCGACAACACGAGGGTCAGGTGACCGTTCTTGCCTTCGCCCGCCACCTGGTACTTCTGGTTGGCGGAGTCGCCGTACGCCACGATGCCCTTCTTGCCGGTCGTCACGATCGGCGTCGCCCAGGTCGCAATGTCTTCCCAAGCGTTCGCCGAGCCGCTCGTGCGATCGAACGGATTCTTGAAGTTCGATCCCGCCGGCGAACCCGGCAGCAGGCCCGACACATCGGTCGCGGTCGCCGCATACGCACCGTCGTTCTGGACACCGTAGTCCTCAGCCGACAGCTGGAACGTGTGCATGTTCGCCTTCGTGCTGCCTTCCTTCGCGCGGTCCTGCATCGCAATGAAGTTCGGAATCGCGATCGCCGCGAGAATGCCAATGATGACAACCACGATCATCAGCTCGATCAGGGTGAATCCCTTCTGCTTCGGCAACATTTGATACTCCTCCTGGGTTCGGGGTGGCTTGGGTCGCCTGTCGTTTTGACCCTCTCCGCCCACGTACAACGCAACCGATGTGCCACCCCGTCGCCTCGCAGGCGACTGCGCACATCTTCTTGTCGCAGCAATCCTTACGCGACAAGCTCCGGAGCGGTCGCGGTAGGGAACCGGGTGATGGCAAGGCATTCGTCCCGGCCCGCGCTCGCAATTTGGGCATTCCGCATGATTCGAACTCGAAGCGTGCAACCTGCGTCGCCTACGCCGCGTCCTCGGCCAACGAGCCACCGTTCTCCGAGCCTGCGATGCCCTTCTCGATGCCATAGCCGATGAGCTTGCGATAGAGCGTCGATGCGTTGATGCCGAGGATTTCGCTCGCCCGCTTCTTCTGCCACCGGGTGTGATTCAGCACCTTGAGGATGTACTCCTTCTCCAACTCCTCGAGCGTCATCGTCGGGGAGTCGATCACGAGCGTCCCGCGCTGGCTGAGGCCGTAGCGGATCTTGTCCGGCAGATCGCTCGGCTCGATCACGCCCGTCTCGTCGAGGATCAACGCGCGCTCCATCACGTTCTCGAGCTCGCGCACGTTGCCCGGCCAGTCGTACTTCATGAGCACTTCGATCGCTTCCTTGCTGATCGTCTTCCCCGGGTTGTTCAGCGCGTGGCGCTTGAGGAAGTGGTCGATGAGGAGAGGAATGTCGTCCCGCCGCATGCGAAGGGACGGCAGCTTGATCGGGATCACGTTGAGCCGATAGAACAGGTCGGCACGGAACCGACCTTCCGCGACGTCCTTCTCGAGATCCGAGTTCGTGGCGGCGACGAGACGGCAATCGACCTTGATCGGTTGCGTGCCGCCGACCGGAATGATCTCGCGCTCCTGGAGCGCGCGGAGCAGCTTCACCTGCGTCGCGAGCGGCATCTCGCCGATCTCGTCGAGGAAGAACGAGCCGCCCTCCGCGACCTGGAACATGCCGGCGGCGTCCTTGACGGCGCCCGTGAACGAGCCCTTCACGTGGCCGAACAGGTTGCTCTCGAGCAGATCCCGCGGAATCGCGCCGCAGTTGATGCTGACGAACGGACCCTGCGCGCGGCGGCTGCGGTAGTGCACCTCCCGGGCGATCAGCTCTTTGCCCGTGCCGCTCTCGCCCTGGATGAGGATCGTCGCCTCGCTGTCGGCGACGCGCTCGACCATCTTGAACACGCGCACCATCTCGTCCGACGAGCCGATGATGACCTTCTCCTCGTGCCCACGCTTCAGCTCGCGCTTGAGGAAGAGGTTCTCGGTCCGCACCTTGCGCATCTCGAGCGCGTTGCGCACGATCAGCTTGATCTCGTCGTTCTTCGCGTTCTTGATCAGGTACTGGAACGCGCCGAGATTGACGGCGTCGATCGCCGACTGCTGCGAGGCGTAGGCCGTCATGATGACGACGGGCAGCGACGCGTCGTGCTTGCGGATGCCGTTCAACAGCTGGATGCCGTCCATGCCGGGCATCTTGATGTCGGTGATCACGACGTCCACGTTGTCGGTCTTCACCTTCTCCAGGGCGTCCTTCCCGTTGTTCACGGTGGTGACCTGGTACCCTTCCTTCCGGAGCACGATGCCCAGGAACTGCGTCATGCTCTGCTCGTCGTCGACCACCAGGATCTTCTCGGCGGGCATCTTGATCACCTCGTCCATCGGCTTTTGGGCGGGCCCCGTCACGCCGCGTGCGCGACCGCTGCCAGAACCGGCAGGGTCACTCGCGCAACCGTGCCGCGACCGGGAGCGCTGTCGAGCACGAGCGTGCCCCCGTGGCGCTCTACGATTCGCTGCGCAATCGCCAGACCCAATCCGGTACCGCCCTGCTTGGTTGTGAAGAATGGCTGCCCGACCCGCGGCAAGTCCTCCGCCGTGATCCCGGGACCTGTGTCCTCGAATTCCACGACCGCCGGTGACGTCTCGGTCGCCTTGCAACGAACCCACATCGTCCCGCCCGCCCCCATCGCCTCGAGGGCGTTGATGGACAGGTTCAACCACACCTGCCGCAGCTGCTCGCGGTCCCCCTGGATCGCGACCGGCAGGTCGGCGTGCTGGTAGCGCACCGTCTGGCCGGGCTTGCAGCGCGGATCGCGGCCGAGCGTTTCGCACAGCTCGGCGAGCGTTTCGTCGAGATCGATCGCTTCGAGCACGAGATCGCGCTCGCGCGCGTACCCGAGCAGGTCCGTGACGAAGCGATTGAGGCGCGCGCTCTCGGTGCTGATCAGCTCCATGAGCTGTGCGTTCTCGCCCTCCAGCTTGAGCTCGCGCTGCAGGCACTCGACCGAGCCGCTGATCGGGTTGAGCCCGTTCCGCAGCTCGTGCGCGATCGCAGCTGCGAGCGCGCCGACTTCGGCGAGTGTCTGGTTGCGGCGCGCGCGACGCTCCATCTCGCGCACGTTCGTCAGGTCCTGGAACACCGCGACGACGCCGGTCACGGTGTTCTCGTGCTTGAGCACGTTCACCGATACGCCGACCGGCAACGACCGTCCGTCCGCGGAGTGCATGAGCAGCTCGTCGCGCGCGCGGCGGTCGTGCTGTTCGAGCACCTCGAGCATCGCCTCGCGCAACGGACGCAGGCGATCCGGCAATGCGTCGTGCACCCAGCGTCCGCGCAGTGCCGGGAGCTGGAGGCCGAGCATCGCTTCGGCGGCGGGGTTCAGGAACGTCACGGAACCGACGCTGTCGATCGTGATCACGCCCGACGTCAGGTTGCGCAGGATGAGGTCGTTGTCCGTGCGCATGCGCTCGAGCTCGCGCGCCGTGCGCTCGTAGCTCTCCCGGGCGCGCTGCACTCGGCGTCCGAGCACGCCCGCGAACGCGCCGAGCATGGCGAAGAACGCGACGAGCAAGCCCGGTTTCGGCAACGGACCCGAGACCGGATGCGCGATCGGCTGGAGCCAGGCGGCGATCCACGGCAACACGGTGAACGCGACGCACGCCGCGAGCCCCGTGAACACGCCCCCCGGAATGCGGGCGACGATGCCGCCCGCGATCACGACCAGCGCGAAGAACAGCACGAACTGGCTGTCCCGCCCGCCCGTAAGCGCCGCGAGCACCGTGACCATCGCGAGATCCGCACAGAGCTGTCCGTACGTCTGGAGGATCACGCCGCGCCGGATCACCGTGCCGAGCCAGTAGAGTGCCGACAGCACCCCGACGGCAAGCAACGACCACCACAGCACCCACCACGAACGCGCCGTCGCCTCGGGGCGCAACAGCACCCCGATTGGCAGCGCGAGCGTGGCAATCAGGAGCCGCGTCCGGATCAGGGACTTGAGGCTGTCCCACCGGCTGTCGCCCGGCCGTCGCAGCGGCGCGAGCGTCGCGTTCCGAGAGGCTGTGTCCAGCAGCGTCACTAGCTGTTGCCTCCCGCCACGACGCTGATGAGCTTGAACATCGGCAGGTACATCGCGACGACCATGCCGCCGACGATGCCGCCCATGATGACGATCATCACGGGCTCGATGATCGACGTGAGCGTATCGACCGCGGTGTCGACTTCCGCCTCGTAGAACACCGCGATCTTCGTGAGCATTTCGTCCAGCGCACCGGTCTGCTCGCCGACCGAGATCATCTGCACGACCATCGGCGGGAACACGCCCGAGGCCTTGAGCGGCGCCGATACGGTCTCGCCCTCGCGAATCGACGCCCGCGCGGTCATGATCGCCTCGGCAATGATCTTGTTGCCCGCGGTGCGGGCCGTGATCTCAAGGCCGGAGAGAATCGGCACGCCCGACGCGATCAGCGTTCCGAGCGTCCGGGTGAAGCGCGCGACTGCGCCCTTCAGGAGCACGTCACCGAGCACCGGGAGCTTGATCAGTGCGGCGTCGATCACGCGATGGCCGTTCTCCGTCGCGTAGTACCGCTGGAGCGCGATCGCACCCGCGACCAGGCCGAGCACACCGACCCACCAGAAGTTCTGCAGCGCGTTCGACAAACCGAGCACGATCTTCGTCGGCAGCGGCAGCTCACCGCCGAAGTCCGCGAACATCTTCGCGAACGTCGGGATGATGAAGATGAGCATGAACGCGGTCGCACCGAGCGCCACGGTCAACACCACGGCCGGGTAGACCATCGCGCTCTGCACCTTCCGCTTCAACGCGTCGGCCTTCTCGATGTAGGTCGCGAGTCGGATGAGGATCTCGTCCAGCACACCGCCCGCTTCGCCGGCGGCGACCATGTTCCGGAACAGGTCGTCGAACACGGCGCGGTGCTTGCCGAGCGCGTCCGACAGCGTCGAGCCGGATTCCACTTCGCGCGTCACTTCGCCGATCACGCGGCCGAACGACGGCTTGCTCGCCTGCTTCGCGAGGATGTCCAGGCACTGGACCAGCGGCAGACCGGCCGAGATCATCGTCGCGAACTGGCGCGTGAACACGGCGAGGTCCTTCGTGCTGATGCCGCTGCCACCGAGCTTCGGCATCGTGAAGCCGCCCTTCGGGCGCAGCGACGTGACGAGGATCTTCTTCTTCCGCAGCAGCTCGAGCGCTTCGTCCTGCCGCCCGACCTCGATCTCGCCCGTCTGGGCCTCGCCGGCGAGCGTCCGGCCTTTCCACACAAACGTCGGCATCGTCCGTCTCCCTAGGCCGCAGCCCGCATGACCTTGCCGAACATGCCTTCGAGCTCGGTGCGGTCGGTGGTTCTCTCCATTGCGTCCTCCTGCGACAGCGACTTGTCGAGCACCGCCTGGAGGAGCGCCATGTTCATCGTCTGCATGCCGTACTTCTGCCCGGCCTGCATGAGGCTGTAGATCTGATGGGTCTTGCCTTCGCGAATGACGGCCTTGATCGCCGGCGTGCACACCAGCACTTCCGCGCACATGACACGGCCGGTGCCGCGGCTCTTCGGAATCAGCTGCTGCGTCATCACGCCTTCGAGCGTGAACGCGAGCTGCGTGAGGATCTGGCGCTGCTGGTCCGCCGGGAACACGTCGACGATGCGGTTGACCGCCTCCATCGCCGAGTTCGTGTGCAGCGTCGCGAACACCAAGTGACCCGTTTCCGCGATCGTGATCGCGGCCTCGATCGTCTCGAGGTCGCGCATTTCACCGATCAGGATGATGTCGGGGTCCTGCCGGAGGACGTACTTGAGCGCGGTCGGGAACGAGTTCGTGTCCGCGCCGACCTCGCGCTGGTTCACGATGCACTTCTTGTGGTGATGAATGAACTCGATCGGGTCCTCGATCGTCATGATGTGGCTCTGACGCGTGGCGTTGATCTTGTCGAGCATCGAGGCGAGCGTCGTCGTCTTGCCGCTGCCGGTCGGACCGGTGACGAGCACCAGTCCCTTGTGCCGGTTCGCGAATTCGCGGACGACCGGGGGCAGCCCGAGCTTCTCGACCGGGATGATCTCGTAGGGGATCTGGCGAATCGCCATCGACACCACGCCGCGCTGCAGGAAGCAGTTCGCGCGGAATCGCGACAGGCCCTTGATGCCGAACGAGAAATCGAGCTCCTTCGTCATCTCGAACTTCTTGCGTTGCTCGTCGGACAAGACGCTGTAGGCGAGCTGCGCGGTCGCCTCGGGCGTGAGGACCTCGTGCTCGGTGGGCGTCAACAGGCCGTCGATCCGGTACTCCGGCGGCACGCCCGCCGTGATGTGCAGGTCGGACGCCCGTCGCTGGAGCATGTCCGCCAACAGGTCGCGAAGGGTCAACACGTCTTGTCTCCTTGTGCGGCCCTTCTCGGGCCCGGGTCTACAGCTTGTCGGCTGCCGTTTCCTTCAGCACTTCTTCCACGCTCGTGAGGCCGCGCTTGAGCTTCTCGAGCGCGTCTCGCCGCAGCGTCAACATGCCTTCCTCGATCGCGAGCTTCTTGATCTCTCCCGCCGACGACCGCTCCAACACCAGATCGCGGACCTTCGGGGACATGTTCATCACCTCGTACACGCCCTGACGCCCGCGGTACCCGGTGTTGCTGCAATCGACGCAACCGGCGCCCTCGAAGAACGTGGCGCCTTTCGCGTCCTTGCGGTCGAGCTGGAGCTCCTCGAGCACTTCGTCGTTCAGCTCGATCGGCTGCTTGCAGGACGCGCAGACACGGCGCACGAGACGCTGCGCGAGCACCAGGTTCACGGACGACGCGACGAGGAACGGCTCGATCCCCATGTCGATCATTCGGCCGATCGCGCTCGGGGCGTCGTTCGTGTGGAGCGTCGACAACACCAGATGGCCGGTGAGCGCCGCCTTCACCGCGATCGACGCGGTGTCCAGATCGCGGATTTCGCCGACCATGATGATGTTCGGGTCCTGCCGCAGGAACGCCTTGAGCGCCGCGGAGAACGTGAGGCCGACGTCCTCGTTCACGAGCACCTGGTTGATGCCGTCTAGGTTGTACTCGACGGGGTCCTCGGCGGTCATGACGTTGACCTCGGGCGTGTTGATCCGAGACAGCGCCGAGTACAGCGAGGTCGTCTTGCCGGAGCCGGTCGGGCCGGTGACGAGCACCATGCCGTACGGGTTCGCGATCGCGCTCGTGAAGTCCTTCATCGACTTCGGCTCGAAGCCGAGCTTCTCGAGATCGATGTTGAGGTTGCTCTTGTCGAGAATACGCATGACGATCTTCTCGCCGAAGATCGTGGGCAGCGACGAGACACGCAGATCGATCGTGCGGTTCAGGACCTTGATCTTGATGCGGCCGTCCTGTGGCACGCGGCGCTCGGCGATGTCGAGCTCGGCCATGATCTTCAAGCGCGAGAGGATTGCCGCCTTGAACTTGAACGGCGGCGCCATCATCTCCTGCAGCACGCCGTCGATGCGGAACCGTACGCGCATCGACTTCTCGTACGGCTCCATGTGGATGTCCGACGCGCCCTTCCTCACCGCGTCGGCGATCAGCGAGTTCACGAGCTTGACGATTGGCGCTTCGTCGACGATCTGGACGGAGTCGGCGTCGACATCGTCCTCGTCGACGACCGCGAGCTCCTCCTCCATGCCCTTCATCACGTCGGCCATCGTGCCGGCCGAGTCGTACGCGCGGTCGATCGCCCGCTTCAGCATCGCCTCGGAGGCGACGTGCGGCTCGACGTCGTAGCCGGTGATGAACTTGATGTCGTCGATCGCGAAGATGTTCGAGGGGTTCGCCATCGCGACGACGAGTCGCCGGCCGCTGCGCGAGACCGGCAACGCCATGAACTTCGTCGCGACGTCGCCCGGGATCAGGCGCGTGAGCGACGGATCGGGCTCGTAGTTCTTGAGGTCCGCGGGCGGCACGCGATAGGTGCGCGAGAGGAAGTCGAGCAAACCCTCCTCACTGATCGCCCCGGTCTTCACCAGGTTGCCGATCAGCGTTCCGCCGGTGTTCTTCTGCTGCTGCGCCGCCTTGTTCAACGCGTTCGCGTCGATCAGGCGCGCGTCGAGCAGCTTCTGGCCGATGTCGTCTTGCACGATTCGAGTCCGCCCAGGTTCAGCGTCGCGCCCTTCGCGTCGGCGAAGGGCATGCCATCGAATGCGGCGCGAGTCCCGCCCACCACCGAGGCGGAACGCCTCCACGCCGACCGCTCGCCTGCCGTCGATCCATCGATCGAAAGCGGGGCCGCGTAGCCTGACCGCGTTATCGGTTCGGGCACGCTGCGTCCTGAGTGGAAACTGCATGGGGGAATCGGAGGCGCCGGTGCGCTTTGCACGACCGCGGGCGTTCACCCCTCCTTATATAGGGGTGCGCCGGGCTCCCGTGGCCCGCGATCGGGATCGGCGCTAGCGCCGATTCGTGGTATCGGCCGGTTCGTCGACCCGCACGCGGTCCGCGAGTCGCTCGTAGAGCCGCGGACCGATCCCGCGCACCGTGAGCAGTTCCTCCCGGGACCGGAACCGGCCGCTCGCCCGCCGCTCGAGGATCCGTCCCGCGAGCACCGGGCCGATCCCCGGCAGGCTCTCGAGCTCGCCGCGCGTCGCGGCATTGAGGTCGATCCGCCGATCGGCCGGAGCCGGCAGAGCCGTGGAGCCCGGAGAAACCGTGTCGGCGGGCGCCGGGAGCGAGAGAGCCGTCGCGTGCGTACGGTCGAGACCGCGCATCGCGCGGGCGGGCGCGTGCAGGCGCCAGAGATCGTGCAGCGCGCCGATCAGGAGCAACAGAACGATCAGCGCGAGACCGCGACGCTCCGCGGGAGTGAGAACCAATCGAACGCCTCCCGGGGGCGTCGACTCAGTTGAACAGTCTCCAGGTGAACGCGGTCTGGAACTCGCGCCCGGGGCCGAGCGCGGGCTCGCCCGTCGTGAAGTCGCGCCACACTTCCTCGCGGCGTCGGTCTTCGAGATTCATCGCACGCAGCGTGATCCGCACGTCCGACAACACGAGAACGACGCTCGCGCCGTACGTCACGTACCCCGGCAGTACCGCGGCCGGACCGCTCTGCACCTCGCGCGTGCCGATGCCGGCGGCTTCGCCGCGGAGACGGATCGAGAGATCGCGCTGGAACGCGAGGAACCCCCACTCGGCGAACGCGCGAAAGCCCTGGCTCGGATCGACGCGCGGTTGCAGCGAGCCGGCGTCGCGCGTCAGCGCGAAGCCGCTCGCGCCCAGCGTCGTGCCCGCGATCGTCCACTGTCCGGAGCCCGAGACGAGCGCGAAGTCGTAGTCGCCGGGATCGGCGCGGAAGCCGGAGCGCAGCCACAGATCGGTGAGCGGGAATCGCGCGACCACCGCGCGATCGCGCGCGCGCCCGGCGTAGAAACCGAGATGACCGCCGGCTTGGCTCGTGCGC
>JADMIO011761989.1_pt1 | contig 13102 bp, 14 predicted proteins | sample 8958161 | NCBI WGS metagenome assembly JADMIO01 (sample SAMN16585339, study PRJNA669376) | soil metagenome | isolation source: Crop rotation soil | place: USA: Cullars Rotation, Alabama | collected 2011 | reverse complement strand
CTTTCCCCTCATTGGTGGCCTTCTTTGCTGGGGTTAACAATGATACATAAAATATTTATTAAATATTTTAATATTATTAAACATTTGACCATTATTTTCAAATCAAATCAAATATAATTTTAGCAAGTCGCATCGGGCAGTGGAATACCACAAATCAAATGTTTCCTAAACGGTGTCATGATACCTGGCGTTATTCGATTGAAAACTGTTATTGCGAAAGCTACTGGTGTTGCATTTTCTGTTGCCGGGGGTCTGTGCGCGGGAAAGGTAGTTATATATTTGATTTAAATTTTTATATTTTTATTTAAATTTTATTTTTAATTGAAATTTGAATCGTTTAGGAAGGACCAATGATTCACTCTGGTGCTGTGGTCGCTGCAGGCATTTCTCAAGGGCGGTGCATTACAATTCCATTTGATTTACATGTCTGTTTATTATTAAAATAAATTCAATAATTTGATCTAAATCTAGATTTGGAAATATTTCCGCAATGACCGCGATAAACGTGATTTTGTCAGCGCCGGTGCGGCGGCTGGTGTTGCTGCCGCGTTTGGATCTCCTATTGGTAATTATTATGAACATTTTTATGATTTTTACACTTTAGGCGGTGTATTATTCAGTTTGGAAGAAGGCGCGAGCTTTTGGAATCAATCATTGGTTTGGAGAATGGTAAGCATTTAAAATAATAATTATTGAAATATACTAAAATCAACAAATATTTGCAGTTCTTCTGTGCATTGATATCAAATTTCACAATAAGCGCCGTTATGAGTTGGTTTCTTAACAAACCGGGTTCACTGTCTTGGAATGGTTTGGCGAATTTCGGCACTTTTGATGTTAGCACAGCCAAAAATATTTTTTTTTATTTTACAGAACTTGGACTACAACTGGTGGGAACTGGGAATATACATCTTAATCGGCATCTGTGGCGGACTCAGCGGCGCAGTTTTCAATCATTTGAATACGAAATTGACGCAATATCGACAAAGGTTAAAAACAAATCAAAGAAAAAATAACAAATGAAATTAATAATAAATAAATAATTAGTTAATTATTAATTATTAATTGAAATTCCAGTTTTGTGTACCGCCCATGGCAAAAGTTCGCTGAAGCACTAGTGATCGCCGGTACATCAGCTATGGCAGGATTCATGATTGTTTACTGGCAAAATGACTGCAAACCTTTAAGAACCAACAACGATACAGTAGCACCACTTCAGGTATTTTCATAATCAATTTCAATTTCATTTTAAAATATAAATAAGTATACACAAATAAATGTATATTTAGATGTTCTGTCCAAACGGTGAATACAACGCCGCCGCTCAAATCTTCTTCCGCTCTCCCGAAGAAGCCGTAAAAGCGCTGTTTCACGATCCAATGGGTAAAACATATCAAAATAAAATATATAAATAGATTCATTTGCGCCATCAACACTGGGCATATTCGCCTTCGTATACTATTCACTCTCTATATGGACATATGGCATATCTGTCCCATCGGGCCTGTTCATTCCAATGCTGTTAACAGGATCTGCCTGGGGCAGATTGATCGGTGTTGGGGTCGATGCTGCTGTCAAGAATCCGGTAAATACTTTGATTTGTTCGAATTAAATACACAAACATTGAATTCTTTTGGGCAGTTAGAAGTTATGAGAATGGGCGTCTGTCATATACAAATACACACTGTCATTTAGACAATCCCCCTGTCGCTCAGCAGGTTCGCACTCGCCGGTGCGGCGGCACAACTGGGTGGCTGTATTCGAATGACCATCAGTCTCGTGGCAATTCTTATGGAAGCCACAAGACAGACACAATTTGCATTACCATTAATGCTGACACTTATGGCTGCAAAATGGACCGGAGATCTGTTCACCGAAGTAATTATTATTATTTATTTATTATTCATTTACTTGTTTCATGTGTTATTGTAGGGAATCTACGACATTCATATCGACCTAAACGAGGTGCCACTATTAGGCTGGGACGCACCACGCATATCCGCGAACATTCTCGCGCGGTAAAATGAAATCAAAATAAATCAACTCTATCCAGCCAAGTAATGCGTCCGTACGTGATCATGTTCTCGGCTGTTGAGCGTGTAGGTCACATAATCGAGCGATTGAAGAACACGCCCCATCACGGATTCCCGATTGTGAATGACGCGGGACAGTTACAGGGACTGATATTGAGACATCAATTGATCACACTGCTGCATAGGAGGGTATGGGAGATAATAATAATAGTAATAGACGACCTAACCCCAGGCATTCTACACGTCTCGTCACCTGTCTTCCCTCGTGGCAGGTTCCTTACCCATCCGGTTATCCGACTTTAACTACACCCGATTAACCGTCGGTCATCTCACGAATATTTCTGAGGATGAACTGCAGAATTGCTACATTGATCTCAAACCTTATATGAATCTAGCACCATATCGAGTGCCTATGCAGTCATCGTTGAGTCGAATATTTCAGGTGCATTTATTTACTGGATTTATTTATAATATATATAATAATTTAATTAATAAAAAATAATTAATATATATAATAATATTTTTATATTTATTTCAGCTCTTCCGCGGTCTGGGACTACGAAATATCATTGTGGTAGATGAGGGGAACAAGGTAGAACAATGAAATTAATTTAATTTAATTTAATTTAATTAAAAAATTAAAAAATTAAATTAATTAAATGAAATAAATTCATAAAATTATTCTAGGTGCAAGGCATTGTAACGAGAAAGGACATCGCTAGATTTAGGGAGGTTCATAAGGGTGAGAAGAAATATCATACCGAAGAGATTTACATTTCTGAACATTATTAGGAACATTTTTAATTTTTGAAAATTTTTCAATTTTTTGATTTCATTCTTTTCATTGTGCAACATTTCAATATTCTTTTATATTATTCTGGTCACATTTCCAAGTTTTCAATCTTGGTGCAATTCAATTTCTATTTTGCTCAGTTATAAATTTGTGAAACACAAAAGTGATAAAAGTATTATTTGATTTCAATGAATATTTTCAATGCGCTTCCTGATGAATTTTCATAGAAACATGCAAACGAAAACACAAATTCGTCTGGCAAGAAGAGCATATAACTAACTAAATATATGTTACATCTCTTTTTCTACTTGTAACACTAAATCATTATTTGTATCTCTGGATCCAATAAAACTAGTTACTGAGAACATCTTTTCGGAAAACAATTAAGAATAGCGTAACCGTGGTGGTGATGTCATAGATGGTACCGGTGGGCGATGGTGGGCGATACTTTGCTTTTAAGGTTTCAATAGGTGGACATGACGTCACGAACAAATGCAAAAAGGGCGTTGCTTTTAACAGCTGACAAAGCTTCCATAAACAAATAAATCTGACGTGGGAAAACATGACAATATTGACATCCGGAAGTTAATAGAGTGTGTGTGTGTTGTCAGTGGAGTGACAAAGAAAGAGAAGGAAAGGGTATTCGCACGTGTGTGTGTGTGTGATAAAATGTCATCATAAGCAGAGCTTTTACCGCAAATGTTAAGACGATTAAAAATACATTTGCACGCTTATCGTATTACATTCTCACTGTTGGCATGAAAACTAATCTCGTGTCACAATTCATTTTCAGAATTCTGCAAAAATTCTGCAAAAATTCTTATTATGAAACTCACGTGCACATTTCTCTTATTATCAGCTTGTATTGTTTTGGCGTTTGCACAACGACCACCAAATGTGTTAGGACGTATGACGCTTAATGACTACTTTCATCGGGTTTGTGCGTGTGTGTGTGTGTGTGTTACAATCAAAAACCACTTTCAGATGGAGCGCAAGATGGACAAAGGTTCATACGAGATCCAGCACATGCCACCACTGCTACGTGGATTGATGGAGCGACCACGAATGGTTAAACTGACAAAGAAAGGAGAAGAGTTCGATTATTAGATTGATTTCAAACAGAACATATAACTGTTAGGAAATATAATTTTGTGATTTCAGAAACGAGCTGCTGTTTATTCTTCATTCTTTGCTGTTGAAAAATAAATTGTGAAAATCAGACTTGACGATGAATTTGTAAACGACTTGCACAGTAAATCTCACAAACGCATTGTTTATGGAAAGTTAAAAACATCGGATAGAAAAATTAAAATGCTGCTTCACTGAGATCTTAAGGGCAGCAAAAGTTCGATTAACATGGATGCTACATTTAATAAAACCGAACACAGATCACTTGTCCACCAGTTTTGCCATGGTCTCCACTTCTTCAAGCTTTTGAAGAGAAGCATTCACATCGCGCTTGCTACGTGATATCGTATTGCACAGGCAGTGCTGTAAATGAAACTTATATTTTTGTTTGATAACGTACGCAAATCCAATACGTCGGGTAATCCTCGGCGTAGCTGCACCGACCTCCCATCGGACAAATGCGTGTTGGACAAGCGTTGATGCAGGCGGTTGCTGGAATGATTTGTTGGAGAAATCACAACGAGCATACACTTACGACATGATACTGTCTTTTGACTTTCGCTCAACACCGCACACATTAACAACACAGCGCAGGGAAGAATCAATTTGTTCATTTTTTATGGTTAATGGAAGTTATTTGCTTGAATGATTGTAAATGGTAATATTTGTCAAATACGGTTTGCTTTTATACACATTTATTTGGTTGGTTTAATCCATGTTTACCAGCTTATATCAATTATTATTGCGTGAGTTATATCAACTGTGTGTCATGATTCAGTGAAACTACGCAAATTGCGGATTAAAATGCATGCGTTGTCATATTCACATAAAGATTATCCGATCCGGATCAATTTCAGTATTTTTTTTTTTAAATTTTAAATCAGTATTTTGTCTGTGGGGATCTATTTGGAGCAATTTTCCAGTTTTGTCAAACTTTTATGCTGAAGTTCAAATCAATCTTTACAAGGCACAAATTTCACAAAAATGAGTTCACTTTCTCAATGTCCACTTCCACTCACTCCCAGGTCGCACATCCAATGGCGTTTTCGGTAAATCCTTCAATTTATCATATTCAACTGTGTATCCCAAAGATTTCCGCCTCTCTTTCCTTTCATAAGGTTGTTCCAGTGACACTTCCCGTAGTTTCCTCCTTTTTGCCGGCGGCTCCGGTTTTCGTTTTGGCGGAGGTGGAAGGGGTTCAGGAGTTTCCGGCGCTTTTATCGAACTTTCTGGTATCGGCGGGGGTGGCAATTCTTTTATTGATGGTGAACGTGATCTCACAAATATTCGTTGGATAGACGGCGCGTTTATGAGATTAACCTAATATAAAAATGAAATAAATTTGTGCAAACCATCAAACCTGTATTTCAACATGATTCGCATCACATCGTACCTGAACACCGCGATGTCTCGTATTCGCAACAGTCTGCATCTGATTAACAATCTCTTTCATCTGTCCATTGGGCATGATTCTCACCAGTATCCCATTCTCCTTCAACAATCACAACACTATCCATCATGATTCTTATTCTTCATCTCCTCATAATTACTCCCCTCTATCCTGTCCCACCTTTCTCAAATACTTCTCCTGCAACATGGCCCTTGCCTCCACTTTGCTCAACACATGAAAGTCCTTATCGTCAATTTCCCCAATATCCGCCAATGAATCGTGTATCGTTCGACGCATGCGTCGACTCAATGCCGCCAGTTTCAATGCGATCAGGTTAAGGGACATGCTCACGAGGGAGAGACCGATGATGAGAATTATGAAGCCTGTTAGACGACAGGCAGGGAGTATTGGCGTGATGTCTCCTAAAAATCATTTGAAATAATAATAAAAACAATCCCAAAATACCCAATCCAATAGTGGTCAGTGACTGGTACATGAAATACAGTGCGACACCGTAGTTCCACTTCTCCCATAACGAGAAGAACATGGCGCCGATAGCTATCCATATGAAGCATACGAGTATTGCGACGAAGAATGGGAAGTCTTCGGCTTCGATGTCGATCTTCTCTTCGTCGGTCTTCTCGGCTGCGTGAGTGGTTTTCGGAGGGGAGGTGGGGCTGAAAGGTGAAACATTTATGCAGGAAATATGGAAAGACATACGAATTGAAATTCTTTTCAACATCGTTCGAACTGTGAGACTTTGAATTTGTGTTTGTCGTCAGGGTGTGCGAACTTTGTTGCCTTGAGATCTGACGATAGGGAATCTAGATAAGCAAATAATAAAAATCTGATAGGACAGAAATTGATCACGGCTAAAAGAGAGCTGTGCATGGTATAATTTATTGGCAGACAGCCTTTCAAACAGTATTTTGTGTACATCCAAAACCTCAAACAAAATCTTTTCGTAGTGATTTTAACACTAAACAGTCCACTCGTTGCGGAGTGTCCAATTAACGTACCTTATCATCATCATCAGTTACAACATCCACAGCGACCTTTCTGCACGTCTTCAGAAAGTGATGCACAAACACAATAACCCGGGCACAGTGATTACCAACAATGCCCAGTGCATAGCCCGTTAGTGGTATTCCTATTGTTGCATAGAGACACATGAATAGACGACCCCACACGGTCTTTGGGGAGATGTCACCGTAACTGAGAAGGTTGGAGGGATTTGAAGAGAAATAATGAGGTAGTTGGTATTTGGAAATTTCAAAATTTCAAAATTTATAATTTCAAAAAATCAAAATAATAAACTTAAAACATGTAAATGCACAAACCCAATCGTTGTGTACAAAATGCCGGCAAAATAGATCAGCGACGCCAAGGATGGTGGGTCGTTCACCTTTTTGACAGAAAAGTCAAGACAATCCGTCTCAAACTGCACCGACATTTCCTTGAAGAGCTTTTGTCGAGATTTTAAGGAATATACAATTGTTTCTAACGTCATGTTCTTCTCCAGGGACATAACCTAGAAATAAATAAATGTAATTAATTTAAAAAAATTAAATCCACTTCATCAACAAGTTCGGTCCACCGATTTTGACAAGTTCTTATTTGACCATTATCCGCATTAGGGATGAATTTATTTGTCTCTTGATATTCCGGATTCCAATAATACTCCAGCAACCAGAACACTGCTCCACCAAATAGTGAGTAGATTATTAAAGCACCAACAGGGATTATTGTTGACACGGAGGACTTCCACGCGCGATAGGCGATTTTAAGTAATGAGAACATTTTTATTCATTTATTTATTATTGTTCTGCCAGCAACAAATATGAACACATGTAATGAGTATTTGTTTTGCATTAATATAATGCACATGTTGCTAAGGCCATTAGATGAGCTGCATTAATCATTTTGCGTGTGCATGTGCAACTTAACTTACTAATTGCAACGATGTGTCTACTTTTTATTTTTGCACTTTCCTATGTTAATCAACCAATACATGGTATCGAAAAGGTTATTTGTGCCATATTTGTTTAAAGCCATACGAGACAGCAATTTGTGTGGTAGAAAGGAAAGGCAATGATTTTGTTTGTCGTTCAAAAGTGTTAGACAAAGTGTTTGTTTGTAAACTAGTTAATCGATTACATGAATTATTATTCATGATTAATTTCTTGATTTAAAATTGTTTTGAATACAATAAAATTCACAATCGACTGCACGCATCGCTTACAACTGCTTGAACAACAGTCGGATATGCAGTACTTCCACTTGGCACACTCAGAACACGTCCTCGTGTCGCAATTGTGTTCATTTGTGACATTAATGTTGTGTCACCTCCAATAGCCACTCCCATTAGGGTTGTTTTCGGAGTCGCTTTAATACCCGTTGCTGCAGATTGTATTGTCGCCCATTGTGCAGCGGCAAATCTGGGAGAATTTGAAGGGAATGAAAGACTAAAAAACTAAAAAAACTAAAAAGAACTAAAAACTAAGACTAAACGTACGGCTTTGTTGCAACAACAACAATGATATGTCCCTGAGCATTTGGACGCCAACCGGAACCAGCGGGGTTGATTATAGAATTAAGTATACCATAAAGCAGTGCGCTTAAAATTGCTTTTTTTTGAAATACAGAAGAATTGGCGTTCTAACTCGTCAAAGCTCGGCTCTGGCGGGTCCTGCTTGAACGGATTGGCTGCGAGGCTTGTGAGTAATTCATTGCAATCTGTAACAGAAGTGCAGAAATCGAGAGGGAAGAATATCACATGTGCCGGATCAGACCCCACCAACATTATACCAAACCTGCCATTGTTACCGTTTGGTTGGAAGGCGTTGATCAGACCGGCTGTGCCGGCTATAAGGTTTGTGAGAATCTGGAAGATTTGAAGAAACGTTTGGGATTTTCGTGTTTTTATGAACGAACACTTTGTGCGTCACGTGCTGCTGTATTTGTTGTCATGTCGACGAGGAACACCATGTCATAGGTGGCATTGAGTATCATGTCACTACAATTTGGTGCTGAAAAGGCAAGAGAATACATGCATATGTATGCTCGATTAATAATCACACACACACACACACACACACACACACGCGCGCGCACACATACCAGCCAGATGTGGAAAGCCGAAAACGCCATTCGTTTTGATGATGGGTGGATTGCCGAGCACATACACTGCATCAATTCCCTTAGTTATAAATGAGATTAGGAGAATTGTTGCAAACATGATATGTTCGTTGAATTCTAACACGCTTGTATATGAAACTATTACTGAACCCCCCTGTTCAGGACGCGATCAGGTGCACGTATAAGTGGAGATAGTGCAAGACTATGACAATGGAGAGATACGTGAACTAGTGTGCATTTGGTGCTTATGAAGCGGGGAAATGGAAGATAACATAAAGAAGATGTGTGAACATAAAAACATTTAAACACGTAACCAAGTCTAATATTCTTGGTTAAAATCGTAACATATTGAGGCATAGGTGGAGAACTGCAGGGGACGTAGGGGACTTTCCACCCAAAGAATAGAAAACAATTAAATATTTTTCTTTAACTTTTTCTTCAAAAAGGGCAGCAATTTTGAAAATTATTGTTCAAGCTGGTACAACTTTGCAATAAATGCTTAAGAACTAAGCGCCATTCTCTATCATAATCCATTCTTTTTGCTCAACTTTTCTTTCCGTTTGTGGTTTTAAAAAAAGTCCTCACCGACCAAAAACCAATTTGTTTGTGCAACATATTCTGCAGTTCAATAGAAGAAATAGCAATACCAAAAATATTTCTGCATTTCTTTCTCAGCTGTTTACAACTTGACCAAAACATCTAAGCAACGTGGGAGAATTCTGCGTAGGCAGCAACAATGTAAAGTACACTTTCTATGTGGGCGTGTTTATTTATAACGCTATATTACACCCTGTCATTCGTACGCCTGGTGTACACACTCGTAAAATTTGTTACACTCCAAAACCAGAGCCAGTGAGTACTTTTATTATTGGTTCGTTCTTACATAATTATAATAATGTCTCTATCACCAATAAAACAACTATTCGTTGCCTGTTCTACTGGAAAAGTGCAAATCGTGCGTCAGCTGATCACCGACAAAGTGGACATAAACACCATTGGTGACGACGGTCACACCGCTCTTGCCTATGCCTGTGCCAATGGTCATGTTGAATGCGTCAAAGCTCTGATCGAAGCAAAAGTTGAGCTGAACACTCAGAACAAACATGGCCATACAGCACTAATGCTTGCCTCGCTACAAGGTCACGACGCATGTGTAAGTGCGCTGCTTACAGCTGGCGCAGACGCAAACAAACCAAGCAACAGTGGCAACACAGCTTTGAACTACGCTGTACGATATGTCGATACGAAGGAATCCGATCAATGTGACCGATGTGTTCAATCATTAATCGATGCTGGAGCAGATGTGAACATCGCCGACAGTGAGAACGGTTTCACACCACTTATGATGGCAGTACAATACGGTCGAGTCAAGTGTGTACAGCTGTTAATTCAAGCAAAGGCACAGCTCAACGCATTGGCACGGGGAACAGGACGCACGGCATTGATGCTTGCCGTTGCAGACGAACAAGATCAGATCAAATGCATGAAGTTACTAATCGATGCTGGTGCTGATGTGAACGTGCTAGAGGCAGCGTTCGGTCGAACGGCGTTGTTCCTCGCAGCAGACAAGGGATATCTGGAATGTGTGCAGCTGTTGCTCTCCTCAGGCACCGACCTGAACGCGCAGGACAAGTTAGGGTACACAGCCCTAATCCTGGCATCGATATCCCATCATGATGCGTGTGTGGCTGCACTGATTGCTGCAGGTGCAGATCAACAGATTGAAGATAAGGAGGGACATAAGGCCGGGTATTATGCCAATAAAAGACCTGGGGTGTTGAAGGAAGAGGACGAAGGGGAGGGGAATGAATAATAATTATTATTTTGTATTATTTGAATTTTAATTTTCTACATTATTTCGATCGTGCAAATCCATTTCTGTTGAAGGTATCAAATGAAAAGGAAAAGATGACAACACAAGGACAATTTGATGCATGAATTTTTATTAATTGAATATTATGTGATTTGGAGCTGTTTACAGTTACACGAATTTTAAGAACCTTAACAACTTGATAGTGTCGGTTACGTTTTTTTTTAGCAACGGCGTTGCGGTTCAATTAAAGGCATGCGAGGGGTTGAAGAAAAAAAAAACAAATTTCATTTGTATCAATACACTCTTGTTCACTTCAAGTACATATTTAGTTTTTTGTATATAAATAAAACACGAAAACAATCATCATCAATTTCACTCCGCTAAACCCATCAACTCACTATATTGAAATGGCATATCCTGCTGCTGCCGACGTTGACGCCTGTATTGTCGATACACAAATAACCCAGAAACGACAACCATGAGAGCAATTGCAATAAGCACTAGCGGAAGAAGTGCAAATCCCGAGGTGTCCTTTGTGGTTGGCGTGCTAGACGAGTTCGTTGTCGTTGTTTTGGTAGACGAGCTGGTTGGCGTTGACGGGGTAGGTGAGTTGGTTGGCGTTGTTGTGGTAGGTGAGATGGTTGTTGTTGACCGGATAGGTGACATGGTTGTCGTAGTCGTGGTAGATGAGATGGTTGGCGTTGCTGTGGTAGACGAGCTGGCTATTGTTGTCGGGGTACGTGAATTGGTTGTCGTTGTTGTGGTAGGTGAGATGGTTGGCGTTGTTGTGGTAGACGAGCTGGTTGTCGTTGACGTGATAGACGAGGTGGTTGTCGTTGTTGTACTTATACTGGACAAGTCTGTTGAGTTAATAACACTCGATGTAGGAGACGTAGTTACGACGGTGGTGCTAGACAAGGGTGTACTCGTTGAAGTGTCCGGTGTAACAGTCGACTTAGCAGGTAGTACTTGGGTAATCGTGGTGGTACTTAAAGGTAGTTGATTGGTTGTTGGAATGCTTGTAACTGTGCTCGTATTAATATCGGACATATTAGTCATGCTTGTTGTCGTTGTGTTCATAATATTGGACATTGAAGTTGGTGGTACTCCTGTCGTCGTTGTTTTGTCATTTGCAATATCGATCAAAGTTGTATTAGATGCTAAGTTATAAAACAAAATTTACACCGCAAAAAAACAAACCAAATATAGCACCAAATGTATAAAACAGAATGATGCAAATTACTTCAGCAGCAATCATTTGTTTGATGAATAATTCTTTTGTCGTTTTAGACACAATATGGCATTTCTGATTTTTCTGTGACTCACAACTTGAAGTATATTTCAAATGAGCACATCCGTTGCTTTTGTCGTTAAAAAGAGTAGCATTATTAACAATGATTTCATCACATAGCAACGCATACGCATACTGACATAATAATTGCTAAGCTGCTTGCTCAGAATATCAAAAACAGCGCACACAGGCGTACATGTGTTTGTGTGAACGTTTTTTAATAATGCAGCAGGGTGACAAAAGCAGCACAATGCATGTGCAAGTAAACCTGATGACGTGCCAATAAAAGTACAAATTGAAAACTAAATCTTCTTCTTGTAGTCAAGTTACACATTTTTCTTCCCAACTATCGCACAAAGATCAAATTGTAAGTTAGCGTCCGATCTCCTTTAGCCGTACAGCATATATTATTATTATTATTAATTATTTATATTTATTATTTATATTAAAAGAATTCATTTAATGTTATTTCATTTTATTTCTTCCAGATCCAAATATTATGGGGTGAATGAAGGTGTGGAACATGTATTTGTCACATTGTTGAGCGATATGATATAGTCAAAAGATTTACAAAAAGATTGTCATATGACGTAATGAAATAATCTCTAAGAAGCCTAAGAACATTACTTGCATAAATATCATTCATCTTAGATTTTCAACTTTGTGATATTGTGATGAAGCAGTAATTGTTCCACTGATGCCATACGTAAATCGAGACTTTCGATTGTCTTGTTCTGCAACTGGTGTCCATCGTTTTTGGTAGAGACGGAACATACGAACAGAAAGATGACACATATAATTGCCACAAAAGTGATACAGCCGTGCGCGAACTGAAAACAGGCTGAACATAAGAACATTTATTAAAAAACAGTTCACGCGAACCTCAAGCCATTTATACTGTTTGTTTTCTCCCATTGTTCTTTTTCAAAAATAATGATTGACAATAATTGGATTATAAATGTTTCAAGTCAACAATTTCAACAAATAATCAATAGATACAGACCTCTTTACAGACACCTACGCAAATTTAATTATATACTGGACAGGATATACATGACAGCTTATAGGTCAGTGCAAATGTCGTGGGCGTATTACTGCAAAACAACATGAGATAGTGTAATTAATTTTAATTTATGTGTGTACAGTTATCATGTTATATCTAAGAAAATAGCCACGAATTCACTTCTGTTGTTCAAATTGCCGAAACACATTTGATGCTTGAACCATCATTGATACATCACATCGATAATAATGAATCAAATGTTGAAATTCAAATAAATCAATAATCAAAATCTATAGACCGATCCCTTTTCATGTTCCACCACATCTCCCACTGCCATAGATTGCACCGTGTTCAATGGAACAATGCTTCTATCCAAACACAGCACCGCACCCAATGTCCACTACCCACGTGTATGATGGGCCAAGGTTGCTGAACATTTGGGTGAGGAATATCGGTGCACATATTAACTAGTTAGTGCGTGCACGAGACACTGTCTCTATGGGAAAGGGAAAG
>JADMIO010785126.1_pt1 | contig 13102 bp, 11 predicted proteins | sample 8958161 | NCBI WGS metagenome assembly JADMIO01 (sample SAMN16585339, study PRJNA669376) | soil metagenome | isolation source: Crop rotation soil | place: USA: Cullars Rotation, Alabama | collected 2011 | reverse complement strand
AACATTTAATAAGATAGTTTATGAATATTATTATCCCAATGGCGGGAATGGGCAAAAGAATGAGGCCACATACATTAACTACTGCCAAACCTTTGCTGCCAATAGCAGGTAAACCTATCGTACAACGACTGGTAGAAGACATTATTGCAACCTGCAATACAAAAGTGGATGAGATAGCATTCATTATAGCTCCTGCGTTTGGGAAAGAGGTGGAAGAGCACCTTTGCAAGGTTGCAGAAACCTTAGGTGCCAAAGGAAGGATCTGCTACCAGACAGAACCGCTGGGAACCGCCCATGCTATTCTTTGCGCGGCTGAAAGCCTGAAAGGGAATGTGTTTATTGCATTTGCTGATACTTTGTTTAAAGCTACGTTTGGTATAGATACGAATAAAGATGCAATAGTATGGACACAAAAAATAGATGACCCAAGTGCTTTTGGCGTGGTAAAGCTGAATGCGGCAAATGAAATAGAAGCTTTTGTAGAAAAACCCAAGGATTTTGTATCGGACCTTGCCATTATAGGTGTTTATTATTTTAAAGACGGGGAAGGACTTAAGAAAGAGCTGCAACGACTGATAGATAATGATATAAAACTAAAAGGCGAATACCAGATAACTGATGCTATGGAACGCATGCTGAAGAACGGCGTGAAATTCTATACAGACCAGGTGGATGAATGGCTGGACTGCGGCAATAAGGATGCTACTATTTATACCAATCAACGCATACTGGACATTAAAAAGGAATCAGAAGAACTGGTATCTGCAACTGCTACTATTGAAAATTCAGTAGTTATCCTGCCTTGCTATATAGGGAAGAATGTAAGCATAAAGAATTCGGTGGTGGGACCTTATGTATCGCTGGAAGAAGGAGTACAGATAGATGACTGCCGGATAAAAAACAGCATAGTACAGGCACAAACTGTTGTTAAGAATAGCCAGATTGAAAATTCGATGTTAGGGAAAAGCGTAACTTACATAGAAAAGCCCAAGGAACTGAGCCTGGGCGATTTTTCGACACAAATATGAGAGGCTTAAGCAAAAAACAAATTACAGGCCTTGCAATATTCCTATTGCTATCTTTTTCCCGTGCCAGCGGACAGGAACATAATGCCAATTCTGTAAGTGCCCCTGAAGCCAGTGCTGACGAAATCTATTATGATGCCGTTAAAGCTAATATACTTGGGGACAGTAAGCAGGCTGACAGCCTATTCAGAGTCTTTGCGAAACTGAAACCCGAGGTGGCTGCAACTTATTACGAGTTATCCAAGCTAAGCATTAAACAAAATAAAGAGGAAGAAGCTACTACTCTTATCAAAAAGGCCATAAAGCTGGATACGGATAATAAGTGGTATAAAATGCAATATGCAGAGATATTATCTTCCCGTAATGAATTTGATGAGGCTGCAAAAATATACAAGGAGGTTGCAGAAGGGGAACAATACAATGCTGATTATTTATTTAAGGCGGCTTCTTATTACAAACTAGCCGGAAAATATAAAGAGGCCCTTACCCTACTAGACAAGCTATTGGAACAAAGTGGACAGGACGAAGATATACTGATACAAAAACAACAGGTATATCTGAAAATGAATGACCTGGACAATGCGGCCAAAATAATAGAACAACTGATAGTCCAAAACCCCAAAGACCCCAAGTATTATGCATGGCTGGGAGAGATGTACGATAATAACAAACAAACCAAAAAGGCCGAAGAAATATTCAGCAAGGCTGCCCAGTTATTTCCTGATGATGCATCGATACAACTAGGGCTGGCAGAGCATTATAAAAAACAAAACGATACTGCAAAGTTCACAGAATTTGTAAAGAAAGCGATCACCAATAAAGAACTGGACCCTGAAACACAAATACAACTGATGGTACCTTACCTGCAGGATATTGCAAATGATTCTGCACGGAGAAAAGTGGGAATGGAACTGGCGACACAATTATATGCCCAGCATAAAAATGACCCGATCGTTATTGCGATATACGGGGAATCGCTGGGTATGGTAGGGCAACGTGACAGTGCCATCGTACAATATAAAAGATCTCTTAGTATAGACCAGTCGCGCTTTGTGGTATGGCAAAAACTTTTTGAAAGTTACCTTGATAAAAAAGATGCAGATTCGCTGATAAAATATACAGAGAAAGCAATGCGGGTATTTCCCAACCAGGCACTGGTATATTTTTATAATGGTATAGGGCAAATGAACCTAAAAAATTACCCTTCTGCCATAAAAGCAATTAACAGAGCCATTGATGCACAACCAGAGGACGACCACCCGAACCTTGCAAAAATGTACTCGACTTTAGCGGACATCTATCATACCACTATGCAGTTTACACTCTCGGATAGTTGTTTTGATAAATCAATCAAACTGGAACCTAATGACCCGTTTGTTTTAAATAATTACAGCTATTATTTATCAGAAAGAGGTGTGCGGCTTGAAGATGCAGAAAGAATGTCTAATCATTCTCTTCAACTACTACCGGAGGCTTCCTTCTTTGATACATATGGGTGGATACTATACAAACAAGGGCGGTATGAAAAGGCAAAAGAATATATACAAAAGGCTATAGAAGTTAACCCAGAGAATGCTGATGGTACCTTATATGAACACCTGGGTGATGTGTATTATAAACTGAATGATACCGAAAAAGCTGTTGAAAGCTGGAAAACAGCCAAACAAAAAGGCATAAATGATCCGAGGATCGACAAAAAAATCCAGGAAAAAAAGTTGTATGAGTAGGTGGTTTGCGGGTTTAGCTCTGTCTTGCATTTTATTGAACGGGTTTACAAGTTGTAAACTTTTACGGCATCCGGCAGTGCAGGCCCCAAAGGCTGACACACTGCTGCACAGTTCGACCAATTTTATAGGCCCCACAAAAGATAGCGGGAATGTAGCAGTTGCCCAAAAAGATACAACCACAGTACCAGAAATGAGTGCTGAAAAAAAGATGCTGATCGAAAGTGTAAAACCTTTATTTCAACAACAATATAGCTATACCACTTTCAGCGGCAAGGCTAAAATGCACTACGAAGAAAAAGACAATCAAAAGGATTTTACTGCCCATTTCCGGATAAAGAAGGATAGTGTTATATGGATCAATATAACGGCACTGGGAGGGATGATACCTGTAGCCAAAATACTTATAACGCCTGACAGCCTTAAATTAATCAACCAAATAGACCGAGAAGCCATGCTAATGCCTCTAAGCCAGGCAACGAGGCTTTTACCCGTTCCTGCAGACTTCTCTACTCTGCAAAATTTCATTGTAGGCAATGCACTAAGAAGTTCCGGCTGGATAAGCGATGCGGTGAATACGGCAGATGGCTGGGCCATACAGGCCGAAGACAGTAACTATATACAGCTTTTAAACTATAATAAATCCGACAGCACTCTGCGTTCAGGACAAATGCATACCCGAAATCCGAATAGCCCGCAGGGTGTAATACAATACAAACAGTACACACTTGTACAGGATAAGAAATTCTCTTTTCAAAGATCCATACATATAGAGAATGCCGGGGCCGCTTATAACCTTGATATGGATTTTACTAATGCCAATTTTAACGAGGCATTGGATTATTCTTTTTCAGTACCGAAAAATTATACTGTAAATCCGAGGAAATAGGATTTAGCCTAAGTCTACAAGACTTCTTTATCAACATCCTCAAATAACTCCATAAATTTATCTCTTAAAGTATTGGCCAGGCGCTGGAGCATTTTTGTACCTTTTTTATCTGACACCTCCGGTAATGCGTTTTTTACAGGCACTTTCAGGATTATTGTCTCATTTGTATTTTGCGGAACGTTCCTTTCTTTTACAGGTAGCGGTTCCATTTCTTCTGCAATATTTCCTGAATGAGCTATTTCATAATCGTTGCAAGCTTTTACTATGAGGCTAATACCACTGATAAAACCAGGGTTGGAATACTTTTCCAACTGGCTTTCCATGAGATAATCATTAAGATTACCTATGCGCACACTCATTCCTGTTATTTGCTCCGTAAGTTTTTTTATGTTCTTCAACTGGGCACCACCGCCTGTAAGAATAATACCACCATGCAATGATTTGTCGAGATGCAACTGTTTCAGCTGGAACACAACATAGTCCAGTATCTCCTGCATTGCCTCTTCTATAAGAATGTATAAACTCTTAAGCGAAATTTCCTTTGCTGGCAAGCCTCTTAAACCCTGTACAGTAATAACAGCGGCAGGATCTATGTTAGTTACAAGGGCCATACCGTACAATACTTTCAACTGCTCTGCCTGCGAACGTAATAAACCTAAACCGTTACGAATGTCATTGGTAATATTATCGCTACCGCAGGGTATTACTGCAACATGCTTCAATACCCCTTCTGAGAAAATAGTTATATCTGTTGTGCCTGCACCAATATCTACTACGGCTACGCCGGCTTCCCTATCTTCTTCGCTGGTAAGCGCCATTGCCGATGCCAAGGGCTGAAGGAAGATATTTTTTATATTCAAACTTGCTTTATCCACACTGCGCCTCATGTTTTTTATAACATTCTTATCAGCTGTTATTACATGAAAATTAGCCGAGAGTTTTGCCCCATTCATTCCTACCGGGTTCAAAACGTGGGCTATTGTATCTACTGTAAAATTATGCGGAATAATATCAATGATCTGATCTGTTTCGGGAATAAATGTTTTATACTGCTCTGATATGAGTATATCAATATCCTTTTCGGAAATCTCATCATCTATGTATTTCCTGAAACGATCACCACGCGTCTGAATTGTTTGTATGTGCTGCCCTCCTATACCTATATATACATCCTTTATTTCCAGATCGGGATTAGATGCCATACAGTTAGTAATAGCACTATTAATAGAATGCATACACTGCTCCACGTTCAACACCATACTATTGCTTACCCCGACCGATATTGCCTGCCCGAGACCGAGAATTTCAATTTTCCCGTATTCATTTTTTCTTGCAGCTACGGCCACTATCTTTGAAGTGCCGATGTCGAGTCCTACTATTACAGGTTGGTTTTTGCTTTTCATACCACAGTGGTTTTGGTATTGTCTAGTAATGAGTTGTTTTAAGCTACTTTTTCGCAAGCTAATTTGTCATTCAATGTGCGAAGTTTTGTGGATGTAAGAGGTTTGGAAATAAAATCAAAAACAATCTCGTAGGTCTTAGCGCGTTCTATATCTATTGAACTGATGGATGATGTAAGAATGACAACTTTACAGGCATCTACCAAAGAGGCAGAAAGTGTTTTCAATTCATCCAGGAATTTCCAACCATCTGTAACAGGCATATTAATATCCAGAAAAATAAGGCCCGGCAAATTTTTCGGGTCCGAATCATGCAATTGTTTCAGTTTGTTGAAAGCCTCGCGCGAATTGGCAAATACACTTACCTTCTCTGCAAAATTTACTTTCTCAAAATGCCCCAAATGCATTTGGTTGAAAATAACGTCGTCATCGATCAAGAAAATATGTTTCATGCACATCATGATTTATGAATATGAAAAATAAACACAATATATTATGTAAAAAAATCTCATCCTTAATAGGTATTGTCATCGACAACTATATAAATATATAACAGGGTAAAATAAAAGTACTTTAAAAAAAACTAAAAGTCAACCCCATTTTTTAATAGTTAAATGCACTTTTATCGAATCATTATTAATGATAACATATAATAAATTGCTCTTGTATTTTAAAATTGTCCTCTATTTATAGTCTACACCGATAAGTGTTGGGTAAATATCTATGTACATACGTCCAAGCAGTGTAAAAAGATTGCAAAAGCGAAAAATTCTTTAAAAAAATACGCATAAAGAATTATTAAACTTTGTTCGTTTTGGAATGAAATTTTTAAGTCGAATTATATAATGTCAAGGCCTGTAATATATCTTTTCACTAAATAAACCTCGTTTTTAGTTATTTTCTTAGACTGATCTGTATCGATTATAATTTAACTCCTACATTATTCAATAAGAAAGAGCCACCGATCGTTTGATATAAAATAACTAAGCCATTGTTATGTGGCTGATGAGACTATGTCTATACTATTTTATGAGGCGTTCAATTTAAATTGCATGGCTATTTAAATAATCGCACAACATTGCAGTCTATAGCTATCGCTTCATTTTTCTATTATCAATAGATTAAATTTAGTTCTGCATTTGTTCAGACACTATTCTTTGCATGCTTCTTCTTTCAATGCCAAACTAAAGTATCCCTGGCACTTGAAACATTCTTTTCAAATTGGCAATATTCAAAATATTATCCTAAAATGTTGTAATAAACAAGCAATTAGTTTATAACTTGAATAGTTCTGCTATTTTTGTTGCACTAATAAAAAACAAATTCCTGATGAAGGTAGTGATCTTTGCCGGCGGCCGTGGTACACGAATATCCGAAGAGTCGTCCCTGCGGCCAAAACCCATGATAGAGATTGGTGGTAAGCCTATCTTATGGCATATCATGAAAATATATGCTGCTTACGGACATACCGAATTTATTATATGCCTGGGCTATAAGGGCTGGGTGATAAAAGAATATTTTGCCAATTACTTTTTGCATAACGCTGATATAACTGTTGACCTCTCTACCAACTCGCTACAGGTGCATAATAATTATGCGGAACCTTTTAAGGTATCCCTGATAGATACAGGGCTGGATACTATGACGGCAGGCAGACTGAAAAGAGTGCTACCCTATGTGGGCAATGAACCGTTTATGCTTACTTATGGCGACGGGGTATGTGATGTGAACATTAATGAGCTGATAGATTTTCATAAGCAGAGCGGGAAAATATGCACCATGACCGCCATACAGGCTACCAGCCGTTTTGGTGTGATAAAAATGGAAGACAGCGGCATTATAGATAGTTTTGAAGAAAAACCTGCAGACTCAGGCACATGGATAAACGGAGGTTTTTTTGTGATAGAGCCCGGGATAGCGAAATATCTGCCAGACGATGCTGACGAAATTATGTGGGAACGTAAACCAATGGATGATCTGGCACAGGATAAACAAATAACTGCTTACAAACATCACAATTTCTGGAAGTGCATGGACACTTTGAGAGATAAAGAAGAATTAGAGTCATTGTGGCAAACCGAACCTTTATGGAAAAAGTGGTAAGTGCTGAATACCTGCATTCTATATTTAAGGGCAAACGGGTGTTTGTTACAGGGCATACGGGTTTTAAAGGTTCGTGGCTGATACAAATATTACAATGGTTGGGGGCCGATGTAAAAGGTTTTGCATTAGCACCTGAAAAAGATAATGACCTTTATAACCAGGTGGAGGGCGATAAACTCTGTTTTGAATCGGTATTTGCTGATATGCAGGACCTGAATGCATTGCATGGGGAGATCGTACGATTTGAACCTCATTTTATTTTCCATATGGCTGCGCAGGCTTTAGTGCGCCGTAGTTATGATATTCCGGTAGAGACCTTTATGGTGAACACCCAATGCACTGCTCATGTGCTGGATGCATTGCGTGGCATGAAACATCCCTGCGTAGCTGTAATGATCACTACGGATAAGGTGTATGAAAACCCGGAAAGGGGCACACCATTTAATGAAGATGATAAACTTGGGGGTTATGACCCCTACTCTGCCAGCAAGGCTGCTGCGGAAATAGTAATAGAATCTTACAGAAGATCTTTCTTTAACCCTGCTAATTATAGCAGCCATGAAAAAGCTGTAGCTTCTGTAAGAGCAGGCAATGTGATCGGTGGGGGAGATTATTCTGATGACCGGATCGTTCCTGATATTTTCAGATCACTGGAGTTTAATGAACCAGTAGGATTACGTAACCCGAAATCTATACGGCCCTGGCAGCATGTGCTGGAACCTTTGGGGGCTTACCTGCTACTGGCTGCCAAAATGAGTGAAGACCCGATACGATATAGTACAACTTTCAATTTCGGGCCAAGACCGGACGATATGTTAACGGTTGAAGACCTGACTAAAATATTTCTAGAAAGTTTTAAAGGAGGCAGTTACCAGAACTTAGCACTAGAAGGGGCTCCCCATGAGGCTAAATTATTGTTGCTGGACAGCAGCAAAGCTGAGCAACTTATAGGCTGGCACCCTATACTGGATGCCAGAACCGCTATAAAATGGACTGCAGACTGGTATGCAGATAAGAAGCATACCGCTAATGAAAAGTGTATGATGCAGATTGAAAATTATTTCGGGAAGATAAGTGCATGAAAGATATACAATCCATATCATTAGAAGGTGCCTACCTGCTTACTCTGCCATCTTCGCAGGATGCAAGGGGTACTTTTGTAAAGACCTATCATGATACCACTCTTCAACAAGCAGGAATTAATTTCACCCTAAAAGAAAGCTATTTTTCAAGTTCCAGGAAAGATGTTATAAGAGGCATGCATTTTCAGTTGCCACCTCATCATCATTCCAAAATTGTTTTTTGCCCTTTGGGGGCAATACTGGATGTGATCGTTGACCTGCGCAAAGGCTCCCCTACTTACGGACAATATTTTGCTCATGAATTATCTGAACAAAATCATAAAGCTTATTATATACCGGAAGGTTTTGCACATGGATTTAAATCTCTGACAGAAGGTGCCATTACTTATTACCTTGTATCATGCGAATATAACAAGGATGCAGATACTGGGGTTCTTTACAATAGTATTGGCTTTGATTGGGGAGTTGAAAATCCTATCCTTTCGGAACGGGATTTGTCATTTACAGGATTGAAAGAGTTTAACAGTCCTTTTGTTTTTTAAAAAATATTCAACAATATGAAAATGGATAACATCCTGGATAAACTGGGAATCAATAAAGTAAATGAAGGCGCTTCAACAGGTACCAAGTGGCTGAAAGGTGGCGGAGACCCGATAAAATCTTTTTCACCTGTGGATGGGAAAGAAATAGCCTGGGTAAAATCTGTGAACCGCAAAACTTATGATGCAGTAATAACAAAAGCAGAAGAAGCATATAAAGAATGGCGTACCTGGCCGGCTCCTAAACGTGGCGAGGTGGTGAGACAAGTGGGTGAAGCGCTACGAAAATATAAAGAACCTTTGGGCAAACTCGTATCATACGAAATGGGCAAAAGCCTGCAGGAAGGGTATGGCGAGGTGCAGGAAATGATAGACATATGCGATCTTGCGGTGGGCATGAGTCGCCAATTATACGGGCTTACCATGCATAGCGAACGTCCATTACACCGGATGTATGAACAATGGCACCCACTAGGCGTGGTGGGTATCATCAGTGCATTCAATTTTCCCGTGGCCGTATGGAGCTGGAACAGCATGATAGCCTGGATATGCGGCAATACCTGTGTATGGAAGCCATCTGAAAAGACACCTTTATCTGCGATTGCCTGCCAGAACATTATCTCTGAAGTATTTAAGGCTAACAATCTGCCGGAAGGTGTTTGCGGACTGGTTGTAGGTGGAAGAGAAACAGGTGAATGGATAAGTAATGACACAAGGGTCCCTTTGGTATCTGCAACAGGCTCTACACGTATGGGCAAAGCTTTAGCAAGCGCTGTAGCAAGCCGCTTAGGAAAGTCATTGCTGGAGCTGGGTGGTAATAATGCCATTATAGTAACTGAACATGCCGACCTGAATATTGCTTTACGTGCTGCGCTGTTCGGAGCTGTAGGTACCGCCGGTCAACGCTGCACTACTACGCGCAGACTTATCATTCATGAGAAAGTATATGATGCGCTAAAAAAGAAACTGGTAGCTGCGTACAAGCAATTAAGTATAGGTAACCCCCTAGATGAAAAGAACCACGTGGGGCCACTAATAGATACTGATGCCGTAAATAATTACCTGGATACGATAAAGGAGATAAAAAAAGCCGGCGGGAAGGAAATAGTAGCACCCGGGGTACTAAAGGGGAAAAACTATGAAAGCGGCTGCTATGTGAAACCATGTGTTTATGAAGCACAAAATGAATGGCCAATAGTACAACACGAAACATTTGCTCCCATTCTGTACCTGATGAAGTATAAAAAACTGGATGAGGCTATTGCAATGCAGAACGGCGTGCCTCAAGGTTTGTCCTCCTCCATCATGACATTAAATATGCGTGAAGCTGAGCAATACCTGTCTGCTATGGGCAGCGATTGCGGTATAGCTAACGTTAATATAGGCACCAGCGGTGCTGAAATTGGCGGTGCATTTGGCGGCGAAAAAGAGACCGGCGGCGGACGCGAAAGCGGCTCTGACAGCTGGAAAGCATACATGCGCAGGCAAACCAATACCATCAACTGGAGCGATCAATTACCGTTGGCACAGGGGATAAAGTTTAGTGTGTGATAAAAAATGATAATTGAGAACAAAAGCTGAAAAAGTTAAAAGCTGGGCCATTGAAGTCATTAAAAATGGCTCATGGAAAAATTACAACGATCTGCATATTGATGAAATAGATAAAAAGTATAAAAAGAACAAAAAAAAGTGGATCAGTTCCGGCATCATTTTTTTTGATATTGCCAAACAGTTTATTGAAGATAAGAACTTGCCTTTTATTGTCCAATTAGACATTCCATTGGAAATAAAAGTAGGTAGAGGTAACTATGTCATAGAAAATATAAATGAATTAGAAAACGAGTTAAGTGACACTCCGCCTTCATTATATTTATTTCACGAAGATCATGAAGCATCAATGCGAAATCAAAAAGCCATCATGCAAATTTTAGATAATTTCATAGATAATACAAAAAATAGAGTAGTACAATACTGTGAATCTTATGATGAAGAATATGATGAAGTAAACAGAGGGGTATATTTAACTAGCGGTAACAATTAAACGTTTGTAATTCATTTTGTCATTGGCACAGGGGATAAAGTTTAGTGTATAAATAAATTAGTAGTTGTTGTTGGTAAAGAGCCGATAACAACTACTAAGCTTGTATGTTCTAACTTGCAGAGTATATGCTTGCCCAAATGACCAAAACAGAAATAGCAATACAAATTATTAAGGGAATCCCAAAAGGCTTGGTTCTATATTGCGTCGTTTTCCCAATATACTTCCTCCAAAATAAATATTCTAAAACAGCAGCACCCAAAAAATTGAATAAGTATATCTTCCCAGAAACTGATTTACCATTACTCTGCATGTAATTAATAACAAATATTGTCAAACCTGAATAAGCTAAACCAAAAAGGAATGTCAAAACAGCAGCCGCCTTTTTGTTGTATTTATTAAGATTTATTGAAAGTAATATTGAGCCCGTTATGACACCAAATAAAAGGGAAAACACCCAAACTACCTTCTGAGAATAAAACATTGGCGCTATCGACTCTTTTGTTACATTTCTGTCAAAATAAGGAGTCCAAGCTTCCTTTATTTCTTTTTCCTTCTTCTGCTCAATCTCTGAATTTATTTTTGTCAATTCTTCATTATTCAATTCCTGGCCTCGTTTCTTTAATTCACTTACAGCTGCTGTTAGAGCTTCAGGAGTATATCTTGCTGAATCGGAGATATATTTTTTTAAGTCTTCATCAGACTTTCTTGCCATTAATTTTTCAAAATCCATCTCCATATTCGTCTCTAAAATAGAAAGATTCTTTAGATTTTGCGATTCTTATAATACTCCAGCCCCAGCCTTATTTCGCCATAAGTAATATCATCACCTAATAAGTCTTTCAATGGTTTTAGTGCATTTACCTGGCCTGTGGTTTTTATTACTTCTATTATCTTATCCAGCTTATTTTTTGCTACCAGTTTATGAATACTCAATTCTCCGTTTGCCACAAACATTGCTAAATGGTTTTCGATGGTTTGTTGCGAGAGATTTCGTTGCTCGGCAATCTCCGCGACGCTCATCCCATCCTGAAACATCCTAAATGACTGCCGCATAGTAAGCCCGGGACCGGCAGGGGCCGACGCTTTGATTTTCTTTTCTTTTTTAGGAGCCCTGACCGGCATACGCGATGTCAGTTTATGTTCCCCGCAATATGCCTTTATTACTTTTAAGAATTGTGCGCCATATTTAGCTACTTTATAATCTCCAAAACCACTTATATTCAGCAAGTCTCCAAAGGTTTGCGGGAAATAAGTAGCCATCTCGACCAATGAATTATCTGCAACTATGGCATAGGCAGGAACATGCTCCATGTCAGCCATATCCAGGCGCACACTCCTTAATTGTTTAAATAGCTCCTGCTCATAGTCCGGCTTTTCTTCTTTCTCCGCACTTTCAACAGGTGCTTTCTTCATTACCAGCTTTACTTTTGTTGCGGATTTTAGTATCTCCCAACTCTTGGCGTTCAGTTGCAAAGTGCCATACTGGTCGTTTGTTTTCTCCAGCATTTTTTGTTGCAACATTACTTTTATCATCCACTGCCATTCCTCCTTGTTTAAATCTTTACCTATACCGTAGGTTTTTAATTCTTTATGGGCAGAAATAATTTTATCTGATGCCGAGCCCCGAAGGAAATCCACAATATAATTAGCACCATAACGCTCTCCTGTGCGCGATACCGCAGATAGTAATTTCTGTGCATCAACCGTTACATCTTTTTCTTCCAGGTTGCTGAGGCAAAAATCGCAGGAGCCGCAATAGGATGGAAAGGCCTCACCAAAATATTGTAAAAGGTATTGCCTGCGACAGCTTTCACTTTCACAAAATTCCTGCATTTGTTGCAGTTTCTTTAATGCGATGGCTGATTGCTGGGGATTATTTTCTATCTCTACAAATTTTCTCAGCTTAATGATATCACCAACAGAATAAAACAGGATAGCATCACTGCGCAGGCCATCACGCCCTGCCCTGCCTGTTTCCTGGTAATAGCCCTCTATATTTTTAGGTACATCGTGATGAATAACAAAACGCACATTCGATTTATCAATACCCATCCCAAATGCGATGGTAGCAACAATCACTCTCATTTCATCGCGCTGAAAAGCCTCCTGTACCTTGCTGCGCTCTTTATTATCCATGCCCGCATGATAATGAGATGCACTAACTCCTACTTTACGCAAACCCTCTGCAATGGTTTCTGTAGATGTGCGACTGAGGGCATAAATGATACCATTATCATCGGGATGTTGCTTCAGATATTGAACTATTCCGGCAAAAGCATTTTTTTGTTCTGTGGGAAAG
>JADMIO011281703.1_pt1 | contig 13103 bp, 13 predicted proteins | sample 8958161 | NCBI WGS metagenome assembly JADMIO01 (sample SAMN16585339, study PRJNA669376) | soil metagenome | isolation source: Crop rotation soil | place: USA: Cullars Rotation, Alabama | collected 2011 | reverse complement strand
CCGCGACTTCAAGTCACGTGAATTCCAAGCTTCGGATCCCACTGTGCTGGAAAGCGTCGCGAGCGCGCAGATCGTTCCCGGCATCCGCGTGGTCGCGCCTGGCATTTCTGGCCTGCTACGAGCAAACTTTGGCGGCTTTGTCGCTGCTACGACCATCGGCGTGGCGATGTGGGATACCATTTTCATCGGGGTGGGCTACGTGGCCAAATTTGCCGCGGACGATACCAATGCGCCGGTTCTGGCGCTCGAGACCGTCATCGTTCTCTTAGTCGCCGAGGCATTGTTCTTCAGCTTCTGGAGCGCGAGAGCCAAGCGCAAAGCATCAGGTCGATCGGTCAATGACCGTGAGCGCCATGGTGCGAAAGACTTGCTGCTGTTTCTTCGCGCCTGGGCCGCCCATCCGCTGCGCATTGCCGCCGTCTCTCCGTCAAGCAGTTCGCTTGCAGACCTGATAACGAGCGAGATCACCAGCGCCTCGTCGCCCGTAATCGAGCTCGGACCCGGAACCGGCGTTTTCACCCGAGCCCTCGTCGCGCGCGGAGTGCCGGAGGATAGGCTGGTCCTCGTCGAGGCTGAAGTCGGGTTCTCGCAATTGCTCGCCCGGCGCTTTCCGAGCGCTCACGTTTTGTCGATCGATGCCGCGCATTTCGGCCGCGCCAAGATACCGGGCTCAGCTCCAGCTGGCGCCGCAATCAGCGGGCTGCCGCTGCTCTCGATGTCGCCCAGGAAGGTCATAGCAATTCTCGACGGCACATTCGATCGACTGCGCCCCCACGGCGCTCTTTACCAGTTCACCTACGGGCTGCGCTGCCCGATCCCGCGCTGGATACTCGACCGGCTGGGACTTAAAGCGGTGCGGATCGGCGGCACGATGGCAAATGTGCCGCCCGCCTCGGTCTATCGCATAACGCGCCGACGGGCGCGGCGTGAATCCGGTGCTGATCGCGTCCGCGCAGTTGTCGATTTCGAGAATGAATGCAAGCTCAGCAAACCGCCGGTCGAGACAACTCCACTGTCGGGTACCCGCGTCAGAATGAAACTACATTCATGACGAGCCGCTTACCAGGACGTCTATCCGCCGGAGAGTTCGCTTTTCAAACCGGCAAACGCCTCATCCAAATAATGGAGAAGCGGTTTTCGGCCTTGCTCTTCCACCCAGTTGTCGATCGCCAGGCGCAATGCCCCGACCGACACCATTGCCACAATTCGCAAAGCCTTCCGTCGTTTGGGTTGCGGCCAGAGTTCGCAAAGAGCCTCGAACCCGGCCTGCTCCATCTGGAGATATTTGGCCTGGTTGCTCGCGCGAAACTGTTCGCTCGAGCGAAGGATTTTATCGATAGCGGCCGCTTGGCCGGCGTCGTAGTTCGCCACTAGCTTTCGATGAGCGTTTTGAACAACTTCAAGCGGAGACTGAGCCGTCGATTCTGCAAGAACGGCGGCGTGAAAGGCCTCTGGCAGACCCTTTTGCCAAGCCGCCAGAATCTCTTCCTTCGACTTGAAATAATAAAAGAACGTCCGCGGCGAGATGCCGGCTGCTTCGGCGATAGCATCGAGCGTCGTCGCCTCATATCCGTTCGCAACGAACAGCCCGAGCGCGGAATCGGTGATGCGCCGAAGCGTTTCGCGACGCTTTTTCTCCCGCCAGCCTTCCTGATTTTGATTCTGATCCATACCCGAAATCATATCAGAAATCGCATCTCTTGTAAAATCGCAATTTCCGTAAAATCACACATCTTGTAAAATCGCACGTAATGTAATATCTGTGGCTGCATCCAGACCAATGCAGGAAAGTGACATGAAACGGGTTCAGTATGACCGCTATGGCGGTCCGGAAAAAATGTACTTCGGCGAATACGCCTTGCCCCAGCTCGGCGACGACGAGGTGCGCGTCGCCGTGAAGGCCGCCGCGATCAATCCCTTCGACTGGAAGCTCCGTCAGGGAGCAATGAAACTGTTCACCGGCAGGCGATTTCCAAAGGCCATGGGCACGGACTTTGCCGGGATCGTGGAGTCGATCGGCAGCAAGGTAAGAAACGTCCGGGTTGGTGACGAAGTGTTCGGCACCGTGGACTTCAGAAAGTCAGGCGCCTTCGCCGAAGCGGTAGTCGTTGACAGCCATCATGTGGCGAAGAAGCCATCGCAGCTATCATTCGGCAAGGCAGCGTCTCTTCCGATTGCCGCGATGACGGCGTGGGTGGCCATCCTCGACAGAGCGCAGGTCCGATCCGGATCCCGGGTCTTCATCAATGGCTGCAGCGGCGCCGTGGGCGCCTTTGCCGCGCAGTTGGCAATCGCCCAGGGAGCTCACGTTTCGGGCACCTGCGGACCTGGCTCGAGGTACAGCGCAAGCGCTGCCGGCGTCCATCCGATATTCGGCTACTCCGACAGGCAAGCATACACGCAAGGCGGAAAATACGACGCCGTCTTTGACAGCCTTGGAACGCTTGGCGTTGGCGAGGGCCTTTCGATGCTCACAAAGAAGGGCGTGTTTGTCGACATCAATCCCACCCCGGCAAGATTCCTTCGCGGGATGCTGTCCCGACGCTACAAGCTGGCGTTCGCCACCATGGGCATAAAACATCTTACGGGAATTGCAGAACTCGCGGCCAACGGGACGCTGCGACCCACAATCGGCCTTGAAGCCCCGTTTAGCGAAGCCCTGTCAGTTATCGCGGATGCCGAGAACGGCCGGCGTCACGCGGGCAAGATGGTGCTGGCGTTTTGAAGGGGCCAAACCGAGCGCGCCGGAGCGGCAGAGGCTGACAGTCTCTAAAAGAGACTGCGCCCTCATCTGTCTGGAAAACCCGCCGATCCAAGGAGACGATTTCGCATGGAAAGAGGAACGCAGGACAAGTGCCGCCAGCCCCCGGGCATCATACGCCCGGTGGTGAATCCTGCCCGCTGCGAGGGAAAAGCCGCGTGCGTGGAAGTGTGCCCGGTGGACGTCTTCGAGATCGTGCGCATTCCGGACGACACCTACAAAGGCTTACCGCGTCTCGCCAAGTTCAAGGTCTGGGCGCACGGCATGAAGACAGCAGCAACGCCCAACGCCGCCGCTTGCGAGAGCTGCGGGCTGTGCGTCTCAGCATGCCCCGAGCACGCTATTCGCTTGCAACGCTTCGTTGCCTGAAACGCGCGCGACGGCGCTCTGCGGGCGCCGAACAGGCCGACAGCTAAGCAATTGCGCCTGCATCCCTGTCCAGGCGAGTACGGCCACAAAAATGGAGAAGATGAAGTGGACATCACAAAGAGCGGCACCTTCGCGCTGGGCGACAGGTCTGTAGCGCGCGTCGGTTATGGCGCCATGCAACTCGCGGGAAGGGGCGCGTTCGGCCCACCCAAGGACCGCGAGCAAGCCCTTGAGGTGCTCCGCGAAGCCGTGGCTGCGGGCGTCAATCATATCGACACGAGCGACTTCTATGGTCCTCACACGACCAATCAATTGATCCGGGAAGCGCTCTACCCTTACCCGGATGAACTGGTTATCGTAACAAAGGTTGGCGCCTTCCGCGGCGAAGATGGTTCGTGGCTGCCCGCACAGGCTCCCGCCGAGCTGGTTCGCGGTGTGCACGACAACCTTCGCAACCTCGGCGTCGACGTGCTCGACGTTGTCAACCTGCGCATCATCGAAGGCAACGGGATGGCGCCGGCCGAGGGTTCGATCGAGGAGCGCTTCTCCGTACTGGCCGAACTCCAAGAACAAGGACTTATCAGAGACCTGGGCCTCAGCAACGCGACCGCCTCACAAGTTGAGGAAGCGCGGCGGATCGCCCCCGTGGTCTGCGTCCAAAATCACTACAACCTGGTGCATCGTGCCGACGATGCTTTGATCGACACACTGGCGGAAGAGGGGATCGCCTATGTTCCTTTCTTTCCGCTAGGTGGCTTCAACCGTCTGCAGTCGCTGACACTTGAAACGGAGGCAAAGCTGCATGGCGTCTCGCCGATGCAGATCGCTCTGGCGTGGCTCTTAGCTCGTTCGCCGAACATCTTGCTCATACCGGGCACTTCGAGTGTCGCACACCTGCAAGAGAACCTGGCCGTTTCGGGGCTCCCGCTTTCGCGGGACCTGCTGGGACGGATCGGTCAAGCGATTCAGCAGGAGGCGAGCTAAGCGAGGTTGCACAGAAGTCTCGTCGCTCCGTGGCGAAATGCAGGAGCCGGTCGCGCCAGCGGTAACGATCCGCCGGATGATCCATGAAGTCGATGAAAAATCCCCCGGCGGCGAGGACGGTCGCTTTCCAGCCTACCGAGCAGGAAGCCGACCGTCCAATTAGAAACCGTTCCTGACTAGTTGTCCTGGAAGACTACTGCGTCCCAGCGAAGCAAGAGAAGGGCGCCCGCCAATCGCGGACGCTTGCAGCCGGCAGATCATCCTTTGTGGTCGTTACTCTTCGGTCTTGCCTTCGAAATCCAGGAGCTTGCCGACCGGAACATATTTCTGGCCATCGAACTGGTAGAGCTGCAAGGCTTCGATCGGGAAAATGTCGGCGCCAGCCTTGGTGTTCAGCTTGATCCCATCGAGCAGCAGCGGGTTGTCCCACTTCTGGATGTTGAAGACGGTCTCCAGGAGCGCAGCCCGGGTCGGCTTCTTCATCTCTTCGAGCGCCTTCACAAGCGCGTCGCCGGTCGCATAGCCGACCTGCCCGATGGTGTTGGCGAAGACGAAGTTGACCTTGGCCGCGGCGATGTCGTCGAGATACTGGTCGATGCCGGCGTCACCGCTCTTTTCCGGGCTCACAATGGGCTTCAGGAAGTTTGAGGTGATGATGCCCTTGGCGTTGTCCAGACCCACCGCCTGCAGGATTGGGTAGGCCGAGGAGAGGTTGGTGACAAGCGTCAGCGGCTTCCAACCGCTTTCTGCCTGGAAGCGGATCGCTTCGCCGCCCTGCTGGGGCGCGGCAATGATCACCAGCGTGTCGGCGCCCGAAGCCTTGAGTGCCGTGAGCTGCGTTTCCACGGTCGGATCCTGCGAGGTCACGGGCTGCCGATCGACGACCTTGATGCCGGAGCCTTCGATGGCCTTGTCGAAGGCCTTCATGAAGGTCTCGCCGGTCTCGGTGTTGAGGTAGAGGATCGCGACCTTAGCGTCTGGCTTGTTGTCCTTGAGATAGGTGGCGAAGGAGGTCGCTTCGGTCGAGAACGCCGGGACGAAGCCGATCTCCTCGTGCGGCGCATTCAGTTTGTGGACGCCCGAATACATGAAGACGTTCGGAACTTTCCGCTGCTCGATATAGCGGCCGATGGCGACATTGTTCGGCGTGGCGGCCGTGCCGACGAGGGCGAAGACTTTATCCTGCTCGACCATCTCGCGGACGTTGGCGAGCGTGCGCTGCGGATCGAGCATGTCGTCCTTGATCACCAGCTCGATCTTGCGGGTCTTGCCGTCGGACATCTTGACGCCGCCCTTGGCGTTCGCCGCCTCGACGCGGGCGCGGATGCCTTCTGCAACTGCACCGACAACCGCGACGGGTCCGGTGAGTGGACCGGTGATGCCGATCTTGACGATGGTGTCGGTAATGCCTGGCGTCTCGGCGGCTGTCGCCGAGCTGGCGCCGACGGCCAGTGCAAACACTGCGACCGTTAGAAGCATTTTGGGCACGCGAAGACCTGGTCTCATAAGTTCCTCCCTGTTCAGTTGATTGGTCCGGCTTTGCCGGTGGGGTTCGACCGCAGCGCCAGCGCGGCGGTGAATCTTTCCAGGAGCCCGACGACCCCACCGCGCGCCAAAAGCATGATGCCGATCAGTGCCAGCGCGTAGATGACGTTGCCGAGTGCGAGATTGATGTTGGACGTCCATGTCGGGACGAAGGTGATGAAAAGCCCGCCGATGAAGGCGCCGACAATGCTCGTCGAGCCGCCGACGATACTGCCGATCACGATGGTGATCGAAAGCGGAGCGAGAAAGGACTGTGGGCTGATGAAACCATTGAGGATCGCGAAAACGCCGCCGCCAAGTCCGGCCAGCGCCGAACTGATGGCGAAGGCCCACAGCTTGGTCTTGGTCAGGTTGACGCCGAGCGCCTCGGCGATCTGGGAACTGTCGCGTTGGGCGCGCAGCGCGCGGCCGACGTCGTCGACGAGAACGAGGCGGACGATCATCGCCGCGACACAGGCGCATCCCAGCGACACCAGGTAGAGCCAAAGCTCGGGGTTCTCCGCAAGGAACTCGGGCGGCTCCAGGGAATCGATCGGCAAGCCGGAGACGCCGCCCGTCCAGGTGCCGAGCTTCAACAGAAGTTGCGGGAACGCGGCTGCGACACCAAAGGTGATGATCGCAAGCTGCAGTCCTTGCAGACGCAGGGCCGGAAGGCCGACAATGAGGCCGGCCAGCGCGGTGACGGCGGCTGCTGCCGGCAGCGTCGCCAACGGATGGACGCCGTAGGTCGCGTTCAAAATGGCGGTGACGTAGGCGCCGATGCCGAACAGCGTTCCCTGGGCGAGGCAGATCTGTCCGGCAAAACCCATGAGCAGGTTAAGCCCCAGGATGGCGATGGCGTAGGAGATAGCGACGCTCACCTGTTGCAACTGAAAGCCCGACAGGAAGACCGGCAGGAGCGCGGCAACCAGTAGAAAACCGACGATTGTCGAGGCTGTGTGCACAACGCTTTTGTTCATAGCTTCGTGACCTTCTGCGAGCCGAACAGACCGACCGGTTTGACCAGCAGGACGAAGAGGGTAAGGACGATCGGAACCGCGATGCGCATGTCCGCCCCGAGAAAGCCGACATAGTTGGCGCCAAGGCTCTCGCTGACGCCCACGAGCAGGCCTCCGGCCACGGCGCCAAGCGGACTGGTCCAGCCCCCGACGGTTGCCGCGGCGAGGCCGTAGAAGAGTATCGGGGTCATCATGGTCGGGCTCAGGAACAGCCGTGGCGCGACAAGCACGGCCGCGACCGTTCCGATCACCGCGGCGAAACCCCAACCGAGCATGAGCATGCGCTCGACATTGACGCCGACGAGGACGCTGCGGACGCGATCGAAGGCCGCGGCCCGCATGGAGAGCCCCAGTCTCGTGAAGGCGAAGAGGCAGCCGATGGCCGCGGCCAGGACAATGAGCACCAACAGGGTTCCAGCCGACGAGGCCAGGATACGCACGTCACCGAGGCTGAAGCTGCCTTCGGGAAACAGGCTGGGGAACGGCTTCTGTTCGGCGCCCCACAGCCAGGTCACGATCGCCTGGAAGAGCACGAACATGCCGAGCGTGACCACCACCGTCGCCTCGACCGGCGCCGCCAGCAGCGGACGGATGAAGGCACGAAACGCCAGGATTCCGAGCGCAAAGGAAGCTGCCAGGCCGATCGCGATGGCAAGCCATAGCGGCAGGCCCCACAGGGTGAGCTGCCAGGTGCAGTATGCCGAGAAGGTTGCCATTTCGCCCTGGCCGAAATTGACGACGTTGGTGGCGCGAAAGATCAACACAAGCGCTAGCGCAAGGGCTGAATAGATGGCGCCGGTGGCGAGGCCGCTGACGATGATTTGCGCAAAAAGGGTCAAGCCCGGCCCCCCAACGGCAAGGCCGGGGCCGCTGACCTGCGCGGCTTCGCATCGATAGCGTTGGCCAGAGGAGTCTTGGCGGTTGATGGCGGCTCGGTGGCAGGCACGACGACCAGAAATGGCAGTCCGGCGGTGTCGTGAATGTCGATGAAGGACGCCGAAGCGAGGTGGTCGATCGACGCCTGTCTTGCGGAGCGAGAGATCAGCGCCAGTACAATGATCACCACGGCGTAGAGGGCGCCTGGCGCAATACCGCAAAGAGTAAGTTCGTGTAACGCGGTCAATCTAGTCCCCGAGATAGGATTTCTGGATATGCTCATCGGCAAGGATGGCGCTGGCTGAGCCGCCAGCCACGATGTGCCCGGTCTCGATCACATACGCGCGGTCGGCAAACTTGAGAGACAGGTCGGCATTTTGCTCCACCACCAGGAGCGTCATTCCATCGATGTCGCGCAGTTCTTTGAAGATCGCGAATATTTCGCGCGTGATGACAGGTGCGAGGCCCAAGGACGGCTCGTCACACAGCAATAGCTTCGGCCGGGACATCAGAGCCCGCGCCACCGCGAGCATCTGTTGCTCACCGCCGCTGAGATTGCCGGCCAGTTGGGAGCGTCGTTCGCGCAACCGCGGGAAGCGGTCATACCACCGCTCCTTGTCCTGTCGGACCTGGCGACTGTCGGAAATGATCGTGGCGCCCAACGTGAGGTTTTCGTCGACCGTGAATTCCGTGAACGTGCCTCTGCCCTGGGGGATCTGCGCTATGCCGCGCTGCAGTCGCCGTTCCGGCGGCATCCCTTGCAGGTCGTTTCCCATATAGGCGATTTCGCCGGACGAGCGGATCGTCCCCGAAAGGGCGCGCAGCAATGTGGTCTTTCCCGCTCCATTGGCGCCGAGCAGGACGACGAACTCCTGGTCGCCGATCCCGAGCGAGCAGTCAAAAAGCGCGCGGACCTTGCCGTATCCGGCCGAGAGATTGCGGACCTCGAGAAGCGTCACTCGCTCCTCCCGAGATAGGCCGCAATGACGGCTTCGTTGGTCCTGATTTCCTCGGGGCGCCCTGAGGCGAGATTTCGACCGAGGTGGAAAACATGGATCCGGTCGCAAAGGCTCATAACCAGGCCCATGTGATGCTCGATCAGGAGAATCGAAAGTTTGCGGCTATGCCGGATCGTATCGACGAGCTTGCCGAATTCGCTGACCTCGCCATGGGTCAGCCCGCCTGCAGGCTCGTCGAGCAGCAAGAGCCTGGGTTCGGCCGCGAGGGCACGCGCGATCTCCATCCGCTTCTGCAGCGGATAGGGCAGGGAGTCCGCGCGCGCGGCCGACAAGGCTGTCATCCCCAACTCGTCGAGAATCGCTTCAGCCTGCCGGCGGACCGTCTTCTCCTTGGCCCATGCGCCGAACGGGTTGAGAAGGGCGCGCCCGAACTTTCCACCCATCTTGTGGTGTGCGCCGAGCATCACGTTTTCAAGGACGCTTAGCGAACCGTACACGCCGACGTTTTGAAACGTCCGCGCGATCCCGAGGCCAATGATGTCGCGCACGGCCGCGTCGGAGATTGTCCGGCCCGACAGCTGGATGGAGCCGCGCTGGGGACGGGTGAGGCAGGTGATTGCATTAAGGAAAGTGGTCTTGCCCGCGCCGTTGGGGCCGATCAAGCCGCAAATCTCTCCCTCGCCAACGTCGAGCGAGACGTCGTCGAGCGCCTGCACGCCTCCGAAGCGGACTGATACCCCGTTCGCCGTAAGCACGGGCGGATAAGAACTGATGTGTCCCTGCACAGCCACGCACTCCTCCCAGCGCGCCGTGGACGCCGCCATTTCTGCGGCATTTCCACATTTGGATACCGAATAGTATTTGAAGTCTGGTGCGTATGTCAACCGACCAGAACGGCTCATTCATGCATTGACAGAACCGATCGAATACTATTTGGTATCTGAAATCTATCTGGTATCCGAAAGGCGCCGGGGATTTGGAGAACTCAGGCCGGGGAGGACGGTGTGACTTCATCCTGCCGGAAGGGGCCGCAATGATCGACGGCACCTGGTATTTTGTCGACAGCACTGGTGGCCCAACGTGATCGGCCTCGCTCGATCACCGCAGGAAGCGGTCATGCTGGCGACGGCGATCTGCGGCCTTGCCCTCTTCGGCGTGACCGCCTTGATGCGCTGGTTGCGCGTCGATCGGCGCTCATACGATCCGCTGATCCCGCTCGGCTTCTTCTTGTCTTACTGGCTGACCTACAATCGGCTTCCATCCTTCCCGCCGGTCGGCGCTGTCAACAAGGTGTTCTACATCGCGGCAGTCGGGTTCGTTCTGGGCTTGGTCGCGGGATGGATTGGCAGCCGCACGCTCGGACTTTTGCTGCTGGCGGCGGTGCCGCTCGCATCGGCTGGTTACATCGGTGACAAGATCGTTCTGACGCAGCCCTTCGACCTGGTTGTCGCCGCAGTGGCCGGAGCGGCGGTTCTCTACGCGCTGCACCGCGAAGCCCAGTTTCCCGATGAGGGGTCAAATCTGCGGCCGGCCGTGATGCTCGCGGTGGCCAGCGCTGGTTTTGCTCCAATCGCCTTCATCGGGGCTTCGTCTTCCAGCCTGCAATTGTCCCTCGGCCTTGCCTTTGCGATCGGCGGCGTCGTGTTTTGGCACCTTGTCAGGCCCAACTACCGCTTCGGGTGGGGATCCTTGATCGGCGGGGCCGGGGGCATGATCGCGGTGGCGCAAACCGTCGCGCTGATCACCCGCAAGATCGACCTTTTCGCTCTTGCGGTGCTCTCGCTGGTTTTCGTTGTCCCAACGGCCTGCCGCGGAATCGTCGACCGCCTCGGAAAGTCCAACCAGGCCGTCGCCACGCTGGTGCTCGCGGGTCTTTGCCTGGTGCCGGCCGTCGCCGCAGTCGCAGTCGCGCTGGCGCGGAACGGTTTCGACCTTCCGATGTGAATGAGCTTTCAACCCGCGTATCAACAATGGAGGACGGAACATGAACTACAAGCTAAAGACAGCCTTGCTCGCTGCAGCGCTCGGATCGGCGCCGATCGGTTTGCAGGCGGGCAGGGCGCAGCCAATCACCTTTGACATAGATCCGGTTCATTCCGGCATCGTGTTCTTCATCAATCACCTCGGCTTCTCCAACGTCATCGGCGTTGCCAGAGAGTTTTCCGGGGAGTTCACCTTCGACAAGGATGCGCCCGAAGCGAGCAAACTCCAGGCCAAGGTCAAGGTGTCCAGCATTTCCACCAACAATGCCCAGCGCGATGGCGACATCCAGGGCGCCGACTGGTTCAATGCCACCGAATTTCCGGAGATCACCTTCGTCGGCACCAAATTCACCAAGTCGAGCGACAAGCAGGGCTTGATTACCGGCGATCTTACCATCGCTGGTGTGACCAAGCCGGTGACGCTCGATGTAACCTTCAACGGCCAGGGCAAGAACCCTTGGGACGGCAGTCTTGAGGCAGGCTTCAGCGCGACCACGAAGGTGAAGCGCAGCGACTTCGGCATGACAGCCAACATTCCCATGATCGGGGACGAAGTCACGCTGCGCATTGAAACAGAGGGGCGCGGCCGCACCTGACGGGCTGAGTTTCCGGTTGGCCTGCAGTGGCGCGCGGATGCCCGCGGGCTACAATCGGGCAGCGTGCCCGGGGGCATTTTCTATCAGGCTCTCGTGCCGCGACGCTCGCCCGCGTCGCGGCATGAGGAAACCATGGCGCGCCGGCTAACCGGCACGCCATGAAGTGGCGCTGTCTCTTGAGAGCGGCAGTGAGTATTTAAGCTATCGATGAGCGATCGTCGGCATTGGAGCTCTGCCACGAGCCGCGCTCGTAGAGCCACCTGGCCGTGTTCTTGATGCCGCCGAATGGAAAGACATGGAGCTGCGCTATCGCCGAACTTGGCTTTGCCCGCAGATGGTCTTCGATCGGGCCGACGAAGCTCTCCGGCGAGTGACTGGTGGCAAGCGCGGCAAGCGACGCGCTGCGCTTCTTCAGGAAGTTCAACGAGTTGCCGACGCCGCACAACGCCGCATATTTCAGCAAGGTCATGATCTTGGCGGGACCGGCAACGCCAAGGTGGACGGGCAGGTCCAGTCCGTATGCCGCGAGGCCGTCTGCCCAGGTGATGAATTTGTCAGCGTCGAAGCCAAATTGGGTCACGATGCGCATCCTCGCCCCGCTGCGCTCGGCCCAGGCGCTCTTCATGCGAAGTGCGGCGATCGCCGCCTCCTCGCCAAAGTCGCGACTCCCTTCCGGGTGCCCAGCTATGCCGACCTCGGTGATGCCATGCTTGTCGATGAACCCGGTCTCGAGCACCTCGATGGAGGAGGAAAACGAGCCAGCCGGAGCCGCCACGTCGCCGCCGATGATGAGCACGTCGCGAACGCCCGCTTCTTCAGCCAAGGCCTTCAGCCGCGTTTCCAGCGCCTCGCGCGTTGTCTGTCGGCGGGCGGCTATATGGGGAACGGCGGCATAACCAAGGTCGGTGACGCGGCGGGCGGCTTTGACCAGGGTCGGCGTGTCCGCCAGTCCGATATCGGTGATGTAGATCCGGACGTCCGGCGGCAACAGGCCAGGCAAATCAGGGGAGTCGAGCGCTTGGCTGGGCGCCATCTCGATCGAGGCGTCGATAGAGGCGGGGCGGACGTTCTGGATACCTATGATCTTTTCCACGCGCGTGGCTCCGGTGTTAGGCGAAGACGACGGTCTTGCGTCCATTCAGCAAGACCCGGTCCTGAAGGTGGAAGGTGACCGCGCGGGCCAATACGCGGCGTTCGATATCCCGGCCCTTGCGAACAAGGTCGTCGGGAGTGTCGGCATGGGTCACAGGCTCGACGTCCTGGGCAATGATCGGACCCTCGTCCAAGTCGTCGGTGACGTAGTGCGCCGTTGCTCCGATCATCTTGACGCCGCGCTCGTGCGCCTGGTGATAGGGCTTGGCGCCCTTGAACCCCGGCAGGAAGGAATGGTGGATGTTGATGCAGCGGCCCGACAGGTACGCCGAAAAGTCGTCGGACAGGATCTGCATGTAGCGGGCCAGCACGATGAGCTCGGCGCCGCTCTCCTCGATCACGCGCTTGATCTTCGCTTCCTGGGCGGCCTTGGTCTCATGGCTGATCGGGAAGTGACGGAAGGGAACGGCGTCGTCGGAGGCGAGGCTGAGAGCTTCTCGCGGGTGGTTGGAGACGATGCCGACGACTTGCATGGGCAACTCGCCCAGCCGTTGGCGGTAAAGCAGGTCGACCAGACAATGGTCGAACTTCGAGACAAGCAGCAGTACCTTGCGCGGCAGGTTCTGCGGCCGCAACGTCCATTGCAGTCCGAAGCGCTTGACCTCTTCAGAGAAACGGCCGGCAAGATCGTCGAGCGGTGACGGCAGATCGAACGCCACCCGCATGAAGAACCTGTCGGTCTCCGGGTCGTCGAATTGCTGGGCCGAGGTAATGTTGCCGCCATGCGCGGCCAAGCGGGTGGCAACGCCGGCGACGATGCCGGGCCGGTTCTTGCATTGCAGCGTAAGCAGATAGGATTTGCTCATACCCGGTCTCCGGGTTGACGGCCGCTGAAGCGGCAAGGCGGTTTCTTGGGTCGCAGGGCAATGCCGGCGGGGATG
>JADMIO011113640.1_pt1 | contig 13103 bp, 3 predicted proteins | sample 8958161 | NCBI WGS metagenome assembly JADMIO01 (sample SAMN16585339, study PRJNA669376) | soil metagenome | isolation source: Crop rotation soil | place: USA: Cullars Rotation, Alabama | collected 2011 | reverse complement strand
CGTTGGCCGACAAGTTCTTGCCGGCGGCGAGTGTTATGGCCCCTGCGAACGTCACGGACCCAAATTCGCTGCCCGCCGAGCCGATCGTCAAACCGGCATTGAAATCGGGCAGCGCGTTGATGGTCGCCGTGTCGGCCGCGTTGCCGCGGGTAATTGTCAGAGAATTCGTGGGATTGGCAAACTTGGTCGACTCAAAACCGTCGGCGGCTTCTCGCAACTGACTGACGCCGTTGGCAGCAGTGCCATCGTCCTCCAAAATCGCGTTGGAAGGGCCGGCGGGCAGGGCGAGCGTCAAATCGGCAATCGTCGTCGCGGAAATGTCGACCGGCTCCAGTCCGGTGTAGCCAATTGTGACCTGCGCCGGCGCGCTGGTGTTAAAGACGATGTTGCCGGAATGCTCTGGCCCGGTGCTGGTGAAGGTGTTCGTAACCGATGTGAAACTGCCGCCCGCTACATTCAGTTTGTCGTTATCGCCCGCCGCAGTGCCGCCGCTGAAGGCCACATCGGCATCGAAGAACCCGCCCGAAGCGCCGTAATTCACCGTGAGCGTTTCACTTTGCGCGTTCACGCCGTTCACGGTAATGAGTTGGTTTAACAGCGAGGCGACCGGGCGCGAATCCACGACCACGCCGTCGTCCAAGAACTGCACGTTGTTGCCAATGCGCCGCAGTTCCAAATTGCCGGCGCCCAATCCGTCCGAGGTGTACGTCACCGGCCCCGGAATGGTCTGGGTTAACGTTACGTTATTGGCCCCCGCGCCGCCGACGTACGAAAGCGTAAAATTGACACCGTTGATCGTGACGGTCGAACCTTCCGCCAATCCGTTGAAGATGCCGCTCACGGCATCGGTGCTGTCATTATCGATCAGCGACAGCGACTGTCCCGGGCTCGATGTAATCGTGCCGGAAGTCGAAAGCGTCGCACTGCCCAGAGTCACTGTGCCAAGCACCGCGAACTGATCGAAATCGGTTCCCGGCGTCGTCGCGCCATTCACTTCCATCACCAGCGTGTCGTTGCTATCGAGCACCAGGTTGCCATTGATCGTCACTTTGCCGGGACTGGCACCGGGATCGAGCGTGAGCGTCTTGGTGGTGGTGTCGACAGTGCCGACGTATGCCGTCGCGCCACCTTGAATGTGAATCGTGTCGCCGCTGGTGGCGACCGCCACGGCGCGGGCAATACTGGGCGTGGTGGTCGCGGGGGAATTGAAACTGAGTTGCGTAACGTACTCATGACCGGTGCGCAGGTTGATGTAACCCAGCGTCGAGTCGTCGATGGAGCCGATAATCTTGTCGTTAATCGTGTAGGCATTGGCCGTGGTGAGCGTCGGGCCGGCCAATACGCCGCCGAACGTCGCGCCGGTGGCATTGACCGTTGTGCCCACAAGTGCTCCGCTGGCCAGCGTAATGTAGTTTCCGCTCTGGCCGGTGAACTGGAGATTATTGAGGGTATTGCCTGTAATCGCTGACGTCGCACCACTAATCGAGAGGCCCGTCGTGCCGCCGCTAATGCTATCGCCGGCACCGAAGTTCAGCGTGCCGCCGGAATTGCTGATGCCCGTCGTAAATCCGCCGGTAATGCTCACTCCGGTAATGGTCGCACTGGCAGTAAATCCTGGCTGCTGGAGTACGGAAATTCCCGTCGCGCCAGGGCCGGTAAAGGTGCCGCCGGTGAAGCTGGCCGAAACATTCGCCGAGCCGAACGGCGAAATATCGGTCGTCACCTGCGCGGCAGTACCGCCGGCGTTCACGCTCACGGTATTGCCGCTGAAGGCGGCCGAACCCGTGGCGGTTCCGCCAAGAGCCGCCAGGCCTACATCGACCGTGGCAACGATGTTGTTTTGCACGGTCACGGCCTTGTAGGGCACAAACACAAAGATGCCATAGCTGCCTACACCGGAACCCAGCGAAATGTTGTTGTTGTGAATCGAGTCGGCGACCGATGCTCCGAGGAACTGCCCGTTATTATCGGTGTGAATGCCAACGGCCGAATTCGTGATAATGTTCCCGAAAATATCCGCGCCGTAGGAGTTATTCATCGCAATCGCGGCGGGCGTGGTGGAAACCGTATTATTGGCAATGGTGCCACTGCCGCCGAAATTGAAGATTCCAATCGAGTTGTCGGAATCGCCCTGCACGTTGGTGACGGTGTTGTTCTCAAAATCGAACGTCCCGTTGCCGTTGTCGTTGCCGTCGGCGAAGTAAATGCCGCGCCAGAAAATGTTTTTCACCGTCACGTTCTTGACCGTCATGCCGGTGTACGTAAACGGCTGGTTAAAGTTGGTGACGATGCCGGTTTGTGCGTTGACATCGGCGCCACCTAACAGAACGCCACCTGAGAGTGCCGTGTTGTCGCCGTCGACCGTCAGGTTTTGAACGGTCACATTGTTCGCATCAACGAGGATTACGGTGCTGCCCCCTAGCGTCCCAAGTCCGCTACCGACATTGGAAACGGCAGGAACAATCTTCGTGTTCGCCTGTCCGGCGCCGGTAATGATCACGCTCTTGTTGACCGTGAGGTTTTCGGCAAACGTGCCGGCTTCCACGTTGATGGTGTCGCCCGTGGCGGCGGCCGCATTGATCGCGCGCTGAATGGTTTCATCGCTGGCGCCGGTGCCGGGCGTGGTTACGTACAACTGGTTGGCCACATGGCGAATGAGCCCCGAGGTGGCGCTATCCAGCGCGTGAAACAGTTTGTCTTCAATGCGGAAGTTGTCGTCAGTTGTAGGCGCTACACCCGATTCGTCGAACGTGTTGCCAGTACCCACCAGATTGAAGCTTTGGCTGGAGCGATTATCGATGTAGTACGTGTCGCCGGCAAAGCTGTTGCTGGCGCCAATTACCACTGCGCCCGCGGTGGCGTCAATTCGCAAGTCGGTGGCATTGTCGGCGTCGCCATCGGGCTCACCAACAGCCGAAGTGGGGTCGTCGAACGCATTGCTGGCAAAGGCAGTAGTCGTTCCGCTGTTGGTCACGCGCACGCCGGTCGTGTTGTTGTAAATTAAGTTGCTCGTGATCGCGGCCGTGCCGCCATTGACGTCGATGCCAATATTGAAGCCGTGAATCGACGTGTTGTTATGGTCGATCGTGGCGGTGGCGTGGGCGCCGGTAACAGAAATGCCAATGCCCGCTCCCGAGCCGACAATGCTGTTGCTGTCGCTGCTCAGCACGCTGCCAATTCGCGCAAACACGGTGTTAACACTGGCGCTGGTGACCGATACTCCCGTGCCAAAGCCCGTAATGGTGTTGCGGGTGAGCCGGGCCAAGGTGGTGCCACTGTTGGGCGCATCGCCGAAAATGGCGCCGTTGTCGGTCAAGAGAATGCCGGTGTCGGTGCTGGTGCCGTTTAAAATGTTGTTATCGATCAAGGGCCGGGCGCCAAAGTTGGCGTCCTGATACAGGTACATGCCCGTGTCGCCACCGTTGGTGGTGATCGTGCTGCCGGAGACGGTCACCGAAGTGGCATCGGTGGAATTCACGTATTGCAGCACCATGCCGATGTCGTTTGCGCCGCCAGTCATATCCGCGCTATTGCCAGTTACCGTGCTGCCCCCGCGCAAACCGCTCAGGTCGTAGCCGATCGCAGCGTATCCCATGCCGGTCGATGGCAAGCTGAACGAGTTACCGCTAATGGCCAGCAGCGGTCCATCGGCCTCCGAGCCGGTCAAGAAGTTTGTCAAAATGCCGGAGCCCGAATGGGTGATAATGTTACCGCTAATGGTTCCGCTCGATGAGAAATCGGCAATGGCGCCGGCCGATTCGAAGCTGTTGACCGAGGAGTTGCCAACGTTGTCGAAGGTGTTATTGGTGATTAAGTTTCCGGAGGTGGGCGCGCCCGCCACGCGGCTGTACAGGGCAATGCCCTTGCGGAACACGTTCTTCACCGTCACATGGTCGACCGTGAGCGTGCCGCCGTTGGCGCCGGTCCAACCGAAGTTGGAATCTGCGAGAATGCCCTGGCGGAAGTTTTGACCAGCGCCGCCGTCGATGGTAAGCGTATTGATGGTGACATGATCGTCTTCGACGATGAAGCCCTGCAGCGCCGTGCCCGCCGTGGTGTCGTTGGCGTGGCTGTCGACACCGTTGGGCGAAAGTATCGTGCCGGCCTGCGACTGGCCGGTAATCGTCAGCGACTTGTTGACCACGATGTTCGATTCCGAATACGTACCTGTTTCTATGTTCACGGTGTCGCCGGCTGTGGCGGCGGTCACCGCACGCTGAATCGTTTCGTCGCTGGCGCCAGTGCCGGGCGTGGTCACGAACAGTTGACCGGCCACATAGCGAATGAGTCCGGAGGCGGCGCTATCCAGCGCATGGAACAACTTATCTTCAATGCGGAAATTGTCATCGGCCGTGGGGACCACGCCCGTTTCGTCGAACGTATTGCCGGTGCCCACCAAGTTAAAGCTTTGGCCGGAGCGATTGTCGATGTAATACGTATCGCCGGCAAAGCTGTTGCTGGCGCCAATTACCACTGCGCCCGCGGTGGCGTCAATTCGCAAATCGGTGCCGTTGTCGCTGTCGCCATCGGGTTCCGAAACGGCCGAAGTGGGATCATCGAACGCGTTATTGGCAAACGCGGTAATCGTTCCGCCATTCGTCGCCCGCACGCCGGTCGTGTTGTTGTAGATGGTGTTGTTGGTTATCGATGCCGATCCTGCGTTCACGTCGATGCCAATCACGTTGCCGTGAATCGAGCTAACGTTGCCCGTGACGGTCGCGCTGGCCGTTGGACCGCTCACTAAAATGCCGGTCGATGCATTGGCAATTTGCGTATTGTTCTGAACCGTGGCAGAGGTTGCCCCGCCGCCGGAATCGCCGCGTATGCTCACGGCCGTGGTCGACGCGCCGATGGTCATGTTGTCGATCGTCACCGCCGTGGGAGTTGTCGTCAGGCTCAGCGCCGTCGTGCCAATGGGATTGAACCCGACATTATTCGTCGCATACACACCAACGGTGGAGTTCGTAATGGAATTCGTGCCGCCCAATAGCAGCCCCCCCGGCGTGCCCCAGGCCACCACGCCGTAGTTGAATTTGTCCACTACGTTGTTGGTCACGTTCGGCAAAATGCCGCCGGGACCAAGCGTGAACAGCATGCCAATACTGTTGGCCACCGGCAACAAGGCTTCCGTCGCAAAGTGGTTATTATTGAGCGTCATCGCCGTGGCGGCGCTGTACGCCTGGTTGTGCCAAATGCCGTTGGCGTAGGCCGTAATGTTGTTCCCTTGCACCAGCCACGGCGAGCCTTTGCTCACCGAGTAGTTGTTCACGATGATGCCCGTGTATACGCGCTGCATCACGTTGTTGGTGATGTTGGCATAGAAATCATTGCGCAGGCTCACGCCGTAGCCGAAATCGAACACGCCAATATCGCGCATCAGGTTGGAATCGATCACACTGGTGGTCGAGGTCGGCGTGCCGGTAATACCGTTGCCAAACACACCAATGGCCGTTTGCTGAATGATGTTGTTGGTCACACTTAGCGCGTTAATCGAAAATCCGCTGACTGTGTTGCCGTTGGTAATGCCATACAGGGCATTCGATTCGGCCCCGCTGTACACCAGTCCTGCGCCTGGTGCCGGCGTGTTCACGGCCGGATCGTCGCCGTTCACGGTAAACCCGGTGATGGCAACATTGCTGGCCGAAACCGTGACCACGGCACCCGGCACTGTTGCGCCGGCTATGGTGGCAGCATTGGCCTGAATGACTGACTCTGCTCCCCGCGCGCCATTACCGGCGATGCCAGCATTGGCTCCGATAAGGCTGACCGATTTGTTGACGTTAATGTTCTCTTTGAATGTGCCGGGTCCAACCAGCACAAAGTTTCCTGCGGTGGCCGCGCCAATTGCGCGGGTAATCGCATTGGCAGAACCGAATGTAGCGGTGGCACTTTCAACCGGCACTACCACGGTGTCACCTAGGATCGACGTATATCCGCGACCACTTACGTCGATGACATCATGAATGCCGTTTGCGATTGTGAGCGCGTTGGCTTTCAGTGTTGCCGTTGTAAGATCGGCGAAGTTCTTGATTGCCGTAAAGTCGATGAACGAAGTGGCGGCTGAAGTGTCGGTATCCCACTTGTCACCGACGGCAGTGAAACTGGCCGAGGTAATGTCGTCGATGTAGGCATCGCCGGTTGTGTTGGCGCCGCCGTTGATTGTGAAAATATTGCTGCCGATCGTGCTGGTGGTGCCCAAATTCAGCGAACCGGTGGTATTTGCTTGCACCAGCGTTTGATTATTAAACGTGCCATCGATTTCCGAAGTCGTCAGATTCAAACTACCGCTGCCGTTCACGAGGACGACTGGCTGGCTATCGACCGTATTGTTAAACGACATGCCCGATAATGTGGTCGTTCCGGCCGATACGGTGAGCGCTGGCGAGGCACCGGTGATGATCGTACTTCCCGCGCCGGCGCCAACGAGCGTAATGTTCTTATTGACGGTGATATGGTTATAGGTTCCGGCACCGACGAAAATGGTGTCGCCCGGCGAGGCCGAATCGATGGCGGCTTGCAGATCGCCACCCGAGGAAACGTAGATGGCTCCGACTTGCAATTTGACGAAGCCCTTGAAGGTGGGAGAGTTCGTGTCGAGCGAGTCGAGAATGCTCGCTTCGACCGTGGCAACTTGCGAGGGCGTGAGGCTGGCCGCGGCGACGGTGGTGCCGCCAACGTCCCAGCTTGTGCCGGTGGCATCCGCCTTGAGGAAGCAAACGGTGTTGTCCGGAGCGAATTCAATCGCGTTTTTCAACGGACTGGCCGGCGCGAAGCCACGGAAGAATGTATTGCCAAGATTGACCAAGGCGGGAGAACCCGCGGTGCCGACGCCCACGCCGTCAAAGCGGAGCAAATCGCCAAAGGTGCCGGTAACTTGTGAGGTGGGCCCGCCGAGTTTCACGTCGACGAAGCTCATGCCGTTCACGCTGCTGTAGTCCTGAATCCCGATGAACTGCCGCAGGTAGCTTCCGGAGATATCGACGTTGTTAAACGTCACAACGCCCGCCGGAATGATGCCGGTCAGGGTCGGCACATTCGCATTGCCCACGCCGCGAAGCTGAATGGCCTCGCGCGAACTCAGCGCGCCGTTATTGGTAAACGTGAGGTTCGTGAACGAGGCATCTTTGTTGTACTGGAACAAGTCGATATCGCCGGAACCGCCTTGGTTGTAGCCGTTGTTGGTGAAGGTGGAGTTGCTCAGCACCACATTGCGGGCAGACACTCCTGTCACCGAATCTCCGAGCACTTCAATACCGTCATAATGGATGCCGGTGAACGTGTCGCGGTTAACGGTTAGCGTTCCGAAATTGGCGGTAGCCGAAACGTTGATGCCTTTTTCGGCAACGTTCGCTCCGTTAACGCCGGCGAAGGCGATGTCTTGCAGCGTGACGTTATCGGTTGGCGTAGTCGAGGTAATGTCGGCCAAGAACACGCCGCTCGAAGGGGGTTGCAAAGTAACGACCGGAGCCGGTCCGCTGCCAGCGCCGTCGACAGTGACCGCTTTGTTAATTGTGAGCGCTTCGGTGTACGTGCCGGCCCCGACGTTGACCGTGCCGCCGGACGAAGCATCATTTATGCCTTCTTGAATGCGACCGGTCGCGCCGGTTTGGCTGCCGGAGGTGGTTACGGTGATGTTGGAAAAATCGCCTTGGAAACCCGTTGTCGTTGAAGTATCTGAACCACCATTTAGATACGGCGTGAAATCGGCCAGACCCGATATCAGTAGCCCTGCGATCGTCGCATCGTTCGTCGTGCTCCAATAGTTGGCAGATGCGTCGACCGCTTTCGTTGCATCGCCTTGGTCAAGGACGGCGTAGCTGCCGCTGCCGGCCGAGAGGCCGTGGCCATCGATAAACGTGTTGTTGTTGACGTGAATCGTGGTGCCATCAATGCCTGAACCAGACGACGGAGCTCGCATCCGGACGCCACGGGACGGCAAGGTCGCGCTGTTGTTGAAGTTAATGGTATTGTTGGCGACGTTGACATTCGTAGAAACACTAGTGCCGAATTCGCCTCCCCAAAGCTGGAAGGCGTCTGAGAAATTCCCAGGAAGGGGAGTCATCGGTCCGAACGTGTTACGTACAACTTCGCCTCCCACGATGCCAACCTGGAACGCGGTGTATTGCATATCGTGGAAATTGTTCTCGCGGATCGAAATGTTCCCGCCTTGTCCAATGTTCAGCAGTCCGAAGCCCGCGCCTGGTACACCGCTAATGGTGCCGTCGAATTCGTTATTAGCCACAACTACGTTTGAATAAGTTGAGCCCCCCTGGAACACAGATTCTTGATCTACGTTGAACTTGTTATTTGCGAGATGAAAGCCGGCGAAGTTGCCTGGGCCAGTGTAGATACTGGCCGCGCTACCGCGATTTTGAAATAAGTTGAAATCGATATTCAAGTTGCTGACATCGGTACCGACCAACTGGACTACACCCGTGGTCGGTCCTGTGCCTGTATTCGCAAAAATGTTGTTCGTGATATGCAAATTTGGAAGGTTGCCACTTGCCGCGTCGATTATGCGCGAACCAGCTCCGGTGAAATCAAACCCATCGATCGTGATATTTGCTGCCTGAGGGTTAAACGCATAGAGGCCGGCATGGCTGAGAATTGTCTCATTTGCGCCCCGAGCGCCGACTACCGCGCCCGTATTTGCTCCCACGGCCGGATGGACGCCAAATTGGTTGCCCTGAATTGTGACGGAACTGGGGACACTCACGAGTTCGTTGTAAGTGCCGTCTGACACGTTAATTGTGTCGCCAGACGCCGACGCGGTGACTGCTGCTTGAATCGTAGTGAAAAGATTTACACCGTTCGTCAAACCAAGCACAATCGCCGGCTGCGTGCCACCGGTGGAAGTGAAGCTATCGTTTCCTACACCGCCGTTGATAATGGGGGTGTTATCGACCCAGCGAACTGTGAGCAGCCGACGATCTTCTAGTGCTTCGACGCGGACCTTGCGGTGTTGGCGAGCTACGCGAGTGCGGCGGGTTTCGGCCGATTTTTCGCGGGCGAAGAGCGAGGCCCACAGGCCGCGGCGGCGGGAACTGGTCCAGTAATCGGTGCGGAGCAAGCGGGGGAAGCGCGATTTGAAGCGCGACAGGCGACGAGCAAAGGGGTGGGAACTTTTTGACTTATTGCTTGCTGTGGCAGCTTTGCGATTCATGGCGATCCTCGGAGAGGGGTGACTGGTAGGCTGGTGTCTGGTGGTCTGGTAGAGGGATTTTGGATTTTGGATTTTGGATTTATTTCACCACGGAGGCGCGGAGATGGCATTTAACAACCGCGAAATAGACGAAACACACGAAAAGGGACGGCAAGGTCCATTCGTTTGACCGTCGTTCGAGAATCATCTTTCTTTCGTGCATTTCGTAAATTTCGTGGTTGCTTCGTCTATGGGCCGTCAATCTGCGTTTATCTGCGTGCATCAGCGGTTAAAGGATTTCGTATTTTGGACGCCGTGCGGCAAACGGTGGCGGGAGAAGTGGCGCAGCGTGGGCGCTGGGTGATTGGATCGGATCCTTCCTGCAAGTAATTATCGAGAAAACCACGCGGGCGCCCCCGTGCTCGATGGTTGTTGGCGCAGACAGAAGTTGGCATCCGACCAACCTGAGCTGCACGCTGGAAACTTTTCTCACGCAAAACAGCCCCGGATCACGGGGCAAACCGCGCCTGCTCAACGGTACTCTCGTCAAATGTTGCCTGCGGCGCGTCGGCGGCCTAAGTTCCTCACCCTGCCCTCTCCCAAAGGGAGAGGAGAAATGAAAGATCGCCGCCGAAAGTTCGCGTGCCAGATCCGCAGTAGAAACGTCTCAAAAGCGCCTCGGAGAAGGGGACAGTCCCATTTTGCTCCGCGGACTCCACAAAATTGGGACAGTCCCCGGCGCTTTTGAGACAAAACCTAATACGACGCACTTTACTAGACGACCAATGTACCCACCCCAACGAGGAATGCAAGGAGTTTATTTGGGGACGGGGAAAAATGTGGTTGGGGGGTAGGGGGTGGGTGTCTGGGTGGCTGGTGGTCTGGGTGCCTGGGTCTGGATGTAGGAAGTAGGATTTGGGATTTAGGATGTCAGGGATTGAAGCGGCTAATGTGCGCTGATTGGAAACGATCTCAAGGATTGGACTCTTGCAGTTCTCCGTGAACTCCGTGTCTCCGTGGTGAGAAATGCAGGCCAGGGCGAACTTTATGACGCAACGGTGGTTAGGACGATGAAGTTGGCCCCTGGATCAGGTTAAAATTGCCATTCGGCAAGAAAATTTGCTGTTCGGTAACTTACTGTTGGCATGGCGAACGCAAACGGCTTGGATCAATTCGTGGTGGCCGACGGCGTGCAACCCCTTAACTGGTCGGAATTGTTAGGCCAGCATGAGCGGTGGCTGCGCACGGTGATTTTTGCGCGCCTGGGGGGGCACGAAGGGGTTGACGAAGTGCTGCAAGAGGTGTCGCTGGCGGCAGTGCGGCAGCAAGCGCCGCTAGCGGACCAGAGCAAAGCGGCGCCCTGGCTGTATCGCCTGGCGGTGTTGCAAGCATTGTTGTACCGCCGGCGGCACGGGCGGCGGCGAAAGTTGCTCGATCGCTACGCCCAGCGCTGGCGGCCAACCGAGTTCGATTCGGGCACTCCGGATCCGCTGGCGTGGCTGTTGGCCGATGAGCGCCGGCAAATGGTGCGGCAAGCAGTGGAGCGATTGCTGCCGCGCGATGCCGAAATACTGCTCCTCAAATATACCGAAGGTTGTAACTATCACGAGCTGGCCGCGCGGCTGGGCATTAGCCATGCCGCGGTGGAAACTCGCTTACACCGGGCGCGTGCCCGATTGCGCAAAGAATTAGCAAGCTTGGAATTGATTGAGGTGGAACCATGAAAGAATTTTCTGAATTGGCGCCAAGTGCCGCGGAGTTGCCGCGCTGGATCGATCGATTAGTGGATGGCGAACTTGGCCAGCAAGAGCAGCGCCAACTGTTGGTCGCCTTGGAAGCCGAGCCCGAGGGCTGGCGGCGGTGCGCGCTGGCGTTTGTCGAGGCGCAATCGTGGGGGCAAGAGCTGCGCCTGATGAGCGATCGAACCGAGCGAGCGCCGATGGATTCTCATGCGTCGTCGAATCGGCGTGGTAGGGTATCGACCTCGAGAGCACGTCGTGTTCCGCACTGGTTTGTCATGGCTGCGTGTGTGCTATTGGCCTTCGCCTTGGGAGCAGGCGCACGCGATATATGGCGGGGCCAGGGTGAACGGGAGCAGATTGCAAATGGTCCGGCGAAACCCGTGGCCAATGAGCAGTTGGTGGCTAATGCCGCGCCCAATGGCCAGCACGCGAATGAACAAGTCAATCCCACGCCATGGCAAGCATTGAAAGTGACGATACCCTCGGCCGATGGCCAAGAGGAACAAACCTTGGAAGTGCCGCTGGTGGAAGGGAATGAACAGAAATTGCAATCGCTGTTGGCCGATCAATCGCCGGTGTTGCCGGCGGCTACTCGGCAAATGTTGGAAACCAGTGGCAATGAAGTTTTGGAGCATCGCACCTATTACCCGGTGAAGCTGGAAGACGGCCGCCATGCGGTGCTGCCGATGGATTACGTGGAAGTGCGGTACACCGGTGGATGGCAGTGATGGGGGGAGCGGTGGTCGGTGGTCAGTGGCTAGTTTTTGCAGCCGGCGATGGTATCGATGGCCGGAACGGCGATAGTGATCGAAATTTCAAGAATCGCCTTTAACCAAATAAGGAGCATTCATCATGCAAATCGATTTGTGGCAACGCAGGCTGGGATGGATTAGCCTGGTGGGAATAATTTTGTTTAGCGGCGCGATGGCGCAATCGAAATTCGCGGCTGCGGAAGATGCTGCCGCACCGCCGCCGGTCATCGCGGAGGTTGTGTTGGAAAATCAAGACAATGCCTCGCCCGGCGACAACGCCGGCGAGCCGAAGGAAGCTCAAACTCGGCGCGCGTGGCGATACACGCAGGCGGACCAATCGCTGGTACCCTTGGCTTTACGGCTGACGGGCGTTACCGGATTAGAAACCGGCAAGTTCTGGATTGGCGTGGAATGCCGTGAAGCGCAGCCCGACTTGCGGGCTCAGCTTGGCTTAGATGATGGTCAAGGATTGGTTGTCGTACACGTTGCCGAAGAGAGTCCCGCCGCGAAGGCTGGCATTAAGCAGCACGATGTTGTCGTTTCCGCTGGTGACGCGAAGCTCGGCCGTCCACAAGATTTGGTGAAAGCGGTTGAAGGCACCGACGGAAAGGAACTTGCGCTTAAAATCTTTCACTCCGGAAAAGAAAAGACCATCCACATCGCTCCGGGCGAACGGCCGAAAGAAACGCTGCAGTTTTATACTCGCCCTGGCGTGGGAATGCTTTTACCCGGCGCCGGACCGCCGGGGCCGTTGCCGGATAATGTGAGCATTTCGGTTTCGCGCAGCGGCAAAGAGCCGGCAAAAATTAGCGTTAGCCGCGGCAGCGAAAATTGGAATCTTACCGACCAGGAATTGAACAAGCTTCCCGACGACTTGCGTCCGTTTGTGGAACGAATGCTGGGGGGCGGGCCGATGACGATCAATTTCCAAAACAACAACACCGCGCCCAATGAAGCCTGGCAACGTTGGCTGCGATCGCCGCAAATTCGGATTGACGGACAGGTGACACCACCAGGTCAACCGCAAGCGCCTCCCGGCCAGCCTGGTCAACCTGGCGCTCCGCAGCCCGCGTACGGCGGCGGACCGGTGGCGCCGCCAGGAGCAGGTGGAACACCTGGAGCAGCGTCCGGTGTGCCGCAACGTGCCCAGTACCAAAACCCGGGAACAGCGGGCGCCGTGCCGCCAGATATCGGCCGCCGACTTGAGGACATCGATCGTCAATTGCAGCGCTTGCAAGAAGATCTGCGCCGCATGCGCGAGAACGGGCCGCAGCCGCCGCAACCGCGCGAACCCGCGGGGCAGCCGCGTCCGCCGCGCGGTCGCGAAGAGTAATTGATGCCCGCGGTTGACTTTAAAAAAGACAAAGCCCAGGGATCACTCATCCCTGGGCTTTCGTCGTTCATTGGCATGTCTTTTTTTCTACCAGTACGCTTCCAATCCTAGCGAAAGCCCGGTGTAGAAAATCT
>JADMIO010634689.1_pt1 | contig 13106 bp, 9 predicted proteins | sample 8958161 | NCBI WGS metagenome assembly JADMIO01 (sample SAMN16585339, study PRJNA669376) | soil metagenome | isolation source: Crop rotation soil | place: USA: Cullars Rotation, Alabama | collected 2011 | reverse complement strand
TGGATGGCCGAGCATCACAGCATCCCGGGCGTCGCCAGCGCAGCCACCGCCGTGGCGCTCGCGCATATCGGCTCTGGAACCTCGACGATCCGCATCGGCGCGGGCGGCATCATGCTTCCCAACCACGCGCCTTTGGTCATCGCCGAGCAGTTCGGCACCCTCGAATCGCTCTACCCGGGCCGCGTCGACCTTGGCCTAGGTCGAGCGCCGGGCACCGACCATGCCGCCATGTATGCGCTGCGGCGCAACCTCCATTCGGACGAAGGCCAGTTCCCCAAGGACGTCATCGAGCTGATGAACTATTTCCAGCCGCCGCAGCCGTTGCGCGTCCACGCCGTGCCCGGAGAGGGGCTGAACATCCCGATCTGGATCCTGGGATCAAGCCTGTTCGGCGCGCAGCTTGCCGCCTTGCTCGGGCTGCCTTATGCCTTCGCCTCACATTTCGCGCCGGCGGCGATGGACCAGGCGATCGAAGCGTATCGAAGCAACTTCAAGCCATCGGCACAGCTCGACAAGCCGCACCTGATGCTTGGCTACAACGTCTTTGCCGCCGACACGGACGAGGAAGCCAATTATCTCGCCAGCTCGATGCAGCAGGCCTTCGTCAATCTGCGGACCGGGATGCCGACCGCGCTGCCGCCGCCGGTCGAAGGCTATGCCGAGAAGCTCGAGCTGCACCAGGTCGGGGCGCTCGAAGCGATCCTCGCCTGCTCGGCGATCGGATCGCCCGAGACCGTGCGCCAGTCGGTCAAGGCCTTCCTCAAGCGCAGCGAGCCCGACGAGCTGATCGTCACCTCGCAAATGTACGATCACACCAAACGACTGCGCTCGTTCGAGATCGTGGCCGATCTGTTCCTCAAGGAGCGGTCGGGAGCAGTCGCACAACCAGCGGCCTAGTTCCTCGCGCGATTGGCAGATCGACGGGCTCCAAGCTGCGGTCGTGGTATCTAAGCGCAAATGGATTTCGTGCTGATTCTCTCTCGCTATGGCACCGCTCTCTCCATTTTAGCGGCGAGGCGTTATGGTCAAGCGATAAGGGATGAAGAGGAACAGGTCCGTCGTCCCCCTTCTCTGCCATTGAACCGTGCCTTCCAGTCCGGTGACCTCCACGGCATAACCTTCACCGAATAGTCCGGCCATGCGAGTGGCATCCTTGGCGACCGCCTCGGCAATCTGTGGTCGATAGCGGTCAGGCCCGACGATCGACAAACTCGGGCTCCCTCCGGACTCCACCAACGCCCGGCCGACAGGCTGGAACCCCTTGATCAATGCGGCAAGGCGTGACTGCGCGGTGGCGACGTCCATCTCGGCAAGCTTGGTGGTGGCGAACAGCGTGATGCCGCTGGTGTCGGGACGCCCCGCGTTGGATAGCGGAAGGTCTCGCAAATTGGCGCTCGTCACATCGGTGGTCACAACATCGCCGTAAGCGATCGTGAAACCCTGAGCGTTGGCCGCTCGCAGGAAGCCTGCGATCGTTCGATAAACCTCGTCGACGCGCTGCTTGGCGTCGCGCGTGTCGCCGGTGATCCTGATCGGCTGCAGCAAGAAGTCCGCTTGCCGCTGATAACCAACAAGCGGGACTGAAGCGCTATACCCATCGAAGTCCGAACGAACCCTCGTCCCGGTTACGACGATATTCGCCTCGTTGAAGTCGACTTCCTCCTCTTCGACATCGAAATCCTGCGCCACTGCGGCGCTTGCGAAGAATGCCAGAAGAAACGGCAAGATCTTGAGCATATTCCCCCCTGAGCCGATTGGGTTTGGCAGCGTCGAGCCTGAACGGAATCGAGTCAAGGTGCCGAAGCACGACCTAAAGCGCACTGTTGCTATGCCACCCAAAACGGATATTCGAGGCCGCGGCTCCAAGCGGGACCCGAAGGAGAGGCCTCAGAAAATGGCTTATTTCTGCGACGGGGGCGTGGTGGGCGCGGCAAGGATTGAACTTGCGACCCCTGCGGTGTGAACACAGTGCTCTACCACTGAGCTACGCGCCCGTACCCGTCCCGCCAATGTGGTAAGTCTGGCGGAGAGAAAGGGGCGTAAAGCCCCGTTCGCGCGGCCATAATCTGCCGCCCGAATGCTGTCCAGCCGTGCGTCGGCTGCTTTGGCCGGCGCCATCGCCGGCCCCATTTCACGCTTACAGGATGCTAGTTGACCAGATCCTTGAGACCCTTGCCTGCCCGGAACTTGGGCTGGCTCGATGCCTTGATCTGCATCGGTTCGCCGGTCCGCGGATTGCGGCCGGTCGACGCCTTGCGCTTCGACACGGTGAATGTTCCGAAACCGACGAGTCGCACTTCATCGCCCCGCTTCAGTGCGCTGCTGATCGCGTCGAAAACCCCCTCGACGGCTTTGCTCGCATCGGCCCGGTTGAGACCTGTGGTCTCGGACACAGTGCCGATAAGCTCCTGCTTGTTCATTTTTTCCGAACCCCTGTTCGTAGAATCGCGGCGGCTGCCGGCCGACCATCTAAGATCAGGTGGACCAAGACTGTCAAAAGGAAAAGCGCGAATTTCCGCCGAAATTCGGGAGAAATTCGCGCCTTTCGCAACCGGAGCCGATGCTGCAGGGCAGCAATCGGAGCCTAGTGCCGGATCGAGGCTCCGCCCGCGTCGTCCTGCGCGCTGCCAAGATCGCCCGGCGGCAGCGCCGCCAGCTCGTCGGCCTCGGTCCATTCGATCGGCACCACCGGAGTAGCCAGCGCTCGGGCGAGCACCTCGTCGACATGACTGACCGGGATGATCTCAAGCGCTTCCTTCACCGATGCTGGTATCTCGGCGAGATCCTTCTCATTCTCGGCCGGGATCAGGACGGTGGTGATACCTCCGCGCAGCGCCGCGAGCAGCTTCTCCTTAAGCCCGCCGATCGGGAGCACCCGGCCGCGCAGTGTAACCTCGCCGGTCATCGCCACGTCGCGCCGCACCGGAATGCCGGTCAGCGTGGAAATGATCGCGGTGACCATGCCGACGCCCGCCGACGGCCCGTCCTTGGGGACACCGCCTTCGGGCAAATGGACGTGGATGTCCTTGCGCGCGAACACGCTCGGCTTGACGCCGTAGCTCGGGCTGCGCGCCTTCACGAACGAGAAGGCAGCCTGCACCGATTCCTGCATCACCTCGCCGAGCTTGCCGGTCGTCTTGATCTGGCCCTTGCCGGGGACGGTGACCGATTCGATGGTCAGCAGCACGCCGCCGACCTCGGTCCAGGCCAGGCCGGTGACACCGCCGATCTGGTCCTCTTCCTCGCCGACGCCGTGGCGGAACTTGCGCACGCCCGAATAGTCGCCGACCGTCGTCTCGTTGAGCTCAACCTTGTCGGTCTTGCCCTCGAGAATCGCGCGTAGCGCCTTGCGCGAAACCTTGGCGATCTCGCGCTCGAGGGTCCTGACGCCGGCTTCGCGCGTGTAATAGCGGATCAGGCTCCTGAGGCCGTCCTCGGTGAAGACGAGCTCGCCTTCCTTCAGGCCGTGCGCCTCGATCTGCTTGGGGATGAGATGGCGGATCGCAATCTCGACCTTCTCGTCCTCGGTATAGCCTTCGAGGCGGATGATCTCCATGCGGTCCATCAGCGGCTGCGGCATGTCCATGGTGTTCGCCGTGGTGACGAACATCACGTCGGACAGGTCGTAGTCGATCTCGAGATAATGGTCCTGGAAGCGCGCATTCTGCTCGGGATCGAGCACTTCGAGCAGCGCCGAGGCCGGATCTCCGCGGAAGTCCTGGCCGAGCTTGTCGATCTCGTCGAGCAGGAACAACGGGTTAGACGTCCCGACCTTCTTGAGGTTCGAGACGATCTTGCCCGGCAGCGAGCCGATATAGGTCCGGCGATGACCGCGGATCTCGGCTTCGTCGCGAACCCCGCCGAGTGACTGGCGCGCGAACTCGCGGCCCGTCGCGCGAGCGATCGATCGGCCGAGCGAGGTCTTGCCGACGCCGGGCGGGCCGACCAGGCACAGGATCGGGCCTTTCAGCTTGTTGGTCCGCGCCTGGACCGCGAGATATTCGACGATCCGCTCCTTGACCTTCTCGAGTCCGTAATGGTCCTCGTCGAGCACGCGCTGCGCCTCGGCGATGTCCTTTTTCAATTTCGACTTCTTGCCCCAGGGCAGGCCGAGCAGGACGTCGAGATAGTTGCGCGACACCGTCGCTTCGGCGGACATCGGCGCCATTGCCTTGAGCTTCTTGAGCTCGGCGGTCGCCTTGGTCCGGGCTTCCTTCGACAGCTTGGTCTTGGCGATCTTGCGAGTGAGGTCGGCAAGCTCGTCCCCTTCGCCGTCCTCGCCTTCATTGCCCAGCTCGCGCTGGATCGCCTTCAATTGCTCGTTCAGATAATATTCGCGCTGGGTCTTCTCCATCTGCCGCTTGACCCGGCTGCGGATCTTCTTCTCGACCTGCAGCACCCCCAATTCGCCTTCCATGAAGGCGAAGGTCATTTCGAGCCGGCGGACCGGATTCAATTCGGCGAGCAGCGCCTGCTTGTCGGAGACCTTGATATTGATGTTGGAAGCCACCGCGTCGGCGAGCTTCGACGGCTCCTCGATCTGGGCGAGCTGCACCGCGGTTTCGGCCGGGAGCTTCTTGTTGAACTTCGAATAATTCTCGAACTGCTCGACCACCGAGCGCATCAGCGCCGAAACCTCGGCGCCCTCGGGCTCCTCGGTTTCGATCAGCTCGACCTCGGCGACAAGATGCGGACCCTGAGGCGTCAGCGCCGTCAGCGAGGCGCGTTGCTGGCCCTCGACCAGCACACGCACCGTCCCGTCGGGCAGCTTTAAGAGCTGCAGCACGGTGGCGACGACGCCAAGGTCGTAGAGCGCTTCGCGGTCAGGATCGTCTTCGGCCGGGTCGAGCTGCGAGACCAGGAAGATCGACTTGCTGGCGGCCATCGCAGTCTCGAGCGCCGCCACCGATTTGTCGCGGCCGACGAACAGCGGCACGATCATTTGCGGGAAGACGACGATGTCGCGAAGCGGAAGAACAGGATAGGTCAGGCTCATAATACTCCACCGGCGCGGTCACTGGCCGCGCCTGGTATATCCTATATGAGGTTAATAGCTCGCGCCATCAAGGCGGCGGGCGGAAGCCGTTTTGCGCCGGATCGCGCGATCAGGCGGCGTCTTCGGCTTTCTTGGCGTAGGCGCGCATCGGTTCCTTGCGGCCTTCGACGACGTCCTTGTCGATCATCACCTCGTCGACGCCGTCCATCGAAGGCAGGTCGAACATGGTGTCGAGGAGGATATTCTCGAGGATCGATCGAAGCCCGCGCGCTCCGGTCTTGCGGTCGATCGCCTTCTTGGCGATCGAAACCAGCGCCTCGTCAGTGAACGAGAGCTTCACGTCCTCCATGTCGAACAGCTTGGCATATTGCTTGACCAGGGCGTTCTTGGGCTCCTGGAGGATCTTGACCAGAGCATCGGTGTCGAGGTCCTCGAGCGTCGCGATCACCGGCAGGCGGCCGACGAACTCGGGAATCAGGCCGAACTTCAGGAGATCCTCGGGCTCGCCCTGGCGCAGGATTTCACCAGTACGCCGTTCTTCGGGCGCCGCGACATAGGCGCCGAAGCCGATCGACTTGCCCTGCAGGCGGTCCGAAATGATCTTCTCGAGCCCCGCGAAGGCGCCGCCGCAGATGAACAATATGTTGGTGGTGTCGACCTGCAGGAATTCCTGCTGCGGGTGCTTGCGGCCGCCCTGCGGCGGAACCGAGGCGGTGGTGCCCTCCATCAGCTTCAAGAGCGCCTGCTGCACGCCCTCGCCCGAAACGTCGCGCGTGATCGACGGATTGTCCGACTTGCGGCTGATCTTGTCGATCTCGTCGATGTAGACGATGCCGCGCTGCGCCCGCTCGACATTGTAATCGGAAGCCTGGAGCAATTTCAGGATGATGTTCTCGACATCCTCGCCGACGTAGCCGGCCTCGGTCAGCGTCGTCGCGTCGGCCATCGTGAACGGCACGTCGAGGATTCGCGCCAGCGTCTGGGCGAGCAACGTCTTGCCGCATCCGGTCGGCCCGACCAGCAGGATGTTCGACTTGGCGAGCTCGACGTCCGAGCCCTTGGCGCCGTGATTGAGCCGCTTGTAATGATTGTGGACCGCGACCGAGAGCACGCGCTTGGCGTGGTTCTGGCCGATCACATAGTCATCGAGGACTTTGCAGATCTCCGCCGGGGTCGGGACTCCGTCGCGGGTCTTGACCAGCGCCGACTTGGTCTCTTCGCGGATGATGTCGTTGCACAGCTCGACGCATTCGTCGCAAATGAAGACAGTCGGACCGGCGATCAGCTTGCGGACCTCGTGCTGCGACTTGCCGCAGAACGAGCAATAGAGGGTAGACTTGGAATCGCTGCCGCTGAGTTTCGTCATGGTCTTCCTGTGGCCCCTCGTGAGCAACCCGCCAATGCGGCCATGTTACCGCACTATTGCACGACTACAATGGCCTATTGATTAACGCCGCGAGACGCCCTCAGGCGGCGTCTGCCTGCGCCGGGGCATCCTCTCCGGTGGCCGGCCGCTTGTCGAACACCTCGTCGACCAGCCCGAACTCCTTGGCTTCCTCGGCGGAGAGGAACTTGTCGCGCTCGACCGCCAGCTCGATCGCCTCGACCGTCTGGCCGGTATATTTGGCCATCAGCTCGTTCATCCGGTGGCGGATGCGCAGGATCTCGCGGGCATGGATCTCGATGTCGGTGGCCTGGCCCTGCGCGCCGCCCGACGGCTGGTGCACCATGATTCGGGCATTGGTCAGCGCGACCCGCATGCCAGGCTCGCCGGCGCCGAGCAGGAAGGCGCCCATCGACGCCGCCTGGCCGATGCAGACCGTGCCGACGCGCGGGCGGATGTATTGCATCGTGTCATGGATCGCCATGCCGGCGGTCACCACGCCGCCCGGCGAGTTGATGTACATGAACACGTCTTTCTTTGGATTTTCCGATTCAAGGTAAAGCAGCTGCGCGGTGACCAAAGTCGCCATGTGGTCCTCGACCGCTCCGGTGACGAAGACGATCCTCTCCCGCAGCAGGCGCGAATAGATGTCGAAGCTGCGCTCGCCGCGGTTCGATTGCTCGATGACGATCGGGACGAGGCCGGCGAGGATGTCTTGATGATCCATGGGAAAGAAAAATCCTGTGGTGTGTGCGGGGAACATCGGAGCATTGCCCCTTACGTTCAAGTCCCGTCTTGCGTCGGATTGGTACGCTCGCTGCCGCTCGGACGGTGCCGCGACATTCAAATCTCAGCCTTCAGCCGGGAGGCGGAAAGCTCAGATAGTGCAGCCGCCGGACTTCGCGGCGCCCACGCACCACCGTGTCGAGAATGAGGCCACAAAAGAAGCTCAGCGCTGCCAGGATCATCAGGCCGGTAACCAGCATTGCGGTCGGGAAGCGCGGCACCAGGCCGGTCTGCGCATAAGTGATCGCCAGCGGGATCGCGAGGATGACCGCGACGATCGCCAGCGCCAGCGAGATCGAAGCGTAGAACAGCACCGGCCGCTCGATCCGGAACAGATGGACGATGGTGCGAAGGATCCGCCAGCCGTCGCGCCAGGTCGAGAGCTTCGATTCCGAACCTTCCGGGCGGGCGCCGTAGGCGGTGACCACCTCCCCCACCGGCATCGCCAGCTCGAGCGCATGAACGCTGATCTCGGTCTCGGTCTCGAAGCCGCGCGACAGCGCCGGAAAGCTCTTGACGAACCGGCGCGAGAAGACCCGGTAGCCTGAGAGGATATCGCTGAACGTGCGGCCGAACAGCCGGGCAAGCATTCCGGTGAGCATCCGATTGCCCAGCCGGTGGCCGCGCCGATAGGCCTCGTCGACCTCCGAGCGCCGCGCGCCGACGACCATGTCGAGCTGTTCGTCGATCAGGCGTTTGACCAGCTCGGGCGCGGCGGCGGCATCGTAGGTCGCATCGCCGTCGGCCATCACGTAAATGTCGGCCTCGACGTCGGCGAACATCCGTCTGACCACGTGGCCCTTGCCCTGCATGCGCTCGCCGCGGACGATCGCTCCGGCGGCTTCCGCGACCAGCCGCGTATTGTCGCTGCTGTTGTTGTCGTAGACGTAGATTTCGGCGCCGGGCAGCGCCGCACGAAACCCCTCGACGGTCGGGGCGATCGCCGCTTCCTCATTGTAGCAGGGAAGCAGCACGGCGATCCGCGGCTTGTCCATTGCGTCCCGCGCCTGCGCCAACAAATGCCCCCTCGCCTGTCCTCAGCCGGACGGGCCCGGCCTTACTTCTTGCCCTTCGCCTTCTTTGCAGCAGGCTTGGTATCGCCGGAAGCCTTTTTTGCGGGCGCCTTTTTTGCCGCAGCCGCTTTGGCCGGCTTAGCAGCGACCGCAGCCGGAGCCTTAGCCTTCGCCGCCTTGGCCGGTGTTTCGGCCTTGGCGGCGGGCTTGGCTTTCGCCGCCGGTGCTTTCTCGGCCTCGGCCGGCGCGGGAGCCTCCGGAGCTGCCTTGGCCTTGCCCTTCGCGGCGGCCTTGGCCTTCACCGGCGCATGATCGTGGTCATGGTCATGATCATGGTCGCAATCCGGGCCATGGACGTGCGGCTCGGCTTCGATCGCCGCTTCGAGCTGCGCGCGCGTCGCCTTCTTGTCCTTGATCGAGGCGGTGCCGAACAGGAAGTCGACAACCTTGTCCTCATAGAGCGGCGCGCGAAGCTGCGCGGCGACGGTCGGCTCGTTGCGGACATATTGAACGAATTTCTCGCGGTCGGCCGGGCGGAACTGCTGCGCGGCCTGCATGATCAGCTGGTTCATTTCCTGGCTGTTGATCTCGACGCCATTGGCCTGGCCGATTTCCGACAACAGCAGGCCGAGGCGTACGCGCCGTTCGGCGATCGATTGATATTCGGCCCGGTCGCGCGCCATTTCGGCGCGGGCCTTGGCGGGATCCTCCTCGCGGTTCGCTTCCTGCTCCAGCTGCTGCCAGATCTGGCTGAATTCGGCGTCGACCATCGACGGCGGCACCGGGAAGTCGTGGCTGGCGGCGAGCTGGTCGAGCAGCTGACGCTTCATGTGGGTGCGGGTGAGGCCGTTGAGCTCCTGCTCGAGCTGACCGCGCAGCAAGGTCCGGAGCTGGTCGAGGCCTTCGAGGCCCAGCGACTTGGCGAACTCGTCGTCGAGCGTCACCGCGCGGGGGCGCCGGACTTCGTTGATCGTGACCTCGAAGGTCGCTTCCTTCCCGGAGAGGTAGGGAACCGAATAATCCTCGGGGAAGGTGACGTTGAACGTGCGTTGCTCATTGGCCTTGGCGCCGACCAGTTTGTCCTCAAAACCGGGGATCAGCCGCCCCGATCCGAGCTCGATCGAAACGCCCTCGCCCTTGCCGCCCTCAAATGCCTCGCCGTCGACCTTGCCGTCATAGTCCATCACCACCAGGTCGCCGGTCTTGGCCTTGTAGGCTGCCTCGGCCGCATCGAAGCTCTTCTGATTCCTGGCCAGTTCGTCGAGCTTCTCGTTCACCGCGGCGTCGGTCGGTTCGGCGTTCAGCCGCTCGAGCTTGATCCCTTTGATCTGCGGCGCCGGAACCTCGGGCAGGGTTTCCAGCTCGACCTTGACCACGACATCCTTGCCGGCTTCGTGAATGCCTTCGAGCTCGACCGAGGGCTGCGTTGCCGGCCGCAGCTTCTGCTCGGCCATCAGCTTCTGGACGCCTTCCTGGACGACGCTGTTGAGCGCTTCCTGCTCGAGCGCCGGGCCGTGCATCTTCTTGACCAGGTTCGCCGGCACCTTCCCGGGGCGGAAACCGGGCATGCGCACGCGCGGCGCGACCGTCTTCAGCTCCTTGTCGATGCGCGCGTCTATTTCCTTGGCCGGGATGGTGATCTTGAAGGCGCGCTTCAGACCTTCGTTCAACGTCTCGACAGTCTGCATTTGAACCCGAACCTTCGCTTCGAGGATTGTCGCGGCCGCAGGTCGGAAAAACTGGTGCGGGCGGAGGGGCTCGAACCCCCACATCTTTCGATACCAGATCCTAAATCTGGCGCGTCTACCAGTTCCGCCACGCCCGCTTCAGGCCGCCGGTCGGCGGCGTCTATAGCAGGGCTAAGCCACGGGGCAAGGCGCACTTCGCCCGTCCGGCTTCTGCCGATGGCCTGCCGGCGAGGCAAGCAAACGCGCGCAGATTCGCCGCCGCTTGTGCCCAGATTTGGGGCAGTGGAAATCACCCGATTGCGACTGCTCCGGCGATCTGGAAGGCATGCGGCGAAAGGACCTTGATGTTCGCCCTGCTCCTTCTCGCCGCCGCAGCCCAGCCCTTCGGATCCGCGCATGCCGGCGATCCGCCGATCATCGCGCGCGACCGCGACGGCACATTCGTGATCGGCCGTGCCATCGAGGCCGATCCTGCCCGGCTCGATGCCGAGGCGGAAATCCTCTTTGCCGAGATCGCGGAGGATCCCACGACCGCGGATGGCCTGGCGGTGAGCGCGAGCCGGCAGCGCCGGCTTCACGCTGAAAAGCGCCGTGCCGAGCGCGCTTATGAGGAAGCGGCCGACATGGCGCGAGGCGCCGAGGGCCGTTAGCCTCTAGCCGAGCGCCTTCTTCAGCAGCTCGTTGACCACCTGGGGATTGGCCTTGCCGCCCATCGTCCGCATCACCTGACCAACGAAGAAGCCGAACAATTTGTCCTTGCCCGAGCGGTATTCGGCGACCTTGTCGCCATTCTGCGCGATGACCGCGGCGATCGCCTCGTCGATGGCGCCGGTGTCGCTGGTCTGCTTGAGGCCGCGCTCCTCGACGATCCGCCCGGGATCGGCGCCGCTCTCAAGCATGATCTCGAACACCTGCTTGGCGAGCGTTCCCGACAGCGTTCCGTCGGCGATCAGCCCAAGCAGCTCGGCGCCCTGCGCGGGACTGACCGGACTTTCACCGATCGTCCTGCCGAGCCGATTCAAGGCGCCGAAAAGGTCCGAAATCAACCAGTTGGCGGCCGCCTTGGCGACCTGCTCTTCGGGCTTCTTCTGGCGGAGCGCGCTCTCCGCGAGCAGCGCCTCGAACCAGCGCGCGGTGTCGGCTTCGGCGGTCAGCACCGAAGCATTGTAGGCGGAGAGCCCGAAATGCTCCTCGTAGCGGCGACGCTTGGGATCGGGCAGCTCGGGCAGGCTCTTGCGACACTCTTCGAGGAACTCGGTCGAAAGCTCGAGCGGCAGCAGGTCGGGATCGGGGAAATAGCGATAATCGTGCGCGTCCTCCTTCGAGCGAAGGCTGCGCGTCTCGCCCTTTTCCGGATCGAACAGCCGCGTCTCCTGGTCGATCGTGCCACCGCCCTCGATCACGTCGACCTGGCGGTTCGCCTCATATTCGATCGCCGCCATGATGAAGCGCACCGAATTGACGTTCTTGACCTCGCAGCGCGTGCCGAACGACCCTCCCGGTTTGCGCACCGAGACATTGACGTCGGCACGCATCGAACCCTGCTCCATATTGCCGTCGCAGCTTCCGACGTAGCGCAGGATCGACCTTAGCTTTCGGACATAGGCTCCTGCTTCTTCCGGGGAACGCATGTCGGGCTTGGAGACGATCTCCATCAACGCGACGCCCGAGCGGTTGAGGTCGACGTAGGAGAAGCTCGGGTGCTGGTCGTGCATCAGCTTGCCGGCATCCTGCTCGACATGGATTCGCTCGATGCCGATCGCTTTCTTGCCCGCGTCGGTCTCGATCTCGACCGTCCCCTCGCCGACCAGCGGATGGTAAAGCTGGCTGATCTGGTAGCCCTGCGGCAGATCGGCGTAGAAATAATTCTTCCGGTCGAAACGCGACCAGGCGTTGATCTTTGCTTCGAGCGCCATGCCGGTGCGCACCGCCTGGCGGATACACTCACCGTTGAGCACCGGCAGCATGCCCGGCATCGCTGCGTCAACCAAGCTCACCTGGGTGTTGGGCTCGGCGCCGAAATCGGTCGCCGCTCCTGAAAAAAGCTTCGCATTCGAAGTCACTTGGGCGTGGACTTCGAGCCCGACCACAACCTCCCACTCGCCAGTGGCGCCGTTGACCCGATAGTCGCTCACCACCATGCCTCCGGTCGCGCCACGAAGCCGGCGCGCTCCTCGAGCGCGAGGCCGGCGTTGAGCACCGTCTGCTCATCGAGCGGTTTGCCGATCAGCTGCAGCCCGAGCGGCAAGCCCTGCCCGTCGAGCCCGGCGGGCACCGACATGGCGGGCAGTCCGGCGAGGCTGGCCGGGACCGCGAACACGTCGTTCAGATACATGGCGATCGGATCGTCGCTCTTCTCGCCGAGACCGAAAGCCGCTGATGGCGCGGTCGGGGCAAGCAGCAGGTCGCATTTCGCCCAGACCTCATTGAAATCGCGTGCGATCAGTGCCCGCACCTTCTGCGCCCGGTTGAAATAGGCGTCGTAATAGCCCGCCGAGAGCACATAGGTGCCGATCATGATCCGCCGCTTCACTTCGGCGCCGAAACCCTGCGAACGCGTTGCCTCGTACATTTCGGTGAGTCCGCCACTGTCGGGCTGGCGGCGCTGCCCGTAACGCACGCCGTCGTAGCGAGCGAGGTTCGACGAGGCTTCGGCCGGAGCGATGATGTAATAGGTGGGCAGCGCATAGCGCGTGTGCGGCAGCGAGACTTCGACGATCTCGGCGCCGGCATCCTTCAGCCAGGCGATCCCCTTTTCCCACACCGCATCGATGTCCGGCGGAACGCCCTCGATGCGATATTCCTTGGGAATACCGATTTTCAGACCACTGATATCGCTCGTTAATTCCTTCTCCCAATTCGGCACGGGAAGGTCGAGCGAGGTCGAATCCTTGGGATCGAAGCCGCTCATCGCCTCGAGCATGATCGCGCAGTCGCGGACATCCTGCGCCAGTGGTCCGGCCTGGTCGAGCGACGAGGCGAAGGCGACGATTCCCCATCGCGAGCAGCGCCCGTAGGTCGGCTTGATGCCGGCGATTCCCGCGAACGAAGCCGGCTGGCGGATCGACCCACCAGTGTCGGTTCCGGTCGCCGCGGGCGCGATCCGCGCCGCCACCGCCGCTGCCGATCCGCCCGAGGAGCCTCCCGGGGTGAGCGCGCTGTTGCCGCCGTCGCGGCGGCGCCACGGCGAGATGACGTTGCCATAGGCGCTGGTCTCGTTCGACGAGCCCATCGCGAAC
>JADMIO010928696.1_pt1 | contig 13108 bp, 9 predicted proteins | sample 8958161 | NCBI WGS metagenome assembly JADMIO01 (sample SAMN16585339, study PRJNA669376) | soil metagenome | isolation source: Crop rotation soil | place: USA: Cullars Rotation, Alabama | collected 2011 | reverse complement strand
GTCCTTACCGGGGCCGCCGTTGATTCGGTCATCGCCGTCGCCACCGTGGATGGTGTCGTTGCCCGCGGCGCCTGTGAAGGTGTCGCTGATCGACGCGCCGGTGACGTCGATGCCGTCGTTGCCGAAGCCGGCATTGATGTAGATCCTTCCGGCGAAACCAGTGTCGTTGGTAATCGTGATCAGGTCGTTGCCGTCGAGGGCTTCGATCCAGGTGAGATTGACATCGCCAGCCTTGAAACTCTGGGTAAGCAGAACAAAGTTAGTCAGGTCCTGGATCTCGACGTTGATATTTCCCCCGGTGACGTTGATCTTGATCAGGTGGGGATCGTCGGTGTCGGTGACGGTGAGTGTGCCATTATCGAGGCTGGCGACGGGGTCGGACCCCGGGCCGTCGGAGCCTCCGATGAACAGGCGTCGGACTTCCAAGCGATCGATGAACGGCAGGCCCATGACTCTCCCTATTTATAAATTGACGCGTACCTGAATCGGGCGGATTATAACGAATGTCCGTGAGTTTGTGCGCAGTTGGTAGAATGGGAGCTTTACCGCAAACCCGGGGTTAATCGATGCGAAAGTTGATGCTTCTGGCGGTGGCGTTGACGCTGGTTTTGGCGGCCGGAGTTGTGATCGCCGACACGCTCACGCTCAAGGACGGAACGGTGCTGGAGGGGCGTGTTGCGGAGCAGGGAGACCGGTATTGGATCAAGCTGGCGAACGGTCAGAGCAAGTTTATTCCCAAGGTGCAGGTGGCGAAGTGGGATAAGGGCGGGGCGGGTGCGCCCGCGCCGGCTCCGGCGCCCGCGCCTGCGCCGGCAGCGGGATCGGGGGCGGGGACTGCCTCACTTCCGTCGGCCGCGGAGGACAAGGGCGGGAATCCGACAACCAAGCCGGGCGTGGTGCTGAGCTTCACCGAGACCAGGTCGCGGGCGGAGCGAGTCGACGCGCCGCTGGCGGCGGTGGGGTTGTGGCAATCGTTTATTGATGGCAACGCGGAGTCGCCGGATCTCCCGGCGGCGAAGCAGGAGCTGGATCGGTGGAAGCAGCTCGACAAGGACCACGCCGAGAAGATCAACGGCAAGTGGATCGGCGGTGAGGAACGCAAGAAGCTTTTGGACAAAGTCTCGTCGCTGCTGAAGGAAGCCGACGAGATGCGGGATAAGCAGACGATCAAGGCGATCCAGAAACTCGAAGAAGCGGTCAAGCTGTATCCGAATAACTTCCGGGCCAATTTTGAGCTGGGATATTTTTGTTTAGAAAAGGCCCAGACGGGCGGGCTGCCCAAGCTGGATGCGGCCATTCGATCGCTGGAGACGGCGACCAAGCTGCGCCCCAAGAGCGCGGCGGCGTGGTCGAACCTGGCGATCGCGTACAACTTCCGTCAGCAATACGAGCGCTCGGTGCTGGCGGCGTACAAAGCGGCGCAGATCGAGGACAGCCAGGAGGTGGTGCAAAACCTAATCAACAGCCTTTCGTATGCGCCGCCGGGGATGCGCGAGAACAACTCGAAGGTAAAGCCGGTCATGGACGAGGCGATCGTGCTGGCGCGCAAGTACGGGATCGGCACCGAGGGGCACCGCCACTGGGTTTACGTTCGCCCGAAGAAGAACGAGGGAAGCGCGGCGCCGGATGAGGGCGATGAGAAGGACACACGGCCCGGCGTGATCGGAAACGGGTCGGGGTTCCTGGTCTCCGCCGACGGATACATCATCACCAACCGGCACGTGGCCGAGGAGAAGAACTGTATCTTCATGTGCCGCTTCGTAGACGGGACCGAGAAGAGCGCGAAGGTGATCGCGATCAGCGACGATTCGGACCTCGATCTGGCGCTGCTAAAGCTGAAGCCGGACAAGGCCAAGCCGTTTGATTTCCTGCAACTGGCCGAGGCGGACGAACCCGGCCCCGGGGCGGACTGTGCGGCGTTGGGCTATCCAATCGCGCACATCATGAACTACACGATGCAGGTGACCGGCGGCACGGTGAGCAGCATCAACAAGGCTGAGCCGTATCACATCACGCTGACGGCGAAGATCACGCACGGGAACAGCGGCGGGCCGCTGGTGGACAAGTACGGCAACGCGATCGGAGTCGTCAGCGCCGGTCTCACCGCTTACACGGAAACCTACGGCAAGGCGATCAGCGCGGGTCAGGTGCGCAAGTTCCTGGAGAAGCACAAGGACAAGTACAAAGCGACTTTTGAAAAGGCCAAGGCGGGGGAAAAGCCGCTTTCAAACGAGGAAATCTATAAGAAGGATTCGCCGGCGGTCTTGTGCATTATTCTCATTCGCAGTGGGGGTTCGGGCGGCGAGAATCCCGGATAAACGGCAAAGTCCCCCAACCGAGGTCCGATAAAGGGTCGAAACTCATGGCCCGGTCGCGCGTCCAACGATAGAATGATATTCTCGGTCTTGTCCGGCCTCCCGACGGCCTTTACGAGGTAATCCCATGAACCAGCGCCTGCGTCGATTCGTCCTTGTGTCTGCCGTCGCCTCTGTTCCGATGCTTTTCGCGGGTGCCGCGATGGGGCAGCAGCGCATCGAGACGGGCCATAGCAACGATGCTTCCAATCGCGTGGGCAGCGGTGGGTATAACTCAACCGGCAGCCGAGCCGCCGCCAGCGGCAACCAGATCGTGACCGGGAACTCGACTGGGCTGAGCTACTTCCACGGGGCGGTCAACTATTCGGATCCGAACGAGTTCCGCGGGCAGAATGCTGCGACAAACATGGATCGGTTCCTCGGGCGTTCGGCGGGGACTCCGACCGTCGACAACCCGACCCCGCGCTTATCAACCTACACCAACGGGGCGAGCTCGTATTACAGCGATACGCGGCTGAACACGGCGCTTCCGGCGGACCAGTACCGCAAGCTTACGCCGGGATCAAACATCGTCGTGCCGGTGGGTGCGCCGCCGCAACGGCAGGATGGGGATCAGCGGCTGGGCATGGTGTATGACCAGCCGACGATCCAGTTGCCGCAGCCAGGGGCGCTGGTGATGCCCGGGCCGGTCGATGCGCAGAAAGGCCAGACGACCATCACGGCATCGCCGCTTTTCGGGATCAAGCAAGCTTCGTCGGAAGAGCAGCTTTACCTTTCGCCGCAGCTTCAGAACCGCTCGTCGGATCAGCTTCAGTTGGATGCGGGGACGATCGATCGGCTGCGGGATGAGTTGCGCGGGAATTCGACGACGGTTGCGCCGCCGATGAATCCGGGACAGCAGCAGCCCAACAACCAGCAGCCCAACGGTGTGGATCAGAATGCACCGGGCAGCACCGGAGCGACGAACGGCGGGGGGGCGATGAACGGCGCGGTCGGACAGGCCAACACTCGCAGTGGCGCCCCGGTGGCGAAGGCGGGAACCCCATTGCCGGCGGGTCAGCAACTTCAGAACCAGCCGCTCAACAACGCGACCGATACAATGGCGCTGGTGAACAGCCCTCTGGGCGCGAATACCGCCGGGACGGATCAAACCACGCGGTATCGGATGAACGTTCCGCCGCCGCAGAATCAGAGCACGCAGTACGCCGAGATGGTCAAGCGGCTGGATCAGTATGAGAAGGACAAGAGCGTTTCGGATGCGGAAGCGGCTCGGGCTTTGAATGATGTGCGTCGTGTTCAACAGCAGCAGCAGACGGCGGCGCCGGGAACGCCCGGTGCAGCGCCCGGGGTTGCAACTCCAGGCGGCCCGGGCGCAGTGACGCCCGGTGTTGCGACGACGCCGCGTCCCGGCGTAGCGTCCGCGCCCGGTGTCACCGGGGTTCGTCCTGCAACACGGCCCGCACCAGCTGCCGCCAAACCACTCAAGAAGCCCGAGCCCGTGCAGGTCCGCTCCATGGCCACGGGCATCACTGGCAAGGGCCTGGAAGAGATCACCAAGCAGGCCGAAGACCTGATGAAGCAGGGCAAGTACACGCAGGCGCTGGACAAGTGGGATTCGGCCCAGCAGGTCGCGCCGAACAATCCGCTCATCCGGCTGGGACGCGCGAACACGGAGCTTGGCGCCAGCTATTACGCGAAGGCCGATCAGCACATCCGCGAGGCGTTCGCCCAGGCCCCGGCGACGACGATGAGCACTTACGACCTGCGGAACATGCTCGGTGAGGATCGCCTCCAATCGATCGTGAAGGAACTGAAAGAGATCATGGAGAAGAACAAACAGGACGCCCGGCCGGTGTTCCTGCTGTCGTATATCGCGTACAACACGGGGAACACGCAGAGCGCGCAGGCGTACCTGGACCTGGCCGACAAGCGCGCCGAGGGTCGCGATCCGTTCTACAAGTTCCTACAGGATCACTGGACGTTGCCGGAGAAGGGCGCCCAGCAGGACCAGCCGAATAAGTAGCACGCATTTCGGAGGAGAGGGCATGCGGTTTTACGGTTGCTGGCGGCGCACGGCGATCGTGCGCACGCTCTTGATTGGTTGTTCAGTTGCTCTGATCGGCCGCGCGAATGGGGCTTCGATCGTCCCACTGACGTCGTTCGGCGGCGGCGATGGGTGGATCGCCCCCGGCGAGAATAGTTATTCGTACCTCGGCACGGGGAGCCTGGAGCGCGGACTGGGTTACGCGAACGGTCACCTCTACCTGGCGAGCCGCAATGGCGGAAACAACGTGCGCATTCTGGACGGGACGAGCGGAGCCGATCTCGGCGCACTTTCGACGACGGGTGTCACCGGCGGCACATTTGCAATCAACACGGTTGCCGCCGGCGGCGATGGCGCGATCTATATCAGCAACCTGACCACTGATGCGAGCGCATCGCCGCTCAAGATCTACAAATGGGCAAATGAGGCTTCCTCGGCCGCCGTGGCGTACAGTGGAACGCCGCTGGCGGGCGCGCGGGCGGGAGACAGCCTGGCCGCGACTGGTGCGGGAAGTTCCACGCGGCTGGCCGTGGGATTCAGCGGAACACCCGCGGTCACGGGGAACAACGGCTACGCGATCCTCAATCCGTCCACGGGCACGAGTTCGGCGGTCGCCTTTCCCGCGACGTCTCCGGATCCGGGAGACTTTCGACTCGGGCTCGCGTTCACCGCGCCGGATCAAGTCATCGGCTCGCAGGGTCACAACGTGTACCGGCACACGAGCTTCAGCGGGACCAGCGGTACGCTGATCACAAGCCCGGCGCTGGTTCCGGGCGAGCGGTTGCTGGCGTACACGGTGCTGAACGGGAGCGGGCTGCTGGCGACGCTGAACACCACCGACGCGGCGGTGAACATCTACGATGCGGACGATCTGTCGATGCCGGTTTTGCTTGGTTCGGCAAACAACACATCCGGCACTCTGGCGACGAATTCCAACTTCACGGGCCAGCTTGTGTGGGGCGACGCGAGCGGTCCAAATCAGACGCTGTACGCGATGAGCACGAACCACGGGATTCAGGCGTTCACGGTCTCGCTGCCCGAGCCTTCCGTCGGGGCGTTTGCGCTTGCGTTTCTTTCGGCTGGCGGCAGTTTTTTTGCTCGTCGGCCTCGTTCGTAAGCTTAAGTTCGGCCGTTAGTTGCGCCGCATGCGCTCGTCGGGTTCGCGATTCGCACATTTTTTGCACAAACCTGATTTAGGCCCGCATCGTAACGGAATGAGCATCTATCCCAGCGGTCCGGGCACGGCGAGGGCGATGTAGTTCCACTGGCCCGACGCGCGTAATCAAATTTCATTCAGCAGCCTTCGGAGGGTCTCATGTCAGTTCGCATGCGTCCGATCGGTCTTGCGCGGGCACAATTTTCGATTCGCAATGCCGCGACGGCGGCGGCCTTGATCCTGGCGACCAGTGTTCCCGCGCTGGCCAAGAAGCCCGGGTCTCCGCCACCACCGCCGCCGCCTCCCCCTCCGCCTCCTCCGACGAATCTTCCCGCGCCGAACAAGGTGGATGGCACGCAGTTCTTCTCGTGGTACCAAACTACCGGCACGGCGATTTATCCGGTCAACACGTATCCCAGCGGCACGACCAGCGGCTCATACATCGGTACCCCGTTCCTGTCCGACGGTAACGCAGCGGGCGTCAGCGCGTACTTGGCCAGTCCGGCCAGCGGCTCCGTGAAGTCCGTCAAGGTGATGAACCCGATCAGCAACTCGACCGCGGCGCTGATCTTCAACAATCCCAACTATCATGTCAGCTACGTCTTCGGCGACCTCGAAGGCGCTAATGCGCAGACCGCAGCCGCGACGCTGGCGAACCAGGTGCGCTGGCTTAACGGTTCGGTAGGCGGGACTTCGACGCAGTCGGCAAGGGCGTACGTCGGCAACTTCGGGTTCTCGGCGCAGGGAAACAACCTTCAGGCGCCCAAGGACTACGCGTTCAGCGGGCAGCACAGCTTCTCAAACTACACGTACAACCAGTGGACGGCTGCCGGGTTGAACATGAGCAACGAGGAGGCCTATCCCGGCTCGCCAAGCTTCCGCAGCAAGGCGGCGGGAGATAAGCCGCAGGGATCGGGCAGCTACACCAATATCCGCGGGCAACTCTTCGTGCTCCCGTTGTGGCGCGTCGGGAACGTCACCGACAAGGTGCAGGAAGCCGGTATTCAGAATCACCAGAACATCCCGTACACCGCGAACTTCAATAACTGGGGCAACCTGGGATTGGACAACGATCGCGACTCGAGCAACGGGTACAAGTTCACGCCGGGCGCGCCGATGGATGCCAAGACCGTCGGCGGGAAGTCTTACCCCGCACTCACCGCGCAGCAGACGCAGGATCAGATCCTCAGCCGCCGCGACTTCGCGACGATGATCACACACATGCGGCTGCGCGGCGCGGATTCCTATCACCTGCTCGATTCCGGCCTGAGCGGCGTCACCCGACAGGACATGGAACAGGATGCCGCCACCGGGTGGCTCGGGGAATCGAACCTCAACTCGATCCTCACGGCCGGCGACAAGCGGTTGCTCATCGGCCTGGAGCCCCTGCCGACGTCGTATGATCCGGGTGGGGATTACTCAGGTGGATCGACGGTCTGGGTGGATGGCCAGAAGAAGAATGTCGATCAGACTGGCGCGATATTCTCCGGGGCATACAGCCTGGCGCTCAAGAAGCTGGATGTGCTGATCAGCAACGAGGACGATTCGGCGCACACGATTAATCTGCCTTCCACCATCGGTGGGTTTGCGCTCGCGACGAAGGATTTTTCGGTTGGGGCGGGCGAGCACCTGCTGGTGGAGTTCAGCCTCGTCAAGCAGGGGAGCGCCAACAAGTGGGGCGTCGCCGGTCAGCACGTGCCGTTCACGGCGATCACCAACAGCCGCGGCGGATTTGGGATCCCCGAGCCGGGCACGCTGTCGATGCTGGCGATCAGCGCGGTGTTCTGCGTGAACCGCCGGCATAAAGGCAGAAAAAACAAGAGCGAGTAATCGCGATTCTCAGCCGGTAGGTAAAGAGATGAAGCCGCAGGTGTTTATGTCCCTGCGGCTTCGCTCTTTGAAAATAAGTGTCGGGGGTTTGGAGAAGGAGGGGGGGAACCTTCTCCGGGGAGAACCCCCGACGTAAGCGCCGCGATCGCTATTCACCATCGCGGAACTGAGCTGAGAGCAATATCACGCCAATGCACGAAAATTGCAATACCCGTTTTGAAGTTATTTTGGATAGTCCGGCTTGTTCTGCCAATCGAGCTCCACGCTGCCGGGGATTCCATGGTATTCGCGCGGGAAAACGTAATCTTTCCGCAGGGGATAGCCTTCCCAGTCGTCGGCGCACAGGATGCGACGAAGGTCCGGGTGACCCGGGAAATCGATCCCGAACATATCGAAGGCCTCGCGCTCGTGCCAATCGGCGGCGGGCCAGAAATCGACGACCGACGGGATCGAGGGGTTATCGCGCGGGGTGTAGACCTTCACCGCGAACGTGTGGCGGTGATCGAAGCTGTACAGGTCGTAACAGCACGCCATCTTCGCGTCGGCGACGTAGTCGATGCCGGTGTGGTTGGCGAGCCAATCGAGCTTCAGGTCGGGATCGGTGAGGAGGAATTGGGCGATCTCGCGCCAATCGGCGGCGTCTACGTGGATACGGGGGTGCTTGTCGTCGGGGAGCGAGGCTTTAATCTTGTCGCCGAACTTAGATTGCAGCTTGGTGGCGATCTGTTGTGGGGTCATGTCGGCGAGAAGTATAGAGTGGGGATTGTAAGATGAAAAGATGACGCCGGCTGCTGCGCTGGAACAGGGAATCTCGCTGCATCGCGCGGGGCAGTACGCGCGCGCGATCGAGGTGCTGGCGGGCGCGGTGGTTGATGCTCCCAAAGATCCGGCGCTTCATCAGGCGCTGGCGGCGGCGCTGCTGGCGGCGGGGCACATCGAGCGGGCGGTGGACGCAGCGCGCACAGCGTTGTTGCTGGCGGAGACGCCCGAACGACATTTCAACCTGGCGGTTGCGCTGTCGGCGGCGGGGGCACTCGAGCAGGCGGAAGCTTCGCTGCGCAGGACGCTCGCGATGGCCAGTGACTTTGTGCCCGCGACCGATCGATTGGCGCGGCTGCGGCTGGAACGGGGGGATGTCGATGAGGCGATGACGCTTGCGCTTCGCCTGCCGGCGCATCCGGCGGTGGCGGCGACTCTGCTGGAATTGGCGGAGGGGTTCGCGGCGCGGGGTCGCAAGGACTACTCGGCGGACTGCTCGCAGCTTGCGGTCCAGGCGGATCCGAAGCTGGCCGAAGCGCACAATCGTCTGGGGCTGCGACTGCACGATCAACGAAGGCTGGCCGAGGCGGCGGCAGCGGTTCGGCGCGCGATCGAGCTGGAGCCGGGGCGGTTTTACTATTGCCTGAACCTGGCGGCGGCGCTGCACGAGGATGGATACATCGAGGAAGCGCTGGACGCTTGCCGGCGAGCGCTGGCCCTGGCGCCACAGGTGGCAGATGCGCATCATCGTCACGCGCAGGTCCTGATGGATGCCGGCCGTGTGCAGGAGGTCATCGCGGCGCTGCGGCAGACGCTGGAGCTTGCGCCGGACAATGTCGAGGCGGCGGGGGCGCTGTGCTTTACTGTTCACTATGATCCGCGGTTGGATGCGCGACAGATCCTGGCGGTGCAGCAGGAGTGGGACGAGCGGTTCGCGCGGCCGGTGATGCCGGCGAAGGCGGAGTTCCCGAATTCGCCACAGACCGGTCGGCGGCTGCGGGTGGGATACGTTTCGGCGGATTTTTCGGATCATCCCGTGGGGCGGTCTATTCTGCCGGTATTGCGCGAACACAATCGGGAAGGGTTTGAGACATTCTGTTATTCGAACCTGAGCGGGCGGCGCATGAACCAGACGGGGCCCTTTCGCGCGGCCGCCGGGCAGTGGCGGGAGGTGGCGCACCTCTCGGATGAGGCGGTGGCGCAGCAAATCCGCGACGATCGCATCGACGTGCTGGTGGACCTGTCAGCGCATACGGCTGGGAGCCGGCGGCTGGCGATCGCGCGGCGGCCGGCGCCGGTGATTCTGACTCATCTGGCGTATCCGGCGACGACGGGAATCAGCGCAATCGACTACCGCGTGACCGATCGAGTCATCGACCCGGTGGCGGATCGCGCCGAGGCGTTCAGCTCGGAGCGACTCGTTTACTTGCCAAACTGCTATTTCAACTGCTGGCTGGATAAGAACGAGCCGAAGGTGACGGGGGCGCCGAAGGGGTCGATCGTCTTTGGTGCGCTGACCCGGACGCTGAAAATTTCGGATGATGCGGTCGAGTTGTGGGCATCGGTGCTGCGTGCGGTGGCCGGGTCGCGGCTGATGCTGGTGGCCCATTCGCGCCACTTAGCGCCGCCTATGGTGGTGCAGCGGTTTGAGCAGCAGGGAATTCCGGCGGATCGGCTTATCTTCGAGCCGCGCCGCGACCGCGGGCCGTTTCAGCGACTTTATGAGCGCATTCACATCACACTGGACTCCTTGCCCTATGCCAGCCCGACGTCGGCGATGGATTCGCTGATGATGGGGGTGCCGGTGGTCGCGCTGCTGGGGTGCACGGGCGTCGGGCGCGGGACTGCGAGCGTGCTGACCACGGTCGGGAAGCAGGAGTGGATCGCCAAAGATTCGCGGCGATATATCGAGATCGCCGTGGAGCTGGCGAATGACACTGCTGCATTGACGAAACACCGCGCCGAGTTGCGCACGCGCGTGCTCGATTCGCCATTGGCGAACCTGCGGCGGTACACTCGCGACCTGGAAGACATCTACCGGGCCTGCTGGAGGAAATGGTGTGAGCGCGGCGGCGAGTGAAACGATCTTTACGAATGGAAACCTGATTACGCTCGATCCGCGCCAGCCGCGGGCAAGCGCGATGCTGGTGAACGGCGATCGAATCGTCGCCGTAGGCGGGGACCATATTGTTTCGGGACAGGCGCCCCATGCCAGGAAGATTGATCTTGTCGGCAAGACGATCGTTCCCGGTTTCTGCGACTCGCACATCCACCTGCTCTGGTACGGATTGCAGATCCTGCGGCAGGTCGATCTGGTGGGATCGGCCAACATCGATGAACTGTTGGGACGACTTTCCGCCCATGCCAGTCGAACGGAAGGGTGGATTCAGGGGCACGGGTTTGACCAGTCGAAGATGCGCGAAGGTCGTTTTCCGACACTGGCAGAACTGGATCGGGTGTCGCGGACGCGGCCGATCGTCATCTCGCGCGTGTGCGGGCACGCGGTGGTGGTGAACTCGGCGGCGCTGGAGCTGGTGACGCCGCAGCAGCGCGCGGCGGGGGATGTCGAGGCGGGTTTGTACACGGAGGATGATTCGTCACCGTTTTATGCGGCGATTCCGAAGCCAAGCGAAGAGCAGATGGCGGAGGCGGCGCTAACGGCGGCGCGAGTGGCCCTGCGAACGGGAATCACGTCGGTGCACACGCTGCTGGACACACCCGAACAGATGCTGGCGTACTCGCGACTTCGGCGGAAAGGGAAGTTGCCGATCCGGGTGGTGGGCATGCCGCCTTATTCGTCAGTTGAGGCTCTGCACCGACATGGGATCAACTCGACCTTCGGCGATGACTGGCTACGTGTGGGGGCGTGCAAGCTCTTCAGCGACGGGTCGCTGGGCGCGCAGACGGCGCTTCTGGCGGCGCCTTATTCGGACAAGCCTTCGACGCGCGGTATTCGCATGTATGAGCCGGCGGATCTGAAAGCGAAGGGGCGTGATGCGCAGGCGAAAGGGTTTCAACTGGCGATTCATGCGATCGGCGATCAGGCGGTGCGGGAAACGATTGATGCGATCGAGCATGCGCTGGGGGATGAGAGCAACGAGGTGCACCGGCATCGTATCGAGCACGCGTCGATGGTCGCGCCGGATTGTCTGGAGCGGATGGCCAAGCGGAAGATCGTCACTACATGTCAGCCACAATTTGTGACGAGCGATACTTGGACGCCGGACCGGGTGGGGCCGGAGCGGGTCAAGTGGTGTTATCCATTTAAGTCGCTGCTCGGCGCGGGGGTTCCAATCACAATGTCGAGCGATTGTCCGGTGGAGAAGCTGGACGCCTTCGAGACGTTGTGGGCGGCGGTGGGGCGACATCCCTGGAGTTCGGATGAGACGCTGACGGCGGAAGAAGCGATCCGGGCGTATTGTCTGGGGAGCGCGTACGCGGCGCACATGGAGGATCGGCTTGGGTCGCTCGAAGCGGGAAAGCTGGCGGATTTTGTAGTGTTAAGTGACGACCCGACGCGATTGGATGCACAGGCAATCAAGCGATTGAAGGCTGAGCGGGTTTTTGTCGGTGGTGTGGAGGCACGGCATGAAGCATGAGTTGGCGGTGATCGGCGCAGGGAACATGGCCGAGGCCATCGTGCGCGGGGTGTTGGTGAAGGGTTTAATATCGGCCGACCAGATCATCGCGGCGGATGTTTCATCACAGCGGAGGGAGTTGTTTACGACTGAACTGCACGTGGAGGCCGTGGCGGAGAATTCGGCGGCGGCGCGCGAGGCGGCAATCGTCCTGCTGTCGGTGAAACCGCAGAACATGGCCGATGCGCTGGCTGCGCTGGCGCCCGTATTGACCGAGCGGACGCTGATCGTGTCAATCGCTGCGGGAATCAGTTCGACCTTTATCGAGAAGCACCTTGGCGGTTCGACGAAATGGCGCGTGGTGCGGACGATGCCCAATACGCCGATGCTGGTGGGCGAGGGGATGGCGGCGATCGCCGCGGGGGCCCACGCGACACGGGAGGATCTGGCGACCGCTCGGCGGCTCTTCTCCGCGGCCGCGGATGTGATCGAGATCGATGAGGACAAGATGGATGCGGTGACCGCGGTGAGCGGTTCGGGGCCGGCGTATTTTTTCTTTCTCGTCGAGCAGATGATCGAGGCGGCGAAGCAGTTGGGGTTGTCGCCGGAACATGCGACGCAACTGGCGACCAAAACGGCAATCGGATCGGCCAAGCTGCTGGCGACGGCGAACGAATCAGCGGAGTCGCTGCGGCGGAAAGTGACCAGCCCGGGCGGAACGACGCAGGCGGCGGTCACGCATCTGGAGAAGAATGGGTGGCCGGGGATTACGGTGGAGGCGATCAAGGCGGCCCAGAAGCGCGGGCGTGAGCTGGGACAGTGATGCGGGTGATAGTCGTGGTTTCGTTCGCGATGGTGATGAGCGGGTGTACCTCGCTCATGACGCCGCCGCCGACTCCCGCGCCTGCGAAGTCATTGCCTGTTTACCTCGTCAATTACGGCTATCACGCCAGCCTGCTGGTCCCTGACGGCGAGCAGGATTATTCGGAGTACGCGTACGGCGACTGGGCATGGTTTGCCGAAGGGAAAAAAGGTTCGGCCAGCGGGGTAAGAGCGTTCCTGTTCTCGTTCAAGTCGGGCCTGGGGCGTCGTCGCTTTCGGTTTGCGCAACCGCCTTCAAGCGCGTCGCTGCTCGAGGAACTCGAGGCGATGGACGTGATCCAATTTTCGCTTGACGCCGATCGGGTTCAATCGTTCGTGACCCGCATCGATCGCGGGTACGCAACAGCAGCGGTGCGTGAGGTCCGGTTCAATCAACTAAACCAGATGCACTTCGTCCCCTGGCCGGAGCATTACTGGTTATTTCATAACTGCAATCACGCGACGGCGTCGTGGCTGAAGGAGCTGGGGATCGCGGTGAGCGGGCTGCACGCGACCAGCGATTTTCGAGTGCGCCGCGAGTTTAAGGGGCGAGTGACCGAGGCGC
>JADMIO011529901.1_pt1 | contig 13110 bp, 13 predicted proteins | sample 8958161 | NCBI WGS metagenome assembly JADMIO01 (sample SAMN16585339, study PRJNA669376) | soil metagenome | isolation source: Crop rotation soil | place: USA: Cullars Rotation, Alabama | collected 2011 | reverse complement strand
GGCGTAGCCGCTGCCGTTTCTTATACTGCCGCGGATGAAACTGTGCGGCTGCGCGGCGGTGAGCCGACCGTGTGGGACTCGCGCGCGCGCACGAAAGCTGTCGAAATCGATTCAAACAATTCAACGCACATCTCAGTGTGTCGCGGGAAAGTGCAGAGCACCTACTACAGCCAGGAACAGACAAACGGCGCAGCGCCTTTTCGAAAGTTGAAGAGCCCGGTTTACATCTCAGCCGATCGCGCCGAGATCAATCACGATACCGGCGTCGCCACCTACACCGGCAGCGGGCGCATGTGGCAGGACGACAATTTCGTGCGCGGCGACGTCATCACGCTCTATCGCGAACAAAAGCGGATGGATTCTCGCGGCCACGTGCAGACGACGCTTTATCAAGCGAAGCAGCGCAACGGAAATTCGACGGACGTCGTGCCGGTGTTTGCTACGGCGGACTTCATGAGCTATTCCGATCCGGATCGGGTGATTCATTACGAGACGAACGTCGACATCAAGCAAGGCACTGATCGCGTGACGAGTGGCGTCGCTGACGTGTATTTGCAGAAAGAGGCGAACGAAGTTGAGCGCACGGTGGCGCAACGCAACGTCGTCATCATTCAGCCGGGCAAGCGCGGCACGGGCGACTGGTGCCAATACACGGCCGCGGACGAAGTCGCAGTCTTAAAAGGCAATCCCGCGCACGTTGAAGATGCGGAGCAGGGAACGACCGACGGGAATCGTCTGACAATGTATCGGCGCGAAAATCGCGTGGTCGTCGACGACGCGCGCGGCTCGCAATCACCGGGACGCGTTCGTTCGACTCATCCAATTAAGAAAAATCCGTGAATTCGCTAAGAGGTCAGAGGTAAGAGGTAATAGGTAAGAGGTAAGAGGTAAGAGTAAGAGGTAAGAGATTGGAAGCGGGGGTTTACAAGCTGGGATGCGAGAGATCAGTAACCAAAAACCAGAGATCACGTTTTCGTTTGGAAGGGTCCAGCACCAAGCCAAGGAGTACGCCAGCAAGCAGCGGTGCACGTAATGTTCTCCGGTCTCACGGCTCTAATCTCTAGCCTCTAGCCTCTAATCTCTGGCGTCTCAAGTCCATGAATTCAATCTCACAACCTGATGCGCAGGGCCACTTCGGCCAATACGGCGGGCGCTTCGTTCCGGAAACGTTGATGGCGCCGCTTGAGGAGTTGACGGCGGCGTACGAATCCGCGAGGAACGATGAGAGTTTTCAGACTGAACTCGATCAATTGCTCCGCGATTACGCAGGCAGGCCGACGCCGCTCTTCTTCGCGAAGCGATTGACCGAGCACTGTGGTGGCGCCCGCATTTATCTCAAGCGCGAAGATCTTCTTCACACCGGCGCGCATAAAATCAACAACACCCTCGGGCAGATTCTTCTGGCGCGTCGGATGGGCAAACGGCGCGTCATCGCTGAGACTGGCGCGGGCCAGCACGGTGTCGCGACCGCGACAGTTTGCGCTCTGTTCGATTTGCAGTGCGTTGTGTACATGGGTGCGGAAGACATGAAGCGACAGGCGCTGAATGTTTTTCGCATGCAATTGCTGGGCGCGGAAGTTCGCAAAGTCGATGCAGGCTCAAAGACGCTCAAAGATGCAATCAACGAAGCGTTGCGCGATTGGGTGACGGACGTTGCTGACAGTTACTACTTGCTTGGCAGCGCGCTTGGTCCACATCCCTATCCTTCGATGGTGCGCGATTTTCAGAGCGTTATTGGCCGCGAAGCGCGCGAGCAGATTCTGGAAAAAGAGAATCGCCTGCCTGATTGCCTGATCGCCTGCGTCGGTGGCGGATCGAATTCGATCGGATTGTTTCATCCATTTCTCGAAGACAAATCAGTGCGCATGGTTGGCGTAGAAGCCGGAGGCGTAGGAAATCAACTTGGCCAGCATGCCGCGCGGTTCAATGAAAACGGAGGCGGACGTCCGGGCGTTTTGCAGGGCACGATGAGCTACCTGCTGCAAGACGATCGGGGACAGGTCGCGACGACGCATTCCATTTCAGCCGGCCTCGATTATCCGTCGATTGGACCGGAGCACGCTTTTCTTCATGATGCGGGCCGCGTCGAATACACTTCGGTGACTGATGACGAAGCTCTCGCTGCGTTCCAAGCGTTGTCGAAGCTGGAAGGAATCATTCCCGCGCTGGAATCAGCGCATGCCGTGGCGCACGCGTTGAGAGTCGCGCCGGGAATGAAGAGCGACCAGGTCGTAATCGTAAATTTGTCCGGACGCGGCGATAAAGATGTCGACGCCGTGCGATCAAAATTAACCACAGAGGACACAGAGGAAGACGGGGAAAACAAATAGAACCGGGAAAACAAATAGAACCGAAGCAGTGAATGATTACTGTTGGTTTTCTCTATGTCCTCTGTGGTAAATGTCCCTGAGTCGCATCACCGAAACATTCGCATCTCTAAAGCGCCAAGGCCGCAAGGGCTTCATTCCTTTCATCACGGCCGGCGATCCCGATCTGCAAACAACCCACGAATTCATAATCGAGCTGGCTCGCTTCGGCTCGAGCATCATCGAACTCGGCGTGCCCTTCAGCGATCCGATGGCCGATGGGCCAGTGATTCAGCGCGCTTCGGAACGTGCGCTCAAACACGGATTTGGGCTCGCGGAAGTTTTCGACCTGGTTCGTGAAGTTCGAAAAGAGACCCAGGTTCCGATTGTTCTTTTCAGCTACTTCAATCCGCTGCTGCAGTTTGGTTTGGAAAAGCTCGTGCGCGAAGCTGAGCACGCCGGCGTCGATGGCGTTTTGGTAACTGACCTGACGCCCGAAGAGGCCGGTCCCTTTTCTGCGATGCTACGCGCGCACGAAATCGATCTGATTTTTCTTGTGGCGCCGACTTCAACGGACGAACGTTTGCAGATGATTGCGGACCACGCCAGCGGATTTATCTATGCAGTTTCGCGCGCCGGAGTCACGGGGGCGCGCGACCAGATGAGTGTGGAAGCAGAGAAACTCGTCGCGCGAGTGCGCATAGTTTCAGAGTTGCCCGTGGCTGTCGGCTTTGGGATTTCAAGCCCTGAGCACGTTCACGATGTTTGGCGCTACGCAGACGCCGCGGTCGTCGGTTCTGCAATTGTGGAGATGATTGAGACTTCATCAGGACAGCCAAATATCGCCAAGCGTATCGGCGAATTTGCTGCTTCAATGATCGCCGAATAGTGTCTCGACGAAAGCTGAACGATGGAGTATTCTGGCGCGGCTTTTTGACTTCTGAAGTTTTCGACGCGCGCTCTCACTCCCGCGAATTTGGGGTAGCAGAGAGGGCTGCCGAGACGCGCAGTCGCCGAATCCTCAAACCCTCTGAAATTTAGCTGTGTTGCGCGCGTGAAACACTGTTCCATTCTCGCGCGAGTTGTGTTATCCTCAGCCGTCTTGCAGAACCGCGAGCCGTTGTGAGCGGATCAAAAGTGATTGCGCTGAACACAACACAACCTGAGACCACCAAGAGGAGCAGAAGAAAGAGATGCCTGTTATGCCTGAAGACAGAATCGCAGACCGCAGCCGTGCCATTGAAGCCGCGCTGCTCAATATCGAAAAACGTTTTGGCAAAGGATCGATCATGCGTCTAGGCGAGCGTGACGTTTCTGACGTGCCGGCGATATCGACGACCTCGCTGTCGCTTGACGCGGCGATTGGCGTCGGCGGCGTGCCGCGCGGCCGCATCGTGGAAATTTATGGCCCGGAAAGTTCCGGCAAATCAACGTTGGCTATGCACATCGTCGCGCAAGCGCAGCAGGCTGGCGGTGTCGCCGCATACATCGACGCCGAACACGCAATGGACGCGCAGTATGCAGAGAAGCTGGGCGTGAACGTCGACGACATGCTGATCTCGCAGCCGGATTCCGGCGAGCAGGCTTTGGAGATCGCTGAAGCGCTGGTCCGATCGAATGGGGTTGATGTGATCGTGGTTGATTCAGTTGCAGCCCTCGTCCCGCGCGCGGAACTCGACGGCGAGATGGGCGATTCGCTGCCCGGTTTGCAGGCGCGGCTGATGTCGCAGGCCCTGCGCAAGCTCACCGCGATCGTGGCCCAGTCGAACACCTGCTTCATCTTCATCAATCAGATTCGCGAAAAGATCGGCGTGATGTTCGGCAGTCCGGAAACAACAACCGGGGGTCGCGCGCTGAAGTTCTATTCTTCGCTCCGCCTGGACATTCGCCGCATTGGCGCTATCAAAGACGGCGATCGCGTCGTCGGCAACCGCACTAAGGTAAAAGTTGCGAAGAACAAAGTCGCGCCGCCGTTTCGTGAGTGCGAGTTCGACATCATGTACGGCGAAGGCATCTCGCGTGAAGGCGACCTGCTCGATCTCGCAACCAACAATCGAGTCGTGGAAAAAAGCGGCGCATGGTTCTCTTACAAAGGCGAACGCCTCGGCCAGGGCCGCGAGAATTCGAAGCAGACTTTGAAAGATCACCCTGAGCTGCTGCGGAAGATCGAGAACGATGTGAAGAAAGCGCTCGGCTTGCCGGTGAAGGAAGAAGCTGTTGCGACGAACGGCAACGGTGAGCAAAAGAAGGCTGCGGCGGCGGGCGAGAAGAAGTAGTAGCGACCGCTCGAATACTTGTCTGGCTGTCATTCATCATGTTTGGCAGCCGGACATTTTTGTGTCTTTACACGTGCGGTCACCCACCCGCATAATCCGCGCGGCTTATTCTTCATTAAATGACCCAATCGATTCTCATCAAGAACGGCACGATTGTGACGATGGACGCCGGGAATTCCATCCTGCGCGGCGATCTATTGATTCGCGATCAGAGAATCGCGGCCGTGGGAATTCAAGACGCGAACCACGCAGATGAAGTCATTGACGCGACGGGCTGTGCGGTCCTGCCCGGGTTTGTGCAGACGCACATTCATCTCTGCCAGACTTTGTTCCGCGGCGCTGCTGATGATTTGTCATTGATCGATTGGCTGAAGAAACGCATCTGGCCGATGGAAGCGGCGCACAATCAGAAGTCGATTCGCGCGTCGGCCCAATTGGGAGTTGCAGAGTTAATAAAAGGTGGCACGACTTGCGCGCTGACGATGGAGACGGTGCGCCACACCGAAGAAGTGTTGCGCGTCGTTGAAGAAACCGGGTTTCGGGCGACTGTCGGCAAGTGCATGATGGACAAAGGCGAAGAACTTCCGTCTGAACTGCACGAAGAAACCCGCGCGTCGATCGACGAATCGCTCGAGCTAATCAATGACTGGCATGGGAAGGCTGATGGCCGTATTCGCTGTTGTTTCGCCCCGCGATTTGCCGTCAGTTGCACACACGAGTTGCTTTTAGAAGTTGCAAGCCTCGCGCGCGATCGCAAGGTGATGATTCACACGCACGCCTCCGAAAACAAAAGCGAATGCGAAATTGTCGAACGCGAGACAAGGATGCGCAACGTAGCCTATCTGGATTCCGTGGGACTTTCAGGCTCGCACGTGGTGCTGGCTCATTGCGTGCATCTCGATGAAGTCGAGTTGGAAATTCTCGCGCGCACGCAGACAAATGTGGCTCACTGTCCGTCGTCAAATTTGAAACTGGGATCGGGAATAGCTCCGATCACTGACATGCTCGACCGCGACATTTCTGTTTCGCTCGGCGCTGACGGCGCGCCGTGCAACAACCGGCTCGACATGTTCACGGAAATGCGCACGGCCGCGTTGTTGCAAAAAGCCCTGCACGGACCCGAGGTTCTGCCCGCGCAGCGCGCTTTGCGGATGGCCACAATTGATGGCGCGCGCGCCCTTGGTTTGGTTGATTCGATCGGCAGCTTGGAAGTTGGAAAGCGCGCGGATGTGATCGTTGTCGACTTGAATCAGCTGCATTCCGTTCCTCAAGCCGACGTCGTTTCTTCGCTGGTTTATTCAGCGCAGGCTTGTGACGTTAGCGCGACAGTGATCGACGGTCAGATCGTCATGCGCGATCGCGAATTGACGACGATGAATGAAGCCGAAGTGATTGCCGAAGCGAATCGCGAGGCGAAAGCGCTTTCGCAACGCGCAGCTGTGTCGTAATGATCTCTCGTTCAATCTCAATCCCAGCCTTCGCCAAGATTAACTGGACTTTGCAAGTGCTCGGCAAGCGAGCGGACGGCTACCACGAGATCGACACGATCCTTCAGACGATCAGTCTTCACGACAATCTTTCCTTTGAAGTTACGGAAGACCTGTCGATAAAATTTTGGTGTGACAATCGATCGCTGCCTGCCGATGAATCAAATCTTGTGTGGCGCGCTGCGGCAGCGTTACGCGAACGCTATTCGATCAAGAGCGGCGTCAAGATTCGTTTGGAAAAGCGAATTCCCATTGAAGCGGGACTTGGCGGTGGATCGGCGGACGCTGCGATAACATTAATTGCTCTGGCGCACCTGTGGAGGATCGAGCTATCAAAGAGCCATCTTGTTGAACTTGCTGAGACGTTGGGAAGCGACGTGCCATCCTTTTTGTTTGGCGGGACCGCGCGTGGAACGGGCCGCGGAAATGTAGTTGAGCCGCTTGCTGATGCGACGGAAGCTCAAATGCTAATTATCAAACCGAATGCGAGTGTCGCAACTGCTCAGGCTTACCAATTGTTGAGTGCGCACACCTTGACATCCCCAGACGCGAAAACTATTCTTTCAAGTTCGCAAGCGAGCGATTTTTCCGACCTGAAGTCGCTCAGCGCTCTGCAAAACGATTTCGAGTCAGTTGTTTTTCAGCTTGAGCCGGAAATTCAGAGAGCCAAAGTCGCTCTGTTGAAATCAGGCGCGCTCACAGCAAAATTGAGCGGCAGTGGCTCGGCGGTATTTGGGATTTTTGAAAATCAGGACGCTCAGGAGCGCGCCATTCGGACGGTTGAACTCGAAGCTGGTTGGCGCGCATTTCCTTGTAAGACGGTTGGGCGCGAGCAATACCGAAACGGGTTGGTAGCGGCAAGAGAGTTTCTGGCTTGCTTCTCCGATTGATAATGCTGGGGCGTCGCCAAGTGGTAAGGCACCGGTCTTTGGATCCGGCATTCGTAGGTTCGAATCCTTCCGCCCCAGCCAATTTCACAAAGTGACAGGTGAAGCGCGACGAGTGACAAGCAAGACTGGTCACTTGGCACTCATTCAATGAGCAAGTAAGAAGTTTTAGACATTGTCTCAGTAACGAGTACTCGTCACTTATCACTCGTCACTGAGCAGCAACTAAGAAGTTGATTCGACATCTGTCACTGAGTAACGAGTACTCGTCACTTATCACTCGTCACTTGTCACTGACTTAATGGGCACGACTGGCGGAATCAAAGTCTTTTCCGGCAATGCGAATCGCGCGCTGGCAAAAGAGATTTGCCACGAACTGCGCTGCGACTTAGGGCGCGCGCAGACGGCGCGCTTTTCGGACGGGGAGTTCAATTTTCAGATTGAAGAAAACGTGCGCGGCGCCGACGTTTTCATCGTCCAACCGACTTGCCCGCCGACTGACTCGCATTTGATGGAGTTGCTGGTGATGCTTGACGCGTTCAAGCGCTCATCGGCTGAACGGCTTACCGCGGTGCTGCCGTATTACGGCTACGCTCGATCAGATAAAAAGGATCGGCCGCGCGTACCCATCTCGGCGAAGCTGGTTGCAAATTTGATTCGCGTGGCGGGCGCAGATCGCATCCTGACGATCGACTTGCACGCTGCGCAGATTCAAGGGTTCTTTGATATTCCGGTGGATCACTTGTACGCCGCGCCGGTGATGATTAAGCATTACCAGGAAAATCCTCTGCCGAATTTGACGGTGGTCGCGCCGGATACGGGTGGCGCTGAACGCGCGCGAGCCTATGCGAAACGTCTGGATGCGGAACTGGCTTTGTGCGATAAGCGGCGCGACAAGCCCAACGTGGCGGAAGTTATGAACGTCGTCGGTGACGTAAAAGGCCGCTGTTGTTTGATTGTTGATGACATGTGCGATACCGGGGGCTCGCTCACCAAAGTGTCGCAGGCTCTGAAGGAAGCGGGCGCCGAACGCGTGCATGCGTGCTTCACGCATCCGGTGCTTTCGGGCCGCGCCGCGATGCACCTGGCGAACTCAGACATCGAGCAGATTGTAGTTACGAACACAATTCCGCTAAACTCTAAGGCAGCGGAACTGAACAATATTACGGTTCTTAGCATTGCGCCTCTTTTGGCGAAGGCAATCAAGTCGATCCATGAAGAGACTTCAGTCTCTTCGCTCTTCGTATGAAGAGCAAAAACTGAAAGCGTAGTCGCCGTCAGCTATCAGCACTCAGCTTTCAGCAAGACAATTTTAGGTTAGACCAGTCTCGGCATAATCGTGTCCGGACTGGCTGATAGCTGAGCGCTGTTAGCTAACAGCTATTTGGGAGAAACAATCATGGCAGAAAAGAAAGAAATTATTGTGCGCGCGACGTCGCGCGAAGGCCGGGGAAAGAATGATGCGCGACGCGCGCGTCGCAACGGGCAAGTGCCGGTAACGATTTACGGCGGCCAGGGTGAAACGGTCGCGGCTCTGGTGCGGGCGAGCGAGCTCGCGGCCATCCTGCGATCGGACACGGGTCGCAATACGATTTTCACGCTCGACGTGGAAGGCGTGGGCGCGAACGAGGTGATGTTCGTCGATCGCCAGATCGATCCGGTGCGCAGCCGCCTGGTCCATGCGGATTTCAAGCGCCTGGTGAAGGGCGAGAAGATTGAAACGACTGTTCCCTTGCGCCTGGTCGGAGAACCCGTCGGCGTGCGCGAACGTGCGGGCGTCCTGGAGCAGATTGTTCGCAATCTCGATATTCGTTGCCAGCCGCGCGACATACCTGAGCACATCGACGTCGACGTAACGAACCTCGACGTTCATGAAGTGCTGCACGTCTCGGACATTCCGGTCAGTGAAGGCGTCGAGATTCTCGAGGAGCCTGACACGGTTATCGCCACGGTCGGCATCGTGAAGGAAGAAGTGGTTGAAGCCGCGCCGGTCGAAGGCGAAGCGCCGGCCGAGCCCGAAGTCATCGGCAAGGGCAAGAAGGAAGAAGAGAGCGAGGGCGAAGAAGAGAAGTAACGGCATTGCCGATTGCCGATCTGCAGCCGTTCCAGGTTGACGAGGTTCTTTCGGCGCACGGTTTCAATCGGCAATTGGCAATCGCAAATCGGCAATGTATCTGATTGTTGGATTGGGAAACCCGGGCGCTGAGTACGAATGGACTCGCCACAATCTGGGTTTCATGTTGATTGACAAGCTGGCGAATGAAGCCGGCACGACGGTGAAGCGACGGGAATGCCAGTCGCTAGTTGGATCAGCAATCATCGAAGGCGAGCGCGTCCGTTTGGCAAAGCCGCAGACGTTCATGAACTTGAGCGGCGAAGCTGTGGCAGGCCTGCTGGCGAAATGTGAAATTAACGACGTTGCAGGCTCGTTAATCGTAATCAGCGATGACCTGGCCTTGCCGTTTGGCAAGATTCGCTTGCGCGAACGTGGCAGCGCCGGCGGGCATAACGGGCTTAAGTCAATCATCGGCGCCATTGGCACGAACGAATTCATTCGTTTGCGAATCGGAATTCAGCCGGAACATCCGGTGAGCGACGCAAAATCTTTCGTGCTCGATCAATTGCGAAAGACTCAGCGGGCCGAATTGGAAGAGATTTTAGGAAACGCCGCGGAAGCCGTGCATTCGGTTTTGCGGGACGGCATCAAGAAAGCGATGTCGGTGTACAACTAGTAAATGGTGAATAGTAAATGGTGAATGGCTGTCTGATTTAAGTGTGAGGTTCTATTCACCATTTACCATTCACTATTCACCCAGTTTTGGAGGACGAAGTGGCAGACAAAAGAACGTACGAAATAATTTTCATCGTTAATCCGGATGCGGACGATGCAGAAGTAATGCGGCTGACGGAAGCCGCACAGAAAATCATCACGGACCAGGGTGGCAGCATCACCAAGACCGAGATGATGGGCAAGCGACAGCTCGCTTATGAGATCAGTCACAAGCGCGACGGCATCTACGTGCTGTTGGAAGTCGAAGGCTCGGGCGCTGAAATCGCCGAACTCGAACGCCGCATGCGGGTTAACGATCGCATTCTGCGCTACATGACTGTACGCGTGGATGAAGGCCGGCAGCGCGCAGAGAAGCTGAAGGCGCGCCGCGCGCGCAAGGCTGAAAAGCGACCTGGTAAAAATAAAGCCGAAGCTGCGGATACTGAAAAAGCTGAGGCTGGCTCAGACGCTGCGTAGCTAAAACTTTTTTGATTTGGATTTGAGGTAAATATGTCGACAAATTTTGACGAGCGCGAAAGCTCATATGGTTTTGAACGCGAATACGAACGAGCCGGAATGCCGGGCCGCGGCCCGCGCCGCATGCAGCGGCGAAAGATTTGCCGGTTTTGCATCGACAAAGTCGATTACATCGACTTTAAAGATGTGAAGTTGCTGCAGTCTTACACGCCTGAGCGCGGCAAGATTCTGCCCCGCCGCATCTCCGGCGTTTGCGCGACGCACCAGCGCATGCTCGCCGAAGCGATCAAGCGCGCGCGCAACATCGCATTCCTGCCCTACGCGGCCGACTAAAATTTTTACCCCTCTCCCGTTGGGAGAGGGCTAGGCTGAGGGTTCTACTGCGCGCTAACTGCGTCCCTCACCCCAGCCCTTTCCCGACGGGAGACGAAATCCGAGGATAGATACCATGGCAAACAAACAAGTTCTTTTACGTGAAGACATCGATAATCTAGGCGCGCGCGGCGAAATTGTGCGCGTCAAAGCCGGCTATGCGCGCAACTATCTGCTGCCGCGCAAGCTGGCGGTCGAAGCGACGACCAGCAACGTGAAGCAGATCGAGGGCGAACGCGCGGCGTTGGCTAAACGTGAAGCGAAAGAGCGCTCGACGGCTCAACTACAAGCTGATCAACTTAAGAGTTTGTCTCTGAAGTTTGAGCGCAAAGTTGGCGAAGCCGGCGTGCTCTACGGCTCGGTGACTTCGATGGACATTGCGCACGAGCTGAAAGAGCAGGGCTACGAAATCGATCGACGCAAGATTGCTTTGCGCGAACCCATCAAACGCTTCGGCACTTACACCGTGCCGGTGCGCCTGCATCGCGAAGTGACCGTCGACTTGCCAGTCAGCGTGCTTGGGGAAGGTGGAGTCGAGGTTAATGTTGAGGCTTTAGAAGCTGAGAGCTCTGCGAGTGCACCCACGACCGCGGAAACACCGGCCCAAACATAACAATTGCCGAAAATCATGTTCCTGCGAGCGTGTATCGGGGAGAGTATTTACGCTTAAAAATCGTCTCCATTTCGGCGGACGCGTGGTGAGCCCTTCGACCGATCGAAACTAGCGAGATAGTTTCCGCGTTGCTCCGCGGCTAGATCATCGAATCTGGCATGCTGATTCTGGAACGCCAAATAAATAGTATCCGTGGGCCCATTTCTCTGTTTCGCTACGATCAATTCGGCAATATTCCGATTCGCTTCCGTGCGATTGTATTGTTCATCGCGGTATATAAAGGTGACAACATCCGCGTCCTGTTCGATCGCGCCCGATTCGCGCAAATCAGCAAGTTGTGGACGATGGTCGGTACGGTTCTCCGGTGCACGCGATAATTGCGATAGAGCAATTAGCGGTACATCCAATTCCTTGGCGAGCGCTTTCAATTCTCGCGAAATTTGAGAGACCTCCTGCTGCCGCGACTCAAAGCGATTTGCAGAGCCAGACATCAATTGCAGATAATCCACAACGATTAGATCCAATTGCTTTTGTTCTGTCGCCAAACGACGCGCCTTTGCCCGCATCTCTAACGTCGTAATAGCAGCGGTATCGTCGATGAAAATTCGAGTATCGCTAAGCGTGTTAAGCGCCTTAGCGAGTCGCGACCACTCTTCATTAGAAAGGAAGCCAGTTCGAAACTTCTGGCCATCGACCTTTGCTTCCGAGCAAAGCAAGCGTATGGCAAGCGCCTCTGCTGACATTTCGAGGGAAAAAACCCCTACGACCGCATTTGATTTGACAGCAGCATGTTGGGCTAGTGTCAGCGCCAAAGCCGTTTTTCCCATTGAAGGTCGGGCGGCGATTACTACCAAGTCTTGTTTCTGAAAGCCAGAAGTTATCGCGTCGAGATCGCGGAAACCGGTTGGCACTCCAGTTATGACGAGATCCCGGTGTTCTACAGTTTCGGCCTTTTCCAAGACTCGCGCAGCGGGGTGTTTGACATGCTGGAACCCTTCTCGAATTCGCTCATCAGCCAAAGCGAAGATCGCATGCTCTGCATTGTCGAGAATGTTCTGCGCCTCATCCTCTTCGGCTAGCGCCTCGGCGGTGATTTTTTCGGCGGTGCGAACAAGTTGTCTCAATAGAGACTTTCCACGGACCACTTTTGCGTAAGGAACAATGCTATTAACGTGTGGCAAGCCGTACGTCAATTTCGTGAGAAACGTCATTCCGCCAAGCGCCTCAAACGAGTTGTCGCGCTTGAGATCTTCTGCGATCAAAATAGGGTTAATCTCGGAATGATGGTCGAACAAAAATAGCATCGCTTGGAACACGCGTTTATGCGAGCTCACATAAAAGTCATTTGCTCGAACTAGCTCGATTGCTTGTGAAATAAGTGCATTATCGAGAAGAATTGAACCGAGAATCGCTCGCTCGCTTTCGGGACTACTCGGTAAGGGTCGCTCAAGCGATTCGCGCAATGGCGCTGGCGTTGACATAGTTTGCAGGATTCAGAATCGAGAGAACTCGGAGTTCGGAGAAGCCGGGAGATTACTCGTTATGAGGAATCGACGTCAAAATTTCAAGGTATTTATTTTTCAGCGGCCCTCAGTTTCATTGCGCGCGCACCAGCAGAGCTTCGAGCAGCGACGTAACCTTTTCCCAATTGTTGCTGTTGCGAGCGACTTCTATTTCGGGTGCAATCGTGCGGTTGAACTCTTCAATAAACCAATCAGCGGCGTCGCGTGTAGGCAGAAGGCCGATCAAAACGTAATCGACGGGGTCCCCCTTTCCTTTCCAGCACAGTGGGATCCGAAGCTTGGAATTCACGTGACTTGAAGTCGCGGCCGCACTGACCCTATAGTGAGTCGTATTAATTTAAATCATACCAACATGGTCAAATAAAACGAAAGGCTCAGTCGAAAGACTGGGCCTTTCGT
>JADMIO011661003.1_pt1 | contig 13111 bp, 11 predicted proteins | sample 8958161 | NCBI WGS metagenome assembly JADMIO01 (sample SAMN16585339, study PRJNA669376) | soil metagenome | isolation source: Crop rotation soil | place: USA: Cullars Rotation, Alabama | collected 2011 | reverse complement strand
CCGCCGCCGCCTTTGCCAGCAGAGCCGCCGCCGGAACCAGCCGTGCCAGCGCCGCCAGCACCGTCGCCGCCGTTGGCGACCGCACCGGTGCTCGCGCCGGACGTGCCGGGCGCGGTGCCGCCGCTGCCGGAGCCCGCCGTCGAGCTACCGCTACCGCCGGGCGCACCCGTCGGGTTGTTCGGGGACTCACCGCACCCCACGCCCAATGCCATCAGAAACGCGACCGCCGAAACGTGCGTCCCGAACGCTCGCTCGCCCAGGAAAGCTCTCACCATGCGACGCTAATGTCCGCGTTTCGCCTGGCGCGTCAGTGGTTCCTAAAAGATTTTTGCCCTTGCGTTAGAACTGCATAAATCCAACCACGGTGCGTGATTTGGAGGGTCCATCACCCCCCAGAGTGTGTCGGATCAACGCAAGCGACAGTGTCAACCAAAGCCACACATGTAGGTGAGCCTGCGACTGCCGTGTATCTCGGCTGTGCTCAGCAATTTCAGCGACGTCGCTAGGCGTCGGGATCGGGTCGCCCTTGTTACTCACGGCCCCTGACCTCGAATCGGTACTCAAGGGGCAGCTCACATCGAGCGGAGGTCAGCAATGGTAGACATCATTCATCGAGTTGGCATCAAGGCTCCCCTGGCCAAGGTGTACGCAGCAGTGGCGACCGTGGGCGGCGTAGCAGGCTGGTGGACCGAGGAAACCAGCGGCGAATCGCAGCCCGGGGGCACGCTCAAAGTGCTGTTTCGCAGGCCCGACGGCGGCGAGATGGGCAGCATAGAGTTCGAGGTGCTGGAGCCCAGCCCCGGCCAGAGCGTGCGCTGGCGCGTGAAAGCCGGGCCCCCCGAGTGGCTCGGAACCGACGTCACGTTCCAGCTCCAGCAAGACGGCGACTACACGGTCGTCAACTTCGGCCACGTCAATTGGCGAGAGCCCGTCGACTTCATGCGCCACTGCAGCACCAAGTGGGCGACGTTCTTGCTCAGCCTCAAAGAGCTGGTCGAGACCGGCAAAGGCCGGCCCGCGCCCGACGACGTGAAGATCGACAACTGGAACTGAGTTAGCGCTCCCGACACCGTGTGCTCGGCCCCGTTGGCCTGGAAAAGGCCGGCGCTGGCCGAGCGCGCGGCGCTGTGAGAAACTTTCTGTCGATGAGCCTTGGGACGATACGGGCTGCTCCGGGGCGACGGCGCTTGCTCGCCCGCACGGCGCTTTCGAGCCTGGCGTTGCTGGTGGCAGTCGCGCTCGCGGGTTGTGAGCGCGCCGATTACGGAGCAGCGGACGAAGCCCGCGCTGGCACTGGCGGCATCACGGTGAACACCCCTCCGCTTGGCGGGGCAACCAGCGCTGGCAGCAGCGGCATCATCATCGGCCTGGGCGGAAGCAGCGTGATCCAGCCGCCGTGCCAGCTGGTCGAAAGCGACACGCCCGTGTTCGAGGGCCGCGCCGTTTCGAACGTCACGCCAGCGCGCCGCGAGCTTTTCAGTTGGACCACCGCCGAGCAAGCGGCAGAAATTCGCGCGGGTGGGGTGCTGATGACTCGCACCGAGCGCGAAGGCCTGGGTCCAGGCTACGCCATGGAAGTGCTGGCGAAGGTCGCGGTCGGTACGCCTCCGGCCGATCCCGTGCTGGCCGCGCAGTGGGAGCTGGCCACGCTGCTCAGCGGCCCTCGATTCGAAAAAGCTCGCTACGCCTGGTCCGAGCCTTGGGCCACCCGCGTCGGCTGGCCTGGCGAAGATTACGGCGACCAGCTGCTGCGCATCGTACTGCGCGAGGACGCCTGGCTCGCCGTGTACATCTCCGGCAGCTTGAGCGTGGTGGACATGAACAACCTGGATGTTCCTGTCGCGGACGCCGTAGCGCACCCCGAACGACTTGCAGGAGTGTTCTTCATCAATGGCGGCGGCGACGGCGGCCCCAACTGCGGTGGCACTTTCAGGAGCGGCGGTGATGGCTACCGCGAGTTCATCATCGGCAACGAGTCCATGATCGAAGAGTGGTCGCTCGGCACGAGCGAGCTCCGCGCTCGCATCGAGGCCGACGCCGCGCTGGTAAAGACCTTCTTCGAGCGCGTGCGGCCGTGCCCGCCCGGTCGGGACCCACACCTCTGGAACCTGGACGTGTGTTGCCGCTGGAGCCGCACCCCGTACGAAGGCGAGCTGGGCGCTTACGAAGCCGCGCTCGCCATGCCGAGCCCCAACTACTTGCCGCAAGCGGCGCCGCTTGCCGCCCTGCTGCAAGCTCTCGAAGGCAGCTTGTTCGAGCCCGATCCGTTCGTGGTCAAGCCGGCTAGGCCGGAGCAGTGACATGCGCCAACTGACCAAGGGCGACGCGCTCGCGCTGCTCGAACAGCACAAGCGAGAGCTGCTGCACCACCCTGACGACTGCGTGATGTGCGCCTTGAACGAGCGGCGCGACGCCGCGCTGCTGTTGAAGCAAGACGCGCAGGGCACGGTCGTGCTCGACCGCTTCGGCAACCGCCGCGCGCACCTACTGGTCATCGCGCGACGCCACGTGGAGCATGCGACCGAGCTTTCGTGGCCCGAGTACTGCGCGCTGCAGCGTCTGGCCTACGAAGCCAGCCAAGCGCTGGAACGTGCCCTGCAGCCGCAGCGCGTGTTCATCGCGGCACTGGGAGCCAGCGGCGCAGAGCAGCCGATGACATTTTCGCATTTTCACCTGCACGTGGTGCCGGTGCTGCCAGGCGACGAGCGCCCTCGCCCCGCCCAAGTCTTCTCGTGGACCGAAGGCGTCGTCACTTACGATGCCGAGCAAGCCGCGGAGCTCGTGGCGCAACTGAAGAGCGCCTGGCCCGAGCCATGACGCGCCGGCGTAGGCTCGTGCTGGGCAGCGTGGCAGCGCTCGCCTGGCTCGGGCTCCTGGGCTACGCCATCGTGTCCGGGACGCGCAGGTGTCGTGGACTCGAGCTCATCCCAGAGCCCGCAGGCTGGCGCACTTGGCCCAAGGAAGCCGGCAACTTGGTCGGCGACAGCATGGGCTCGGGTAAGCTGTTCGGCTTTCGGTTCACCTACGACAAGCCGATGGGCGCCAAGTACCCCGGCTACGGCAGCACCTACCTGACGGATCCCACGCTGTGCGAGAGCGGAGGCATCAGCCTCGATGCGTGGTTCAGCGGCGAAGCCTGGTGGATTCGCCACCCGGACGAGCTGTTTCTCCACCGCGACCCCGCGGGCGATCGCCTCGTGATCTCCGGCCTGGGGATGGAAGCCAATGGCCGCATGCGTGGCGAAGAATTCGTGGCCGCGTTTCGTCGAGTGGTTCCGCCAATCACGGCCCCGCAGCGCTAAGCTTTCGCCATGGCACACAGCCATTGGCTCCAAAGCCTGGGCGTCGAGCTTCCGGTCATCCAAGCCCCCTTGGCGGGCTCGCAAGACGAGGTGCTGGCCAGCGCGGTCGCGGCGGCGGGTGGCTTGGGTTCCATCCCCTGCTCCATGCTGACCCCCGCGGGCGTGGTCGAGCAGGTGGCACGCTACCGCCAGCGCTCGCAGGCGCCGCTGAACCTGAACTTCGTCTGCCACCGGCCGCCGCCGGCCTCGACGGAGGCGCTCGCACGCTGGCGAGCACGGCTCGAGCCGTATTACCGCGAGCTGGGCGTCGCCGACGCGCCACCCGCGGCGCGCCCGCGCGAGCCTTTCGACACGGCCATGTGTGAGGTCGTCGAGCAGCTCGAGCCCGCCGTGGTGAGCTTTCATTTCGGCTTGCCCAACGCGGAGCTGGTGGCGCGGGTGCGCGCGACCGGCGCTGTCGTGCTGTCGACCGCGACCACGGTTGCGGAAGCGCGCGCGCTCGAAGCGGGCGGCGTGCACGCCGTGATCGCCCAAGGCATGGAAGCTGGCGGTCACCGGGGTACCTTTCTGCACGGAGTCAGCGACGATCCGGAGCTGGGACTTTTCGCGCTCTTGCCCCAAGTCGTCGACGCCGTGCGCGTGCCGGTGATCGCAGCGGGCGGCATCGCCGACGCGCGAGGCGTCGCGGCGGCGCGCGCGCTCGGGGCCAGCGCCGTGCTGGTTGGCACCGCGTACCTGCGCTGCGCAGAAAGCCGCGCGAGCTCACCACACCGGCGCACGCTGGCGCAGGTCACCGATGACGCGACGCGAGTCACCAACGTGTTCACGGGGCGTCGCGCGCGCGGCCTCGTGAACCGCGCGTTGCGCGAGCTCGGGCCGATCTCCGACCTTGCTCCGCCCTTCCCGCTGGCAGTCCTCGGTTTGGCGCCCTTGCGTGAGCGGGCGGAGTCGACGGGCAGCGGTGACTTCTCGCCGCTGTGGGCGGGGCAAGCCGCCGCACTTTCGACGCTCACCGACGCGGGCGAGCTGACTCGCTTGCTCGGAAGCGGCTGGCGCTGAGCCGGCGCTGACCGCGTCTGACGCCAAAAGCCTCGTTTGCGGCCCTGCGTTGCCCGTGACTGGAAAACTCCAGGCGCCGGACGCAGAAATGCTCGCCTTTCTGGAATCGTTCCCGGGGGCTAATTCCTAGAGCCTGACCGCGTCGCCTTCGTTCCGCGACGCGCTGTGGAACTGGTTTCGGATCTGCGTTTCTTCGGTCGAGGCCGAGGGGTCCCTTTCGTCGAGAGGTCGTCGCTATGAAAGAAATTCGTTTACCGTTGTTGGTGGCTCTAGGAGCCTTCCCGATGGCACTAGCGGCGTGCGGTTCCAGCACCGCCAGCAAGGGGCCTGGGGACGGCATGACCACGGTTCCGCCGGGCGGCGGCACCGCCGGCAGCACCGGCGCGGGAGGCGGCGGCACCGTTCCGCCCGACGGCGGCCTCTTACCGGACGGCCCGTGCGTGCAGGGCGTGCCGGTCACCACCCAAATTCCGCGGATCCTGAACCGCCAGTACGACAACGTGCTGCGCGATCTCTTGGGCGTTACGGCTCTCGACGGCGGGCCCGTCTCGGCCTCGCTGGTAGGCGACTTTACCGGACCCATGACCGCGCCGGCCTGGACGCAATACCAACAGGTCGCCGAGAAGATCGCCGCCCAGGTGATGGCGGGGCCGAACAAGGCCAAGTTCATCAGTTGCGAGCCGAAGGACGCCGGTTGCCTGAACACGACCATCAAGACCTTTGGGCGCAAAGCGTTCCGCCGCCCCCTGACGGACGAAGAAGTTGCCAGCTTCGAGACGCTGAGCAAGACCACACCGGCCGGTACCCCGGAGCAGGTGGCAGAGGCGACGCTCAACGCCTTCCTCGTTTCCCCGTCGTTCTTGCTGATCCCGGAGCTCAACACCGAGGCCGAGGGCACCTCCATCAAGCTGTCGCAGCAAGAAGTGGCAGCGCGGCTCTCGTTCTTGCTCTGGGGCTCGGTGCCCGACGACGCCCTCAACGCTGCAGCCGACGGCGGCATGCTCCAAACCAAGGAGCAAATCTTGACGCAGGCGCAGCGCATGATCGCGCTCCGCGAGAAGACCGGCCTTTTGATCTCGGCCTTCCACGAAGAGTGGGCCCAGCTGAACAACAACAGCGGCCACTGGCTCAAGAGCGACCACGATCCAGCCAAGTTCCCGACCTACAACCCTGCCGCCAAGGCCAGCTACCGCACGGAGCTCACGCGCTTCTTCGAGGAAGTGGCGTACACGAACGGCTCGTTCTCGGATCTGCTGCTCAGCAACGTGGCCTTCGTCAACAAGGACAACGCAGGCATTTATGGCCTCGATCCCGCGCAGTACACGGCTGATTTCCAGAAGGTAGCGCTCGACTCGGCCACGGCGCCGCGTCCGGGGTTCTTGACCCGCGCGGCGTTCCTCAGCTCGTACTCGAACTACACCGCTACCAGCCCGATCCTGCGCGGAGCGTTCGTCGCGGTTTCGCTGCTCAACGTCAACCCGGGCGCGCCCGTTGCGGGGGCAACCGACAAGACCGTCAGCGGCACCTACACGACACAGCGCGCGTACGTCGAAGCGTTGACGCAAACGGAGCAACCTTGCCAAGGCTGCCACCAAGTCTTCAACCCGTTCGGCTTCGCGCTCGAGAACTACGACGCGATCGGCCGCTGGCAGACTACCGACCTGCTAGGCGGTGCCATCGACGCTTCGGTGACGACCGTCACTGCAGACCTGGGCGACGGCGTGGCCAAGCAGATCAGCTCGCCCGTGCAGCTGATGCAAGAAATCGCCAAAATGCCGAAGGCCCAAGAGCTCTACGCCAAGGCGTGGGTCTCGTACGCCTACGGCCGCAACGCCAACGCCAACGATCAGTGCGTGGTCGACTCGCTCAAGCTCAAGCTGACGGCGGGCGGCTACAGCATCCTCAGTCTACTTGGTGATCTGACCCAGTCGGACTCGTTCCGTCTGCGCGTCCGCGGCACTCCGTGAAGGGAAACTCAGAAACATGACCATGCAATTCAACCGAAGAATCCTTCTGCGAGGCCTGGGCGGAGCTGTCGTGGCTGCGCCGTTTCTCAGCTCCCTGTGGGAGCGCAGCGCCAGGGCGCAAACCGCCCCCGTGCCCAAGCGCACCATCGTGATGTTCACGCATTACGGCTGCATCACCAACAAGTGGTTCCCCAACAAACTGGAGGGCGAGCTCACGGCGGCCGACCTGACTCCCACCAGCCTGGCAGCGTTGGCCCCCTTCGCCAAAAAGCTGCTGATGCCGCGCGGCATCCGCACCATGAACGAGTGGACGGCCAGCAACACGGGCGCAGGCAAAGGCCGCGGGCAAGGCAACGACTCTCACACGCAGATCGCCGGTTCCATTTTTACGTGTCAGCCGGTCACGCCCAACAGCAACGACCCCTTCTCGTTCGAGGACCCGAAGTTCAAGGCCATGCCCGTCGGCCCATCGCTCGACCACGTGATGGCCAAGCAGCTGAGCCCCCAAGGCACGCCGCTGTTCATGAACGTGGCCGGGCAGTCGAAGGAGCTGGCTCAGTCGGCCATCTCTTACTCGGCCGCCGAGACCATCTTCACGGCGCTGAACGCCACGCAGGCGTACGGCAACCTGACGGGCCTTTTCAAGTCGGACATGCCCATGAACGCCGACACTTGGGCGGTCTCCAAGGGCAAAGCCATCACCGATATCGTCAAGGGCGATCTCAGCCGGCTCATGAGCAAGGACATGAGCAAAGCGGACAAAGACAAGCTGGCGGCCTGGATGGAGCTCGCCAACAGCGTCGGCAAGGTGGTGGCCTCGGCGGCTTGCAATCAGCAGCTGGCCATGACGCTCGGCGCATCGAACAAGCTGGCCTCCGGCTCGGGCGACGCCGTGACCCGCAAGGTCAACGACAGCATGGACAACGCCGACCTGTACGCGGCGATCGCGGCGCTGACGGCGGCGTGCAACGCCAACCCGGTCATCTTTCTCAAGTTTCCCAACAACTTCACGTACAGCGGCCTGGGCATCAACGCCGAGTCGCACAACCAGTCGCACCGGCTGGCGGACCCCAGCATGCAGGGTCCGTGCGTGGCGGGCGCGGTCGACAACTTGATCAAGATCGACACTTACTATGCGCAAAAATTCGCCAAGCTGGTGGGCTACCTCGACGGCATGACCGAGGGCGACGGCACCGTGCTGGACAACACCGTTGCGGTTTGGATGAACGAGATGTCCGACGGCAACGCCCACAACCTGAACAATTCCCCGATTATTCAAGCGGGCGGCGGCGGCGGCTACTTCAAGACGGGCCGCGTCATCAACCTGGACGCAGCGTCCGGCGCGACCGCCGAGCAAATGCTCGGGCGCAGCTTGTCGCAGTGCGTGGAAGGCAAGCCCCAAACGTCCAACGGCGTCAACCAGGGCACCGGCACCGAGTCCAAGTTCGGCAACGCGCCGGTCAACAAGTACTTCGTCAACATCATGAACGCGATGGGCATGAAGGCCGACGCACAGGGCTATCCGGCGAAGGACGGGCCAGCCTCCGAAGTCACGCACTTCGGCTACTCGGACAAAACGGAAGACTTCGCCGGCGGCAAGGGCGCCGTTGCGGGGGCCACGATCCACAATCCGGGAGGGTTCACGGAGCTGAAAGCCTGAAGCTCACCCTCGCTCTGACACTCTTCGCCCTGGCTTGCTCGGACGACACGAGGCAGCACGTTGCTGCCCAGGGCGGAGCCACAGGGGGCGGCGACGCGAACGCGGACGATGCATTGATCGTTCCGACCAACATGGAGGTGACGACACCAGCAGGCGCGTGCGGCGTGCTCAGCCTTACTGCACTCACGCTACATCAAGGGCAAACGAACACTGAGCTTTACGCCGCTCTGAGGAACAACGGGGGCACCCCAGCGTGTAGCCCGGCGTTTTCGGTCACCGTCTTCGACAGGGCCGAAAACGCCGTGGCTACGGGGATCGCTGGGGTTTTGGTGCGACACTTCTATCGCCTGGTGGACGGCTCGGACACGCTGGCCGCGTGCGTCGGCCCAGGCGACGTCTCGCTGCTGTCGATCCGAGACTTGCCGGCAGAGCTGGTCCTCGGCGACGTGGGGCGCTTGGAATACCGCTGCACGTTTTGGGCGCTCGACGTAGTACCAGCGGGCAGCCTCAGCTTCGCCGACGTGCGCAGCCTGCCGGGTGACTCGGGCGTCACTTTCACGGGCTCGCTCGCCAACGGGCTCGACGTCGCGTTGGACACGCCCTCGGTCGCCGTTTTTCCGCTCAACCGCGTTGGTCGGCCGCTGGGGGTCGCGCTCGCAGCGGGCACAGCGCAGCTCCCGCCCAGCGCAAGCTGGGATTTCGAAACCACCTCGGTGCGCGACGCCGGAGTCGAGCAAGCTGCGTACCCAACCAGCGGACCCTGATCATGAACTCGAACGTTTTCAAACCTGTAGGCGTGTTGCTGCTCCTGGCGTTGGCTTTCCCCCTGGGTTGTCGCAAGCACGAAAGTGAGAAGCCCAAGCCGCAACCGACGAACCCAACCGAGCTGAAGCGCCAAGCAGACGCAGCCCGGCAGTCGCTCCACGGGCTCCAGCCGCTACTCGCCGCTCAAAACGCCAAGTTCGCCGAGCTTCATCGGGAGTTCGATCCGCTTCCGCCGGGTTTGCCTGGGTTTGGTGAGACGCGCGGCACCTTCTACGCGGTCGACGAAGGCCTGGGCAGGCTGAACACCAAGCTCATTTGGCTGTCCAGTCGCATCGATACGGCCGTCCAGCTCGGCGACGTCGCCGAGCTAGAGCGCGTCTCGCACGACATTGCGCGCACGTCCGTCGATATCCAAAAGGTGGATCGCCTCGGGCTCGAGCTCGCCGAGCAGGTCCGCCCGTTTCAGCAGGAAGCCGCCATCAAGCTCGAGCGCTTGCAAGCGCTCGGCAAGACGACGTGTGAGTGACGCGCCGGCTCACTTGGGAGCGCCGCTGGTGATCCACTGCTCCAGCGCCGCGATGGTCTCGGGCGAGACGCAGCCCTCATCGCCGTCTTGGTTGCACTTGCCGTAGGGCATGCGCTCCGTTTCGCCGCACGGCCCTTTGAGCAGCTTGACCAGCGCGCTCTCTTGCGGGCTGCCGACCTTGACGAGCGGACCGCAGTGCTTGGTCGAATACGTCGTGAGCGTCGTGTAGAGCGCGTCGTCGAGCTTGAGCTTCAGCGGGTGCTCGGCCAGGTCATGGCAGAGGCCGCCGAAGCAGCTGCTTTGGATCATGGTCTTCACGCCTTCGAAGGTCGGCTGCGGCGCGCTGCCCCCGCTGCCCGCGGCGCCGCCCCCACCACCCGAGCTGCTCCCACCGGTACCGCCGAAGGTCGTGCCGGCCGTGGCAGCTGGCACACCGGCGCTCGCGCCCGCGACGGTCGCGCTGCTGCCCGCGGTGCCAGCGCTTCCGGCCGGGGTTTCGGCCTCGCTCGAGCAGGCCGCCAGGGCCGCCAGCAAGGCCAAACTGGAACCGGTTCCAGCCAAGAGCGAACCGTAGCGATTGAGGGCCCGGGACAGCAGCGTCTTCGGCATAGTCGTCTTCGAGAACTACCTCCGGCTGACGCTTCGAAGCAGACGAGCATTTCCGCACCCGACCCGTGATGTTTTCCAGCCGGTCTGCAATCGGCGGCCGGCTCCAGGCCTTCCCGGCCGCGTCTAAGCGCTAGGAGCCTTCGTCGAGCACTTTGCGGACCCGCCGCAGCAGCTCTTCGGCGCGGAACGGCTTCTCCAGCAGCTCCGCGCCCGGCGGCAGGCGCTGGCGGTAGCGGTCGTCGGCGTAGCCGCTCGTGAACAAGACGCGCAGGCCGGGTCGCAGCGCGCTGATCTGCTCCCACGTCTCGGGGCCGCCCAAACCGGGCATCACGACGTCGAGAAAGACCAAGTGAACGGGCTCGGTGCGCTCTCGCAAAAGCGCGATGGCGTCGATGCCGTTGGCGGCGGCGATCGTGTCGTAGCCGCCGCGCTTCAGGATTTGCACGACGGCGCTGCGAACTTGATCTTCGTCTTCGGCGAGCAAGATGGTCTCACGCCCCCGCGGCGGTAAAGACTCGAGCTTGCTGCCGACGCTTTCGACGGCGCGCGAGTGGGCCGGCAAGTAAACCTTGAAGGTCGTGCCCATCCCGGGCTCGCTGTACACGTGCACCATGCCGTCGTGCTGCTGCACGATGCCGTACACGGTCGAAAGCCCCAGGCCGGTGCCTTGCTGTGGGCCTTTGGTGGTGAAAAATGGCTCGAAAGCGCGATCCCGCACCTCGGCGCTCATGCCCACGCCCGTGTCGGTAACACTGAGCAGCACGTAGCGCCCAGGCTTGGCCCACGGATGCTGCTCGCAGTAGCGCGCGTTGAACAGCACGTTCTCGGTCTCGATGGTCAGCTGTCCGCCGCGCTCCATCGCGTCCCGAGCATTGACGCACAAGTTGACGATCACCTGCTCGAGCTGGCTCGGATCGGCGCTCACACTCGCGAGCTGGTGACCCGGAATCGAGTCGATGCTGATGCTCTCGGGCAAGAGCCGCCGCAGCATCTTCGTCAAGCCGCGCATCAGGTCGTTCAGGTCCACCGGCACGGGCCTGAGCGGCTGCCGACGACTGAACGAGAGCAGCTGCTTGGTCAACACGGCAGCGCGGTGCGCGGCGGCCTCGATTTCACCTAGGTGCTCGTCGATCTCCGAAGCCGACGAGCGCTCGTCGCGCGCGAGCCCCGCGTTCGACAGAATGGCAAGCAGCAGGTTGTTGAAGTCGTGAGCAACGCCGCCCGCCAACTGCCCCACCGCTTCCATCTTCTGCGCGTGACGCAGCTGCGCCTCGATGGCACGGTGATCGGTGACGTCGCGCGCGACGGCGTACACGTCACCCGTGAGCGGATCGGTGATGGCGCGCCACGAAAACACGCGATATTCGCCGTCGCGGCGGCGGTAGCGATTCTCGAAGTCGCTCACCGGGCTCGTGCGCAGGACGCCGTTGAACGTGTCCATGGTCCGGACTCGGTCGTCCGGGTGAACCCACTGGATGAACTCGACGCCGATCAAGTCGGCGGGCTCACAGCCTAGCGCCTCGCCAAAAGCCGGGTTCACGCGCCGAAAGTGCCCGGTCTGGTTGACCACGATCAAAAGGTCGAGCGACAGCGAAAAGAAGCGATCGCGGTCGGCGTTGGCGCGGCGCTGCTCCGTCTGATCGCTCGTGATCAAGATCAGCCCGATGACCTCGCCTTCCGAGAGGATCGGCCCCACCCGGACATCCCACATCAGGATGCCGCTCGGGTTCTGGTACATCATCTCGAAGCGTTCACGCTGGCCGGTCGCCAGCACCCGCCGGTACGTCGTCTCGGCCAGGTCTTTGTAGTCGGGCGGCGCTAGGTCCAGCACGCTGAGCCCGACCACGTTTTCGCGCTTCAGGCCGGCGGCCGTCCAGTTCAGGTAGCGAATCGTCAGGCTGCGATCCAGAACGCCGATCACGTCCATGGCCGAACCCGCAATGCCGTCCAGCGCTTCTAGCCCTGGGCCAGCTAGCCAGCGCGACAGTGCGTCGCCGTCTTCGGTCGAAGCCCCTGACACTGGCCGGGCAACGGCCAGCGCGCGCGAGGCTTAAGCGGAGGCCGGAAAATCAGGGCAAACGCGCGGCGTAGGTCTTGCTCATGCCGGTCCGGCCGTTGGTCAGGGTGTAGGAACCGTTCGGCGCGACCACGGCCTTGATGTAGTTCGCAGCGTCTTGGCCGCCGGAAAGATTGGCGGTCAAAGCTGCCTCGGCGTTGTGCGCGGCGTCGTTCGCCGTCACCTGGTGCAGCGCCCAAATGTCTTGAATGCCGGGCGAGCTCTTCAGGGTCTCGAAGGTGCCGGTGCCGCCGCCCTTGCTGGCGCCGTTGTTCATGACCGCCACCACGGGCGCCAGGGCATGCACCAGCTGCGGCGAGTTCGAGAAATCTTGGCCGTGATGGCTGACCTGGAACAAGTCGACGGTACCGATGCGATTCGTCGGGCACATCAGCACTTGTTCGATGTCCCAGGTGAGGTCACCCAGGTCGAGGAAGCTGAAGTTGCCGAAGCGCGCGATGAAACCGAGGCTTTGGCCGTTCTCGGCGCCGCCATCCATGTTGGGCGTGCTGGTAGCGGGACAGGTCGGATTGGCCTTGGAACCGGCCAAAGGCGGATCAATCACTTTGCCGGCGGCCGTCACGAAGGTGAGCACCACGTCGCCCAACGTGAGCTTGTCGCCCGTCTTCGTGAGCACGCGCTTGTTGCCCGCGAACGTGACGTAATTGTTGTAGTCCTGTCCGGCCTGCACCGTGGCGCCGTGGTCGTAGAAGTGGGTGATCGGTAAGAGGCCGCCCAGCGTCGAGATGCCACCGACGTGATCGTTGTGATAGTGCGTGCAGATCATGTGGTCGATGTGATCCGCCTTCACTTCGTCCTTCAGCACCTTGGCAATGCGCTCAGGATCGCGACTGCCCGGAAACCCCGCGTCGACCACGACGACCTCGCCGTTCGGGGCGATCAGCAGCGTCGCAGCGCCGCCTTCGACGTCGACCCAGTAGATCTGCAAAGGCTCCGTCGAGGCAGAGCCCGCCGCTCCAGCGCTACCCGCCGCTCCCGCGCTGCCACCGCCGCCGCTGCCGCCGTTGGGCTGCGGTGTGCCGCTTGCGCCAGCGTTGGCGCTGCCAGCCGTAGCTTGAGCTCCGCCGCTCCCGGTACCGCTCGCAGTCACGGCGCTGCCAGCCTGACCGGCCGCTTGCGCGGCGCTGCCGCCGCCGTTCACGGCGG
>JADMIO012741750.1_pt1 | contig 13112 bp, 13 predicted proteins | sample 8958161 | NCBI WGS metagenome assembly JADMIO01 (sample SAMN16585339, study PRJNA669376) | soil metagenome | isolation source: Crop rotation soil | place: USA: Cullars Rotation, Alabama | collected 2011 | reverse complement strand
GCCGCGACTTCAAGTCACGTGAATTCCAAGCTTCGGATCCCACTGTGCTGGAAAGAGAACTTCTCGCCGGGAGCTGCCGGGGGGCTACAGGCGAAGACTCGATTCCAACTTGATCTGCGGGTAGCACCCGCAAATCCTGGCCAGGTTGGCGGCGCCTTCCTGAAGCACCATAGCCATATCCACCTTCCGCCTGGGCGGCCGCGTTCGCGGCGTCTTGCTGGCGCTTGAGCTCGAGCGCTGCGGCTTCCTCTTCGGCCCGGCGTTGCAGGAGCGCATCGTTTTGTCGTTTCTTCTCGATCTCGCCTTGTTCGATTTCCTTCTCACGGCGGGCGATCCCGGCAGCGTGATTCTGTTCGAAGGTGAGCGCGTTTGTCGCGTTGTAGTTGTATCGCTTCTGCAGTTCATCCGGCAGATTGGCAAACTTCAGCTTGGCGATCCCGACGCTGCCGGGCCGCGGGGCGTACTCAATGACAATCCCATTCGGATCGGCGCGTTGGATGACTGCGTTGGTGTAGGTGGTGCCGTCGCGGGTCGTGATGGAACGCGTTTCCGCCGCGCTCAATGTCGCGCCCAAAGCCACAATGGCGGCGATGATGAAGTGCTTCGTTTGCATAGCCGTCTGAGCACCTCGGAGCATGGCACGAAATGTGGCTGGATTACCAAGGCTTTCCTTACACACCGGACTGTGGCTCCTTCATTTATCCCGCTCCGCCACATAGCTGTAAATCTGCTTTGGATCGCTGCGATTCACGTCGTTCCACGTTGGCGCGGGCGTGCGACCTTTGCCGCTGTAATAATGCAGCCGGTCTTCCGTCCCGTCGCGGGCGCGGCCATTGTTCGGTTCGCCGGGCGACCATCCATTGAAGTCCCATGGCTCGCCCGTCACCCACGACCAATCTCCCTCCGGTTCGTGCGCGCCGTCCTGCTGACAACCACCCAACGCCGGCCCGGTGCCATGTTCATCGGAGAAGAACTGCGGCGCGTTGATCAGTCGAAATACAAAATTGTTTTCCGCAGCGGATGTAATGGTGGCCAGATAACCACCGTCGGCCTGGGCCAGCCGCTCCGCCTCCGACCACGTCACGTCTTTGAAGAGCAGGACGGCCTTGTACCAATGCCCATTGCCGCCCTCGGAGACTTTCCAGCACGTCCATCCCGCGTGATTCTGTTGCGCGGGGAAATGGAGGAACAACAACAATCCCGTGGCCGTGAAACTCACCAGTGTTGCACTGATGGCCCAGGCCCAGAGCAACATGCGGGTTTTGGATTCGGTGGAGCGTTCCATTACGACACAAAGCGAATCGCAACCAGCGCGATGACGGGTTCAAAGGATTTCACGGAGAAACATTAGCGAAGCAATGACGCATCGAGGCGAGAAGAAAGGTGTAAGAAAGTCGTGAAAGGCAAAGGCGCAATGCGTTGGTGGGGAGAGACTCCGTCGAGCCGTAACTTCTCATGCCTAAACACCTCACTCGCGGCTGTTCAGCATCCAGCTACAACCGCACCGCCACAATCCGAAACCCAATGTGATCGTAGCGGCGCGCCGGCTCGAAGCGCAGGCGAAAGCCGGTGCGGAGCGCCCAGCCGTCATCCGTCCAGGCGCCGCCGCGCCGCGAGCGCGAATGATCGCCAGTCCGATTCCGAGTGGCCGTGGATTCCGCGTCGTGCAGATCGGGATCCACTCCACCCGGCAGCTTGAGATGATACCAGTCGCGGCACCATTCGTAGATGTTGCCGTGCATGTCGTGCAGGCCCCAGGCATTGGCCGGATAGCTTCCGACCTTTACGGCCTTGCCAATCGATGGTCCCGGCTCGCCGCCGTTGTAAGGCTGGCCTTTGAAGTTCGCCTGCGTGCTGCTGAGGCTGTCGCCGAAGGACGTGAACGTGGTCGTGCCCGCGCGGCAGGCGTATTCCCACTGCGCCTCGGTGGGCAATCGAAACTCCCAATCCTGCGGCAGCTCGCCGGACGCGCGGGCCAGCTCGGTCAGCTTCGCGCAGAACGCCTCCGTCTCGGCGAAGTTGACGTTGCCCACCGGTAGGTCGTCTCCCGCGGGCAACTCCTCCGTGAGCGGTCCCGGCAGATTGGTCATCACGCGTTTCCATTGCCCCTGCGTTGCCTCGTATTTGGCCATCCAAAACCCCTTGGTCAAAGTCACCTCCACCGGACGATCATCGCCCGGTCGCCACTCCGGCTCGGTGGGTGGACTGCCCATCATGAACTTCCCCGCCGGACACCAGCACAGCTTGATGCCGCGCACCTCGCGCTCGTCTCCGGCTTTGATGCCGGAAAAACTTTTTGCGCGCGCCAGCGTCGCGACATCAGCCTGGGCCAACAGAGTGAGTGCGCCGCCGTTCAACAGTAACGCTAGAAAGAAGGAGAATTTTTTCACGCCGCCAGTTTGACGAGTGCCCAGACGGAATATGTCAGCGAATTGTGAGAGGGCTGTAAAAGCATTGTGTGAAGTGCAACAGTGGTCTGCCCGACCGGCTCAACGAAAGTCTTGAGCGTGGTCGATCACATATCTTGTTGTGAATGCTTCCAAGACTGGCGAACAAGCAAAGTAACGCTCGTTGAGATCTTCAAAGAGTTTATCGTCTTTCCGACCGAGTGCTGCCAGTTGCTCCCGGCGCTTTTTGGTATCCAGTGCGGGACCACCAGTTCCAAACTTCGTAACTGCCTCACGGAGAATTTCCGCTCGTTCTGCGGTTTTCATTGCCTCCAACCCTGCCAGTGCCTCTTTCCAGTTCTCTCCAGAAGAATTCAGGAAGTATTGTGACAGTCCACCATTGCAGATTTCTGCGTCAAAGTTAAAAACGGCATACCAAAGGCGTTGAGTTGGAGTGAGAGAAGTAACACCTTTTTCTTTCCGAGCCTCAAACACGCGCTGTTCGAACCCCTCAATCTGGTACAACGCTAGAAGTCCTGACGCGGCTCCTCTCACAACTCTCGCTTCAGCACGGGCCAGCGATCTTGCTTCCCGTGAATCAACATTCAGTGATGCGCTCTTTGGCTTCATTTCGGATTGCATCAATCTCCCCTCCAAAGATGACGTGTCTTCCTTCATTCCACACCGACCAAGCAAATGGAGTGCTTCACCCAAAGCTGCACCGACAGCGAACTGATCCTCTGCTTTCTCTAAATTGTGGATTAATGATAACAATTGTTCTCTCGGAATGGAGATTTCACCTCGAACCATTGCGCGCAAACCGCTGTACACAAATCGTGGATTGGCCGCTGTGAGCGAAGGGCTGGAAAGGAAGTATTCCTTTGCTCTTTCCTTGTCCATTCCGGTGAGAGTCTCCGCTGCATCGCGGCCATTCTCATCATCATGTGTCAGTCGGCAGACGTCACCAAAGAGTTCGCGCCGGCATTGCTCGTGGAGGCGGTTTTCTTTGGTCGCAAATCTTAGCCCCATCAATGCATATGAGCGGACATATTCGTCTTTATCAGCAAAGGCTTGGCGTATCGGTTGCACTATATCTGCAGTGCCGGCCTTACCAATCACTAGCGCGGCGTCTTTCCGAATCTCATCACTATCTGAATTCAAGAATGGGCGAACAGCGTTCACGCTGTCTTCGGGCGGTGTATCGCCGAGCAGATCGCAAGCACGATTGAAAGGCGCTTCTGGCCCCAGGTCTTCGCCGGTAGGAGTCATGAGTGCGTATCTTCGCTTTTCGTCACGAAGAATGTTCAACACCGGCGGATGCACTTTTGTGCCAAGCTCCGACAACGCCTTGAAGACCGGCCATGCGTCCTTCTTGGTCTTAGCTTTGAACAAGTAGTTCTCTAGGACTTCGGCAATCTGCTCATCACTCCAATTCCTCGATGCTTCGACGACTTCATCGATTTGCTCCTGTCGGCCCGCCATCTCTTCCCAAAGTCGTGGATTCTTGACCAAGTCTTTGAACCCCCGTGAGCGCCGCGTTCGGCGTTGCAGAAAAACTCCCAACAAGTAAAGCGCGATTCCGATTGGCAGAAGCCAAGGCAACAGTGATTTCAGCAGGTGCATTGAACGTTATTTCACACCTTCACCCTCATCGTTTGAACCGAGTCAGCCAGGTGAGCGGGTCTGAGCGGCTGGGGATGACAGAGCCGAGAATCAACGTGTCCTCGGTCAGGCCGTACAGGATGAAGAACGGAAAGGCCCGGAGATTTCGCCGCCGCAAATCCCGCACTACTTGTGAGCCCGTTTGCAAGTAGTGGCCGGCGCCTTGGGGTGAGGACTTGATGGCATCAATGGCCTCCAGAACTTCCTTTCGAAATCGATCACCGAGTGCAGTTGAAATCGCTTTGTAATCCGCCTCGAATTTCCGGATGTCCTTCGGAAATTCCGGGTGGAAAACGACGTTCATTGCAGCGCCGCGCGAAACTCCTGCTCGGTCAAGGGTGTCACGCGCCCCGACGCCACTTCTTCAATGCGCCGGATGCCATCCGCGACGGCCTCATTGAGGGTGGCCGGCGAGACGACGCTCTCCATCAATTGGCGGGCGAGTTCCAGCCGATCTTCCACGGGCAGCTTGAGCATCTTCCGCGTTAGTTCCGCAGGGATCATGGGCAAAACAGTAACATGACGGCGATCTTGAGCAAACACGGAAAGTAGCGATCCTACTGAATCACACCTTCACCCACCCCTTGCTCCTGCTGCTCTTGAGCACGGCTTCGCAGAGCTTCACTTCGTGGTGGCCATCTTCGGCGGTGGCGAAGAGCAGGGGCGCCTTGCGTCCGCTGGCGATGTGCTCATAGACGGCGCGGTAGTGCATCTTGTGCGCGTCGGCAAAGCCCTCGGGATGGCCGCCGGGATAATCGCTGAAGCCCGCGATGTCCACGTCGAAGCCGGGCGTGCTGCGCTGGAGAATCTGATTCGGCTCGTCGCGCCGGCCAAGAATCATTTCGTTCGGCTGCTGGAGGTCCCAGCGCAGGCTGCCCTTCGTGCCGTAGATGCCGAGGGCGAGGCTGCATTTCCATCCGGCGGCGACTTGCGAGATGGTGGCGTTGGCATGGACGGCGTTCGCGTAGCCGTGCTTCGCCTTGCCGAACTTGAGCAGCACGCTGCCGAAGTCCTCGGTGTCGCATTTGTAGGGAACCATCGTTTTCGGATCGATCTTGGCGAAGGTCTGCACTTCGCCCTTGGGCCGGTAGCGCGTCCTGTGAAAGGTCTCGATGTGCGCGAACACGCTCTCCGCGCGCGCGCCGAGAATGAATGAGACGGCGTCAATCCAGTGCGTGCCGATGTCGCCGACGGCGCGAAGCTTGCCGCCTTCGCTGGCCAGCAGGCGCCAGTTGTAATCGGTGGCGTGCAGAAGCCAGTCCTGGAAGAAGTGGCCCTGGACGTGAATGATCTCGCCGAGTTCGCCGCGGGCGACCGTCGCGCGCGCCTGGAGCACCGCGGGAAAGAAGCGGCACATGTAATTCACGGCGAAGACGGGCGTGTTCTTTTTCTTCACCTCGGCGACGGCCTTCGCCGCCTCGCTGCTAGTCATGCTCAAAGGTTTTTCACAGATGACGTGCTTGCCCGCCCGGAGTGCCGCGATGGACTGCTTGACGTGCACGCGGTTCGGCGAGGTGATGTGAACGACATCAACGTTCGGCGAGCGCAACATCGCCCGATAATCGTAGTCGCCATAGACTTCGGGAATTCCCCAAAGCTCGGCGGTGGCTTTGGCATTTTTGGTCGAACCGCAAATCGCGGTGACCTGCACGCCGAGACGTTTCAGCGCTTCAATGTGAACAGGGCCGATGAATCCGGTGCCGATGACACCGGCGCGAAGATGGTGAAGTGGCTTCATGCGCCGTTGGTTTCAACTGTTGCGTGCGCTGGCGTCAAGACCGCATTGGTGTCTCATCGTAAGCAGTTGCGTGCATCGGAAGCCGCGGTAAGGTTCCGTGTGAGGAGGTTATGGCTTTTGCTGGGCTGCGTATTGCCCTGTTCGGGTGCAACTCTCGTGACCAATGCGAACCTGGCCGGTCAGCAATGGACCTCCAACGGCAGCCCCTACATCGTGGATCGAGACCTGTTCCTCTATGATCCCGGAAGATGGGAAGTCGGTCCGGGCGTGGAAGTATTGGTCAGCGCCATTGATCGCGCGGCCAGCGGCAGCGATAGCAATCGCATTGCAATTGTACTCAATAGCGATGCGCGTCTGCATGGCACGCCGCAGCAGCCAATTATTTTTCGTGCCTTGTCAAACGACGTTCCTTCGACCTGGTCCGGCCTGCATTATGTCGGCGGAGTATTCGGGCACCTTTCAGCCTCAAATGTTTTTATCTCTCGCGCCGTGAATGGCATCTACTTGTTTCACCCGCGATGGTATCTCACCGCGATCGATAGAGTGACGGTGGCCACCAACGATGTAGGCATCCGCTTTGACTATGGCGATGCGGTCCTCAACCGGGTAAATGCCTTCAATAACTCCACTGGGTTCTTCAGCTATGCCTATGGCACGGTGCCCGCTTTACGCCAGTGCTTGATTCACGATAACACCCACGACGGAATAGTTATGGGCGGGGAGGATTCGGGAGCGGATTTTGAGTTTAACACCATTCATCGCAACGGGGGCGCTGGATTGCGGGCGATTGGAGGTTATTGGACGCCAACGTCCGTGAGAGTCCGCGGTTGCGTCATTGTCAGCAATAGCTTCGGCATTCGCCTCGATGGCACGCAGGTAACAAACCTCGCCATTAATTTCTGCAACGTGTTCGGAAATTCGATCTCCAATTATCTCAATGTCGCGCCGGAAACCAACTGCATTTCGGCCGAGTCGAAGCTGCTGCCCGATCTTCGGCTGCGCCCGGGCTCCCCGTGCATTGATCTCGCCTTCCCGAGTTATGACCACAGCGATTTTGCGGGATATCCGCGCGCGGTCGATGATCCCGCGACGCCCAACCGCGGCGAGGTGGGCTGGGACGGAACATTCTACGCGTGGATCAGCGATATCGGGGCTTACGAGTTTCAGCCGTTACGCATTCAATCGGTGCGGCTCGCTGGCGCGAACATCGTAATTACTTTCAACTCGCAACCCGACGAAGAATATGAGCTGCAAGTTTCGGATGATTTCCAAAGCTGGACTGCGAATCCACCGGTGTTGCGCGGGAGTGGGGAGTTCATGTCCCTGACAAACTCCGTGGCCAGTGCAACGATCGCCCGCTTCCACCGCATAGCGCTGCGGGGGCAGTTCACCAATCCTTGAACACGCGGTCGCGCGGCTTATTGGTGCGAAGGGTTTGCGGCTGGAAAATCATGGCGCGCTCTTCGCTCTTCTGCGCGTCGAGGAGTTGCTGTGCCTGCTGCGGCGTCATCTGCATCACGCGCGCGTAGTTCTGTTGTTCGGAAGATTTGTCGGATTTCTCGCCGCGTTCGTCTTTCGCCTGCTGCTGGTCTTGTTTCTGTCCGTCCTGCTTCTGTGATTGCTGGTCCTTCTTTTGCGATTCCTGCTCCTGTTTCTTCTGCTCGTCCTGTTTTTCCTGCTCGGACTTCTGCTCGTCTTTCTTATCTTCTTTCTTCTGCTGATCGGACTTCTGCTGGTCCTTGTTTTGTTCGTCCTTATTCTGATCGTCCTTGTTCTGGTCTTGTTTGTTCTGCTGCTGTTGCTGCTTCAACTCCTCCAGCTTTTCCTTCACGACCTCCATGTTGAACTTCGCATCCAGGTCGTTCGTGTTGAGTTTCAGCGCGCTTTCGTATTGGTGAATGGCCTGCTCCCATTGCTGTTGTTTGTCTTTGGCTTCGGTCGTTTTCTCACCGAGGCGGAAGTGCGTGTTGCCGAGATTGTAGTAGCTCTGCTCCTGCAACTTCAGGTCACGCGCCGTGAGCGTCTGGTTGAAATGTTTCAGCGCGGTGTCGTAGTCCTCGTCTTGAAAGGCCGCTGCCCCGGCGTTGTAACGCAGCCGCGAATCATCCGGCGACTTCCGCGCGAGTCGCTCGAACTCCGCGCGCGCCTGGGAAAACTTGCCCCGCTCATAATTCTTCAACGCATCGCTGGCAGCGCCAAACGCCTGGGCCACGCAGAATAACAACACCAAGGAAACCGACACGCCCGCCGTCGGCCTCGGGCTTTGGACATTGGACTTTGGACCTTTGCTTCGTTCCGGAAACATCATCTCCGTCAACAATAGCAGAATGGCCGCGCCAATGAACCACTGAAACCGTTCGTGATACTGGCGAATCGTTCGCGTCGCCGACTCGGATTTCGGCAGCGGCGCCAGGCCGCGTTCATAAAGCACATCCATGCTCCGCGCGCCGGTGAGCGGCAGATAAAACCCGTCCGTCTCTTTCGCGATTTGCTGCAAAAGACTCTCGTTCAGGCGCGACTTCACGACATTGCCTTGCGCGTCCTTGATGAACACGCGGTTGCCGCGGGGATCTTGCGTGCTCAGCACCTCGCCGTTCGGTGTGCCGACGCCGATGGTGAAAATGCGCATGCCCGCTTTCTTTCCTTCGCGCGCCACCGCAACGGCCGCTTCCGCGTCGTCATTGTCTTCGCCATCCGTGAACAGCACCACGACCTTGTGGTTTTCATTTTCCTCCTTGAAAGCGGCGCGCGCGGTTTGAATGGCCTCGGCCAGCGCCGTGCCGCCTTGTGGAATCACGTTCACGTCGAGGAAATCCACGCTTTGGCGGAATGCTTCCTCGTCGAGCGAGAGCGGGCATTGCAGGAAGGCGCCGCCGGCGAAAGCCACGAGACCAAGCCGGTCGCTTTGCGCGAGGCGCATCAAGTCCACAGCCGCGAGCTTCGCGCGTTGCAGGCGATTTGGCTGCACGTCATCCGCGAGCATGCTTTTCGAAGTGTCAATGGCCACGACAATGTCCAGCCCGGCTTGTTTGGATTCTTCAAGCGAGAAGCCAAGTTGTGGACGTGCGAGGGAAAAAATGAGCGACGCCACTGCGATGACGAACAGGCCCAGGCGGATTTTCTGTCGTTGTTTCGATACGCCTGCGGTGAGCGACGCCAGTAAACGCGGGCTGATGAATCGTGTAAGCAATCGTTGCTTGACCCGCCAGCTCCAGATGAGCAATGCCAGCAGCGGCACGAGCAGCCACAGCAGCCAAAGGACATGTGGCGAGGCGAAGTTCATGTGGCGCGCTGGAATGACCAATGACGAATGACCAATGACGAATCAATGACGAAGTCTCGAAGCCGAAGCACTCGCGCCATGCACCCCCGACGGTCCCATCCAGCCGTCGGATTTCGGGTTTCCTTCGTCATTAGATATTCGTCATTACACATTCCCGTCACGGCAGCCTCCTCCAAATGGTCTGGGCCAGCAGCACCTCGACCAACAGCAGCAGCAATCCAGGAATGGCGCCCCACGAGCGGAACAATTCCTCGCGCTGCACGAACTTCTTCACGACGGCCTCGGTCTTCTCAAACTGATCGATCTCATCGTAAATCTTCCGCAGCGTGTCGGTGCTGTCGGCGCGGAAATATTTTCCCCCGGTTTTTTCCGCCACCGCCGTCAACGTGTCTTCGTCGATGTCCACTTTCATCTGCGTATAAACTTTCTGGCCGAAGGGCGTCATTTGCGGGAAGGGCGCCAGGCCGCGGATGCCGACGCCGATCGTGTAAACCTTGATGGCCAGCGCCTTGGCCGCTTCGGCTGCGGTAGCCGGCGGGATCTTTCCCGCGTTGTTCTGGCCGTCGGTCATCAGGATCACAATTTTGCTTTTTGAAGGAACGTCGCGCAGGCGGTTGACCGCGGCAGAGAGTCCGGAGCCAATGGCCGTGCCGTCTTCGATGGTGTGCAGGTTCAGGCGCTGGAGATTGGATTGGAGAAAATCATGATCGAGTGTGAGTGGTGCCGCAATGTAAGCTCGGCCTGCGAAAGCGACCAGGCCGATGCGGTCGTTCCGCCGCTTTTCGATGAATTTGGAAATCGTGTCCTTCGCCACCACCAGCCGGTTCACGCGCTGCCCTTTGATTTGAAAATCCTCCGACTCCATGCTGCCGGACAAATCGAGCGCGATGACGATGTCCACGCCACTCGCGCGCACAGAAGTATCAGTCCGGGATTTTTGCGGACGCGCCAGCGCCACGATCAGGCACGCGAGCGCCAGCCAGCGCAACGCATGAAGAATGGCTCCCGCGCGCGAACGGCTTGCTTTGCTGACGCCTTTGAGAAGTGTCACCGAAGAATAGACGAAGGCCGGACGTGCGCCGCGCTTCCCGCGAAGGAGCGCGAAGAGCGGCAACAGCAGCAGCCCAAAGAGAAACCACCAATCTTGAAAACCGAAGTTCATGCCAGCGTGCCGCCGGCATCCTGCGGGCGTTTCTCATGGTTGCTTTCGGTGGAACTGTCCGTCTGTGATGGCGCAGGCGCCGCGCCCGGCGGAATTGGCGGCATATCCGGCGGTGGATTTTGTGCCGGCATTGAGTGGTACTGTGTTTCATGAACCAGCCGCAGCGCCGCTTCGTGCAACTCGCGCAACAGCGACTCCGGCGGTTCGAAGCGCGCGAACTTCACGAGGTCACATTGTTCCAGGAACGAAGCGAGACTCTCTTTCTGTTGCGCCGTCAGCACGGAAGTCTTCTGCAGGTCGCGCAGGAATTCTTCCGTCGTTCGTTCGGGCGCGCGCAGGTTGAACCGCTCTTCGAGATAAACGCGCACGGCATCCGAAACGGCGATGCAAAACGTGCGCGGGTCGCCGATGAGTTGCAGCGCGGCGTCGATCTTCTGCCGCGCGCGAACGTGCGGCGGAACGGGCACCGGAATGGCGCGGCGCTTTTGTTTCGCGAGCCAAACGATGAGTGCGACCGCAATCAACGCGAGAGTCAACAGAATGCCGGCCGTCCAAAAAACCCACGTCCAAGGATTTGGCACGCCGACGGGTGGCTTGATGGGACGAATGTCATTCGTGCCCGCCACCGTGTTCGGCGGGGCAGGGGGCGGAATGAGAATGCCGGAGTTGGAAGCCATGTTATCCGCGCATCCGCCGCCGCTCGCGCGTCTCGAAGAAACGGCCCAGCGCTGCGGCATAGGAAGCATTGGTCCGCAACTGGATCGCATCCACCCGCGCGCTGCGGAGCAAGCGATCCAATTCGCTTTGCCATTGATGCTGTTGTTCGGCAAACGCGCGGCGGGTGGCGCTGCTCGTATTTACTTCCACCACGTCGCCGGTTTCCGCGTCCTGCAAAATCAAACGGCCCAGCGCCGGCAATTCGGTTTCGTGCGGATCGATGATTTGCACCGCCACAACATCGTGGCGGCGATTGGCCTGTCGCAACGCCGTTGAAAGCGATGGCACCCCCGCGCGCTGACCGGAACGGCGCGCATCATCGATCTCGGCTGGTTCCAGAAAATCCGAAATGACCACCGTGATGGCCCGATGCGCCGTGACCCGGTTCAGGAAATCGAGGGCGCCGTTGAGGTTTGTGCCGCGGAGCTTGGGCTCAAAGAAAAGGATTTCCCGAATGACTCGCAATACATGACGGCGCCCTTTCTTCGGTGGCATGTACTTTTCGACTTCATCCGTGAAAAGAATCAACCCGACCTTATCGTTGTTGCGGATGGCCGAGAAGGCCAGCACGGAAGCGATTTCCGCCGCCAGTTCGCGTTTGGATTGGTCGCCCGAGCCAAATAATCCGGAGCCGCTCGCGTCGACCACGAGCATCAGTGTCAGTTCGCGTTCTTCGACGAACTTCTTCACGAAGGGATGATTCATCCGTGCAGTCACGTTCCAATCAATGGTGCGGACCTCGTCGCCCGGCTGATATTCGCGCACCTCTTCGAAGTTCATGCCCTGGCCCTTGAAGACGGAATGGTATTGCCCGCCGAGCGTTTCGTTCACGAGCCGGTTCGTGCGCAACTCGATCTGCCGAATCTTTTTGAGAATTTCGCGGGGGATCATATCAAGCGCGGAATAGCTGCTTGCCTGCATCGGGCAGTTGGATAAATTGACGCCATGAGCGCAAGTGAAGTTCTCACCCAATTTCGCCGCCTGTCCGTAGCGGAGCAACGGGAAGTCATCGCGGGCATTCGTGAGACTTTCGAAAATGAAATTCCGACGGAACTGATTGCGCAATGGGAAGCGCGGGCTGAGCGATTGCGCCGCCAACCCGAAATGGGAATCGCCTGGGAAACCATCCGCGCTGAACGCAAGGCCCGCCGTGGCAAGCGCCGCCCATGCGCCGAAACGTAATTTTCGATCCTGAGGCCAGGCTGGAATTCGACGAAGCCGCCGCCTAGTACGACGATCAAACGCCTGGCTTGGGCAATCGCTTCGAGGCCGAAGTTCATTCTGTTCTTCGGCGCATGACCGAAAATCCGGGTCACTTCCAACTCGTTGGCAAGACCGTTCGCCAGGCCCGGCTCAAACTCTTCAAACGCTACAGCATTTTCTTTCACGTCGAGCCGAAGTTTATCGGTGTGGTGGCGGTTTTTCACGCCTCGCGCGATCCCGCCGAACTGCGGCGGCGGCTCAAGTGAAACAGCGGTAAGCGATTCGTGCACGAGCCGGCTCGTGCACGAATCGATCTGCCGGATCTTTTTGAGAATCTTGCGGGGGATCATCGTTCGACTGAGTTCGTGTCTGCCTTGCGCGCCGAACTTTCCCGCGCAGGACCGCAGTTCGGAAGTAACCAACCAAGCCAGATAATTACAATGAGAGTTAGCACCACAATAAATGCAATAGAAGGCCGACGTCGTCGATGTTCATCCATACAATTCACGGCACCGGTAATTCATCAAAAATCTTCTGAATGATCGTCTCGCTCGTCTTTTCTTCCGCCTCGGCTTCGTAGGTGATGGCCACGCGATGGCGGAGCACGTCCATGCCGATGCTCTTCACATCCTGTGGCGTGACGTAACCGCGGCCTCGCAGGAAGGCGTGAGCTTTGCCGGCCAGGGTGAGAGCAATGGTGGCGCGCGGCGAGGCGCCCAGTTGAATCAAGCCCTGCAATTGGATTTTGTAATTCGCCGGGTCGCGCGTGGCGCAGACCAGATCGACGATGTAGTCCTTCACCTTGTCGTCCACATAGATGTCGTTGATGACTTTGCGAGCGTCGAGAATCTGCTTGGCATCAACGACTCCGTGCGTCACAGGGATCCCGGAGGTTTTCGCCATCACTTTCCAGCACATTGGGATCCTAAGCTTAGAATTCCACGTGGACAAGTTGTCGCG
>JADMIO011741714.1_pt1 | contig 13115 bp, 10 predicted proteins | sample 8958161 | NCBI WGS metagenome assembly JADMIO01 (sample SAMN16585339, study PRJNA669376) | soil metagenome | isolation source: Crop rotation soil | place: USA: Cullars Rotation, Alabama | collected 2011 | reverse complement strand
CTTTCCCAGAAGTTCTGCATCTATTGGAATTTTCCGACCGCAACCGCATTCCTTATCGGTGGCTAGATCCCGACAAGCCGCACGACGCATCCAGCATCGGCTGCGGCTCTGCCGACGGCGCCACGTTCCGGGTTGTTCTCGGCAAGCGCCGCGTGCTGGATCGCGCGACGCCGCAGCAGCTTGCACGCGCGATCTGACTCGATCTCAACGTCAAGGAGGACAGGCTCTGTGATCTTATTGTAATCGGTGCCGGACCGACCGGTCTGGCGACTGTCGCTTATGGTGCGTCGGAAGGACTCTCGACCATTGTAGTCGAAGATACGGCAATCGGCGGACAGGCCCGCACTTCGTCTCGCATCGAAAACTACGTCGGTTTTCGCCCGGCATTTCAGGCAACGATCTTGCCTTCCGCGCGGAGGTTCAGGCTCTCAAGTTTGGCGCTCGTATTACAGCTCCGCGCCGTGCCATCGCGCTGGAGAGGCGGCAGGAGAGTTATGCGGTGCAACTCGATGAGGGTGGCGCTCTTCTAGGTCGGTGTATCGTAATGGCGGTGCGAGTTCCGCCCCTCAGGCCGCTATATTCCTGTCTCGATACGCCAGTCGGATTCGACTTGTCTGCCGCGATTCAGATCTCGGGAGCAAGATGTCACAATACCTCGTTGATCGGGTCGAACACGCGCCAAATGTCGAGGTTTGCCTCAACGCCGAAGCAACTCAGCTGCACGGAGGCGAAAGGCTTGAGAGCATCACCATCAGGAATCATGCAACAGGCGCGTGGAAAGACGTCGCCGCTCGTGGTTTCTTCGTCATGATCGGCGCCGATCCCTGCACGGGATGGCTGAAGGGATCGGTTGTGCTCGATAATAAGGGATTTGTGCGCACAGGCGAGGGGACCGCCACTCCGTTCGCGACCAGTCATGCAGGCATCTTCGCCGTGGGCGACGTCCGCAGCGGTTCGGTGAAGCGCGTTGCGTCGGCTGTCGGCGAAGGCTCCGTCGTCGTCCAGGCGGTGCACCATTATCTGGCGTCGCTGTGGGAGCCGACGCCGAAAGGGAAAGCAACAACAGCCACTCCGAAGCAGTCATCCAATGGGAGTTGTTCATGACTTTGAGCTGAACGCATTTCCAAGGCGTCGTTGATCTACAAATACCCAGGCAGCCATGGCCGACAAAGAAATGGAGTGCTTGACTCTTGCTCGCCGCTGCTGTCTGGCAGTGGGCTGAGCGTCAGGATAATCGCGCCTTCTAATTAGCCGGCCCTCACTCAGTCCGTCTTTAATTGCGCGACCCGACGATTTAATGGTTACACTGAGGCCAGGTCTCAACAAATAGTCCGGATTGGGAAACTCCAGGGTAACCGCGGTCGTCTGCGTTGCCGGGTCAAATGCGTAGGCGCGGCCAACGGGGCGGCCCGTGTGGGGATACTTGTCGCCGGTCGGCAGGACGAGGTCGAATTCAAGCTGTTCGGCGATGTCCTCGAGGGTCTTGATGGTCTCACCGCGCTCAAAATACATGTCGGCGGGTACTTGGGCGATCACGTGGATCGGGTCCAATTGCGCGATCTTCGCAAGCCGAGTCTGCTCGCGCGCCTCCTGGGTGAAGTACGCGCCTTCCCTGACAAAGGGGCGGCTGATGATGCCCGGGAGCTGCGCATAGAGCTTCAGGTCCCGCAGCTCCGCCTCGGCGAGTTGCATATTCTTTCCCGCTTCATCGGCGAGGGCGACCGCTATGTCTCGCTTTTCTTGCGCTTCGAGCCACTCCATTCTCGAGCTGACGTTGCGAGCGCGCAGGGTTTGCGCGTTCCGCAGTTTCACCTCGGCCAGGCGTGCCTCAGCGCGAGTTTGCTTTACGCGCGCTTGGGCGATCGCGAGCTTGAGTTCTCTCGAATTCGTCGCAAACTCGAACAGAAGGTCGCCTTTCTTTACAAGCTGGCCGGGTGTGAAGTTGATCTTGACCAGACGCCCGTAGACGAGGGGAGCGACCTCGACTTCGATCGCAGCAGCCACTGTGCCCTTAAATTCGTGGACTTGGGGCGCAGCCTGCTGAGCCCTAGCCGGTTGGATCAGCAAGCAGAGTGCGGCGCTGGCTGCCATCAACCGCAGACCGATCGAGAAAGCCCGGCTAGTCCGAATTCCGGCCATAACAGCCTCCTGCAATTATGCTGTCGTATTCCGTCGCCTGCTTGTTTTCTCCTCCACGACCGCTGCTCCGCTTTGTCAGTGCACCTGACTCGAGAACCCGCACGAAAATTCCAGCCAGCGCGCTGGTTGTCCGCTTAGAGGCGTAGGCATGAATATCCGCCACCAAGATTGGCCAGCGGAGGCATTTGGTAACGCACTTTACAATCTGCGTTCAAAGCAAAACGACTTAACTATCGGCCCCGCAACATTCGGTCGCGCGGGACATCTTCTCCCGACCAAATACGCTTCTGTGTCCAGGAGGCAGCCGGTGCGATCCAAAGAGCATTGGTAGCAGGAAGTCCGAGGTGGACTAGTCCGGTCAGGCACATGTAAAGCGAGCCAGTGGCATTATAATTTTCCCGTAGTCCGGGTTGCGAACCGACCGCACCAAGATTGAGCCATCCTCGTTCATCGAACGTCCCCGGCGCTTCGACCATGCGACGCGCGACGGCGGTGATGCCTCCCCGGACTGCGGCCGGTTCAATGCCTTCTGGAAGTTGGTTGATTAGGGCCATATACGCCAGATGATAGAAGGCCGCGAACCTATAGGCTGAGGAGCGGCCCATGACAGGAAAAGTGCCTTCGGGCGAGATCTGTCTCTCCAAAATTTCCGCATACCGTTCCGCGCGAGGCGTGATACTCGATAGATACTTTCCGATGGGCGAGCCCTTGGATTGCGCGACCCGCAACACTTGCAGCAGCATCGGTTGAATGACATAGCTGTTGTAATAATCAAAATGGAAGCCGGGACTATCGCCATACATACCGTCCCCCAAATACCACTCCTCGAATTTTTCAATAGCCGTTTTAATCGGCTCGATATTGACATCGTTTCCGAATTGCCAGAGTGCCGCTTCGATCATGGCAGGGAAGAGGAACCAGTTGTTGTTGTGTTCAAGTTTAATGCTGCGCGACACGCGCAACGCGTTGAGTACATAGGTTCGCTGGATTTCGTCGAGTGGCTGCCACAGCTGTTGCGGTGCGCTTAACAGCGCCGCCGCAAGATAAGCAGACTCCACTAATGGTTGATCGGGGACGCTGCCAAAATTCAGGTAGTCTGGCGAACTCGGGTTCATCGCATTGATCAGAGATTGCCGCGCAAGTTGAATGAATTTAGTGCGAACTTTGCCTTCCGCCGTATCGTCGGGACCAAGCTCAAGCCACGGCGCGATACCGGCCAGTGTGCGGGCAAAGGCTTCGTAATGGGTCCAGGCGGCGCGATGCTTTTCCCAATCATGGATTGGCAGACGTTTTTTGAGTTCGTTGTTGCTCAGCGCATCAAGCACCGGTCCGGCGATGCGGGTCAGGACATGGACGCTGTACTCGCGGTCGGCCGCTCCAGTGTTCGTGCGGGCGGCTAGTGCTGCCCCGCTGATTGCAAGAGGTCCACTATCGGCGGCCTCGCGGGTTCGGTAGCGAGAACCCCTTCGTAAATCCGAAAGATCAGCTACCTCGGGCACAAGCGCCTCAGCTTCGCTCAACAACTGGGCGGGATCCACCTTCGCGTCTGCCCCGAGCAGACTCAGGATCTGGGAGCCCACACTTAAAACAGGACCACTGCCGAAGGATGCCTGTGAGCCGGCATCGAACTCCTCCGGCTCGGCGCCGATCGGCTGCACGAAGCGAACCGCGCCATTCGGACTGATCCGCGTAAGCAGCCCATTCCATCCCTTTTCGACCACAGGCCAATAGCTCCCGCGGTCAAGGAGTCTCTGGCGAATACCCGAGGCAAGGCCGTATAGGAATAAGGCGCTTCCGCTAGTCTCGCCAATCGGGAACTGGCTCGGATCTTTCAGACTTGGATACCAAAGCCCGTCTGGCTGTTGGGCCGCAAGAATAGCAGGAGTCATCTTCTGGAAGAGTTCAACGTAAAATGACCGATTTGGGTAATCCGCCGGCATTGCCTCCAGCAGAACGGCCAAGCCGGCGTAGACCCACCCATTGCCGCGACTCCAAAATACTTTCTGACCGCCCGGCGTGCGCCGACCTATGAAGCGACTGTCGCGATAAAACAGGTTGTCTTGCTGGTCGTATAGTGCATCATAGGCTAGCTTGTATTCGACATCCATGAATCGGAGATAGCGCTCGTCTTTGGTGGCGCGCGCAAGATACGCCAGCATCGGCGGCGCCATGTAGAGTGCATCGCTCCATGTCCAGCGATCGGTACGATCGATATCCGGGGATGGTGGTGTTTCCGTGAAGGACAAAATAGCTGTGACGGGATTCGCCAGAATCTCGTCCATTCGATTCTTGAAAGGCTCAAGCCGATCGTCCTTTGCCGCAGTAGGATCCATCAGAAAAATTTGTAGCCACGCGGTGCCGACTGCTAGATCGTCCGCATGATAGGTACTAGCCCCCGGCCGCCAACCGGCTCTGTTACCGGCGCGGATGACAGCGGCGAGATATTTCGGGTCGCCGGTCGCTTCACTGGCATCTATGAGCCCATTGTAAAGCGGCGCAATTGCCCAATGTAGCGGACCAAAGCGCACTGGATGCGCCAGTTGCCAATCAGCCACCCGCTTGATTGCCGCGGTGACCTCTTTTGCGTCGATAGGATTTTGCGCGGCGGACGGGTTCGTTGCAAAGAAAGGGCTCAACAGCATGGTCAGCGTCATCATCAAGCTTGTCTTGTGTTTTCTCATTCCGACCTCTACTCAGCGTCCATAACCATAGCTACCGCCACCCGGTTGAGGACAGTTCGGGCAACGCTCGTCTGATGACGGGATACACCCACTGGCTAACGTATGGAGCCGCTTCCGCGATCGCTGCCCTCTAGCTTGATTTTGTGCAGACAGCCTTTTGCGGATCATGATATTCGAAACAATGGCCTCGCCTTGCTTCGGAATGAATTCGAGCTTGAGATAGCCTCCCGATACTTTGACGGGGAACGTTCTTGTACTTGCCGTGCGATAGGAGACCGCGGCCTTAATGACGTCGAAATCCGCGAGTTTTACACTGCCGTTGGCCACGACATCGAAAATTCGCTCTCCGACCTTCGTGCCGCGGTCCGGCTCTAGAAAGCCAAGGTTGAGGAGGTAAATGCCATCGGCTAGTGGAATGTTGTAGCTGAAATGACCTTTGCGGAAATTCTTGAACAGATCTGGACTGGCGGTGTGGCAAACAGCGGTTCTGTCCTCAACTCCCTGGGTTCCCTTTTCGACCAGCCAGTCGCCTTCGCCACCCGTGAAGAAATTATCCGATCCGAAGCGAACGCCTGCTGACGATTTGAACCCGGTCGTTAATTGACCTGCGGCAATATTGACACCTTGCGTGTTGAGCGACCACTTAACTGAGTCGCGCGTCTCCCTGCCCTCGCGGCTTCCCGTGACCACAAGCTCGTTGACGCCCTGACGGAGCCGAACGTTCTTGAACACACACGTCTTAAGCACGCATTGGTCTTGCACCAATGTCTCGACAGTATTGCCGTTGACCGAGAGTTGCACGGAGTCGGCATTGCTGTAGATTCTTACGTCGGCAACGCCATACGCGCGATCGGTGTAGCGCCGGCCGGTAATGTGGACTACCGGCTCGGTGCTCCAGTTGGCCTTATAGAAATAGAACGGGTCCTTCCTGGTCTTGCGATCAAACGTGACCAGACCCTTGGTATTGACACCTTCCGCATCGCCTTCTTTACGAAGGCCCGACCCAAAGTCGAACATTGCCCAGACGAAGTGGCCCCAGAGATATGGCCTGCTAAGGAGCAAGCCGTAATTCTGCTCGTGGACATACCCGGCATATTCCTCCGGCTGGTAGAGCACCGGCACGCCGGTATTGATGACCTCGGCGGGCCCACCTTGCAGATTATCTGTATGGTGGGTCAGCGCCGCGCCGGCCCCGTACTCGCTCATTCCGATTGGATTCTTGGGAAACCGAAGATGCAGGGCATCAAAACGCTCTCCCAACCCTGAGACGGCGCCACTATACCAAAGGTAATACTGGTTGATCGCCCATATGTCGGTAATGCCGGCCACCTCGATGTAGGAGCCGTTTTGAGGCGGCTCCGCTTTTTCCGTGAAATCGGCCACGGTCGTCACGCGATGAGGGTCTTCCCGCTTTGCCAGCGCGTGCAATTCCTTCAATACCGGCGTGACGTTGTCATACCAAGGTTCTTTGCACTCCTTATGCAGGAACGTGATTTCGTTGCCCACCGACCACATCGCGATGGCTGCGTGGTTATATTGCTGACGGATCAGTTCCTGAAGCTGCTGCTTCGCATTGGCCATAAACGCGTCAGTAGGATCGTCTTTGGGACAATTGGCAGATTCGACACCTAATTGGAGGGGAGGTTGCACGGTGGATCCAATGCCAAACGGAACCTCCGCCCATGCGACGAGGCCCATTTTGTTGACGCTCTCGAGCACGTATTTGTTGAAGGGGTAGTGGCCGAGACGAATGGCGTTGGCGCCGATCTCCTTTACAAGAGCCAAGGATTCGTCGACATCGCCGTTTGTCATCGCCCAACCTTTGCCGAGAAAATCCTGGTGGATGGCAACCCCTCGCAAGCGCACGTACTTGTCGTTCAGGAAAAACCCGTGACCGGGGTCGAACCGCACCTGTCGGATGCCGAAGTCCTGCACCACGTTGTCGATCACCGTGTCGTCCGCGGTCAGGAGTTCGGCGACCAGTTTGTACTGGTAGGGATCCTCAACCCCTTGCCACAAGCGCGGCTTGACGACCTTCAAGTCCTGATCGACCTCGGCGCTCTCAGCTGCTTGCAACGATACCGACCTTTGCGCGCTCTCAGCGACGGTGCCATCGGCGTCGAGCAACGAGACGCGAACTTTGTACGTGCCATCGCGCCTCGAGTCGCTCTTCAACTTGGTGCGGACATTAACGGTCGCATTCCCGTCAGCAATCGACATCGTCGTCGCATAGACCCCAGAGCCGCCAAAATCACCCAGGTCGAAATGCACCGGCTCACGCGTCGAGATCAGCGCAACGTGTCGATAAAGTCCGCCCGAGACATTGAAATCCCCCGCCAGCGGAATGATCGCTGTTAGATCATCGCTTTGCTTGGGCTCACTGTTATCGGTCTTTACCAGCAGCACGTTCTTGTCGCCCTCGACCAGCTTGTCGGTGACATCGAAGCGGAAGGCGGTAAACCCACCTTTGTGCTGGCCGAGTTTTTTTCCATTCAGCCAGACGTCGGCAACCATGCTGGCAGCGCCAAATTCGAGCCAGTGACGCGCACCCTGAGTTGGTGTTGCAAACTCCAGACGATACCAGCCACGCCCTCGCTTGTAGGGCTCGGTAACGTGCAATCCGGCCGCATCCTTGGCGTTCCAGGTATGGGGTAGATTCACTGTTTGCCATTTGAGTGCGCTGGCAGTGAGCGCCGCATCATCGGTGAGATCGTCGTCCTGGATGAACTTCCAGTTTTTATCAAAGCTCTCGGACGTGCGCGCTCGGGTTTCCGCGCTTGCGGCAGAGACACCGTTCAATTCAAAAAGCAGCAGCGCCAGACCGGCCCAAACGGGGAGAGAGAAGCGTGTCGCACGTCCGAATCTCATTCGCGCCTCCAGACTTGAGCAGGCTCCGCTGCCCCGCGTCGCAACGCAGCCCGTTGGCAAGCAAACATCCTCCCAGTCGGGGTTGAGCCAAATACTTGGGAGAATCCTTGACCATGTCCCCGCTCCGGCGGGGATCGACGCAAGCTGTGCAGGTCTGTGCACCCGCGGAACATTCTTGGATGCGCTTGATCAGCGCGTCAGTACTCTTGAGTCATAGATTCGCCTAAAGGCGCATGTGGTTGCTTGCTGTTTTTGCGATCGAACGCCAACAAACAAGGAATGATCCGGTGTTGCTGACGAGAGCTCAATCAGGGTTACTACTTACGGGTCACGCCGGGAGAGTGACTGACAAAGGGCCAGGCGTTGGCGCGAGAGCAGCCAGATTTGCCGGCCTGATGTTTGTGCAAAACCAGGTTTATCGGTTTATCACCAGTAAGCCTTTTTGTGGGGAGCTTCGTCTTCGCCGTCATGCCGGAAGTGCGCGACGACCATGCTTCCTACATCGCCTCGTCGCTCAAGTGTTCAAGGACAATAAGCGCGCGTACGGCATAAGCGCAATTTCTTTGCTTGCCTGCCTCGCACGCGCTATGGCGCCTGCGCCTCACGGGACGTCATCCGGTCGCGCAATGCCGCCCTCATTTTCGAGGCGCCCAATTTGCCTTGCATCCCGCCGCGTGAATTTCAACCGCACTCCCGCGCCCATCCCCTTGCCTTCAGGGATAATGACGACGCCGAAGGTTTCGAGCGCGGCGAGCAGAGCTCCGGCGTGCGTGGCGGGAACCGACGCCGAGCCGTTGGCTTCGAAACGCAAGACCGTATCGAGAGGAGTTCCCGATGCGGTAGCCAAGTCCGTATGGCCGATCCCGGCAAGCGCGCGGCCTGCCGCGAGCAAACGTCCCGTTAGCTTTTGCTGTGCCATGTCGCTGTCCTATCGTCACGGATTGAGAAGTTTAGTCCATGCAGGCCCTTTATACCGCCCCACCTTTCGCCACGGGCGGCAGGGGCCCAACGCACAAGCGATGCAATTTGGACTTTCGCGAGCGCCCGGCGCCGCGGGCTAGATCGCGAATATACCGCCGCTATGCGGATGCGGACTACCGCAATGCGCTGCGCAGGGCACATTAGAGAACGAGCCATGCGCAGTGAACCAAAGCCGCACGACTTCGTTTGTTCTCGGAGGTCCGATGACACGCACATCCACCCTCGCAGACATCGGGCCGCGGCTGACGACGCAGCCCGGCACGCGCATTGGCGACGTGCATCTCAAGGTATTCGACCTTGATCGCGCGTTCGCTTTCCATTGCGGCGTTTTGGGCTTTGCGCTGAAGCAGGGTTACGGCCGCCAGGCGGCATTCGTCGCGGGCGCCTATTATCATCACGTCCGGCCTCAACATCTGGCAGACCCACGGCGGCGCGCCGCCGCCGCGCGGTTCGACCGGCCTCTATCATTTGGCGATCCATATCCGAGGCGCGCCCCTCTTGCCGACGCCCTCAGGCGGTTGATCCAAGCCAAGGTGCCGCTCGATGGCATCAGCGACCACGGCATCAGCGAGGCGCTGGACAGCCTGCTCGCCGAACCCGGAGAAGACCAACAAACCACAGGAGAAACAGCATGACCTACGACATTGCAATCATCGTCGGCAGCCTTCGCCGCGACTCGTTCAACCGCAAGCTCGCGGTGGGCCTCACCAGGCTGGCGCCTGCGGATTTTAAGCTGAAGGAGATGCAGATCGGCGATTTACCGCTCTATAACCAGGACGAAGACGCCAATCAGGCACCAGCCGTCAAGCGGCTCAAGTCTGAGATCGCGGCTGCAAAAGGTCTTCTGTTTGTCACACCGGAATACAATCGCTCAATTCCGGGCGTCCTTAAGAATGCGCTCGACAACGCCTCGCGGCCCTACGGCCAGAGCGCGTGGGCGGGCAAACCCGCCGGCGTGATCGGCGTGTCGGTCGGCGCTGTCGGAACGGCGCTCGCCCAGCAGCACCTCCGCAACATTCTGGCCTATCTTGACGTCCCGACTCTCGGTCAGCCTGAAGCATTCATCCAGGCCAAGGACGGCTTGTTCGACGCCGATGCCAGCATTGGCGAGGCAAGCCGAAAATTCCTGCAAGACTGGATGGACCGTTACGTGGCGTGGGTGAAGCTGCATGCGGGGTAACCGCGTGTGTGCCATGTCCGTCGCGTGCCCGATAGCTGCGAACGTTGGCGTCGCATGAGTTCGAGCGCCAGGAAGTGGGCCTGCTCGTCATGGCCGCCTGCCGAGACATCTCCGGGCGTTCGGTCGACTACGACGCTGCCATCGAATTCAGCAAAGGGCGGTACCTTGTTCACCGGCAGACCATAGTCGATTACCGACTCCACAGCATCGATATGCGGCGCCAGGAAATTGTGGTTGTAGACAACCTTAAGGCAGCGATGCGCCCAGGGACTGGCTAGTGCCAAATAAGCACGGTCTCAGTCGCTTGTCCGGCTCGCCGTATTTACTGATCACCAGCTTCCGCATGATGAACTCCACTCACTACGAGTTCGCCGGGCGATTTGTCCCCGCATGACATCGTACCGGCGCAAAGATCGCGCAAGAGGCCCGGCATTATTATGCTAAGGAGTTCGCAGACTACCGGCGCAAGAAGCCCACACCGTATATGGAACGCCTGCGCTTTGCGCAGGCGAGACCGTTGATCCACACGAGCGCGTGCTCTCCGTTTCCGCATGCATTATCGCCGGAATGTCGTGGATCGCCGCTATTGCTAACGTCAACATTTCGGTCCAGATGTCTTTGCCCGACTGGGTGCGCGGACGCGGCCTAGCCGTGTACGTAACTGTGTTCTTCGGAAGCATGACGGTCGGGAGCACGATCTGGGGTGAAGTGGCTGCCACATTCGGGCTCACCCCCGCACATTTTATAGCCGCCGCCGGCGCGCTTGTCGCCGTCCCACTGACATGGCGATGGAAATTGCAGATCGGCGCTGCGATTGATCTCACGCCATCAATGCATTGGCCCGAGCCCATCTTGACGAAATCGGTTGCGGTTGATGCCGGTCCAGTCCTGGTCCTCGTTGAATATAGGATTAATTCCGCCGACCGTGAGCCTTTCCTCAGAGCACTTGTGGCCCTCCCGCGCGAACGCAAGCGCGACGGTGCTTATGACTGGGGTGTTTTCGAAGATTCGGCTGAGGCTGGACGATTTGCGGAGACGTTCCCGTCATGGGTGGAGCATCTGCGCCAGCATGAACGGGTGACGAAGGCCGACAGAATGATTGAGACGACGGTCCGCCACTTTCTCCGGTGCCCGCCAGTCATAACCCATCTGATCAACGCGGAAGCGAAGCGACGCTCCTGAGATGATTAGTCCGTCAATCGCAGTAAGTGCTGTCCCCGTGGAAGCGCTTCGCTCAGAGTACGTGATGCTACCCGTGCTCTAGCTCCCACAAGTGCAAATTTCGTTCCGTGTCCTCCGGCTTTAGCCTGCTGCCGGAATGTATGAGAGCATTAGACATTACCACTCAAAGCTTGCGGCACGTGGCGAGCCCGCGATCGTGAGGTAGCAATTCCCTGATACCTCGAATCGGTCAAGATGCCGGCTAACATGTGGTAGAGGTTGTGGCAGTGGAACGCCCATCGGCCCGGGTTGTCGGCATCAACCCTATTGGGATGGAGACTGCCCGTGCTTGGCGTGACTAGCACGGTGTCGCGCACCGCGCCTTGCATCGCCGGGCCATCGACCGTGGTCACCTAGAATGCTGGCCGTGCAGATGCATCGGATGCGGCATCATCGAGTTGTTGACAAGCTCGATCTCGACGCGTTGTTCCTTACGCGCCGGCAGCGGTTCAAGCGCCATAAGCCGCACTTCCATCGAATTGTCGACAGGCTGGCGGTTTTGCGTGCGGTTCGGGACTCGCGGGATTGGCGCTCCTGCCGTGGCGCCGAGAAGTGCCTTCCAGTCCGGCCACGATCAGAAAGGTGCTTTGACACGCGCCACTGTGATGGGCAGTCTGGCAACCACCAACCAAGCCCTCGGCACAGAAATCGGTGCTTGTGCGCTTGCGCCTGAAATGTCTGGACACGGAATTGGTGCAGCACGTGAGGCGCGATGCATTGGGCATGCTGCGGCTTGCTCACCCCGAGCCCCACCGCGAGCGCAGGAAATGCGCCGCCATCTTCGGCCGGCGCTCACGGGTGAACACGCCCTTCAGGTTCATCCCTCCCGCGCGTCCGACGCCTTGTACCGTCTTGAAATCGGCAAAGGCCCAGACCTGCATTCCGGCCATGAAGGGGCGCTCCGCCGCGACGTCGAGATAGCGGCGCAGGAACTCGACCTGGTATTCCTCCGCCCACATCTCAGGGGGAACGCTGCTTGTGCCGGCCAGGGTATCGGTGCCGAACTCGGTGACGATGAACGGCTTGCCGAATGCTTGGTGCAGCTCGTCCAGCTCGCGTGCCAAGGCCCTCGCCGCCCGATCGAGTTGGCCGCCGAGGGCATACCATCCGTAGTAGCGGTTTACGCAAATCACGTCGAATGGCTCGTGCCATTCCCACGGTCCGCCACCGACTCCAACGAGCGTGACCGGCCGTGTCCCGTCGAGCCGGTTTGTCTCGTCGTAGAGTCGGCGAAAGAATTGCGTGCCGGCCTCGATGACCTCCTGTGACGCGGGCGGACTCCCACCTCCAAGCGGGCGTGCCAAGGGTTCGTTCGCCACGCACCACATGATCGTGCTCGGATGGTTCTTGTCGCGCGCGATCAGCTCGCGGAGCTGCGTCCGGACCTAAGTGAGCCGCTGGTGGTTGAGGTACTCCGCATCGCCGAGGTTCAGCCCGACCGCGGGGATTTCGTTGATGACCCGCACGCCGTGCCGGTCGGCGAGTTGCATCACCTCTTCCGGATAGGGATAGTGTGACGTGCGGTAGGAGTTGGCGCCGATCCAGCGCAGCAGTTCGTAGTCGCGGATCCACATGGGCAGGTTCAGGGCACGGCCGGTGAGCGCGAAATCCTCGTGCTTGCCAAAACCGGTGAGCTTGATCGGTTGGCCGTTGAGCAGCAGCTGGTCACGCTGCACACTGACGGTGCGGATGCCGACGTCGAGGGTGTAGATGTCCGCGACGTGCGCCCCATCGGTGAGCGTGACCGTCAAGGGGTAGAGCTTCGGGTCCTGAGGGCTCCAGAACCGCGCATTGGGCACGCGCAGGGTGGCCTCGGCCGCGCCGGCGCGGAACTCAAGGTCGGACTCGATATCGCCCAGTCGCGCCTTTCCCGAGCCAGCATCGGCGCCGGCGGTCGCGACCTTCAGTTTGACGATGCCGTCAACGCCCTCGATCGTCGCGACGACCGTAATATCGTCGATGGGCACGGTCGGGACCGCACAGAGCCATACCTGGCGGTGCAGCCCGGAATAAGGGAAGAAGTCATAGGTCGTGGCAGGGGAAAG